>JRYH01000731.1_pt1 | contig 50434 bp, 46 predicted proteins | sample 235351 | NCBI WGS metagenome assembly JRYH01 (sample SAMN03074221, study PRJNA261480) | activated sludge metagenome | biome: Wastewater Treatment Plant; feature: Wastewater; material: Activated sludge; isolation source: activated biomass of a wastewater treatment plant treating wastewater... ...
CACCGGCCACGCCATGCTGCACACGCTCTATGGCCAGTCTCTGCGCCATTCGGCGGAGTTCTTCGTCGAGTACTTCGCGCTCGACCTCCTGATGGACGATGACGGCACGTGCCGCGGCGTCATCGCGCTCTCGATGGAGGACGGCACCCTCCACCGCTTCCGCGCCAAGCGCACCATCCTAGCGACGGGCGGCTACGGGCGGGCCTACTTCTCCTGCACATCGGCGCACACGTGCACGGGCGACGGCAATGCCATGGTGCTGCGGGCGGGACTGCCTCTACAGGACATGGAGTTCGTGCAGTTCCATCCTACCGGCATCTACGGCGCCGGCCTGCTCATCACAGAGGGGGCGCGCGGAGAGGGCGGGTATCTCACCAACAGCGAGGGCGAGCGCTTCATGGAGCGCTACGCGCCGCACGCCAAAGATCTTGCCTCGCGTGATGTCGTCTCGCGTTCGATGACGATCGAGATCCGCGAAGGGCGCGGCGTGGGGCCGGACAAGGACCACATCCATCTGCATCTCGACCATCTCGATCCGGAGATTCTGGCGGAGCGGCTGCCGGGCATCACGGAGAGCGCCAAGGTTTTCGCGGGCGTCGATGTGCGCCGCCAGCCGATCCCCGTCCTGCCGACGGTGCACTACAACATGGGCGGCATCCCGACGAACTATCACGGCGAGGTCTTGACGCTGAAAGGCTCGAATTCCGATCACGTCGTGCCCGGCCTGATGGCCATCGGAGAAGCCGCCTGCGTTTCCGTGCATGGCGCCAACAGACTCGGGTCCAACTCGCTCATCGATCTCGTGGTGTTCGGCCGCGCGGCAGCACTCAGGTGCGCATCGTCGGTGGAGAAGGGCGCCGCGCAGCCCGAGTTCTCGCAGCTCGCAACCGACAAGGCGCTTGCTCGCTTCGATCGCTTCCGGCATGCGAACGGAAGCGAGCCGACGGCGGCGCTGAGGCTGCGCATGCAGAAGGTCATGCAGGCGAACTGCGCCGTGTTCCGCGACGGGCCCGTGCTTGAGGAAGGCATACGCAAGATTACCGAGATCTGGCAGGCGAGCGCCGACATCAAAGTCACGGATCGGTCGCTGATCTGGAATTCGGATCTCATCGAAACGCTTGAGTACGACAACCTGATCTCGCAGGCGGCGGTGACGGTCACGGGCGCGGCCAATCGCAAGGAAAGCCGCGGGGCGCATGCGCGCGAGGACTATCCGAGCCGGGACGACGCCAACTGGATGAAGCACACGCTGGCGTTCGCCAACTATGAGGCCAAGACGGTCGAGATCGCCTATCGGCCGGTGCACACGCACACGCTGACCAACGAGGTCCAATACATCGAGCCCAAGGCACGGGTTTATTAGAGCCGTTCTGATTTAAGTAGAAACGGGGAACGACTCTAAGCTTTTGTTTCTTCGTGCTTCTTGTCGGAAAACCGGTTCCCTCCGGTGCGGACGCTCGTCAGAGCGGTTCCGGCTTTACTACGCGCAGGCAAACGATCAGTCTGCAGTGGACCGGCGCATCGTTCCGAAAGGGCGGAACGGACCACGGGTTTGGGCGAAGACTCCCGATCGTGGTGCTGGCATGTTTCGCGACGGGGAAAGTATGCAAGGTGAGCTGGCTGCACCTGCCGCCACATCCGAGGGAGACGAGACCATGAACGATCCGATCCATCCGTCCAACCGCCTCATCATTCCTTTCCTCGGTCCGATTTACGGGAGCCTTGGGGAATTCGCGGAGACGCTTCTCCGTGTCGTTGCCGGCGTAGCGCTGATCACGCACGGGTTCCCGAAGATCATGAACCCACTCGGAGCGATGGGGATGGTCGAGAACCTGGGCTTCTTTCCGGGCCCAGCCGAAGTTTGGTCGATCTTGCTCTCGCTGACGGAGTTCTTCGGCGGCATTCTCATCACGATCGGCCTCTTGACGCGCCCGGCTGCGTTCGGAGCGATGATCGTTCTGCTCGTGACCGTCTACTTCCACTGGATCTTCAGCAGCCAAGGCTATGCCGGGGCCGAGAAGTCGATCCTATGGGCCGCGATCATGTTCTATTTCGTGATCCGCGGGGCCAATGCTCACTCCGTCGACGCGCGTCTCGGCAAAACCTTTTAGAGGGCTTCCGGAGTGAGAACTGACAGCCGTCCCCGGCGGGCCACTGTTCCCCGCACTCCGGGCCGGAGGCACTCTTTTACTCGTGCTTCCTATCGGAAAACTGTCGTTCACTTTTCCGGAAACACTCTGGCGCTGGTGCCTCCCTCCGCCGGGGTGTAGAAGCAGAGCAGCCCTGTAAATCGGGCGGAGGGGTTCACGCGTTGGCGGGAAAGCGCAATTCAGAGGAACCTGCCGAGGCGGATACGCGGATCGCCCCCGATCCGTTCGCGGCCGTGCTTCCAGCCATCGCGGCGCTCGGCACGATCACGTCGATCGCATCCATAAACTGGGCAGCGCGCGAGCGCGGCAGCGAGCAGGCGCGGCCGAAACGCAAGACCGTAACGGCGCTCCGCGAACTCGAAACCTGCTGCCTGCATCTGGCCGAGATCTTCCGCCGTTTCCAGCGTAACCCCAAGCTTTTCATGGGTGAGGGCGCACAAGTGTCGTCGCCTTTGAAGTTCGGCATGCACGGTCCGCGCGTGGATACAGACACGGCGAAGCTCTACCAGCAGGCGATCAATGACGTGGCCTCCATGCTGGTGCTCGCTTCGCAGAGTACGTTCGAGGCGATGTGCGCCGTTGAGGACGGGGCCGTCGATGCGCCCGAGGACATCTTCTTCGGTTTCGGCGATTGCCAAGATCGTCTGAACAAGCTGATTCAGAACCGGGCAACGCTCAAAGCCTGCGTTGATACCGGAGCGGAAGTCGCCGAGCGGCTCACCGAACTCGTGCGGGATCTGAAGACATACCGGACCGATTGAACCGCGGATGACGGATAATCCGTCTTGCGGCGCGTGTCCGCGCCCGCCTCAAACGATCAGGCTCCGGCCGGGGAGAGCTCATCGAACAGGACCGAGAACGTCGAGCCCTTGCCGAGCGTGCTCGTGATCCTGAACTCGCCCCGATGGCGAAGAACAATATGCTTGACGATGGCGAGACCAAGCCCGGTGCCGCTCTTCTCCCGCCCGCCCTGGCCTGCGCGGTAGAAGCGCTCGGTCAGGCGGGGGAGATGCTCCGGCGCAATCCCCGGGCCGTCATCCGCGACGGCGACCAGCGCGCGGGGCTGCGGCGGCGATCCGTCGAGCACGCGTGAGACGGCGATTTCGACGTTCCCCCCCTCGCGGCCGTACTTGATGGCATTGTGGACGAGGTTCTGAATCACCTGCACGATCTCGTCGCGATCGCCGCGGATGCGGACGGGCTCCTCGCTTTTGGTGACAACAATCCTGGCCTTGCTTGCCGCGGCGACGGGATCAAGTGCCTGAGCGACGTATGAGGCGACATCATTCAGATCGACGATCCCGCGCGGCGGAAGATGCACGCGCATTTCGGCGCGGCTGAGCGACAGGAGATCATCGATCAGGCGTGTCATGCGGTTGGCTTGGCTCGACATGATGGCGAGGAAGCGGTCGCGCGCCTCGGGATCGTCGCGCGCCGGCCCTTGAAGCGTCTCGACGAAGCCTCTGAGCGACGCGAGTGGCGTGCGCAGCTCGTGGCTGGCGTTGGCGATGAAGTCCGCCCGCATCTGCGCGAGCTTGTCCTGCTCGGTGAGGTCGCGGAACGAGACGATGAGGAACGGTACGCCGCGCCGGATCTCCCGTCCTCCGATACGCGAGATGCTGGCCGAAATGCGCCGCTCGACGGGAACACGCTCGTAGAGATCGACGACGATGCGCTGGCTGGCCGTCACCGCAGCGTCAACCGCAGCGTTCAATTCGGGGTGACGGGAAAGCTGGCTCAGGGGCTGGCCGATGCGCGCTTTCGGAAACAGCTCCTCGAGGCGTGCGTTGAAATGCATGATGTTGAAGTTGTGATCGAGAGCGACGACGGCGTCGGGCACGGCATCGAGCAGGAGGCGCCAGCTATCCGCCTCGCGCTGCTGGCCCTTGGATGACGGCGATCGGCCGTGCTCTGCGGAAACCGACCGCGCGGGCTCGTCGTCTGCATCGGTCGTGCCGCGCCCGGCGGCAACCATCGCCATCATGAGAGCGCCGGCCGCGGCGAGCCATCCCGCGAGGGCGCCTGCCAACCAGGCGCTCGTGAAGAACAGCGCGATCACCACGAGCGTTCGCGCCCGGGAGCGCAGGCGGCGGCGCAACGCGCCAACGGCCGCAAGAATGCGCTCTAAACTCAATCTAGCTGTTTCGGGAAGGGCACGCCGCCGGGGCTCCATCATGGGAGCGGATATTGCATCAATCCGCATGAGAGCCTCAACTTCCATGGTACAAACCTTGCGGCTCTTCAAACGTTATGGTTTTCAAGAGGTCGCCCTCTGCGGTTTTCCGCATGCCAATTGGACACCGCCAGACGACACTCGTGTGACAGCCCGTGCGAGGCGGTGCCGCCGCCCGTCCGGCCAGCGAAGGCATCATGGCAAAAGCGAAGACCACCGCAGCGGAGCGGCCTGCCAAGGCTGCATCTGGCGAGGCGAGCGGGCTCTACCCGAGCTTCGATATCGACAACCCTGAGCTGCCCAAGGAAATCAAGGCACGGGCGTTGAAATCCGGCGGCTATCCGTACGACGCGAAGCTTAAGCGGACGCCTTACGAAGAGCAGCTTCACCGCCTTCAGCTCGAGCTAATCAAGTTGCAGGATCACGTCGAGGCCGAAAGCGAGCGTATCGTCGTCATCTTCGAGGGGCGCGATACATCGGGCAAGGGCGGCTGCATCTCGCGCATTCTCGCGCGCCTCAACCCCCGCCATTCGAGGTCCGTAGCTCTCTCCAAGCCGACGGAGGCAGAGCGCGGCCAGTGGTACTTCCAGCGCTACGTCGCGCACCTTCCTACGAAGGGCGACATCGTGCTGTTCGACAGGTCCTGGTACAACCGCGCCGGGGTCGAGCGCGTGATGGGCTTCTGCAGCGAGGACGAGACGGCCCGCTTCCTGCGCGACGCGCCTGAGTTCGAGGCGCTGCTCATCCGCGATAACATCCGTTTCTTCAAGATCTACCTGACGGTCGGGCGCGAGATGCAACTCAAGCGCTTCCATGAGCGCCGCCATGACCCGTTCAAGAAATGGAAAGTGACGGATATCGATCTCGCAGCCATCTCGCGATACGACGATTACTCCCGCGCCGAAGCGGACATGCTGCGTTTCACACATACGGCGGCCAGCCCGTGGGCCGTGATCAACGCCAATGATCAGCGGCGGGCTCGCCTCGAGGCTATGCGCGTGCTCCTCTCGGCGCTCGATTACGCCGGCAAGGATGCGGACGCCATCGGCGCGATCGATCCGAAACTCACCGAAGGCGGCGCAGACTATCTCGCCCGTACCACCGGCACCGACGGAAAGGCGTGAGGATGGAAGCCGCGCCAAGGCTCTTCGGCGCGGCTTGAGGCCATCAAACGATCGGGCTCAAAGATTCACGTGAAAACGGCCCGGCCGCCGCTACGGAAGGCGAAGGCCGGACGTGAAGAAGCCATAGAGCCAGGCGGTGACGGCACCAAAACCGGCCCCGAGAACGAGTTCCGGCCAGATTAGATCGACGTTTCCATCGAGAAACGGCGGCTCGCTTCGGATCAGGGGCACCAGCACCAGCACGCCAACCACGGCCGTGCCGATCACGCCGAGAAGTGCGCCGCGAAAGGTCAGTGCGCCGCGCGGAACGCTGCCGAGAATGAAGGCAAAGATTATGCCCCACAGCGCGCCCCAGGCGGCGCCGGAGACGACTTGCGGATACCCGGTAAAGAGCGATGGCTCCATGGACCATGGAACCCGCGTCGTATAGCCATTGCTCGCCAGACAAAAAATGATCGCTTCGTGTACCGTGACATAGGCGATCGCCCCGGCGATGGCTCCGAGCACGAGGCCCTTAAAAGACGGTCCCTCCATGACGTGTTCCCCTTCCCTGTTGAAAATAAAGCCTTCTATGCGCTTTTTACGACAGTATTGCCTTGGAGACGCAGACTTGGAAAGGGCATGCTCGGTGATTGTTGCGTACAAAATTATCTATTCTTGCGTGCGCTTGTAGCGCGTATGTCGTCATCGATTGTTGTTGTCTGCCACAGGCTGTCGGTCTGAATCAGGCCCTGGCGCAAAGGCTTGAAGCGCGCCAAACCATGTCCGTTACGGTGGAGAGGCTGCCCGTGCAACTTTTCGGGCTCGGCATCTTCGGATTCGATCACCTTCAGATCGTCTTTCGGCATGGCCTACCTTCCGGCACCCAGGACCATTGGTTCGTAATCGAAGGCCTGCGCGAGCCGGGCATCTCCGGAACACGTCTCGCCGTCGAAGGCTGGGCCGGGGGCACGACACTTTCGGACGCCAATGGCGGCCTCATCGGTCGCGCGCTCGCCGACAAAATCGGAACCAGCGGCAGTCGCGGAGCCCGCACCATCGCGGAAGGGCGCCAGGCGATAACGCTATGGGCGAAGCTCGTCGCGTATGCCGCGGACATCGACGCACAGCGGTTTCCCTATATTCCCGCCACGTTGCCGGCCTCTCCGCTGCCCACCGTCAACTCTTCATCGCTGGTCGCCTCCCTCCTGTATCATGCGGAGGTCGACATCATGGAGGCCACGCCGAACGGATTGCGCTTTTCGCCGGGGACGTCGACACTGCTCGGCACATCCGGCGAGGATCGGCTTCGGGCCACCGACCGTTTTTCGACGCTGATGGGCGGATACGGCGACGACGTGCTCGTCGGCAACGACGCTACGGGGTCCGTCAGCAAGCTCTACGGCGGAGCAGGGAACGACACTTTCCTATGGTCTCCCGGCATCAATATTCTGCATGGGGGGCAGCCCGGCCTTTCCTATGCCGAGGACGGCATCGACACGGTCGATTACACAGGTGCGGGAGAAATTCGGATCGAGGCGCTGCCTCGGGGCAAGCCGCATCGGCAGCCGGACTTCATCGTTCACCACGCAACGGGCCGCGACTATCTGTTCTCGATCGAGCAGATTATCTGGGACGGCGCGCGCGACCGCATCCAGCTTGACGCCGGCGTCGATCTCATCCTGCAACCCTTCACAGAGCCGACGTCCGTCCCCGAGGACGCGCGGCTCGATGCCCCGGATCTCCGCCCCTCCGGCCTCGATGCTCACGGCGTGCCAGCCGGCAACGGCCTGTTCTCTCTGCGCGGGATCTCGCCATTCAACTTCATCTTCGGCGGCTGATGCGGGTGACCGGCCGCCACCGGCGTGACATGCTGGCGACATCATGGATCGAGGGCGACATGCAAAGGAGCTCCACTGCCCGCGCGGCATTTGCGGCCGCCGTTCTCATATACGCCCTGCCGTCTGCGGCCGGTGCCGATGAAACCTGCGCGCCAGAGGCAGGCTCGTCCCACGGCGTTCTCAAAGTCATCGATGGGGAAACGTTGCGGCTCGAAGACGGGCGCGACGTGCGTCTCGTCGGATCGCTGGCGCCGAAAGCGGATCCGTTCGTGGGAGACGATGCGCTCGGATGGCCTCCGGCACGGGATGCCGCCCGTGCCCTCGACGCGCTGGCGGCCGGCCGCCGGGTGACGCTTCGCTACGATAGCCGGCGCCGGGATCGATACGGACGCGGCCTCGCCCAAGTGTACGTCGGCACGCCAGACGGCGAGGTCTGGGTGCAAGAACATCTGATCCGCGAAGGTCATGGCCGCGCTTACGCTCTTCCAGGACATACACGCTGCCTCCACGCCCTCGTGGCGGCGGAAAAAGAAGCCCGCGATGCGCGGCGCGGTTTGTGGAGAGACGAAGCCCACCGCATTCGGTCCGCCGAGGAGGTCGAAGCACTGTCGCGCCTTGTCGGCCGGTTCGTCATCGTCGAGGGACGTGTCGCCGGAGTGACCCGCGCGCGGCGGCTCACCTATCTCAATTTCGACGCCGATTGGCGACGCGACTTCACGGCAAGCCTGGCCAACGCCGCCGTCGACCGAAGTCCAGGCGGGGCAGACAATCTGACCGGTCTCAAGGGCCTGACAATCCGCGTCCGTGGCTGGATCGAGCAGCGTAACGGGCCGATGATGGTGCTCTCCTCGCCGGAGGAGATCGAAGCCCTGGAAGAGACTGGCGAAGCGTTGCAGCGGTGATGTGGACCTTCAAGCGCGGGCAGCGCGAAACGGCGCAAGCGCAGAAAAGAAAGCTCCCCGCCGGCGAACCGGCGAGGAGCTTCAAAAAATCAGATTCCCAGAGCGTCAGGCGGCGCGCGCATCCGCAGGATCTTCGTCCGCGCCCTCAGCCAGGCGCCGGCCGCGGGCGCTCTTCGAAAGCACATCTGTAATGCGCTGAACCGCACCGCGCTCGTCGAGCTTATCGACGGCTGCGATCTCGCGTGCCATCCGGTCGAGCGCATCCTCATAGAGCTGGCGCTCGGAGTAGGACTGCTCGGGCTGGGCTTCGGAGCGATAGAGATCGCGCACTACCTCGGCGATGGAAATGAGATCGCCGGAGTTGATCTTGGCCACGTACTCCTGTGCGCGGCGGCTCCACATGGTGCGCTTGACGCGGGCCCGACCCTTCAGCGTCTCCATGGCCTTCTTGACGACGTTTTCCTCGGCGAGCTTCCGCATGCCTACGCTCTCGAGCTTGCCCGTCGGGACACGCAGCGTCAGCTTCTCCTTGTCGAAGGTGATGACAAAGAGCTCGAGCGACATGCCCGCAATCTCCTGCTCCTCGATGCCGACGATACGGCCGACGCCGTGGGCAGGATAGACGATGTATTCGTTGGTCTTGAAACCATGCCGCTGGCTGACCGACTTCTTCTGCGCCGCCATGACCTGGCGCGCAGCCGAGGTCTTCTCGGCAGCCTCCTTCGGAGCCGCCGCCTGTACGGGGGCGGTTAGCTTCTGGCTGCCCTTGGCGAGCGCCGCCGCGGCCCGCACCGGAGCCGCCGGCCGGGCTGCTGCAGCTTTCGCAGCCACTTTCGTCCGAGACGCGGTGGCAGCGGCCGGCTTCTTCGCCTTGGCGACAGGAGTCTTGACAGAGGGCGGTTTTGTAGCGTGACTGGTCGAAGCGGCTGCCGGCTTTTTTACACTGGCCTTGCTGACGCCGGTCTTGGCAGCGGACTTCGTCTTGGTAGGCCGGGGAGTGGTCTTGGACACGGCCGGCTGCGTCGTCCGAGCCTTCACGTGCGTCTTGTTCTTTTGAGCCATAGACTTCTCACTCTCGCTTGTCACACCAGACTCGACCCACCGGGGCCGAATCGCCTCTCATGATCATCACAGGACGGCGCCAGACCTTCCCAGGTGCGCCATCCGTCCAGTCACACACAAACCCGGCACGTCGGCACGTTAACCCTGCCGCCGTTCCGGGAAACCTCCCATCATGTTGGGTCGCGCATGCGAAACCGCTAGCCGACTTAATTCATATCGGACGATAAGTCACAGTACCGACACGGAAACTTCAGCGACACAGCGTAAGGCATGGCCTCGAACTCCATTTCGGGTCCGCGACCCCTTGCGCACGATTTGTCCGCAATGTGTTCCCGCTCGGTTCCAAACTGGCCCGAGGCATTCTTGTAACATAATTTTTGGGAAAATTGAAGTGGCGTCTGAAATGTAGGATGGCCGAGCCCTTAAAGAACCCGTTCAAGTTCTTTATTGGATGGCCGCAAGCCTCAATTTCACGGCTGCATCGCGGCCCCGTGCAGAGCCGTTCGCCCATCTCAAGGAGGTGACCGGCACCTACAACTTTATGGCTGAGAGCTGCGACATGCCTTTTTCGCACGCACGCTTCTAGTCCGTGCCTTTCACGGCACGCAGATCAGTCCCCGTCACCCGGGGCAGCCGAGAAATATTTATCGAACTTGCCCTCTTCATCCTTGAAGTCGTCCGCGTCAGGCGGCGAGGGCTTCTTGGCCGTGATGTTCGGCCATTTGTCCGCGTATTCCCGATTGATTTCCAACCACTTCTCGACGCCCGGCTCGGTGTCCGGCTTGATGGCGTCGGCCGGGCATTCAGGCTCGCAAACCCCGCAGTCGATGCACTCGTCAGGGTGGATGACCAGCATATTCTCCCCCTCATAGAAACAGTCGACGGGGCAGACTTCCACACAGTCGGTGTATTTGCACTTGATGCATTTTTCGTTGACGACGTAGGTCATAGCAGGTCCCGAGTGGTCTTGGAGGGGAGCGCCGGGGGTGTGCCAAATGCGCGAGCGCATAGCAAGCCCCCGGAACGTCACGGGGATGTTTTGCAGGGCCGGGCCTCGCCGGCTCATTGGCCGCCTTTGAACTCCTCGAGCCGCCGGCGGTCACGTTTGGTCGGCCGCCCGGAGCCCGGCGCACGGTCACCCCACGCCAAAGCATCCTGGCCCGCCTCATTACGTGGGATCGGAGGGGTCAGATCCTCGTAGAGGCCTCGCGCCTCATCGGCAGGGCCGCGGCGCGCACCCAGGCCCATCACCTTCAAAATCCGGATGCCCGAGGGCAGGCGCGAGGTGATGACATCGCCAACCTTGATCTGCTGGCTCGCCTTCGCCGCCTTCACGCGGTTGACCTTTATCCTGCCTTCCGCGACGACGGCCGCGGCCAGCGTGCGGGACTTGGCAACGCGCGCGTACCAGAGCCACTTGTCGAGACGCTGGGACGCCTCACGCTCCGGGGCCGCCACGCCGCGGGGCGCGGGCCGCGTCATGAAGGATTCTTCTCCTGCGCCTGCTTGGCCAGCGCATCACGCAAAGCGCCCAGAGAGGCGAACGGAGAATCGGGGTCGACACCGCCCTTCTTCGGCGGTCCGGCCGAGCGCGTCATAGGCCGCTCGTGAGGCCCATCCCTGCGCTCGTCACGGCGGCGTTTGCCGTCGCGCCGCTGGGGCCGGTCTCGCCCATGATCGCGATCCCGCGGCCCACGCTCACGGGCGCGGGGAGACTGTGCCTCCTGTGCGCCGCCGGCATCGGGAACCGCAGACGCAGAGACGCTTCCAGCCTCGGGCGCAGGTCCGGCGGCCGGCGTGGAGCCCTGAGGGCCAGGCGCTGCCGGCGCTCCATTCCGACGCGGGCGTCCCTGGTGCGGACGCCGACCCCGGCCGGGACCCTCGCGCCGCTCTCTCTCGTGTCGGGGGCGCTCGTCGCCGCGGTGGTGGCGCCGTGGACGCCAGACCTCGATGACAATCGTCTCTGCGTCTTCCACCGAAGCCGACGCCTCTTCTTCTTTGGGAGGCGCCGAGGCGGCAGAAGCCTCAGGCATGCTAGCGTTCTGATCGTCAGCCATCTCCGGCTCAGCCGGGGCGATGATGGGAGCTGAACTTGGTTGCGCCGATGACACGGTCTCACCAGCGGCCGGTGTTTCGGCCGGCGCGACCGACGAAGCCGGCGCTGAGGCGAGTGCTGGCTCGCCGGCTTCCTCAGTGACCGCAGCCGCCGTTTCAGGCACTGCCGCCGTGGCAGCGTCGGCGACGGTTGGTTCCGCCTCCGGTTCCGTCTTTACCGGCTCGGCCGGCTTCGGCACGGTTTTGCGATCGAGGCGGAAGCCGAGGGCCTTCAGCACATTGCCGAGTTCCTCCGGCGAGCAGCCGAGAATCGACATCATCTCCGGCGTCACGACGAAGCCGCCATCGCCCGTGGAGCCTTTCGGCGGCATGGTGGCGCCATCGGGGCTCGCCCGCCAGGCCAACAGCGGCCGGATCAGGTCGGCGAGGCGCTCGAGAATGTCGAGGCGGATGGCGCGCGGCCCACAAACGTTGAAGCCATACGCGCGATAGAGCTCCTCGGGGAGCGCGGGATTGACCGCGGCTGAGGTGAGGCCGGCCCGCGGTAGATCGGAAAGCGCCTCGAGCGCGCAATCGTGCTGAGCGGCGTTCTTCAACGCCCAGAGCGTGGCGGAGAGCTCCGCCGGCGCCGGCTTCAGCAGCGCGGGGAAATAAATGTTGAAGGCGCCGAACCGCACGCCGTACTTGCGCAGCTGCGCCCGCGCCTCCTGATCGAGGTGCCGCATGTCCTCGGCCACCAGCTCACGCTTCAGCATGCCGAAGCTCTCAGTGAGGCGGAAGGCAATGCCGCGCGCCAGGCCCGTGACGTCTTCCGCCTTGGCGATCTCAACCAGCGGCTTCAGGCGCTCGGCGATGATCTCATCGCGCCAGGCCTCAATCCGAGCCGTGACCTTCTCCCGGTCCGGCGCCGACAGGTGCTCGTCGGCGAGCAGAGTGACGTGCGGCTTCAGTGGATCGTCCGACGGCTCGAAGAGGGCAATCTCCTCGTCGCGCCAGAGCACGTGGCCGGTGCGCGAGAGCTTGAAGGCCTCGACCTTGGCGGCGGCGACGCGGCGGGCGCGCATACCGAGCTCGCGCGAGAGCACCTGAGCCGCGGCACTGCGGGCCGCCTTGCCGTGGATGCCATCTGCCTGCGTCTCGGGCGTGAAGCGGAAGCCGCGCAGCCGGCCCACGAAATGGTTCTCGACGTGGATCGTGCCGTCCTCAGCGATCTCGGCCGTCAGCTCCTCCTTGTCGCGCAGGCCCTTCATGAGCGCGCTCGTGCGGGCGTCGACGAAACGTTGCGTGAGCTGCTCGTGCAGCGCATCCGAGAGGCTGTCCTCGATGGCTCGCGTGCGACCTTGCCAATGCGCCGGATCGGCGAGCCAGTCGGCGCGGTTGGAGACGAACGTCCAGGTACGAATGTGGGCGATGCGGTTGGCGAGCGTGTCGATGTCGCCATCGGTGCGGTCTGCAAACGCCACCTGCTTGGCGAACCAGTCTTCGGGAATGCGGCCCTCGGGCCCCATCAGGTAGCCGAAAAGCGTGCCGATGAGCTCCGCGTGGTTCTGCGAGGAAATCTTGCGGTAATCGGGAACCTGGCAGACCTCCCAGAGGCGGGCGACAGCGGATGGAGTGGTGGCGCGGCCCGCCACCTCGCGGTCGTTCGCCAACGTTTCGAGGGCCGCCACGTCGTCGGCCATGCGGGCGCGCACGAGGCGCTGCTCCCCCGGCATTTCACGCAGGCTGTCGCGCAGGCGGTCCAGCGTTGCGAAATCCAAACGACGGTTGCGCCACTGCAGCAGGCGCACGCTGTCGAAGGTATGCGTCTCGAGGCGCTCGACGAGATCGGACTCGAAGGGATCGCAATTGCCGGTGACGCCGAACGTGCCATCGTTCATGTGGCGGCCGGCGCGGCCGGCGATCTGGCCAATCTCGCCGGGCGTGAGATTGCGGAAGTTCTGGCCATCGAACTTGCGCGCGGCCGAGAAGGCCACGTGATCCACGTCAAGGTTGAGGCCCATGCCGATAGCGTCGGTGGCGACGAGGAAGTCGACATCGCCGGATTGGTAGAGCGCCACCTGGGCGTTGCGCGTGCGCGGGGACAAGGCGCCGAGCACGACCGCCGTGCCGCCGCGCTGGCGGCGGATCAGCTCGGCGATGGCATAGACCTCGCTGGCGGAGAACGCCACGACGGCCGAGCGGCCGGGCAGGCGCGTGATCTTCTTCTGGCCGGCGTAGGTGAGGCGGGAGAGGCGCGGACGCGAAATGAAGTTGGCGCCGGGGATCAGATCCTGGATCGCATCGCGCATGGTCTGGGCGCCGAGAAGCAGCGTCTCCGCGCGGCCGCGCGCATGGAGCAGCCTGTCGGTAAAGACGTGCCCGCGCTCGGGGTCGGCCGCGAGTTGGATCTCGTCGATGGCGAGAAAGTCCACATCCACATCACGCGGCATGGCCTCGACCGTTGCCACCCAATAGCGGGCGTGCTCCGGCTTGATCTTCTCCTCGCCGGTGATCAAAGCCACCTTGTCGGCTCCGATGCGCGCGACGATCTTGTCATAGACCTCGCGCGCCAAGAGACGCAGAGGCAGACCGATCATGCCGCTCTCGTGACCGAGCATACGCTCGATGGCGAGATGCGTCTTACCGGTGTTCGTGGGGCCGAGGACCGCAGTCACATTGCGGATGCGCGCTTCCAGATCGCTGGCCATACGCGGTATCTCCAAAGGGGAAGTCGCCTTGGCATTGCATTGGTGTGCGTGGAGATCAAGCTTTTCGTTCCGCTGCACGCCACGCTTCACCGCAGGCGTCCGATACGATCGGGAAAAAGTCGCAGCATGGGCCTGCCGGGCCCCACTTCTTCAAGATGATAAGGGCACCACCTTGGCCGGCGGTGCCCTTACGGAACCAGTCCCACAATCCGGCGGTCAGTCGGCCGAAGCCAGCTGTCCGCGATCCGGAACCTCGATGCTCACGCGCTCGAGATCGATGCGGGCGGCACCGGCCATCGTCGGCAAGGCGACGGACTGGGGCAGCATCAGCTTGGCCGCGGGGACCATGCGGAACGAGATTTCGATATCGTTCGTCGCGGCGAGCTGCCGCGTCTCCTCGGTCGGACGATAGCCGGCGATGGGAGTATATTTGACCCGGCATACGATCGCGGTCTCGCCCGGAATGCCTGCAACCGGCTCGTTGCGGACGAAACGCAGCGCGAGGTCGAAGCGCTGCTTGCCATCGAAAATCGCAACCTTGCGGCCGCACGGCGTGGGGGCATCGGAATGGGTGAGGGCCAGAATGGCGCTCAACGGATCGACCACGCCCTTGAGATGAGCCGGGCCGAGCGGCACGGTATCGGGCGCCTCCAGGGTAACCGGCAGCACCGTCACGCGCTCGATGCCGTTCTTATCGAACCCCATCGACACGGAGCCGTTTCGCACCGTGCTCTCGTAATCGAAGCGGAAATCGGCTGGTTTCGGCGCCCGCTCGCTGAGCGAGCCGGACGTGTGCGTGATTCCCTTCCATTTAAACACACCGAGAAGCGCCGAAATCTCGACGTCCGTCTCCAGCGTGTAGCGCGTGCGGCCGACGTTGGACTTGAACTGGAAGGAGCCCAGGTTGAAGCCGTTCAGGGAAATCTTGTAGGTGGCCTGCACACGCAGCGGCGAAACGCCCGGAGGCGGCGCGGCGGTGGCTAGCGGCGGGGGAGCGAGGAAAAAGGCGGCCAGGATCAGGGCGCCAAAACCAGCAGAATACGCAAGAACGCGACGGGACGAGACTTGGTACATGATCACTCTCACCCACCCCCGCCGCGCATGCTCCTCGCGGAAAGGGCCAGCTGTTACACAGGAACTTCAAACACGGCGTGCAGTATGCGCGCCCAACGCTTAATAATTCGCTCACGGATGCGCCGCGCTGGAACGCACCTGCAGCATCAATCCACAAGCATCGCATATTGTTCGGTCGGCATTTGGGCGCCCTGTTGCGCTTCAGCCGCTCAATCGGCGTGAGCGCCGACTTGACGACAAGAACACAGCTCGCGTATAGAAAACCCCAATTGCCCCGCCGGTATCGATCGGCGGGCTATTTTCATTGATTTTCCCCGTGATTTCGGGTCCGCCAGGAGGCGGGCGCTTGGTCGTGGGGCGACCGAGCTAGGGATCCTACTATGACCAGGCGCTGTGAGTTGACGGGCAAGCTGCCGCTTTCGGGCCAGCTCAGAAGCCATGCCGAGAACAAGACGAAGCGCAAGTTCCGTCCGAACCTCGTGAACGTGACGCTGATCAGCGAGACGCTGGATCGCTCCGTGAAGCTGCGCATCTCCGCGCATGCTCTGAAGTCGGTCGAGCATCGCGGCGGGCTCGATGCCTTCCTCGCCAAGGCGAAGGCCGACGACCTTTCGCTCGAATGCCAGAAGCTCAAGCGCCAGATCGCCAAGGCGAAGGCCGAACAGGCCGCTTAAAAACGCTCTGAGTATCTTCGTTAGAGACATTGCATGCGCCGGCCGGCAAGCGGTTCGGCGCATGTTTCGTTGCGGTGTGCGGGGGAGAGCCCCTGGCTACATCGCGATCGCGCCGCGCAGACCTTCGAGCTCGCTCGCCATCCGATTGGTCACCAGCTCGCCCTGATCGGCAAGGCTCGTCATCTCCTGGGCCACGACACCAAAACCGGCGCCATGCTCATTGGCGCGGGCGGCCTCAATGCGCGCATTGAGGGCCAGGAGCCGCAGGGTCTTCAGCGTGGTCCGGATGTCGCCGGCAGCGATGTCGACCTTATCGAGCGCGGACGCACCGTGGGTCAGACGTTCGGCGAGCCGGGACATCGTACCGGCCTCGAGAATGATGCCGTCCAGATAGGCCGGCTCGCCGGTCTCCGGATTGATGGTGGCCGAGGCGCCTCCGGTCTCGTGGACGTAAAGGATATGTCCATCACGGTGACGGATGCGATAGCTCATCTGCCAGTTGCCATGCCGCGATAGGGCTTCGGAAACTGCCGCGTCCACCTTTGGAAGGTCCTCCGCCACGATCAGCGAGGCAAAGCCCGTCCGGTTGCGGATGAAAGACGCGCCGTCATGGCCGGTGAGACGCGTGAAGCCGTCCGACAGCCACATCATGGCGTAGTCGTCGCTGTTGTAGCCTCGGTACATAAATCCGTCGATGCGGATGCCGATGCTATTCAGAAAGTCCTCGGCAGAAAAGATCGCCGGCTCTTGCGCCATCACCGCCGCGCTCCGAAGTTCCGTAGACGTACACTTCAATTTGCACCGATTCGCGCGGAAAATGCATGCGCCATGTCCGGAACAGGGCCACCCCCGAGAGGACGTTCATGCTTGATGGGCCCGGCTTTGCGGCGCGAACGTACTTTTAAGTTCCTGTTTGAGATTGATCACATTCTCGGCGCGTGCGCGCTCACCGAGAACGATCTGGCTCGAGAGTGCTTCCGGAAAAGCGGGAACCAGTTTTCCGACAAGAAGCACGAAGAAACAAAAACTTAGAGCCGTTCCCGGTTTCCACTTAAATCGGAACGGCTCTAAGGGCCGCCTTTGCGTGCGGCGCCGCTGGGAGCGCGCTAACGCGCGACCAAACGCAATATGAAGATTACGATTAGGGCACCGATCACCGCGTTGACGATATCGCCGATCAGACCGCCGCCGATGTAGAGGCCGAGCCTCGGCAGCAGCCAGCCCGCTACCACCGCACCGACGATACCCAACACGATGTTTCCGATTAAGCCGAAGCCGCCGCCCGCAATGATCTGGCCAGCCAGCCAGCCCGCGATTGCGCCGATAATCAGCCAAATGATGAGGCCTTCCAAAGCCATAAGTCTTCCCTCCGTTTCAACGTGACGCAAGACGGGTGCTTCAGTCGCTCATACATCTCCATCTGCCTCGAAGCAGGACGCTTTCGAGCAGGTAGCGCGACGTTACTTGAGTTCGCGGCAGGCCGATACCTGCCTTGTGTGCAGGTGCTCACATCGGCGAGGGGGAACCAACGGGCATCGTGGAGCTGTAGCTTGGCGCAAGCTTAGAATGCTATCGCGCCTTGGGTTCCCTCGGGTGAAATTCGCATAATGCAACCGACCGCTTCTTCCGATGCGATGGCAGTGCTTCAAAGTCTGACCGAGACGGTGGACCGGCTGGCCGCCGAAGTTGCAGCGATACGGGCCCAGCAGACTGTCGACAATCAGTTTCAACTCGAATTGGTCAAGTTCCTCCAGGCGACGCGGGACGAAGGCAGAGCACGACACGAGACCATGCTCGCCGCGATCAAGGACAAAGCCCGCAGCGACGCCGGTGCCGGCTCACAGGATGCCGGGCGTGGGCTGGCCGAGATCATCGCCCGCTATTCGGATCAAACTCAGAAAAACACCGAACGCGTGGCGGTAGAACTGCTGAGGCAGATCCATCAAGTCAAGCAAGCTGCGAATGCGGCCGTCCGCAAGCTTCCGCCCTCCGGTCGCATCCGCTGCGTGTTTCTCGTGCACGTCTTCGAAGCCTGGGATGCCCTCTCCGACGTCTATCAGGCGATGCTCGAAGATGAGAGATTCGAGCCGTTGGTCGCCACCATCCATCGGCGCTTTCCGGGCGATAAGGGCTATGGCGGCGAGGAGAGCACAAGCAAGGCGCTGAGCGACATCGGCGTGCGTCACCTGCGGCTGGGACTGAGCGATTCGATGGAGGCGCTCGACATCCTCCGATCCCTCGCGCCCGATGTCATCTTTCGGCAATCGCATTGGGAAAACGACGTCCCACCGGGATTCAGGACGCCGGAACTCGGCTTCGCTCGTCTCTGCTCGGTGCCCTACGGCACATCGTTGGTCCAAAGGTTCATGGTCGACGAACGTGTTGACGGAGACGTCAGCTCATTTGCGTTCGATCAGACCTATCATCGTGTGGCCTGGCGGATCTTCTGCGAGACGGACGTCACGAGATCCTACTTCCAGGGCTTTCAGCATTCGGATCCTGAAAAATTTGTGCTCTCGGGGTTTCCAAAGCTCGAAAGCCTGCAGCGTGCCGGACAACGAGAAGACTGGCCGCTTCCCCCAAGGGGCGAGCGCGCCTTTCGCGTGATCTGGGCGCCGCATCATTCCGTCGGCGACAGGTGGCTGGCGTTTGGCGTGTTCCATCTCATGTATCGCCAGATGCTCGACTGGGCGCGGAGCGCACCGGATATCGACTTCGTTCTGAAGCCCCATCCGGCTCTCATGAAATCCCTCATCCTCGAGGGGAGGCTCACGCAGGACACTCTCGACACCTACCTGAGGGAGTGGGAAAGCCTCGACAACTGCTGCGTTCGCACCGGGCAGTATGCCGAGCTCTTTGCGGCCTCCGATCTGATGATCACCGACGGGCTTTCGTTCCTCACGGAATACCAGCTCTTCCGCAAGCCGCTGATCTTCATCGATTCCGGGCGGCACGTGCCCTTCAACACCATCGGAGCGCTTGCCGAGGCGTGCGCGCACCGCGTGGGATCCTTCGATGACATGAAGCAGGCGGCGCTCGCCTACAAGGCAGGGAAAGCCTGGCCATTCGAGGCGGAGCGCGAACAGCTCCTCAGCATGCTCTTTCCGAACGATAAGCCCGCAGCCAGCGTGATCCTGGATTCAATCCATGACGGCATTCGAGGAGGGAGCGGTTCATGAATATCGTTCTCCTCGCCGCGGGACGAGGCAGCCGCCTCTCGGAGCTGACACAGGCAACGCACAAATCCTTGCTGCCGGTCTCGGGCAAGCCGGCCCTGAGTTATTTGCTCGACGAAATCATGCAAGCCGATGCCCAGGATATCGTGATCGTAACAGGCTATCGCCACGACGACATCGAGACGCTTATCGCCGGGCGATACGGACGCGCCATCCGCTGCGTGCTCAACCCCCGCTACGCAGAGGATACCAATATTCTCTCGACACAGATCGGCGTCGACGCGCTCGCCGCACCCGAGCGGGGCTATCTCATCATTGAAACCGATGTCGTGATGGTTCCTGAGGGCTGGCGACGGCTGTTTGCTTCTTGCAAGGAGCCTCAATCGAAATGGGCGACGCTCGGCCACTACCACGCGCAGCTCACCGGCGGCGCGCTCAAGGCCGACGACACCGGGGCTGTCCAGCAAATCGTCTACGCGCCGCACTACGATCAACAGTTCGAAGGCTGGCCGAAGCTTCTCGGAGCTCTCTACGTCGGCGAGTGCGAGGTCGCGAGCGATCGAGCGCTCCGCCGCGAAGCGATCGATCGTTCAATCGCGCAATACTACATGGCGCCCTGGGTCGACCATCTCCAAGGTCTGCCCTGCCGCCAGCTTGATCTCACAGGCTGCTACGGCGCATCCTTCAACGATATCGAAACCTACCGTCGCGTCGATCATGAGTATCAGAAAGGGGGTGGTTCTCATGGAACAAGAGGTGTTGGTTGAACCCACCGTGGAGCTTGTTGCCGTTGCCGACCTGCGTCATATCGAAGGCTTCAGCCAACGCCGCGTGGACTGGCTGAAAGACAAGATCCTGAGGGAAGGAATCTGGAACAAGCCGCTCGCGCTGTGTGACAGACATGCCCTCGTCATGGACGGCCAGCACCGCATGGAAGTCGCGCGCGCGCTCGAGCTGCGATGCGTTCCTGCGATAAAGTACAGCTATGCGGACGTCACCATTTGGAGCTTGCGGCCTGAAAAATACTCGTTCGATTGGCGGATGGTGACGCAGCGGGCCCTGGCAGGCGACATCTATCCTTATAAGACCGTGAAACATGCTTTCCCGGTGCCACTTCCCGCCTGCCGCTTCACATTGGATGATCTTCGATGAGTAGCGTCGATCGGGTCATCGTCCTCGCTGCGGGACGCGGACATCAGCTCGACGGGGCGACCAAGGTCCTGATCAGGCATCCAGGAACCGGCAAGACGATTCTCGATCACCTGATCGAAGCCTTTGCGGGCAAGCGAATCACGGTCGTTGTCGGCTTCCGCGCCATCCAGATCATGGAGCAGTATCCCAAGCTCGACTACGTGATCAATCACGAGTGGGCCGTCACCAATAACGCCATGAGCCTGGGCCTCGCGCTGAGCGACGAGCCAAGCTACGTCACATCCGGCGACATCTTTTTTGACCGCCCCCTGATTGAGGAGCTTGATCAGGCCGCGCCGAACCTGGCGCTGACGGAACTTCGCGAAAACCGCACGCTGACAGCCATCCATTGCGCCCTTCGCGATGACGGCTCAATCTCCGAAACGTACCAGGGTCCGGTTCGGGACGTTCGGCATCCGGAAGCCATCGGTCTCTTCAAGATCACCGATCGAGAGCTGCTGAAGCGCTGGAAACATCTCTGCATCCGGCATGGAAACCTCTTCGTCGGCCAGGCGCTGCCATGCGACGGTGCGCCAATATTTGCCGTGCCGCGCAACGACCACGCGTTCGTGGAGATCAACACGGCCGCCGATTACCTCCGCTTTCTCGAGCAGCAGCGCGCACGATGATCAGATCTTTGACAATCGGCATTCCCGTCGGCGCGGCCTCGCCTGTCGAGATCGGCAATGGAACACGCCATCTTATCTCCACCGCCCGGTCGATCCTCGACGCACACGATATCGCGCCGAGAACGTTTCGCTACACACTACCGGCCGTTGGGCCGGAAGGCGAAGACGAAGGGGTCGTGCAGTCGCTCCTACGCTGGGTCGACAGCCTGGCCGCGGAAACGGATGTGCGCTGGTACTGCCTTCCCTTCGATTTTCTGAGCGACGCAAGGCGCACCCACCGGCTCGAAACAGCGCTCGATATCGTAAGCCGCTTCCCGCGCCTCTTCATGAACCTGATCGTCAGCGACGAACGGTCGCTCTCCGTTCCGGCGATCAACGACGCTGCGCTGCTCGTCAGCCGCATTGCGCGCAAGAGCAACAACGGGTTCGACAACTTCCGCGTCGGCGCCTCTTGCGGTTGCCCGGCCAATGCGCCCTTCTTTCCGTTCTCTCGTCATGAGGGAGAGCGCATCGCCTTCAGTTTCGCGCTGGAAACGACGGGTCTGGCGCTCGCCGTGGCCGACGAGTTTGCCAAGGCAGCGCCCATCGACAGCTATCGCGACCGGCTCGTAGAGCGGTTGTCCGAAATGCTCGCGCGAGTTGACGAGTTAGGCCTCGAGATCGAGCACCGCACCGATTGCATTTACCGAGGCCTGGACGCGTCCCTCGCGCCTTTTCCGGACGGGCGCATGTCCGTCGCTGCGCTCATTGCGCAACTGCTAGGCGCCGAATTCGGCAGCCAGGGAAGCGTCTTCATCACCGGCGTTCTGACCGATGCGTTGCGCGCGGCCATCGAGCGCAGCGGCGCCAGGGCCGTGGGCTTCAATGGCGTCATGTTCTCTCTGCTCGAGGACAATATGCTGGCCGCCGCCAACAGCCGGCGCCATATGAATTTCGATTCGCTGATGGCGGCATCGGCTGTTTGCGGATGCGGCATCGACATGGTGCCCGTGAGCGGCACCAGCTTCCCGGAAGAGATCGCCGCCGTCATGCTCGATATTGCGGCCATGGCCATCTCGCTACGGAAGCCGCTCGGTGTTCGCCTGCTTCCCATTCCCAATCGGGCGGCCAACGAGTTCACGAACTTCAATATGGAATTTCTCTGCGACAGCCGCATCCTGAGTCTGGCGGGCCATGATCGCTCACTCACGACCCACGACCATGCGTTCGGTCTGCTCTCTCCGCGCGTTCTTCCCCGCTGATTGCCAGACAGGGCCACTTCCATGATCGACAAAGTCAAAGTGAAGCGCTTCTGGGATAGCCGCGCTGCAATGTACAAGTCTCTCCCGTTCGAGAGCATTGCGAATCTCGAACAGGATCCGGCGAACCTCGACCTCAAGATCAAGCTCGAGACAGAGAAGGTCTTCCGGTGGCTGGGCGACGTGCAGGGTCGGCGCATTCTCGATCTCGGCGCCGGCGTCGGGCAATGGGCGTTTCGATTTGTTGAGCGGGACGCCCGGCATGTCACCGCCGTCGAATATTCTGCGCCTCTTGTCGAGATCGGCCGTGCGGAGGCAGCCGTACGGGAAACGACCAATCTGGACTTCGTCTGCTCGCCAGCCGAGAAATTCATTGCGCAAGAGCCCTACGATGTCGCCTTCATCTCGGGCCTGTTCGTTTATATGACCGACCAGCAGGCTGAGGAGCTGCTGCGCAATCTACCTCGCGCTTGTGGGTCAGATACCGTTGTACTTTTGAGGGACGGCACGGGCCTCGAAAAGCGGCACGAGATCGACGATCGCCCTTCCGAGCACCTCCAGACATTGTATTCGGCGACTTACCGGACGCGCGAAGAGTATATCCGTCTCTTCGAGGCAGCCGGCTTCGAGCTGATCGAGGACGAGAACATGTTCGACGATGGCTGCCCATTGAACAAATATCCTGAGACGCGCCTCAGGATCTATCGCTTCCGGCCGGCCCGCTGATATGCCGACCATCAAACCGAGAGGCGGAGATGTCGATTGGCCTGAGGATGAGGGCTCGATCGGCGTCGTAGGCGTTGCGCCTTGGGCCACTCTCGACTTCTGCAAGACGCTCTACGCGCAAATCCCGGCAACCAAGGACTGGCATTATCCTCGGATCATCGCCGACATCAATCCCAAGATCCCGAGCCGTGGCCGGCATTTCCAACTGGGCGAGGATGATCCCTCGCCGTTCATCGCCGCAACGATCGCCGAGCTCCATATGCAAGGGGCAAACGTCGTCGTCGTGCCGTGTAACACCGCCCATGTACTCTATGAGACATGGGCGAAGGATGCGTCGGTTCCTGTTCCTCACATCGTGGAGGAAACTGTGCTGCTGGCAGCCGAGGCCGGAGCAACGCATGCCGCTTTCTTCACCTCATCGTCGCTTGCGGGTTTCGACCTCTATGGTCGCATCGCCGAGCGCCACGGCCTCAAATGCCGGCGCCTCAACACCGGCGAGCAACATCTCATTTCAACGATCATCGAAGAGGTCAAACAGACCGGCGCGCCTTCGGAAGCGGCGTTAGTGCGCATCGACCGCCTCGCGTCTCAACTGCTGGCCGAGGGCGTCGACGCATGCCTGCTCGGCTGCACGGAGCTTTCGGCACTGCTGGACCGACTGACCAGCCACGGCCTCAAAGGCTTCGATTCCAACGTGGCGCTCGCCCGCGCCGCTATACGGTTGCTTCGTAAGCCCGCGTCGACTGAGAAGCCGCCGCCACACTCCTGAGATAGGCGTCGCTCACATCCAAAGCCTCGCGGATCGTCACATCCATATCGAGGTAGCGGTAGGTGCCGAGGCGACCCACGAAGGTGACGCCCGCCTCCAGCGCGGCGCGCTCGAGATATCGGCCGATTAGCGCCTCTTCTGCGGCGAGCCGGATCGGATAATAGGGAATGTCATCCGGGCCGCAAGCACGCGAATACTCCCGATAACAGATGCTCTTCTCGTGCGCCTCCCACGGGGCGAAGTGCTTGTGCTCGGTGATCCGGGTGAACGGCACATCAGCGTCGCCGTAGTTCATCACGGCGCAACCCTGATAGTCGCCGTCGTAGCGGAACATCTCAAAATCGAGCGTGCGATATCCGAGCCGGCCGAGGTCGCAGCCGAAATATTCATCGATCGGACCCGAATAGAAAACGTGATCGAAGTTGCCTGCGTCTTGGCGGGTGAATTCCGTGCTGAGATTGAGCGCGATGCGCTCATGGCGCAAGATCTTTTCGACCATCGCCGTGTAGCCATTCTCCGGCATGCCCTGGAAGCGATGGAAGAAGTAGTTGTCGTTGTAATCGAAGCGAACCGGAAGCCGTTTGAGGATGCTCGCCGGGAGTTCCCTTGGATCGCATCCCCACTGCTTCAGGGTGTATCCCTTGAGGAAGGCTTCGTACAATTCGCGGCCGACGAACTTTAAAGCCTGCTCCTCGAACGTGCGGGGCTCGCCATCGGTCTGTTCCGCCAGCGACGCGATGAACGCCAGCGCTTCATCCGGCCGGAAGGTCTTGCCGAAAAACTGATTGATGGTGTGGAGATTGATCGGCAGCAGGTAAACGCGCCCGCCGACCGTCGTCTTCACGCGGTTCACATACGGCTTGAAGCGCTCGAAAGCGTTGACGTACGCCCACACCTCCTCGTCGTCGGTGTGAAAGATATGGGGTCCATAGACGTGGACCATGACGCCCGTCTCGGCATCGCGCTCGGTGTGGCAGTTGCCGGCGATATGGGAGCGCTTGTCGATGACGGTGATCGCATGGCCGGCGTCGGCGAGCTTACGTGCGATGACCGCGCCCGACAGGCCTGCGCCGACGATCAAGATACGATGTGTCACCGGCCACCCCTTTAAACCGCCCTTTGGCACGATCCAAACCGAGGATCGTCCTCAGATGAATTGCTCCATGTAGCTCCCGAGATCGAAGACGGCGTCCTTCTGCTTCATCGGTTCGCCAAACCCGGGGCTGAGACGAAGCCAAGCGCGGGCGGCCCCGTTATCGGCCGCCGGGATCTCTCGCGTCATTCTCTCCTTCAATGCCGCCGGTAGCAGATCGACGATCTCATTCCCAACCAGCGGGTCGACGATGACCGGATGTTCGCTGTAGCTCGCCGCTTCCGATGCGGCGACGACAACGGCGGCCAGCTTCTGAATGGTATCGATCGAGGTGCCGCGCAGAGCGATGTCCTGATAGGCCGCCATCCGATGATAGAGGATGTAGGCCTCGACCCAGTTCTTCGCCTGAATGTGCAACCGCAAGGCCACGGACTGGCGCACGAGCATGAACTTCACGATTTGGGAATGGACCTCTTGCCGGTCCTTCGCCTCCGGGGCTTTGCCTTTCCACGCTTGGGACGCGAGATACTCAAGGCCACCCCGATACGTGTCCCATTGGAACATGCATTCGGTGTTTCCCTGCTGCATACGCGGATCGTCCGAGATCGCCGTCACGCGCGCGAAGGGTTCCGGCATGAACACCACGTCCGCCTTGTCCAGTGCGCGGGTGGTGTAGAGAAACGCCCAGAAGATGAACGGCGTCGCACCCGAGATCGACCTCGCCAGCACGTCGCGGCGAACGATCAGGAACTCCGGGAAGACGTGGTGCTTAAAGATGAAGCTCAGAAGCGATTTGAAGTCGCCCTTCGCATGCCGCGCCTGGCCGGGAATGCCATAGAACGGGCCCATATCGCCGCCGCCGGGACGGCCGTCGACCAGCATCCAGGGCGCCTGGATCATGCCGATCGCCGGGTCGCGCTTCATGATGTCGAGATATTCGACGACCTTGTCGGGAATCAGAAGGTCGTCGTCGCCCAGGAACACAGCGTAACGGCCCCGCGCGCGTTGCATCGCGAACGCATAGTTGCTGACGAAGCCCGAGTTCTTGATGCGGCGATAGGCGTTGACCTCCGGCTCGCTCGCGATCGATCGAACGTAATCGTCGGTGCTGTCGGTCGAGCAGTCGTCGACGATGACGATCTCGAACGGGACACCGAGCCGGCGGAACGCCTCGAGATGAAAGGTGACATTCCTCTCGAGGAGGAACTGCCGATTGTAAGTCGGGACACAGATCGACAGCAGGATATCACGTCTGGACATCGATCTCATCGGTTCCGGTGGGCGTGCGCCTTCAACCAGCGGCGGGTCGCGCGCCAGTAGAGCCTGCCTGGCTTTTCCGAACCTTGTGCTGAAGCTGTTTGAATTGCTCGCGCCTGTCGCCAATCCGGGAGCCCCTCGGGGGAAACGGGAGTCGTGCGGCCTGGGGCCGATGGTGGTAAATGCCTGTTGTACGAAACGCGAGGCGGAAAGCTTTGCCACCTTTCGGGGCACGTCCCATGTCAGATAATTCACCAACTCCGGGTATTGAACCCGATGCCGAGCGGGGCCCCGCACTCCGCAGTCTCGCGCGGGGGCCGGTTCCGCCGTCGGCGGGCCTCATCTATCGGCCTTACTGGTGGGATGCCGCGCCACCTCGGCATGCGCCGCAGCCTCTCCCGGCCCAGGCGGATGTTGCCATCGTGGGGTCGGGCTTCACGGGCCTTTCGGCTGCGCTGACGCTGCTGCGTCAAGGGCGATCGGTTGTGGTGCTCGATCGCGACGCGCCCGGCTTTGGCGCCAGCACGCGCAACGGCGGGCAGGTCGGCAGCGGAAACCAGAAATTCCGCGTGCAACAGCTGATCGCGCTGCGCGGGCGCAAAAAGGCTGAAACCATGCTGCGCGAAGGCGTGCGCATGCTCGACTACATCACGCATCTCATTTCGTCGGAGCGGATCGACTGTCATTTCACCCGCTGCGGACGATTCCGTGCCGCCGTCCGGCCACAGCATTACGAGGCCATGGCACGCGACATGGACGATCTCAACAAGATCGCCGGCGTCGAAAGCTTCATGGTGCCGCGCGGAGAGCAGCACACCGAGATCGGATCGGACGCGTTCTTCGGCGGCTGCGTTCTGCCGGGCGACGCCTCGCTCCATCCCGGCCTCTACCACAAAGGCCTCGTAGGGCGGATCGAGGCGGCAGGCGGTGCGGTGATCGGCCAATCTCCCGCAGAGGCAATCTCGCACGATGGCGCGGGCTTCTCCGTGTCGACCCCGCGCGGCACAATCGCTTGCCGCAACGTCATCATTGCCACCAACGGCTACACCGGCGGCCTCGTGCCGGAACTTTCACGGCGGATCGTCCCGATCGGCTCCGGCCTCATCGCGACGGCAGACATCCCCCGAGAAATGCTCGCCCGGCTTATGCCCAACACCCGCGTCTATGGCACCACAAACCGCGTTTTCGATTACTTCCGCACCGCGCCTGACTCACCCAGGCTGCTGTGGGGCGGGCGCGTGGGGCGGATGGCTGGCGACACGTCGCCCCTATCTTTCCGACATCTCGCGCGAAATCTCCTCAAGGTCTTCCCGGACCTCGCGGACACCGCCGTCACTCACGCCTGGGAGGGCCGCATCGGCTACACTTACGACGAGGTGCCCCATCTCGGTCGCACGGCCACAGGCGTCCATTATGCGCTTGGCTACTGCGGGACCGGCGTTTCGCGCGCCACCTACTTCGGCCACAAGATCGCACTGCAGGTGCTCGGCGATCGGGACAGCCGCACTGCTTTCGACGATCTGACCTTCCCGAGCTACCCGCTGCATTCGGTGGCGACACGCGCGGTTCCGATCGTCGAGACCTGGTACCGGCTTCGCGACGCGGCCGATGGGCTGATGGCAAGGGGACGGTAGCGCTGAGCAAGGGCGCCATTCTGCGTCGCAGACGATCCGCTCAGGGCTTTGCCGCTTGCCGGCGCTTCCAGCCGTCATAGAGATCTGGGCCTTGCTCCAGACGCACCGGGACGTGGTTGATCGCCATGGATTGTTCAGCGAACGGCTTGGCGAGGTCCTCATAGATCGCGGCCGTCGATAGGCCGAACGGCGCGCCGTCCTCGTTGGAATAGGCGTAGGCGACCTTGCCGATGCCGGCGAGCCGCATCGCGGCCATGCACATCGGGCAGGGATGGCCGCTGGCATAGACCGCGCATCCGTCCAGACGGGCTGAGCCGAGCTTCTGGCTCGCGACGCGAATGGCCGTGAGCTCGGCATGCGCTGTCGGATCGTTGGTGCTGAGGATCTCGTTGACGCCCGTCGCTATGATCGCGCCGTCCTTGACGACGACGGCGCCGAAGGGCCGCCCGCCGTTCTCGACATTGGCCTGCGCAAGCTCGATCGCCTTGCGCAGGAAGCTTTTTTCTCTGTCATCGATATCCATTCCAACCTCGTGTCCGGCGGTGCGCTCGAAATCCGCACCGTATGGCCTCACGCACGCATAGCCGGGCCTTCCAGAATCTGCGCCAGCCGCTCCTTGATCGCCGCCTGTCGGGTTTCACTGCCGACCTTCTTGCCCGTCAAATCGGTCACATAGAATACGTCCACGGCCTTCTCGCCGAAGGTCGTCACATGCGCGGAGGCGATGTCGAGTGACAGATCGGACAGCGCATTGGTTAGCTCGTAAAGGAGACCGGTTCGATCGCGACCCGCCACCTCGATGACGGTGAAGGCATCGGACAGCGCGTTGTTGACGTAGACTTCAGGCGCCACCGTGAAGGCCTCGACGCGCGGCGGTGCGGAGCGCCGCCCTTCGAGCAGTTCCGCGACCCAGGTCTCGCCCCGCAGCAGGCGAACGATCGTCTCCTCGATGCGTCGGGCGCGGCGCAACTCGTCGTCATCATGCTCGAACTCACGCGCTAGCAGAAAGGTGTCGAGCGCGAAGCCATCGCGCGTCGTCGTGATGTGCGCGCCAACGATATTGGCGCCGCTGGCCGCGCAGGCGCCTGCAAAGAGCGCGAGCAGGCGGGGATGATTGGGTGCGAAAACCGTAAGCTCGGTGATGGCCGTGAAGGCATCCGTCCGATGTTCCGCGGCAAACGTCTTGCCGTCGCGCTCGGCTTGCCGGAGGAGGCGCGCATGGTCGGCCCGCCGCCGCGGATCGGTGCGCAGCCAATAATCGGGATAGTGGCGATCGATGAACCGATCGACCTCGGCCGGCGGCCAGTCGGAAAGCGCGGCACGGAGCTCGGCCTCAGCCTCAGCTACGAGCTGGCTGCGCGGCACCTGCGTGTGGCCGCCGGAAAGCAGCGGCTCGGTTTCAGCGTAGAGCGTGCGCAGGAGCTGGCCTTTCCAGCCATTCCATACGCCCGGACCGACGGCGCGAATATCGGCGACCGTGAGCAGCAGCAGCAGCTTCAGGCGCTCGGGACTCTGCACGATATCGGCGAAGTCGCGCGCGGTTTTCGGGTCCGTTATGTCCCGACTCTGGGCGATATTGCTCATCGTTAGATGCTGCTCGATGAGCCAGACCACGGTCTCCGTCTCGGCCGGCGTGAGCCCGAACCGGGGGCAGAGCCGGCGCGCAATCTCGGCGCCGACAAGCGAGTGATCCTCGATGCGGCCCTTGCCGATGTCGTGCAGGAAGGCGGCAACGAACAGCACGCGCCGATTCTGTATGGTCTTGATCACCTCCGTCGAAAGCGGGAGATCGTCGGCCGCACGGCCGCGCTCGATGTCAATCAACTGCCCGACGGTGCGTATCAGGTGCTCATCGACCGTATAGTGGTGGTACATGTTGAACTGCATCATGGCCACCACGCGGCCGAACTCCGGGATGAAGCGGCCGAGAACGTCGCATTCATTCATCCGCCGCAGCGTCGGCTCCGGATTGGTGCGGCCGGTGAGGAGCTTCAGGAAGATGCGGTTCGCTTCCGCGTCCTCACGCAGCTTGTCGTCGATCAGCCGGTGCGAATGGCGAAGCTGTCGGATGGCGTTCGGATGCAGGAACGTGTTGGTGTTCTCGGCCTGCGCGAAGAAGCGGATGAGGTTGACGGGATCGCGTTTGAAGACATCCGCGTCGGCGATGTTCATGCGGCCGTTGTCGATGCGGAAATCCGTTCTTTCGCGGATCTGCCGGCGTGTCATCCAGGAGAGCGGATTGAACATGCCGTCGAACACCGGCGAGCTCTTGAGCTGCTGGATCTCGAGCGCCGAGCAGAGGATCGTCGTCAGGTCGCCCACGTCCTTGGCGATCAGGAAGTAGTGCTTCATGAAGCGCTCGACAGCGCGCAGGCCGTGCTTATCGCGATAGCCGAGCTTCTCGGCGAGCACCGGCTGCAGCTCGAAGGAGAGCAGCTCCACCGCGCGGCCAGTGTAGAAGTGCATGAAGCAGCGGACCGTCCATAGAAAGTTCTCGCATTTGCGGAACGTCGCCGCCTCTTCCTTGGTGAACACACCCCGCGCGACGGTTTCCGGCCCCACCTCGCTGCCGAGCAGATATTTTGAGAGCCAGTGCAGCGTGTGCAGATCGCGCAGGCCGCCCTTGCCGTCCTTCACATTGGGCTCGACACGATAGCGGCTTGCGCCGGCGCGCCGATGGCGCTCGCTGCGCTCGAGCATCTTGGCGTCGATGAAGCCGCGCTCAGAGCCGCGAATGACCTCGTTGCGGAAGCGGTTCTCGAGTTCCGCGAAAAGATGCGCGTCGCCGTGGATCAGCCACATGTCGAGCAGCGCGGTGCGGATCGTCGTGTCGGCTTCCGCGAGCTTGATGCACTGGTCCACCGTGCGCGTGGCGTGCCCCACCTTGAAGCCGAGATCCCACAGGAGATAGAGCATGTACTCGGCGACGCTCTCGCCCCAGGGCGTCTGCTTATAGGGAAGCAGAAACAGGAGATCGACGTCGGAGCCCGGTGCCAGCATCTCGCGCCCGTAGCCGCCCGTGGCCACCACAGCCATGCGCTCGGCATCGGACGGGTTGGTCGCGCGATAGACGTGCGAGACGGTGTAGTCGTAAAGGAGGCGCACCAGCTCGTCTTGGAAGCGGGCAAGACCCATGGCACAGCGCCGCCCGTTGCCGTCCGCCTCGAGCTGAAGGCGCGCCGTTCCCCGGGCCGCCTTGATCAGAACCTTCAAACGGTCAACGATCTCGGGGCGCGCGTCGGCGGCGCTGCCATGAGCGTGAAACAGCGCGCTCAGACTCTCCCGCAGGTCCTGCGGGTCGAAGTAGGGCGCCGGCGGAAACTGAGATTTGTCCATCGCCCGATCTTAGAGCTGTTCCGCTTTTCCGGAAGCATTCTGAAGCATTTTAAGACATCGCAGCATTCGCTGCGAACGGCTCATTTGTCCGTCTTCTGTGATCGCAGCCGCTTCAGTTCGTAGAGCGCTTCCAAGGCCGCCTTGGGCGTGAGTTCGTCCGGTTCGAGGCCATCGAGCGCGACCTCAACGGGCGAGGGACCGCTTCGCTCCGGCACGCTCACCGGGCGCGCGGCCGCGAAAAGCGGCAGCTCATCGAGCGGGCCGCTGGCCTGGCCTCGGCGCCGGTCGGCCTTCTCGAGCAGGCTCAGCACCTCCCGGGCGCGAGCGATGACGGGCGGCGGCAACCCCGCGAGCTTCGCCACCTGGATGCCATAGGACCGGTCAGCGGCGCCGGCCTTCACCCGGTGCAGGAACACGATGTCGTCATGCCACTCCTTGACGTCCATGGTGACGTTGGCAACCGAGGCAAGCCGCCCCGCCAGCGCCGTCAGCTCATGGTAGTGGGTGGCGAACAGCACTCGTGCCGCGCTCGCCTCGTGCAGATATTCGACGGCAGCCCAGGCGATCGAGAGGCCATCGAACGTCGCCGTGCCGCGCCCGATCTCGTCGAGGATGACGAGCGACCGGTTCGTCGCCTGGTTCAGGATGGCCGCCGTCTCCACCATCTCGACCATGAACGTCGAGCGGCCGCGTGCAAGATCGTCGGCGGCACCGACGCGGCTGAACAGCCGATCGACCACGCCGATGTGCGCCTCTGTTGCCGGAACGAAGGAGCCGATCTGCGCCAGGATGGCGATCAGCGCGTTCTGGCGCAGGAAGGTGGATTTACCGGCCATATTGGGGCCAGTGACGAGCCAGATGCGCGCCTCGGGCATCTCATCGAACCCCGGCGGCCGTTCGATTCCAACGGCTGACCCGAGGATGCAATCGTTGGCAACGAACTGGGTGCCCCTGGCGCGCTTCAGCGCCTGCTCGACGACCGGATGACGGCCGCCGCGGATCTCGAAAGCCTGGCTCGCATCGACGACCGGGCGCACATAGCGCTCGTGATGGGCGAGGTGCGCGAGCGCTGCCGTATAGTCCAGTTCCGCGAGGGCCGCGCCGACGTCGGTCAGCATCTGTTCCTCGCGCGCGACAGCGGCCGCAAGCTCGTTGAAAATCTCCTGCTCAATGGCGAGCGCGCGCTCCGCAGCCGAGGCGATACGCCCTTCGATCTCCGACAGCTCGACCGTCGTGAAGCGCATGGCGTTGGCCATGGTCTGGCGATGGCGGAAGGTATCGTCGAGCGGCGGCTCGGTGAGGGGCTTGGCGTTCGCCTGCGTCACCTCGATGAAATAGCCGAGGATGTTGTTGTGACGGATCTTGAGCGTCTTGATGCCAGTGAGTGCACCATAGCGCGCCTCGAGCTCGGCCATGACGCGGCGGCTATCGTCGCGCAGCGCGATTGCTTCGTCGAGAGCCGGGCGGAAGCCGCGGCGCACGAAGCCACCGTCGCGGCGCAGATGCGGCGGCTCATCGACGATCGCCGCGTCCAGAATGGAGAGAAGCTCCGCACCCTGGCCGTCGATGCGCGCCAGGAGCGCCGCCATCTCGCCGGGAAACGCGATGCTCTCCGCCTTGGACCGCAGCAGGCGCGCCAGCTCGGCCGAGGCCGCCAGACCCTGGGCGATGCTCTTAAGATCACGAGGGCCGCCGCGCCCGAAGGCGAGCCGGGACACAGCGCGGGCGAGGTCGGGCGCGCCTTTGAGCGTTGCGCGCAAGGCCTCGCGCAACGGCGCGTCGTCGACGAGCAGCGCCACGGCGTCGAGGCGTGCTTCGATGGCGCGTGGATCGGTCAACGGAGCGGCGAGGCGCGCGGCAAGCTCGCGGGCTCCGGCGCCCGTCACGGTGCAGTCGATGGCGTCGAGAAGACTTCCCGCCTTGTCACCCGACGTCGAGCGGGTGAGCTCTAGGCTCGCGCGGCTCGCCGCATCGATGACGAGCGTCGCGCCCCGTCCCATGCGCCGCGGCGGGCGCACGATCGGCTTCTTGCCAATCTGTGTCAGGTCCACATAGCGCAGAAGCGCGCCGATGGCCGCAAGCTCGGCGCGGCTGAAGGTGCCGAACGCCCCGAGATCGGCGACACCGAGGCGTGCTTTTAAATCGCGCTCGCCGGCTAAGCTGTCGAAGGAGGCTGGCGGCACCGGCGTCGCCGCGGCGCCGACGCGCTCGATCCACGCCTTGAGCTCAGCCTCGGCGATGAGCCTGTCGGCCACGATCACCTCGCCCGGTGCCAACCGGACCAATTCGCCCGGCAGGTCGCGCCCGGTGGTCTCGCCCACCTCGAACTCTCCCGTCGAGATGTCGAGGGAGGCAAGCGCCACGCCGGCGTCCGAACCGATGAGCGGCGAATCCGCTTCGGAGGGTGCACGAAAGAGGGCGGTCAGATAGTTTCGGCTCCTGGCGTCGAGCAGCGTTTCCTCGGTCAGGGTGCCGGGGGTGACGAGCCGCACCACGTCGCGGCGCACGACGGCCTTGGCCCCGCGCTTTCTCGCTTCCGCCGGATCTTCGAGCTGCTCACAGACGGCGACGCGGTAGCCAAGCTTGATCAGCCGCTGCAGGTATTCGTCGGCGCGATGGATCGGCACGCCGCACATGGGGATGTCCTGGCCCAGGTGCTTGCCGCGCTTAGTGAGCACGATGCCGAGCGCATCGGCGGCAACCACCGCATCTTCGAAGAACAACTCGTAGAAGTCGCCCATCCGGTACCAAAGAAGGCTATCCGGATTGGCGGTCTTGATCTCGAGGAATTGCGCCATCGAGGGCGTAACCTCGCCGGCAGCGGCCGGCGCGGGACTCGGCGAGACGGACGGGCCGTCGGTGGCCGCCCCGCTCCCTGCCGCGCCGTCCTTGCGATGTCGCCTTGCCCCTGCCATGCCGCCCGTCCGCTCCCTCCCATTCCTCGGCCAACGCATAGCCGGTCGGCGGCAGGATTGGAAATCCTCGGGTCATCAAGGCGGGAAAAAGCAGGGACAAATCCAGCCGGCTTCCCGGTGGGCCCTCCTCCACCGCTCTGCAACGCGACCGATGAGTCACGCTACGGACGGACAAGGGCCCGAGGCGGCCATGATCTATGCCTCCACGGCAACGCGGCTTTTGAGCTCGTCGGGGGCGCCGAAGTGCTCGAAGTAGCGGGGGTCGATATTTTCCACGGGAAGCACGACCAGAACGTCGACAGTGCCGAACTGGCGGTCGATCACTGCACCGTCGCCGACGAACGCGCCGAGGCGCAAGTAGCCCTTGATCAGTGGGGGCAGCGCCCGCAAAGCTGCTCTCGCATCCACTTTTTCCCGCGGCAGGCGGTCCATGGCGACGTAGAGGTGGTCATGCGCGCGGCAGCGCCATTCGGGCGGGGCCAGCGCATTATGATGCAGGAAGCTCAGCGCCATGGCGTGGGCCTCGGGATCCGTACCCTCGAAGCTCGCGCAGCCGATCATCACGTCGACTTTGTGCTCGCGAATGTACGTCCAAAGGCCGTGCCACAGCAGCTCTACCGAGCGCTTGGTACGGTAAGGGCGCAACACGCACGATCGGCCGAGTTCCATGAAGCGGTACCGCGGCGAGCGGGCGGCGATCAGCGGTGCGATGTCGTACTCGCTCGCCGTATAGAAGCCGAGCGACCTTTGGGCCACCTCCTGCCGGAGCACGCGGTACGTTCCCACCACGTGGGGACGGCGTGTGCGCACCCAGGCTCCAGCGCCGGAGCGGACGGCGCTGCGGTCCTCGACGAGGAGGTGATCGCAGATGGCGTCGTAAGGATCCTGGTCGAGGCGGCGCATGCCGGCGATCACGCTCGGCGTGGCGCTCATCTCCTCGTAGAACACGGAATAGCGCAGCCGCTGTGCGCGGAGGATGTCCTTGCGCCCCTGCGCGAGCCGCACCTCGAGATCACCGATGCGGCCGTAAACTTTCGCGGGAGGCTGGCGCGGCGAGAGAAGCCCGCCACTGTGGAGCCTTGCCTCCGGCGTTTCAAAGGCGAGAAGGCTGCCCGGTACGGCACGGCCCAGGATATTTTCCTGCCATGGGCCCGTGATGCGCTTGGTCAATCGGCGCATCCTCTCCTGCCGTGCGATGCTCATGGGTCCCGTCCGAAATCACATGCCGACCAGCGCCTCTCTCGATCCGGGTTTTCCGGACCCGACACACTGGCGATCGCGGTCTAGAGCCGTTCGGATTTGAGTGGAATCGAGGAACGGCTCTAAGCTTTTGGTTCCTCGCGCTTCTTCTCGGACACTTTAACTTGCATGGCTCCGCCCGGTCTTTCTCTTGCACGGCTCCGCCATGACCGGTTTCCACTTTTCCGGAAGCACGAGCACTCACTACCACCGAACCGATGTCCAAGAACTCCAGGAACCGGGCAACGGCACTCAAGCATCATTCGGAGACATTTTCACGACAATGCGATGCTCAGTCACCGCCGGGCGTCGAGGACGAATCGCCGAGCGATCGCGCCGCTTCCACCGTCATCAACGGCACACCGTTGCGGATCGGAAACGCAAGGTTGGCTTTGGGACTGATCAGCTCCTGCGCCGCGCGATCGTACGTCAGCGGGCCCTTGGTCACGGGGCAAACCAGAAGCTCGAGCAGTTTCGGATCGGGCTCCCCCGCCGCGTGCCGCATGTCGTCGCTCATCGGCCGTTCTCCTACTGAAGCGTGCCGCCGGAGCCGCCGCGCGTCGCGCTCTCCATCTCCGCCAAGGCCACGAGCACCTCGGCGCGCGTCTTGAGGTCATCGGCCTCGAGCAGCGCCTGCTTCTCCTCCGGTCCGTAGGGGCACATGACGCAGAGCGCGTTGACGAGAAACTCGCTCGGCGCGCGGTTGATCACGGACCAGTCGGTCTTCAGATTGTGCTCGTCGAGGTAGGTGCGCAAGGCCTCGATCAGGCGTGGCCGATCGACGTCATTCTCGCCGAGGCCTCGGGTCAGATCGGCCGCGAAACGCTCGTAGCTCACTGTCGCCGTGCGATAGGAGCGACCGCTTTCGGCCTCGTTCACGATCTCGAAACGGGAAATGCCGGTCAGGGCGATGGCAAGGCGCCCGTCGTCCAGCTCCTGGTAGCTCGTCACACGCCCCGCGCCGCCGATCCGGCGCAACGGCACGGACTTGCCGGGCGGGCTTTCATCGTCATCCGAGCCGACCGGCTGCACGATGCCGAGCATACGCGTCCCGCTCATGACGTCATCGATCATCTCCAGATAGCGCGGCTCGAAGATGTTGAGCGGCAGCGTCGAACCCGGCAGCAGAATCGCACCCCTCAGCGGAAAAAGCGGCAGGCGGGTCGGAAGATCGGACGGATGCCTGTATTGGTCTGCAAAGGCCACGTAAGGCTCCTCTATGCTTTTGGGGGTGAGCGTCTGCGGCGAGGCGTGTCGAGACTAGAGCATTTTCCGTTCGCGTGCGCTCACTGCAAATTCTCTAGTTATTTGTTTGAGCGAGCATCTTCACCCATTCGGGCGGATCCGCCCGAATGCGATCTGCTTTAGCTGAACAGGATCGAGGACAGGCGGCGGCGGCCATCCATCGTGCTGGCGTCCTTCGGCCCCCACGCATCGAAAAGCTGGACGAGCTGCTTGCGCGCCGCCTCGTCATTCCAGCCCCGGTCGCGCCGCACGATCTCGAGAAGGTGGTCGAGCGCCTCGGCCTTCTTGCCGCGCGCGGCGAGCGCCACCGCGAGGTCGAACCGGGCCTGATGATCGGCCGAATCGGCGGCAAGGCGCTGCTCGAGCTCGGCGCTGTTGTCGGACTCACCGGCCATTTTGGCCAGCTCGAGCGCGGCGCGGGCGCTCTGCACCGGCGCGCTCGCCTGCTTATCGGGTGGCACGAGCGCCAGGGTCTGCTCCGCGCGCGCCGAGTCGCCGCTCGCGAGATAGCAGCGGGCTAGGCCGGCGAGGGCCTGCGCATTCTGCTGATCCTCCTGCAACACGGCAGCAAACGTTCCCGCAGCCGTCTGCAGATCGCCCTCGGCCAGGGCAGCCTCCGCCGCCTCGAGCACGCCCGCGATATCGGCCTCGGCGTCCTCCCCCAGAAGACGGTCGACGAAGGAGCGGATCTGGCTTTCGGGCAGCGCCCCCATGAACCCATCCAGCGGGCGGCCGTCGCGGAAGGCGTAGACCGTCGGTAGCGATTGGATGCGGAGCTGCCCGGCGATGGCGGGATGCTCATCGGTGTTGATCTTCACCAGACGCACCTTCCCCTTGTAGCTCGTCACCACCTTTTCCAGGATCGGGGTGAGCTGCTTGCAGGGACCGCACCACGGCGCCCAGAAATCGACGAGGATCAGCGCGTCGCGGGAGGCATCGATGACGTCCTTGGCAAAGCTCGCCGAGGTCGCGTCCTTGACGAGGGCCTGCGCATCTGAGGATGCCCCACCGAGCTTCAGTCCTCCCAGATCCATTCCATCACTCCTCGAAATGCTGCACCACGACCTGCGGAGCCTCGCAAGCCCCTGCCAAGGTGGCAATATGGTGAGCATGCCGCAAATATGCGAGCCCTTTTCGAGGTTTCCCCATTGAGGGCCTGGCGGCGGCCGGGACTGCGAAAAGACGAGTGGCGCCGCCTTTTATCGCGGGGGCGGAAAACTCGGCGGGGGAGGCAGCGAAGAGACTTGCAATGGCGCAGCGGTTGCGCAATAAGACCGGGCGCGCCGCTTGGCGCCGCACATTACCCCATGATGGACGCGGGCGTAGCTCAGGGGTAGAGCATCACGTTGCCAACGTGAGGGTCGTGAGTTCGAATCTCATCGCCCGCTCCAATTTTTCCTTCCTAGCGATTATCTTAGGCTAGATCAGCCAGCCGCTTGCCTGTCCGGAGCGCGGGAAGGGGTGTCTCCAGCCGCCCCTCGGGCACGTCGGGAAGCTGCGGCGCCGCCGCGGGCACGCCCGTTGCCGCAGGTGCCAATCCCATACGCTCCAGGATCTCTTCGCAAAGGCGGCGGACCGCCCGGCCCGTCTCGCCCGGATACTTGGCGAAATAAGACCGGTCAGGCGAATGGAAGTAGGCCGCCTCCTGCAGGGCGATGGCACGCGGGATCACCTGCGTGAAGCAACGGTTGTCCGCATTGCCCAAGAGCCAGGCGTGATAATCCTCTTCGGTCGGCGAGCCGATGTCTTTCATGTTGACCAGCACGCCGAGATTTTCGGCGAAGCCCATTTCCGGATTGAGCGCCTTGAAGCGGCGGAAGACCTCCAGCCCGCAGACGGAAATGTAATCCGCCTTGGTCGGCGAAATATGGAAATCGGCTTCCCTGAGCCAGCTCTCGGTGAGCACTGAGAGGCCGGGCGGGCAATCGATCAGAATGATATCGAACACGCGGCGCGCCTCACGCAGGAGCTCGCCGATCACCGCACGCAAACGCCCATGCTGCGCGGCTTTCGAGACCTCGCGCTCGAAGAGGGTGAGCTGCATATCGCTCGGAATGAGGAAGACGCTGCGCGCATCATCCACGTCGGAGACGTTGCGCACCACGAGGCGGAGCCAGTCGGCCGGCGCATCCTGGAGCACGCGCGCGACCAGGAAATCGACCAGCGTCAACCCGTTCTGCTGCAGGCGATGCAAATGCGGGATCGTCATCAGCATACTGGAGACGGACGCCTGCGCGTCGCTGTCGATGACCAGCACGTTCTTGCCATGATACGCCGAGAGCGTCTCGGCCACGGCGAGCACCAGCGTCGACTTGCCGACGCCGCCCTTCGTGTTCATCACGGCAATCGCGTTGCGCATGACGATGCGTGACCTCCCCTGCTGCCCGGCCGTTCCAGCTCATATGAGACCGCGAACATCGCCCAATGTTTGTCGACGTGCGACTTTCCGCTCCCGATGTGCGTCGGGATTGTGGCAGCCTCGCGAAGCGGCGCCAATTTCCCGCGCTACCAGCCCGTGGAGCGCACCCAGGCCGTGCCGCCGCGGCGGACGAGCACCCGTGACCTCTCCTTCGCCACAACGGGCGGATAATCATAAACCATACGCATGGCGGGCCGCACCGCGATAGCGCGCTCGCGCAGGGCGTAGACTGGCGGCGAAACCACCCGCACCCGCCGGCCCGGCGAGACGACAACCTCGCGCGGCACGACCTTCACCTCGGCCGGCACGCGCACCTTGCAACGGCGTTCGCCATAAGGGCCATAGGTCGTTTCCCAGCGCCAGCCGGCGCGCCGCACCACCACCTCTTGCATCACGGTGCGCGTGACGGGCGGTGTCATGACATAGTCGACACGGCGGGGCGACACGAGCACGCGCTCGGCCCGCATCACGACGACGGGATTGGTTTCGACCACCTCACGATAGCCCGAGCGCACGACGACGGGCCGGTCCACGGTGCGGTAAACGTCGGGCAGACGTACCTTGTCGTAACACTCGCCGCGGCAAGCCGAGGCGGGTGACGCCATGTACGCAATCGAAAGAATGGCAATGAGGGCAGCAGAACAACCACGCAGGGACATCAGGCAAAACGCTCCAGGTAGGAGCCGTAAGCTTAACCCAGACCATCAGGGAACGGCCTCGCAACGTCCCGCGTTGGTTAAGGACAACGCTTTGAAATAGCGGACGTTTTAATAACTTTCTCGAGAAAGCATCAAAGCCCTGCCGACAGCCTGCAATTTCCTGCCTCGGCGTCCTCTGCTAAACGTTGCGTCTCGCCGTCTCATCCTGACGAGGTTCTGCCATGCTCCGCGCGCTCCCCCTGCATGCCTTTCGGCCGTTCGTTTTCCTTGCAGCCGCCTTCGCGGCCCTGTCGCTCGGCGGCTGCGGCATCAACACCATCCCGACCTACGAGCAGAGCGCGAAGGCTGCCTGGGCCGAGGTGCAGAATCAGTACAAGCGGCGCACCGATCTCATCCCGAACCTGGTCGAGAGCGTGAAGGGCTTTGCGGACCAGGAACGCAAGGTGCTGACCGACGTGACGGAGGCACGCGCCAAGGCGGTGAGCGTGCAGGTACCGGCCGATATCCTCACCAACCCCGAGGCCATGAAGCGGTATCAAGACGCGCAGAACACGCTGGGCGGCGCTTTGCGTCAGCTTCTCGCCGTCGTCGAGCGCTATCCCGACATCAAGTCAGGGCAGAACTTCCTCGCGCTGCAAAGCCAGATCGAGGGCACCGAGAACCGCATCGCCATTGCCCGGCGCGACTACATCCAGTCCGTGCGCCAGTACAATACGGAGATCACCACGTTCCCCGGCCGGCTCTGGAAGATGGTGCTTTATCCGTCGGCGCAGGAGATGGCGACGTTCGAGATTCCCGCCGAGGAGCAGACGGCTCCCAAGGTCGATTTCGGCACGAGCAAGTGACAACGGCAACGGTCCGGGCTTTGGCGATGCGCATGGCGGCGGCGCTTTCGGTGCTTGCGGCAGCGCTTGTCCTTTGCGCCGCTGCCATCGCCGCGCCGACGTTTCCGCCACTCACAGGGCAGATCGTCGATAACGCGGGCCTGCTGTCCGCCGAGGACCGTATGGCCATCGAGGCCGAACTCAAGGCGCTCGAGGCCCAGTCGACCGATCAGCTCGTCGTGGTGACCGTGCCGTCGCTCGATGGCTACGACATCGCGGACTACGGCTATCAGCTCGGACGCCACTGGGGCATCGGCCAAGCCGGCAAGGACAACGGCGTGCTGCTGATCGTGGCGCCCAACGAGCGCAAGGTCCGGATCGAGGTTGGACGTGGCCTCGAGCCCGTCGTCACCGACCTCATGAGCAAGATCATCATCGAGAACGCCATCCTGCCAGAGTTCCGCGGTGGAAATTTCGGCGCCGGAATCCGCGCCGGCGTGCGCGATCTCAAGGATACGCTGCTCGGTGATGCAGAGGCCGTGAAGGAGCGTGCGCGCGGTCTCGATAAGGGCGACGGGCCGGATTGGATGGGGCTTGTGATGATCGCCTTCTGGATCGCGATCGTCGTCTATATCGTCTACGCCCAGGCGCGCTACGCTGCCCAGGCGCCACAATCCGTCAGCCGCGACGGACGCCGCCAACTTCGTCGCGGACGCGCGCGTGACGATGGCTTCGTGATCTTCCCCGGCGGAGGCAATGGCTCCTGGGGCGGCGGCGGATGGTCGGGAGGCAGTGGCGGATGGTCCGGCGGCGGCGGCGGCTTCGGCGGCGGCGGCAGCTCAGGCAGCTGGTGAAGGTGTACGCGATGGGACGGCTCATGTTTTCGGAAAGCGACGAGCATCGTATCGCTGAGGCCATCACAGCGGCGGAAGCCGCCACATCGGGTGAAATCGTCGCCGTCGTGGCGCCGGAGAGCAGCACCTATCTCTACGCGCCGTTCCTTTGGGCATCGGTTATTGCGCTTCTCGTGCCCTGGCCGCTCATCCTATGGACGTGGTGGCCATCGGCATGGATCTACCTGGCACAGGTCGCGACCTTCGCGTTCGTGCTTGCGCTGGCGCTGCCCCGCCCGGTGCGATACTGGCTGGTGCCGCGACGGATCAAACGGGCGCGCGCGCATCGGCGGGCGCTCGAGCAGTTCCTGGTTCAGAATCTGCACACGACCTCCGGCCGCACCGGCGTCCTCATCTTCATCTCGGCCGCAGAGCGTCACGCGGAAATCGTCGCCGACGCGGCCATCGAGGCGCGCGTTCCGAAGGGCACGTGGCAGGAGATCGTGAACCGGCTCACCGCCGCCTTCAGCGCCGGCCAGCATACGGATGGGTTCATCGTCGCCATCGAAGAGGTGGGCGGCCATCTGGCGACGCATTTTCCGCCCGGCTCGCGCGATTCCAACGAGCTGCCCGACCATCTCATCGTTCTCGATACGCTGTGAGTCCGTTTGGGTGACGTCGCACGAGGATCCGGCTGACGTCGCGTTTTTTGGAAACTGGCGTGGGTGCCGGCCTTCGCCGGCATGACGTTTATTTTGTGGAAGCCGAACACTCCCAGGAAACGTCACCCCGACGAAGGTCGGGGTCTACGCCAATCTCCACGGGCATAACGTCAGCCGGATCCTCGTGCGACATCGGCTGGGCCCATGGCGATTTCCCCGGTTTCAGGATCGAAGAGGTCGCACCATTCTGGATTCATGGTCTCGATCAACCGCACTTTCCATGCGCGGCGCCAATCCTTCAGGCGCTTCTCGCGCCGGATTGCTTCGTCCATCGAGCGATGCATCTCGTAATAGACAAGGTGCTTCACGGCGTATTCGTCCTGGCAAAATCTGGCCACGATCCTGAATTGCAAACGGGCATGTCCGACCACTGCCGGGGAAGCGCTTGCACCACGATGGTTGCTTCCGTCATGACGCGGGACGTCGCGTGCTGTCGCCCGAGCGATCAATTGCATCAGGCATGGTCTGATAGAGAAAAAAGGCGTCTTGCACATCCCGATCGTTGATCCGGAAGGCCGACCCGTGGGCATTCTTTATGCCCGCGACGTGCTTCAAGGGTTGCTCGGTGAAGTCGAGCATGAGGAAGATCTTCTTCGTGAGTACGTTATGGGCATTGGATATCGTTGATCTTCGAGTCCATTTATTTTGTCGCAACAGCAATTCCGCGAGCGACGCGAACACGGCCCCCCAGGGCGGCCGCTCTGCCAAAATCATCATTGTCGATCTGGGTGACAATCGCCCTGTTGGCGGGATTCCATGATATCCGCCACGCGCGAGCATGCGAAGTGATAAACAGTACGGTGAAGTCCCCGCGCTCGCTGGCGGATGCCGGCATGCCGCCGCCTCAGAAAACTATCAGGACAATTGCCACGATCACGCAGATGATCGTGGCAATTGCCCAGATAGCCGGCCAATAGCGTCCCTCATCTTTCTTGACGGAAACAGTCGCCATGGGATCGGTGCCTTCGTGATCCTGGCTATAGGTCCCGTCGTGTACCCGCTTGAGTGCAGGATTAAGGGGCGCATCGTCAGGGATGCGGCTCTCCGGAGGCGGCGTAACATTGCTCATGGTCTATCCCTCGTCGCAGTGTCACAATCGTGATCCTCGCATGCCGGAGCAGCCATCCGCCAACGCACCATGGCTCTCAGGCACGCCATTCCGGGATCTTCGCTGTCGCGTACGGTCCTGCTAAGCTGCGCCCAGGCCTCTTCATCGGCGAAGTGGCTGAAATCGGCAACCGCTGCGCGCAGAAAGCCATTCAAGGAGCTGCCTTGGGCCGCAGCCGTCGTTTTCATCGTCGCAGCAAAACCGGGATCGACGGCTGTGGCCCATGTTTCAAACGTCGCCGTCGAGCGCCGTGCCGAACCGAGAATGTCGCCGAGCGTCGCCATCAGATCATCCCGATCGAATTCGGATCTATCAGAATGCCCTCGATATCGGCCTTTCTCGCCAGCTCCGCCGCATAGCGCGCGCTGGCGATGGTCCATGCGCGGGCGTCGAGCATGTCGACGATCTTCGGTCTGACGATCTCGAACGGCAGCGTGCGGCCCTCGATCTTGCGTTGCAGACGCAAGATATGCCAACCGAAACGAGAGCGCACAGGCTTACGGGCCGTCGTGCCTTCCGCAAGTCGTTCCAGCGCGTCCTGGACGGCCGGCACGAGTTCGCCGCGACGCACCTGCCCGAGCGACCCTCCTTGATGCGCGGTGGGGCATTTGGAGAATGCACGCGCGGCTTCGGCGAAGTCTTCGGGATCGTCGCCCAGTTCTGAGACGATGGCGGAAGCCTCGGCTTCAGCATCCGCCCAGGCGGCTTCGTCTCGCCCTTCCGGCTCGATGAGAATGTGTGCGGCCTCGAACAGATCCGGCGTGCGGAAGCGATCGATGCGACTTTCATAATAGCGACGGCATTCCTGCTCCCCGGCTTTTGCCGGCTCCGCGCAGCGCGCCAGCAACACGCGGATGGCGGCGTCCTCGCGACTCTCGCTCCGGCCGCTTTCGTCTTGCTCCACGTCCGGCTCAAGATTCAGCCGACGCGCCTCCTGTAGAAGAAGCTCGCGCAGCGCCAACGCTGTTGCCGCCTGTTTCCAGGCCGTCTCGCCGTCAGGCGCGGGATGGTGCTGGATTTCCTGAGCGATCGCCTCGGGCTCGATCTCGGTCCCGTTGACGACGACGATTCCGAAGCTCGGCGGCGCGGGGCGCAGTCTCGGGTCAGGCGAGGAAGAACCGCAGCCTCCGCTCCGGCAAGCGTCTGGCATGGAGGCAGCCGGATGTGTCTGTCGTGGATGAGCGGGCGCTCGTGCATCGATAATGGTATGGGTCATTGCGCGCTCTCGCTGTGCGATCGGGAAAAGGCGTCGCCGCCGAAGCTTGGCGCAAGGCCGGCGGGACCGCGTGTCGGCGTCGTGCTGGCGCCGACCTTCGTGCGCGACCGCACGATCTGGTAGCCCGGACGCATGAGATACCAGACGGGCGCGCTCCAGATGTGAACTAGGCGTGTAAAGGGCGTGATCAGGAACAGCGTCAGGCCGAGCACGATGTGCATTTTATAGACAAGCGCCGTGTCGATGATCAGCGCCGATGCGCCTGGATCAAGCTGAGTAAGCCCGCTCGCCCATCCCATGAAGAGCACCATCTCATGTCCGTCGAGTGCGTTCACAGTCCAGAGAGTCGTGGAAAGTCCGAGAACAAGTTGGAACCAGATCAGCACGAGAACGAGAATGTCGCCGATTGACGAGGAGCGTCGGATGCGGGGTTCGAACAACCGACGATGCAGAAGCAGCGAGCAGCCGATAAAAGCAAAAATTCCGGCAATGCCTCCCACGGCAAGCGCCGTGACCTGTTTGAATCCATGACTGACACCAACAAAGTTGAACACGGCTTCCGGGGTGAGCAGGCCGACGAAATGACCTACGAACAGAATCAATACGCCGAGATGAAACAGATTGGAGCCGATCATCATCTGCCGGCGTCGCAGAAACTGAGACGATTGCGAGCGCCATGTATATTGACCCTTGTCGAAGCGTATGATGCTCCCCACGATGAGCACCGTGATGGCGATGTAGGGATACCAGCCGAAAAGCATGTAGTTGATGAATTCACGCATGGCCTCGTCCCTCAGATTTTGAGAGCTTCGTCACCGATCGGCGTGCGGCGCGGATTCGCGCCACGATCCCGGGCCCTCCGCTGTTCGGAATCGGCGCTCCGAAATTGACCGGAGCTTCCTCCCATTCCTCGTCCAGAGATTTGCCTTGCGTCGGATCGGTGCGCTCGCGCAATTCGGCGATCGCCGCGGGGTCGGGCCGGGTTCCGACCAGAACGATCAGCGCATGGAAAATAGCCGAATAGGGGGAGCCGTGTTCGCGCAGCCGTTGCTCCAGCACGCCAAGGACATGGGACGGCTGCGCGAGCCATTCGCGAGTTTCTTCCACCGGTGCGCAGGACAGGAATTCGAGGAACATTGGAAGGAAATCGGGCAATTCTCCCGCCCGCATAATGAAGCCGCGATCGAGATATTGCTGGCCGAGATCGATCATGGCCTGGCCGCGTTCCCTGCTATCACCGTGAACATGCTCGAACAGATGCAGCGACAAGGCGCGCGAACTGTCGAACAGCCCGCTATAGGCAGCCTGAAGGTCAAGCAGGTCCTCCGTTTCCAGGGAGGATAGCAATGGCTCGAGCTGTGCGAGGGCCTCGGCGGAAAGGGCTTTTTCCGCGCAAAGCGCCGCGCGGATCTCGCCGACATTGTCCTTGAGATCGGCGGAAGGATAACCCAGCAGGGCTGACAAGGCGCGCAGCGTGAGCTTCATGTCGGGATGTCCATGTAGGGCTTGCGTGGCGTGCGTTTTGCGCCTCCGAACAGGTTGAGCTTGCTGGAACCGTCGGTCGGCTCCTTGAAGCCGAAGCCGGCCGAGCCGCGCAGCAGATAGGCGTCCTCGTTGACCTCGCGATGCGTCGTCGGGATAACGTAGCGGTCCTCGTAGGATGCAAGCGCCATGTAGCGGTACATCTCCTCGATCACGCGCGTCGTCAGGCCGACGCCTTCGGCGATGCGTGCATCCTCACGTCCTTCCACGGTTTTGGTGCGCATGTAGGCGCGCATCGCCAGCATCCGTTCCAGCGCGATGACAATCGGCTCTTCGGCTCCGGCGGTAAGCAGGTTGGCGAGGTAGCGCACGGGGATGCGCAAGCTGCGAACGTCGGGCATGCCGTTGTTGACCGACATCTTGCCGGCCTCGGCCGCCGACTGGATCGGCGAGAGCGGGGGCACGTACCAGACCATCGGCAGCGTGCGGTATTCGGGATGCAGCGGGAAGGCGACCTTCCACTCCATCGCCATCTTGTAGACCGGCGAGCGGGTGGCGGCTTCGATCCATGCTTCCGGCACGCCGCCGCGCCGGGCCTGTTCCTGCACGGTGCGGTCATAGGGATCGAGGAAAACGCCGAGCTGGGCCGGGTAGAGGTCCTTCGGATCCTCCACAGAGGCGGCTGCCTGAATGCGATCGGCGTCGTAAAGAACCACGCCGAGATAGCGGATGCGGCCGACACAAGTTTCGGAGCACACCGTGGGTTGGCCGGTCTCGATGCGCGGGTAGCAGAAGATGCACTTCTCGGATTTGCCGGTCGACCAGTTATAATAGATCTTCTTATAGGGGCAGCCGGACACGCACATGCGCCAGCCGCGGCACTTTTCCTGATCGATCAGGACGATGCCGTCCTCCTCGCGCTTGTAGATCGCCCCGGACGGACAGGAAGCGAGGCACGACGGGTTGAGGCAGTGCTCGCACAGCCGCGGCAGATACATCAGGAAGGTCTGTTCGAACTGGCCATAAATCTCTTTCTCGACGCCCTCGAAATTATAGTCGCGCGAGCGCTTTGAGAACTCGCCGCCGAGATCGTCCTCCCAGTTGCCGCTCCATTCGATCTTCGTCAGAACCTCGCCGGTGACAAGCGAGCGCGGCTTGGCGGAAGGCTGCGCCTCGACCTCAGGCGCCTTCTGCAGCCACTCATATTCGAACGTATAGGGCTCGTAGAAATCGTCGATCTCGGGCAGGTCGGGATTGGCGAAGATCTTCGAAAGAATTCGCCACTTCGAGCCCTGTCGCGGCTCGATCCGGCCGTTCTTCTTGCGGACCCAGCCTCCCTTCCAGCGGTTCTGGTTCTCCCAGTCCTTCGGGTAGCCCACGCCCGGCTTGGACTCCACATTGTTGAACCAGACATATTCGACGCCTTCGCGATTGGTCCAGACGTTCTTGCAGGTGATCGAGCAGGTATGGCAGCCGATACACTTGTCGAGATTCAGCACCATGGCGATCTGCGCGCGAACCTTCATCGTGCCACCTCCGCTCATCCCGTCTTCTTGACAATGCCGGTGCCCCAGTCCGCCGTCGCCTGCTTGCTGGCGCTGTCGTCCACGCGCTTATCGAACCAGTTGATCTCGCTCATCTTGCGGATGATGACGAACTGGTCGCGGTTGGCGCCGACCGTGCCGTAATAGTTGAAACCGTACGCGAACTGGACGTAGCCGCCGATCATGTGGGTCGGCTTCATGTTGATGCGCGTGACGGAGTTATGAATTCCGCCACGTTGGCCGGTGATCTCGGAGCCGACCGTGTTCACCATCTTCTCCTGCGCGTGATACATGATCGCCGATCCCGGCATGATGCGCTGCGAGACGATAGCGCGGGCGGTGAGCGCGCCGTTAACGTTGAATGCCTCGATCCAGTCGTTGTCCTCTATTCCGGCTTGCCTGGCATCGACCTCGCTGATCCAAACGGTCGGCCCGCCGCGATTGAGGCTGAGCATGATGAGGTTCTCGGTATAGGTCGAATGGATGCCCCACTTCTGATGCGGCGTCAGAATGTTGAGCTGAATCTCCGGGTTGCCGTTCGGAAGCTTTCCGAGCACCTGCTTGACCGAACGCGTGTCGATCGGCGGCCGCCACGTCACGAAGCCCTCGCCGAAAGCCAGCATCCAGCGATGATCCATGTAGAGTTGCTGGCGGCCTGTCAGCGTTCGCCAGGGAATGAGCTCATGCACATTGGTGTAACCGGCGTTGTAGCAGACATGCTCGCTTTCCAGACCCGACCAGATCGGCGAGGAAATGATCTTGCGCGGCTGCGCGACGACGTCGCGGAAGCGTATCTTTTCCTCTTCTTTCCCCCCGGCGAGATGGTCGTGCTCGCGGCCAGTTACCTTCGACAAGGTTCTCCAGGCTTTCACCGCCACTTCGCCATTGGTCTCGGGCGCGAGCATGAGGATCGTCTCGCAGGCATCGATGTCGGTTTCGATCTTCGGCCGTCCGGCCGCGGGCCCGTTCTCGACGGTTCCGTTGAGGGCGGCCAGTGAGCGGACTTCCTCGCTTGCATCCCAATTGAGGCCCTTGGCGCCATTGCCGGCCTTCTCCAAGAGCGGTCCAAGAGAAGTGTATCGGGCATAGGTCGCCGGATAATCCCGCTCGACGATGGCGATGCTGCTCATCGTTTTTCCGGGGATCGGCTCGCATTCGCCTTTCTTCCAGTCACGCGGCTCGTAAGGCTGGGCGAGCTCGGCCTTGGTGTCGTGCATGAGCGGGGTCATCACCAGATCCTGCTCGACGCCGAGCACTTCCGGGGCCACCTCCGAGAACTTCTTTGCGATCGCGCGGAAGATGTTCCAGTCGCTTTTGCATTCCCAAACCGGGTCCACGGCCGCCGTCAGCGGATGGATGAAGGGATGCATGTCGGAGGTGTTGAGGTCGTGCTTCTCATACCAGGTGGCGGTGGGCAGCACGATGTCGGCATAATTGCTGGTGGTCGACATGCGGAAATCGATGTTGACCATCAGATCCAGCTTGCCCGCGGGCGCATTCTCGCGCCAGACGACGTCGTCGGGTTTTTGGACGCCGCCGCGCTGGTCGTCGGTGCCGATGACGCCGTGCAGCGAGCCGATCAGATGTTTCAGAAAATATTCGTGGCCCTTGCCGCTCGCGCCCAGCACGTTGGAGCGCCAGAAGAACATGTTACGGGGCCAGTTCCGCGGATTGTCGGGATCGTGGCAGGCGAGTTTGATCTCCCCCGATTTCAATCCTTCCGGCACCGCCTTCTGCGGATCGGCGCTGCTTTCAATGATGGTGCGGCCGAGATCGAGCGGATTGGTTTCGATCTGCGGCGCGGAGGGAAGCCAGCCCATGCGCTCGGCACGGACGTTGTAGTCGATCATCGTGCCGGACCAGTCGCCGGGCGGTGCGGTTGGCGACAGGATGTCCGAGACCTTGAGCGTTTCGTAGCGCCACTGATCGCTGTGTGCGTAGAAGAACGAGGTGCCGTTCATTTGCCTGACAGGCCGCAGCCAGTCGGTTGCGAAAGCGAGCGGCAACCAGCCGGTCTGCGGCCGCAGCTTCTCCTGCCCGACATAGTGGGACCAGCCGCCGCCCGACTTGCCGACGCAGCCGCACATCGTCAGCAGCGCGATGATGCCACGGTAGCTCATGTCCATGTGATACCAGTGATTGATGCCGGCCCCGAGAATGACCATCGAGCGGCCTTCGGTTTTCTCAGCGTTGCCGGCGAACTCGCGCGCGACCTGAATGATGGCGCTGCGCGGCACGCCGCACACCTTCTCCGCCCAGGCGGGCGTGAACGGCACGTCGTCGTCGTAATTCGCGGCGACGTTCTCGCCGCCGAAGCCCCGATCGACGCCGTAGTTGGCGAGGAAGAGATCGAAGGTCGAAGCCACGAAGGCTTTCCCGCCGGTCAATTCCACTTCCTTGACCGGGACGTTCCGCAGCAGAATTTCGTCGTGGTCGGTGGCGATGAATGTTTCGGGAGCGACCGTGCCGAAATACGGAAACGCGACCGACCTGATCGCGTCCTTTATGCCGTCGAGACTGAGCGCCAGACGCACCTCATTGCCCGCACCGTCTCTTTCCTCGAGGCTCCACTTGCCGGGATCGCCCCAGCGAAAACCCGCCGAGCCGCGCGGGCAGACGATCTTGCCGCTGCTCTCGTCGATCGCCACCGGCTTCCAGTCGGGATTGTTGGCTTCCCCCAGCACGTCCTCGAAGTCGGCCGCGCGCACGAGCCGGTCGGGCACGAGCCGCCCGTCGCGTTCGACCAGTTTCACCAGGAACGGGAAATCGGTGTAGCGACGAACATAGTCGGTGAAATACGGCACCTGCCGCTCGACGTAATATTCCCGCAGGATAACGTGGCCGAGGGCGACCGCGAGCGCGGCATCGGTGCCCTGTTTCGGATGCAGCCACAGATCGGCGAATTTGCACGCCTCGCTGTAGTCGGGCGAGATGACGACACTTTTCGTCCCGCGATATCGGCTCTCGGTGTAGAAATGGGCGTCGGGTGAGCGGGTCTGAGGGATGTTGGAGCCCCAGACCAGCAGGAAGCTGGAATTGTACCAGTCGGCGCTTTCGGGCACGTCGGTCTGCTCGCCCCAGGTCTGCGGCGAGGACGGCGGCAGGTCGCAATACCAGTCGTAAAAACTGAGGAGGGTTCCGCCGAGCAGCGACAGATAGCGGCTGCCGGCGGCATAGGAGATCATCGACATCGCCGGAATCGGCGAGAAACCGGCGATGCGGTCGGGGCCGTATTCGCGGATCGTGTAGGCATTGGCGGCCGCGATGATCTCGGTGACCTCGTCCCAGCCCGCCCGGACGAACCCGCCACGGCCGCGCCGCGTCACCCAGCTCGCGCGCTTCGTCGCATCCTGAACGATCGAGCGCCATGCGGCCACAGGCGTCATGGTCGCGCGTGCGTCGCGCCACGCTTGCAGCAATCGCGCGCGGATCAGCGGATATTTGATGCGCGTTCC
>JRYH01000935.1_pt1 | contig 50261 bp, 46 predicted proteins | sample 235351 | NCBI WGS metagenome assembly JRYH01 (sample SAMN03074221, study PRJNA261480) | activated sludge metagenome | biome: Wastewater Treatment Plant; feature: Wastewater; material: Activated sludge; isolation source: activated biomass of a wastewater treatment plant treating wastewater... ...
CCCGCGAAGGGCGCGACGCCAGGTGCTGACCGGCTAATCTTGGCAGGCGTTTCGTTTCGATCCACGCGCCCGCGAAGGGCGCGACTCGATCAAAGCCGCCGCATCGGACGATGAGCAATGTTTCGATCCACGCGCCCGCGAAGGGCGCGACGCCGTCCGTGGGTTCGCAAGCCGAGTGCAGAGGCGTTTCGATCCACGCGCCCGCGAAGGGCGCGACGTGCTGCGCGGATAACAAATCGCATAGATACAGAGTTTCGATCCACGCGCCCGCGAAGGGCGCGACCGTGGACTGGCGTCTGCTGGTTAAAGACCGCATCGTTTCGATCCACGCGCCCGCGAAGGGCGCGACGACAATCAGATCCGCGCCAACAGCGCCGACTTGCGGGTTTCGATCCACGCGCCCGCGAAGGGCGCGACCTCTACGGTCGCAAGCTGATCGATCCGCGTGTCGGTTTCGATCCACGCGCCCGCGAAGGGCGCGACCTGTTGCGCTTCCTTGGCGGTCTTCGGATCAACGTTTCGATCCACGCGCCCGCGAAGGGCGCGACCTTATCGCATTTGTGGCAACGGAGGATTGAATTAGTTTCGATCCACGCGCCCGCGAAGGGCGCGACTCGATCTTGGCGATGTGATGCGCGTCACCTGACGGGTTTCGATCCACGCGCCCGCGAAGGGCGCGACATGGGACAGTTCAAGATAATTGCGACGACAGGTTGTTTCGATCCACGCGCCCGCGAAGGGCGCGACGACGAGACGGTGGACCAGCCATACGTATCACAGACGTTTCGATCCACGCGCCCGCGAAGGGCGCGACGCTTCTATGACTTCCTCGATGGCTTCGCGAAGGCGTTTCGATCCACGCGCCCGCGAAGGGCGCGACCCCATGCAATAACCTGCACCTCGAGGCGGTTATCCTGTTTCGATCCACGCGCCCGCGAAGGGCGCGACTGCAATACAGGGGCTGCACTCGATCTGAAATGAAGTTTCGATCCACGCGCCCGCGAAGGGCGCGACGAGCCGCCGCCCTGTGCCACAGTCGCGCCGTCAATGTTTCGATCCACGCGCCCGCGAAGGGCGCGACGGCTACTGCAATCGGCTCGCCGCGCTCTGGAAAGTTTCGATCCACGCGCCCGCGAAGGGCGCGACGCCAGCCGAGGACCGGCAAGCGCTGCGGCGCGGGTTTCGATCCACGCGCCCGCGAAGGGCGCGACGCTTTTCTGCGACGGGCGTCACCTACGACGGGACGTTTCGATCCACGCGCCCGCGAAGGGCGCGACAGGAGGGCACTACTTTCATCTTGCTTCAGAACGGTTTCGATCCACGCGCCCGCGAAGGGCGCGACCGACGCGAGAGGCGGCAGAGCTTGAACACGAGCGGTTTCGATCCACGCGCCCGCGAAGGGCGCGACGCTGCGATCGCGCGCATGTTCCGTCGTTGAGGGGTTTCGATCCACGCGCCCGCGAAGGGCGCGACACGCATTCATAACCAAGCATTTCCGCGGCTTTCACGTTTCGATCCACGCGCCCGCGAAGGGCGCGACTCGCGGGCCCGTCGTCATGCCGTTGCGTGATTTGAGTTTCGATCCACGCGCCCGCGAAGGGCGCGACGCTGGCCGGTAAACACGCCCCCGATCAGGGCGGGGTTTCGATCCACGCGCCCGCGAAGGGCGCGACCGGCGGTGTCGAAAATGCGGATCAGGCAATCGGCGTTTCGATCCACGCGCCCGCGAAGGGCGCGACGAGTACGCGCGGCCCGACATGATGTCGGAATGTGGTTTCGATCCACGCGCCCGCGAAGGGCGCGACACTCAGCCGTTCGTGCTGCCGAATAGCCGTTATCGAGTTTCGATCCACGCGCCCGCGAAGGGCGCGACCGAATTGGACAACGCCGTTTTCGGGGTCGATCAGGTTTCGATCCACGCGCCCGCGAAGGGCGCGACGCGGGAGCAAGGGCGATCCAGGCTCGGGCAGCGTGTTTCGATCCACGCGCCCGCGAAGGGCGCGACATCGAATGCCGAACTACTGCCGTCCTTATAGTGGTTTCGATCCACGCGCCCGCGAAGGGCGCGACCGTCACAGCAACCGATGTCGAAGGCGCGATTGCAGTTTCGATCCACGCGCCCGCGAAGGGCGCGACCATCCGGGCGCCTCGCCTTCGTCACGTCCGATATAGTTTCGATCCACGCGCCCGCGAAGGGCGCGACAGCAACTCAACGCCAACATGCGCGCCAACGAGCTGTTTCGATCCACGCGCCCGCGAAGGGCGCGACCGGTTCCGCCGGATCTCGCGCCGGTTGCGGCCTGGTTTCGATCCACGCGCCCGCGAAGGGCGCGACGCTTCTATGACTTCCTCGATGGCTTCGCGAAGGCGTTTCGATCCACGCGCCCGCGAAGGGCGCGACGGGCGATACTTAACCCCATGGGCAAAAAAGGCAAATATGCGCGACTGCGCGAACCCAGGCGCGGTTCGGGTCTACCGTAGACGGGTCCACCGCCCAGCTCTGAATAGTCTTCACAATCTCAAAGAGCTTCCATGAGCGCGAACATCCCGGCATTTCACGACACGCTTCAGGTTCGCGCTCTGGAAAAGGCACGAGCCGCCGCCTAGACGATGAGTGGTCCGTTCAGATCAACCGAGGGCTTGGCGCCGAATTGCTCGACTTTGCGCTCCCAATTTGCACCCAGATGATAGTAGCGCAGGCTGTCGACTGACGGATCGATGATTTTCTCCAAACGCGCCTTAAGCCGAACCCATTGGGCGGGTTCGAGTTCGATCTCGAAGACGGAGTATTGCACGCGCTGGCCATAGTCTCGACAGGCCTTTGCAATCCGGCGCAGGCGCTTTGCGCCGCCAGCACCCGAGACCTGCACGTCGTATGTGACCAGGACCAGCATCGGCCATCTACTTCCAGAACCAGGGCGGATAGGCGTCAAGGTCGCCACGCAGATGGCGCGCCAGCATTTGTGCCTGTACATAGGGCACGAGTCCGATCGGGATGCGTTCCTCTAGAAAGGGATGTGCGCGTTCTTCCTTCTTGCGCTCCTGCCACGCCGTCAGCACGCACTTGCGCCCGTCTTCGCTCAACAGAACAGCACCGCCTTCGCGGGCTTCGAAATCCGTCGATGTCAGCTGACGGCGGTTGATGAGTGATACAGCGATCCGATCAGCCAGTACCGGGCGTAACTCCTCCATCAAGTCTAGTGCAAGACTGGGGCGTCCAGGCCGATCACGGTGAAGAAAACCGACAGCTGGGTCGAGTCCAACGCTTTCACATGCACTGCGGCAGTCGTGGATGAGGAGTGTGTAGAAGAACGACAGAAGTGCATTCAATGGATCGAGAGGCGGTCGCCGCGAACGACCCTTCCAGCGCATGTCGGGTTCGGGTATGCGGAGGAGATGGTCGAAGACCGAGAAGTAGACGTTGGCCGCCTCGCCTTCTGAGCCGCGCATCATTTCACCCGACTTGTCAGAGTGCTCCACGCGACGGAGAATATGTGCGAGCCGGGAAACGGCGTTGGACAGGCTGTTGCGCCTCGCATCGTCCATGCCGGAACCATAATCACGCAGCGCTCTCATCAATACCGAACGCTGGTTGGCAACCTTGCCCATGACGATCGAGCGGATGATCTCTTCCGGCTTATCCGACGCGCGATACTGTTCGCGGCGTAACAACACATTGCCGCTCACCGGACCTTCGACGCGCGCAGAAAATCGGCCGTTGCGATCGAGCAAAACGATCGAGATGCCGGCTGCGGCACAGGCGCCGATCAGTCCAGGCGAGATGTAGATGGCGCCGAATACGACGACGGACGCCAGCATGTGCAGCGGTATGCGGGCTTTTTCCTTCCCCTCAACGTCGGCGACTAGGTTTTCGCCATCCTTGCGCAGGCCGGCGCCCTCGGTTGTGATGTAGACAGTGTTGAGCAGCTTTTTCATGGCGCGCTCAAGGAACGTCCGCCAGGATGGATGCGGCTACGCGCCGACGCCAAGCCGCTGCTGGCCTGCTGACTGCGTCAGGGCGACAAAGATCCTTCAGCGAACAGGCGCGGCAGCGTTGCTTGAGATGTGTCGGTGCGGGGGTGCGCTCGGTTCTGAAGACTTCCGCCAGTCCTTCGGCAGTTGCATCCGTGAGGCGGCGCAGGTCCGCGTCGAAGGCTACGACGACGCGCCGCTTGGTCTCGGCGTAGAACAAGGCGCCCTCGGGAACCGGCCGGCCGGTCATTTCTTCGAGGCAGAGCGCCTGCGCGCACAGTTGCACCTCGTCGGCCTGATGCTGCTTGGGCTTGCCGCGCTTGTACTCGACCGGAAAGGGCGTTTCGCCATCCTCGTGGATGAGGAACTCGACCATGTCGGCAACACCGGAAAGATTGAGCCGCCGAGACGCGATTGGCAGAGCCATGACACGGCGAATACCGCGAACCTTGCGCGATCCCGCTTTGTCGGCAACGGAGTGGAGAACATGGCCCTCGGCCGTAAAGCGGTTGTCCTCCCATAGTCGCTCCAGGTGAATGAGCGCGGCCTGCCGCAAGCAGTAGACGGCGTGCTGCAGGGCCGAGATAGGGATAGGTTCGCCCGCCGAAATCCCGGCATCTCCGCCATCGGTGGAAAGTTCGGCTTCGCTACCGGTCATGGCTATAGCACTTCGATGATCTCGACGCCCTCGGGCAGGCCGTCGCGATCGATGGTGATGGTGTAGTCGGCAAACTTTCTGGCCGGCGGATAGTTGTCCAGACGTTCGTCGATATCGCAGGGTTCGCCACCAATCTGACGCTGGATCTTGACGCGGTCGAACAGAGTATGTGCTGGCGCATTGCCCAGGGCGTTGGAATGCTTGAACGCGATCACTTTCCTCGTCGCCATCTCGCCACGCGCGGCAGAGCGGTCGTGCTCGAACATATTCTTAAGTGCGTCGAAGAAGAACTCCAGGTCGCCATCCGAAAAGCCCGTGCGCTCGGCGAACTTTGCGGAAATGAAGCCGCGGGCTACGTATAGTCCGTACGGCACGATGTGCTTGCGCCCCATCGTTCTGTTGTCCGTACGTCCGTTGCCGTCTTCGGAGCCGTCAGCGCGCTTTTTCTTCTCCGCTTCGTTGGTCGCCGCCATTCTCGTGATCGAAACTTCGAGCGGCATGATCGGCTCAACCGAGGTGGCGAATGTCATCTGCACCGGACCCTTGACTTGACCGCAGTTGATACCCGTCGACATCACCGCACCGAATGTGCGCACGTCGAAGAAATTCCGGCACATGAAATCGCGCAGCTTGTTAGTCTCGTCGTCGTCCTTGGGGTTGAGTTTCTTTTCTGTATCTACGTCCGAATTGCCGGGTCTCGTATCCTTGTAGGCCTTGCGATGCTTCTCGTTGAGGATCGCGCCTTCCTCCACATAGATGTGATACGTGTCAGCGTCAGACTTCGCAATCTCCGCATAGTTCCGGATCTTGCGCTTGAGGCATACGTCCGACACGAGCCCCTTGTTGGTCTCGGGATCGAGGCGAGGCATGTTGCCCGCGTCAGGGTCGCCATTCGGGTTGCCGTTGGCGACGTCAAAAACCAGCAGGAAATCGTATCGATTGGCGATGGCATTCATTTGGAGTCCCCCTCTGCTGCTGACTTGTTGTCTGACTTGCGGAAGAATTCGTTGCGCTGGTGGTAATAGCCAAGACCGAATAGCGCCTGCTCCTCAGCGGACAGTGAAGCCGGGAAGGGATCGGTACCGGGTTGCATGGAATCCATGATGGCGCCGATCGTTCGCTCCAGTACGATCTTGTAGCCCGGGCTCTGCTTGCCGAGCTTGGACAGGTGATTGGCTGAGCCACTGTCGAGCATATGGAACACTTTCCGGGGCTGCGCGGAGGCCGAGCCGTAGAACTTGTCCTTGATCGATGCGTTGACATCACCGAGAGCCGCGAGCTGGATGCGCTCGTAGATTGCAAACAGCCGGCCCAGTAGATAGCCCCTGTTGGTGTTGTCGGTGTCGAGTGCCACGGGCGCCTCCTTGGATAGATTGAAATTCCGCACGAGCAGCGCTCGCAGCATCGCAACGCGATAGGCTCCGATCTCGCCGTCAGAGCGAATTCGCTGGAGTACAGTCGATAGCAGCGTCATGGGATAGCGGGTGCCAGCCAGGATCGCACGCATCCATTCGCCCGCCAGGTTGGGCGGAATATTCTCGCGCTTGCCGAGCACGGCCAGCTCGACGAGGTAGCGCCATAACGGCGAATGTTCCTCCTTGGGACCAGGCTCCAGCGCCATATCCTGCAAATAGCGCTGATAGTTCTGGGTCAACACACCGAAGCTGTCCTCGAAGTAGAAGCGGATCGAGATGCGCGCGGCGTTAGGTGAGAGACCGAGTACATAAAAGCGCACGCCCTCGAGCTTCGGCTCGATGTCGCGCAGCAGCTTGCCTGCCCGGATTTGCGTGAGCTTGTCGGCGATCTGCTTCGTCGCTGCGGCCTCGTCGTCGCCAGGATTGACCCACTGCAGGAACAGGCTCTCGGCTTCGCTCGCCAGCTCCGGATCACTGGTGTCGGCCCAGAACACTGTCGATGCGTCGCCAATCTGGATGCGGTGGCCGCTGTCTTTCGAGAGAAAGCGGTTGAGCGTGGTCGTGTATTTGAATGCGGCAACCTCAGAGACCTGTGCGTTATCACCTTGCTCGTGATCATAGGACTCGAAGGCGTGCTTGTTATAGGAGACTATGCTGTCGGCGTCTTTTCCGCTGCTGGACGGTATCCCTTTGATAGGAGGATGAGTGCGCGCAACAGCGTCGTGTTGTCCAGTGACGAGACATACGGCACTGCTGGCTTGCTTATCGCCAACCGCTAGCCAATTGTGCCGATGTTCGGCCCAAATCTCACGTGCACGGGGGCGCTGATGGAGAAGCATCGCTAGTCTTTCTGACTCGAGCGCGAACACAACCTTCTGCGACTTTAGTTCGTCGAGTGCAACGTGCTGTCCAGTGCATTCGGGCACCCAAGCAGACAAGAACCTGCAGAACGCCACGAGACCTTCATCCGTTTCGGCGGAAAGGAGCTCCAAATGTTTGCGCTTGAAGGTGTCAAACCTGGCGTCGTCTGGATCGTGAATTGACTCAACGCCCAGAGCATAGTTGCAATTGTCCCAGAGAAAGAATGGGCGTGGAGTAACGCCTGGTCTCTTAAAGGATTGCGGCACTTCATAAGTTGCGGCAGACCTGTTTCGACCCTCGCCAGTACGCAGATCGATCACATGCGCAACCGTGCCGTCGGTGTTGAGTGAAATAAGGAAGCCGATCTTCTCGGCGGAGTAGCCGATGGCTGGCGCATCCGGTAGTCGGTCATACGCCCGCACGAGCGAGGCGAGGATGCTCATCGGCGGACCTCCGCGGAATTGGGCGGCGGCACCTTCATCACGCCGCTGTCGAGCCGCGCCCGAAAGAACATCGACGGCCAGGCTCTCGAAGAGCTGCACATTGGTTGTCACGACGACCGGTGCTGCCCAATCCTCCATGGCAAGTTTGAGCTTGTCACGACTGGTTCTGTCGGTGCGGTGGCGCTGCGCCTCCTCGTCGATCGCCGAATGGTGCTCGAGAACGACGTCGTCACCCCCGCCGAGGACATCACGAAAGATCTTTGCGGTCTGGTCGATGATCGAGGTGAAGGGGATGGCGTAGATGATGCGCCGGTGTCCATACGCCCGCGCGTGATCGAGCGCGAAGCCGAGTGATGCCAGCGTCTTGCCGCCGCCGGTAGGTACAGTCAGCGTGAATAGTCCCGGAGCCTCGCTTGCCTTTGACCGCACATGGAACAGGATCTCTGACCGAAGCGCGTTGATTGCAGTGGCCTCGCCTCGCAGCCCGGCCATGTGACCGTCGAAGCGCGCGATGAGCGACGGAAGAAGATCCGGAAGGGCTTCCCAATCCCGGTTTTTATGCAGCCCCTCGATCCTGCTATAGAATGCCTCGGTATCCTTGAAATCCGCATCGACCAGGCACGAGAAAATCATGCGCGTCATGAAAGCGAACTGGAAATGGACGTGGTCACGCACTTGTCGGAAGTCGATCGGAAATAGTGCCGAGCCTTCGGGTTTCAGTTCCTCATACCAGATTGGATCGATTGCTCGCTGCGTATCGCTTCGAAACCGCTCAATGCGCTCGTCAAAGCCGCTGGATCCGAGCCTGTCAGGCAACCCTGCATGATGACCGAGGATGGAGTAGGCGATTAGCTGCGCCATCAGAACTTCTTGCGGCGTCCGCGCAACGAGTTCCTGCGCATGAGCGGCGCCCGCAGTCGAATGGTCCACGGCAATATCGGCGCCGGCTAGGCGTGCCTTAAATGCCCGCGTGTATTTTCCGAGGTCATGCAGCAGACCGGCCAGATAGGCCGCGCGCCCCAACCCGATAGGTGAGGCGAATTCGGCGGCCAGCTGCGCTACGCAAAGCGCGTGGTCATCGAGCCGTTGCCAGTCACTTTGGTCCGATTTATGCCCTGAGTGGGCGAAGTACTCCATGGGTTTCGCCAACGAATATACGTGCTGCTGTTGGAATGATAGCGGTCATGTACCCATATGCTAATCCGCTGCCGAGCTTCCAGGCAATCCTTGTCTGAAATCTCTGACAAAAGGAATTCCATCCGCTCATTCGCCTGATCGACGTATTTTACGCGAGCGTCACCAATTTGCTTTTATGGCAAGTCTGCGGACTTTCGAGACAAGCACATTGGGGAGTCGATCCATGACAATGTTCCGGACAAAGCATCAATCTGCATGACATAGGGGCTATCGTCAGAATAAGCTTTGGCCGCTTCGATGAAGCCCAAGGGAACATGAGCGCGATCCAGCACCTTGTTTCGAGCATGTTTTTCACGCTGCACACTTCAGCTCAACATGCCTTAGCGCATTGCCTCGCTGTACATTGCTCCGGCGTCGACTGCGAGGGCACTTCGTGAAGGTGTGCGCAGGTACATCATGTGCCCGCCAGGGTAAACCTTCATTTCAACCGGCGTCGCACCGGCAATGGGCTTCATCTGGTCGATCACGTAGCGCGACACTGCGAATGGCGTCACGAGATCCGTGTAGCCGGCTGCAATAAGGATCCGCAGCGACGGACGTTGTGTACGCGCCTCCTGGAGATCATCGAGTGCCCCGGCGTAGCCTTGGCGTTGAGGGCTCGAACCGAAATCCCATTCCCTGCTGACGTTGCGGTTGAGCAAGTCATAGGCAAGGTCGGTTGTGTAGCCGAGCTCGTTTCGCGCATAGGCCACGAACGCTGGGCTGAGTACCGATACGGCGTAATTCAAAATCGGATCTGAGTGATGCCTCGTTGCCGGGCGCGGCAGCGCTACGCTGACCGATCCATCATACAGGCTCAAGGCGCGATCCTGGCTCTGACGGAACGTCTTGGAAAAATCACTTACTGAGACGCGCCCGTGTTGGCGAGCGATTCGATCAACGGCCAACCCAGTGAAGCGTGCCATCGTCTCATTGATCTGAGGGTCGTCTCGCATGCCCGCTGCCAGATGTGCGATATAACGGCCGCGAGCGAATGCCTCGATTTCCTTGACCATCCCTGCGTCAGGACTAAGTCCCGTTTCCATCTCGACATGAGCGCAGGCAATCGAGGGCAGCGACAAGGCGAGCGGCAGTATCGTGAGTGCATCGCCCCGGATCAGCGAGAACTCGATCACAGGCGAGATCAGCACGGCTCCGCGGATATCAAAGCCGGAATGTAGCAGGCGCTTGGCAACCAGAATTGCACGGAAGCCGCCATAGCTTTCGCCAACGAGGAAGACCGGATCGAGCAACCGCTTCGAGCGCGTCAGGTAGAGCCGTACAAGTTCGCTCATGGAATCGGCATCTTTGTCGACACCGAAGAAATTTTCCTTGATCTTGTCGTGTGAACCGACGCCGCGGCTGTATCCCGTGCCGACCGGGTCTATGAATACAAGATCCGTGAATTGGAGCCATGTGTCGTCATTATCTACCAGGCGTACGGGATGTCGTGCGGCTGAGCCTTTCTCGTTGAAAGATATAACGCGCGGCCCGAGCGCACTAACGTGCAGAAAGGCGGAGGCCGCGCCTGGTCCTCCATTGAATACGAATGTGACTGGCCGCGGGCCGCTCGCAGTCTCGGTGGTGTAGGCGGTGTAGAAGATGTGCGCGGTGAACTTCCCATCGTCATCCGTAAGAGGCAGCGTACCAGCGGTGGCCGTATAGGAGAGGGGCTGCCCTGCAATATCGATCTGATGCATACTCACGGCATCAGGCGTCGGCTTCGGCGCTTCTGTGATGGTCGCGCTCGGTTGGGCCTTTGCCGCGCTCGCGCCATCATCGGCCCGGGCAACGCAGTTGGCCACGGCTGCAATGCTCAACGCAAACGCGGCAATCAGTGAGATGGTGCGCGTCATTTGCTTCTCCGGATCGATCATGTCTTGGCTGAGGAAGGCAGGGATCTACGACAATTTTGTGCCGGAAAAGACTGATGACAACCGAAATTGCGATTGATCTCTCACCACGGCTTGTGAGGGATCGGAGGAAGTCAAGCCGGCATGCATGGTCTTTCCCGCAGCAGCGCGCACGTAAGACCCATGCGGACAGGGTCTGCCTCAGCGCGGTGTCGTTGAAAGGGAACACGCACAAACGGATTGTAAGTCGTGTCGCGTCTCTCCGTCGGGAATAGACCGGGCCAGACGCAATACAAATCAAACCCTGAACGCGATCCAGCACCTTGTTTCGATCATGTTGTTCACGCTGAACCGCTGCACACTTCAGCTAAGCATGCTCTAGGTGCTCGATCGGCCGGCACTTGTGGCGCTGAGCCTGCCCAGCAATTCGACCGGCAGGGGAAAGATGAGCGTCGATGTGCGCTCTCCTGCCACGTCGTGCAGCGCTCCGAAGTAGCGCAGCTGCATCGCAGCGGGCTCCTCCGCAAGGATCTTTCCGGCCTCAACGAGTTTTTCGGCGGCCTGCTGTTCGCCTTCGGCGTTGATGATCTTGGCGCGGCGGTAGCGCTCTGCCTCTGCCTGCCGCGCTATCGCGCGAACCATACTCTCATCGATGTCGATATGCTTGATTTCGACGTTGGCGACCTTGATGCCCCATGGATCGGTCTGCTTGTCGAGAATCGTCTGGATATCCGAATTGAGCTTGTCGCGCTCCGCCAGCATCTCGTCGAGTTCGTGCTTGCCGAGCACCGAGCGCAGCGTCGTTTGCGCAAGCTGACTGGTGGCGGTCAGGAAGTTCTCGACATTAATGATGGCACGCTGCGGATCGACGATGCGGAAATAGAGCACTGCATTCACCTTGACCGACACGTTGTCGCGGGAGATCACATCCTGTGATGGAACATCCTCGACAAGTGTTCTTAGATCGGTGCGCACCATCTGCTGGATGCCGGGAAGGATGAAGACGAGCCCGGGACCGGTTACCTTGGTGAACCGGCCAAGCGTGAACACGACACCGCGCTCGTATTCTCTGAGGATGCGTATCGCTGAGGCCACGATGAACAGGACCAGCGCGAGCAGTACGACATAGGACAGGCTGTCTATGTTGATCATGGTCACATTCTCCTAAAGGAATGACTGCCGCGGGCCGGTTCAAGGTCCACGACGATGCAGCACAAGTGTCAGTCCATCGAGGTGATCGACAACAACGATATCCCCCGGATTAAGCGCGTTATCGCCGCGCGCCTGCCAGAGTTCTCCATGAAGCCATACATGGCCGCTGTCCCCGGACCAGTCGATGACTTCGGCCCTGGCGCCTTTCAACTCCTCGCGCCCACTAACCACCGGACGCCGTTGAGATCGCCATACGTAAGTCAGGAGCAAGGTGAGCGTCGCAAAACTGGCGAGCGCCGTGCCTGCAATCACGGACCAGGAAAGCTGGAATGCGGGCACGTCGGTGTCGATCAACAGGATGGCGCCGACAACGAAGGCGATTGCACCACCCAATCCAAGAACGCCGAATGTTGGAGTGAAAGCTTCCGCGACCATGAACGCCAACCCCAAAAGGATGAGAGCCAGGCCGGCATAGTCGATCGGCAACTGGTTGAGGGCGTAGAGCCCTAGAACGAGGCAGATTGCCCCGATGATGCCGGGCCCCAGCGTTCCAGGGTTGGCAAACTCGAAGATCAATCCATAGATGCCAATCAGCATCAGGATCAGGGCGACGTTGGGATCGGTGAGAAATGCAAGCAGCCTGATGAGTGGCGTCGGCTCCAGCCGCTCCAGACTGAGCGTGCTGGTCTCCAGTCGCACCTGTCTGTCCCCCATCATCACGGCACGGCCGTCGATTGCTTTGAGCAATGCTGAGATGTCGGACGCAACCACCTCGACGACCTGCTTTTCCAGCGCCTCGTTTGCAGACATACTTGCGGCGTTTCGTACCGCACTTTCCGCCCAATCCGCATTACGATTGCGCAGCTCGGCGAGGCTGCGAATGAAGGCGATGGCATCGTTGACGGCCTTTGCAGCATGCGGTTCGTTTGTGCCGGTCTGTTCTCGTGTCGACTCATCATTTTTTTCGCCGGATTGCGACGGGTCCGACTTTCCGGACTTCTCCTTCGGCGTCTCGTCTTTACGGCTCGGCGAGCCGGGGAAGCCGCCGCCGAGCTGTACGGGCGTAGCTGCCCCGATATTCGTTCCTGGAGCCATTGCGGCAAGATGGGTCGCATAAATGATGTAGGTGCCGGCGCTGGCCGCATGGGCGCCCGGTGGCGCAACGTAGCCGACAATTGGCACTGACGATTCGAGAATGGCTGAGATCATATCGCGCATGCTCGTCGCCAGACCGCCCGGGGTATCGAGCTGGAAGATGAGCACGTGTGCATTTTTCTTTTCGACGTGGGTAATGGCGTTCTCGAGATATGCTGTGCTGGCCGGACCGATGGGTCCCTTCCAAGCCGTGACCACGCCGAGACGCGGCCCATCCACGGCCATGCCATCGTCGTGGCCGCCGAACGGCATGGCGCCAGTCACGAGCCAAAATGCACCAAGAACGATATAAGCAAGCACAGACTTCCAAGACATTTGCCGAGCCTTCATCATTTCAGGGATCGGCTTACGATGTTTCCGCAGGGCGCAGCCCCCGCAGCGAAGTGGCCTCCCGCTGTATTGGGATGCGAAATTGCTCATGAAGAAGAGCTAGAGAGCTCAATGTACTATTCAAGGGCCGCAAGGCATTTGGAAACGCGCCTGATGGCGCCAAGGCAGCCGATCGAAAACGTTTATCAGTGCTTGATGCTTAACGCTCGATAAGCGCGGCACGAATGCATTCGCTGCACAGTTCACTAAACAAACCGCGCATGACGGTGCGAAATTCACACGCTACGACGTTACGACACTCGTTCGAATGGGGCAACGGATGGTGGCGTAATTAGCGGCTTCCACCAACTATGAACCTGCCAGAAGTTCGTCGTCGGCCCTGGCAACGGCGGTTCGCGCACTCGTTGCTTGCTTGCGCCGTATCGGTGGGCGCATGCTGCACAAGCGTGTCGCAAATCCCTTAAGAGTGCACGATGCGATTTGGGCGCGGAGGCGCCATCGAGAAAGGATCCGAGAAATGTCCGATCACATCTATAAGCACATCGAACTCACCGGATCGTCGAAGACCTCAAGCGACGATGCAATCCGGGCCGCCTTGAGCCGCGCGGGAAAGACGATTCACGGCATGAAGTGGTTTGAAGTCATCGAAACGCGCGGACACATCGAAGGCAGTCAGGTCGCCCATTGGCAGGTTACGATCCGCGTTGGCTTCACTCTGGACGAATAGCGCGTTGTGCGCCGCATTGTGTGGACGGCTGCCTCCGGCAGGTGCGGCACATCTCAAACCCTGCTTATGTGCGGCAAACAAGCTTGCGCGGGGCAAAGGTCAGGCATTAGACTTCATTCATAAAGCGTTTGGGTTGGCGAGATTGCAAGTGCCCTTCGCGACACCCGGTCAAGGCCGATACCCAATTCAATACCCGTGCCCTATCTCGCCAGCGATCGGTGGCGGCGCAGTCTCGTTCCTGATCACGGTAACCGGCCGCTTCGGCGACGGCCGCAACGCGTGCTGCCATGCGTGAGATATCGGGTGAGACAGCCGGTGAGATATCGGTCGAGCACGTTCTCAAGGGTCGTTACGCGGCCTGCAAGCCCGTGAGCCGTGGACATGCGTTCCCCTCTTTCCCAACGTTTGTCGCGGCGCGTGCCGATGCGCTTCCCCGGGCGAGAAGCCTCAGGGGCGCCAGACACAGATCACCGACGACTTCAAAACTCTTGGCAGCGTCTGCTTCGAACCCGCTGACCGTTGCGTGCTGGTGCATATTTCATAATGCCACCCGCACCGGCGTAAGTAATTGCCGATAGCACTGCGGCGCTCGTCACAAGACGGCAGACCGCATCATTCGATTGGAGGAACCCATGACCGTCATCGCCATGACCCGCGAAATGGCAACGCAGGGTAGCGAGGTTGCGCTCGGCGTCGCCAAGCGGCTGGGTCTCGATATCATTCATCACGAGGTGGTCGAGCGCGACATCTCACAACGGTCCGGCATGCCGGAAAGCGAGGTGCACCGTTTCCTCGAGGGAGAGGAAACGTTGTGGGAGCGCTGGAAGATCGATCGTAAGCGCATGTCGCGATACACCGCCCTTGAAATCCTGGAGCTTGCGGTAAAGGGCAACGTGCTGATCCGTGGCTGGGGCGCAACCTATCTCCTGCGTTCCGTGCCCCATATAGCGTGCGTACGCATCTGTGCCCCGCTCGTCTATCGGGAGAAGGTACTGATGAAGCGGATCGGTCTGGCCGAGAAGACCGATGCCCGGCGCGAGATCGAGAAAAACGATGCCGCTCATAACGGCGCCATGCAGCGGCTGTTCGCCATCGACTGGCATGACCCGGCACTCTACGCCATGGTGCTCAACACCGATCGCGTGCCGATCGAGGATTGTGTCGACCATATCGTACAGATGGTGCAGAGCGACGCCTTCAAGGAGACGCCGGCATCACGGGCTGCACTCACTGACCGCCTTGTTCTTGCGCGCGTCAACGAGGCGCTCGATCGCGCTTTCGGATCGAGGGGTTACCATTATGGATTCGAAGCGGAGGTCGTGGACGGTAGGGTGATCCTGACAGGGGTGACGACGGACACCAAGCTTATCGCCGATGCCTTGCGGCTCGTGCAGTCTGTGGAGGGCGTGCGGGGCGTTGAGAACCGCGTTGCGTACGTCGACTTTGTCCCGCCCCCCGGATAATGATGCCGTCGGCAACTGCTCGAGCCGGGTTGCTGCCGCAGCGCAGCAAAACGCTAAGGAGCCGGAATAAGAATGTCGATTGGCGGCGCTGCGCGCTTGAACGGCAAGACCGCACGACCAATCTATTCAATGACTGCATTCGCGGCCGCGGCGCGCTGATCGGCGTTGAGTTCTGTCATGGCTGTCGATTGGCCATCCAGAGGCTTTTTTCCTCTGGCGGTACCGGGACACGAAATGGACCGCGGCGACAATGCAGCGCGGAAATACCGGCGGCACGATCAATCATAAATTGGGGGAATGGGGACAGATTTGGTCGCGACGATAGACCTGTGGACGGGGCGGCACCGTCGGACCTTGGTCAAGGTCGCCAGATTTGCGGCGCATGGCCCACAGAGGAGCATCGCCAATGTCGGGAGTCGTCACCTCGGCACTGTCGGACTGGCCGGTGGTCGCGCGGTTCGAAGTGAGGCGCCGCGCCTATCTGTCGCTTGAGGGCCAGCCACTGGTGCCTTTGCCGGAGTTTGCACTCGACCGGCAGGAACTCGTATCGCTCTACCGCGGCATGCATATGACTCGCGCGCTCGACCAAAAGGCTGTTGCGTTGCAGCGCACCGGCCGGCTCGGCACGTACGCGGTGGCATTGGGCCAGGAAGCGGTGCTGGTCGGGGTCGCCAGCGCCATGCGGTCCGATGATGTCATGTTCCCCACCTATCGCGACAACGGTGCCCTTATGTGGCGTGGTGTTGCGCCCGAGGAAATCCTGACCTATTGGGGCGGCGACGAGCGCGGCAGCCTCTTTGCGGCATCACCGGGAGATTTTCCGATTTCGGTTCCGGTCGGCTCACATGCGCCGCACGCCACCGGCGCGGCTTATGCCTTCAAGCTGCGCGGCGAGAGACGCGTCGCGGTCTGCATGATCGGCGACGGCGCCACGTCCAAGGGAGAAGTATACGAGGCGATGAATTTCGCCGGTATTCACAAACTGCCGGTTGTCTTCGTCATCTCCAACAACGGCTGGGCTATCTCGGTGCCAGGCCGGTTGCAGACAGCAGCGTCCGCGCTGGCACAAAAAGCAATCGCGGCCGGCATCGATGGAAGCCAAATAGACGGCAACGACGTGATTGCAGTCAGGGTCGCCGTTGCGGAGGCGATCGACCGGGCCAGATCGGGTGGCGGGGCAACCTGCATCGAGGCGCTGACCTATCGTCTGGGCGACCACACGACCGCAGATGACGCGCGCCGGTATCGTGCCGATGATGAAGTGCAGTCGCACTGGAAGGGTGAGCCCGTCGCCCGGTTGAGAAACTTCCTCGTCGCGCACAGCGCCTGGACCAAGGACGACGAGGAGCGCCTGCTGGCGGAGTGCGGCAAACGGATGGAGGCCGCAGCGGAATCCTATCTGGGTCTCGGGCCGCGTGAAGCGGCCTCGATCTTCGACCACACCTATCAGGACCTGCCCGAGGCGCTGATCCGTCAGCGGCAGCAGGTGGCGGAGGGCGACGATGACTGAGCTGACGCTTGTGGAAGCCATCCGGCTGGCTCTGGCCCGGGCGATGGAGGAGGATCCCGACGTCGTGGTGCTGGGCGAGGACGTCGGCGTCAACGGCGGCGTATTCCGCGCCACCGAAGGACTACAGAAGCGCTTCGGTCCGCAGCGTGTACTCGATACCCCGCTCTCGGAGGCGCTGATCAGCGGCCTGTGTGTGGGTATGGCTGCCGAGGGTCTGAAGGCTGTCGGTGAAATCCAGTTTATGGGGTTCATTTATCCGTGCATCGATCAGTTGGTGAACCATGCATCCCGGCTGCGCACGCGTACACAGGGGCGTCTCACTTGCCCGATGGTTCTGCGGACGCCTTGCGGCGCCGGAATCCACGCACCAGAACACCATTCGGAGAGCACCGAAGCGATGCTGGCGCACATCCCGGGATTGCGCGTGGTCGTACCATCGTCGCCCGCCAAAGCCTACGGGCTGTTGCTGGCGGCGATCCGCAATCCCGACCCCGTCGTGTTCCTGGAGCCGACGCGGCTCTACCGCTCGATCAAGGAGAATGTCGAGGACGATGGCCGACAGCTACCGCTCGACACCGCCTTCATTTTGCGCAAGGGCGGCGACGTCACGCTGATTACCTGGGGAGCCATGGTGCGCGAAACTATGGCCGCCGCGGATGCGCTGCAGCGTGAAGGGATAGATGCGGAAGTGATCGATCTTGCAACGTTGAAACCCTACGACGAGGCAACGATTCTCGGGTCCGTCGCCAGGACCGGGCGCGCCGTGATCGTTCACGAGGCGGCGCGTACGGGCGGCTTCGGCGGTGAAATTGCTGCCTGCCTCGCCGAGCGTGGAATCACCAGTCTGCTGGCGCCTGTCGAGCGGGTCACAGGGTACGACACGGTCGTGCCCTTGCCACGGCTGGAGCTCAGCTACATGCCGTCCGCGGAACGCATTGCCAAGGCTGCCCGACGTACTGCTGCTTATGCATGAGTCAATCATGGACACGAGCGCAACCAGAAAAGAGACGTTCGCTCTGCCCGATCTCGGAGAGGGCCTGGACGACGCGGAAATTGTCGCGTGGCATGTGTGCGAAGGCGATCACGTGGTGGCCGATCAGCCGCTCGTCTCAGTGGAGACGGACAAGGCAGTGGTCGAAGTGCCAGTGCCAATGAGCGGGCGGATCGCGCGCCTGTTCGGCAGCGTCGGTGATGTGGTCAAGGTCGGCACCGTTCTGGTCGAGTTCGAGAGCGATCCTCACGCCGACACCGGTACCGTAGTCGGCCGCCTCGATCTGGACGAAAGCCCGCCAACAGCGCGGCCGGCCGCCATACCTTCAATTCAGGTGTCACAGATTCGCGCGGTGCCTGCGGTGCGGGCGCTCGCGCACAAGCTCGATGTCGATCTCCTTTCGGTTCGGCCAACGGGGCCCGATCGCACAATCACGCGCGCAGACGTCGAACGCGCAGCGCGCGCCATGTCGACGTCCGAACCGGGTGAGGATGTGCGGGGAATGCGGCGGGCCATGGCGCGGCGGATGACGCGAGCCCATGCCGAGGTGGTGCCAGCCGGCGTGATCGACGATGCCGACATCGGCGATTGGGGCGCGGACGAGGATATTTCGATCCGCGTCATCCGCGCCATTGCGGCAGCCTGCAAGGTGGAGCCGGCGCTCAATGCCCATTACGACGGGGCCAGTGGAACGCGCCACGTTCTGCCGCGCATCGATATCGGCATCGCGGTCGATACCAGCGATGGTCTCATCGTTCCCATTCTGCGCAACGTCGGAGCGCGAGACGCCGCCGATCTCAGGGTCGGTCTCGATCGCCTGCAGGCCGATTCCCGCGCCCGCCGCGTTCCGCCCGCTGAACTCAGGGGGGCGACGATCACGCTATCCAACTTCGGCATGTTCGGGGGCCGTTATGCGCATCTGGTCGTCGTACCGCCACAAGTCGCGATCGTCGGTGTTGGACACGCCAGCGACCAGGTCGTCGCCCGAAACGGGGCGGTGAGTATCAGGCGCCTGTTGCCGTTGACGCTGATCTTCGATCATCGCGTGGTGACCGGCGGCGAAGGCGCCCGCTTCATGTCTGCCTTGAAGGAGGATCTCGAGCGGGCCACGTGAATGGTGTCGTGTCCGGAGGCAGCAAAATTGTCTTTTGGCGTCCGCTCATTGGAGAAGTGTCATGGCTGGTGCCAGCGCGAGCTGTCAGATTTGCGATAAGTTGGTTCTGATCGGTGTTCCCACCGACGAAGGATCAGGCATGCCCGGCGCGCGCCGTGGACCTGCCGCGCTGCAGTGCGCCGGCATTGGCCGCGCTCTGCAGGACATCGGCTGGCAGGTCATCGACCGGGGCGAAATCGTGCCTGAGCAGGACAATGCCGCAAAAATCATCCTCAGCCGCGGCAGGGCGAACAATGTGAAAGGCGTTGCGCGCTTCGCCCGTGAGATCGCGACCGCGACCAGCGGCGTTCTTGCCGCTGGACATCGGGCCGTCCTCCTTGGCGGCGATCACACCGTGGCTATGGGCAGCATCGGCGCTGCGGCGCGGCACTGGTCCGGGCAAGGCCGTCCCCTTTTCGTCTTATGGCTCGACGCCCATGCCGATTTCAATTCGCCGCTGACGACACGGACGGGCAATCTACATGGCATGGTGCTCGCTATGCTGTGCGGTGTGTTCGGTACGCCGGCCATGTTCAACATCCCCGTGTTCCCGCCGATTGATCCGCGCAATCTCCTGCTCGTTGGAACACGATCCATCGACGCCATGGAGGGCCTGCTCATGCGCGATAACAACCTCAACGTCGTGCGCGCAGGTGATGTCGGGTCCGCCCGTCTGGACGGCGCGCTCCAGAAGCTTCTTGATGACGTTCACAGTGCGAACGGCGTGCTCCATGTCAGCCTGGATCTCGACGTACTTGATCCTGCGGCGGCTCCCGGCGTCGCGACGCCCGTCGTCGGCGGATGCGCGCTGGACGACGTCATGGAGGTCATGACACGGCTCGCCGGGGAAGATTGCGTTCACTCGCTCGACGTTGTCGAGTTCGTACCAGAGGCCGATGTCGAGGGCCGTACGGCGGCGGCCGCCGTGGCGCTTACTGTTGCACTCTTCGACAAGGGCGACCTTTGCCAGACAGCCGCAGCGCCGCGCGAAACGATGGAGGTCGAAAGTGGCTGATCTCTTGCTTCCGAAAATCGAAACCAACCGCATGATAGATACCGAGCAGCGGCTCGGCGCCCACAACTATGCGCCGATAGACGTGATGCTGACGCGAGGCAAGGGTGTCTGGGTCTGGGATGTTGCAGGCAACCGTTATCTGGACTGTCTGTCGGCCTACTCGGCCCTCAACCAGGGTCACTGCCACCCGCAGATCCTTGACGCCATGATCGCCCAGGCGGGCAAACTGACGATCACGTCGCGGGCACTTCGCAACGACCAGCTCGGTCTCTTCTACGAGGACCTCGCGCAACTCACCGGCGCACATAAGATCCTGCCAATGAACTCGGGTGCGGAAGCTGTCGAGTCGGCGATCAAGGCCGTGCGAAAATGGGGCTACGAGGTGCGCGGCGTGCCCGAGGACGAAGCCGAGGTGATCGTATGTGCCAACAACTTTCATGGTCGCACGATTGCCATCGTCGGCTTTTCGACCGACCCGGCCGCAAAGCGCGGATTTGGACCGTTCGCGCCCGGATTCAAGATCATACCGTTCGGCGATCTGGCAGCGTTCGAAGCGGCAATCACGCCCAGCACGGTCGCGTTCCTGGTGGAGCCGATCCAGGGTGAGGCCGGCGTCATCATTCCACCGGCGGGCTATTTCAAGGGTGTGCGCGAGGCGTGCAGCCGCCACAATATCATTCTCATCCTCGATGAGATCCAGACCGGACTTGGTCGAACGGGCAAGCTGCTGGCGGAAGAGCACGAGGCAATCGAGGCTGATGTGACGCTGCTCGGCAAGGCGTTGTCTGGTGGCTTCTATCCCATCTCTGCGGTTCTTTCCAACAAGGAAGTCCTCGGCGTTCTGAAGCCGGGCGAGCATGGCTCGACGTTCGGCGGTAATCCGCTCGCCTGCGCCATCTCTCGTACCGCTTTGCGCGTGTTGATCCAGGAAGGGATGATCGAGAATGCCGCGCAGCAAGGAGCCTACTTCAAGAAATCGCTTGAGGCTGTGAAATCGAATATCGTGCGGGAGGTTCGCGGCCGCGGCTTAATGCTGTCGATCGAGCTCATGCCCGATGCCGGCGTGGCGCGCCGCTATTGCGAAAAGCTCGCGCGCATGGGTGTGCTGGCCAAAGACGTTCACAACCACACCATCCGCATCTCACCGCCGCTCATCATAACGCGAGACCAAATTGATTGGGCCGTCGATCGCATCGGCTCGTGCTTGCAGCGACATTGACCGTTCAGCGAAAGCGAAGGAGTGGTGGCTATGATGCAGAAAAAATCGCTGACCAGTTTTCTGGGCGGCTTCGGAGCAATCTTTGCACTTGTTGGCGGGATTATCGCCTTGTTCGTGATCGCTCGCCTTCTGGGCTTCGTGTGAGCGGGCGCAGCGTTGGACACTTCATGTTACGCGCACTCACACACTGTTCGGGCGGCCGGGACTGCGTCATGACTGATTGAGGACACGGACTACGTTAGAGCCAGATCGGCCTCGATGGAAGCGCGACTGCTTTCGTCGAAGCCGTGATTGAGGCTCTCAAACAAAGAGATAAAGCAGGCCGCGACTGCCTGAGGTGGTTCAATCAAAATCTGACCTGCTCTAATGGCTACCCATTGGATTCATTGGCAACCACATTGTAGCCTTCCGTGGTCGGCGGCTCTGCCAAATGATCTGAGAATTTGGCCCATATTTCCTGAACCTTGCTCTGGTTGGCGTTGGACACCTCTTCGCTATCGACCACCGCGACGACATATCCGCGTCCATCGTCGTTCATCACATTGATGAATTGACTCATGCCGGGCAACGCCATGATTTGCGGCTTCAGTTCGTCCAATAAAGTCTTGGCAGCGGCGATCGACCCAGGTTTCATGCGATACTTTGATATCCTTGCAAACATTGTTTACTCTCGCCTTGGTTGGACTGCCTCCCCTTTCCCGAATTCACGCGCCTCTAGCCGATCGTGAGACCATGTCATGTCCCGATTATCTAGACAACGGGGCGCGAGATCGCTTCCGGCAAAGACCTGCAACTGCAGATCCATGTGAAGATTGGGGAGTGGTGTCGTACGGAATAGTGGCGCAAGAGTTCGGGTCGTGTGGCTTGGTTCGGTAGCCGAATTTTGAACATGTTAATTGAACCGTCCAGCGGTTCAGCAGCATGAAAAATAGGCTCAAAGCAATCAAGAGGACTGTGTACGTGCGTCCGTGAAAAATAGCCCAGATCCGGGGATGCATGATTGGCAAGGGTGGCAGGAGTCGAACCCACATCACTGGATTTGGAAGCCAGCGCTCTACCGTTGAGCTACACCCTATCAATCTGCGTCCTTGGAAGGATCGAGCGGACTGCTTTGATCAACCGGCATGATCTTGTCCGGTATCGCTGCAGGACGCTGTTCCGTAAGGAACGCTGAACACGCCGTGCCGCAAAGGCAAGCACCTGGGCGTGCAACTCCGTGTGGATATCGCAGGTGGCGTGTTGAGTTCAGAAAGCGCAGCGCACGCAGTCCCGGGCGGGCGGTCACACGACCATCACGAACGCCCGGCGGCCACGGATCTCGTTGCCTGAGACCGCGTTGCGCGGTGCATTCTCGCAAGACCGGTGATCGTTGCGATCGTCGCGACATAGGCTATTAGTTGCATGATGCTCGGTTGCTCGCGATAACCGATGAGTACATGGAGGACGCGACCGGCCCAACTCGTCTCTGACAGTATGGCAGAGCTGTTCCACATCGTTCCATCGAGAATGGTCAACAAGCCCGCATTCGAGAGCTGATGCACAGCTTCCGCAGCCAGTCCGCCGGCAAGCAGGGTCACCATGAGCCCTGTGAACGAGAACATCTGTCTGACGGGCAGCGCGGCCAACCCGAAATAGAGCACTGCCGACACAACCGCTCCGAAAGCCAGTCCGGCGGCTGAGCCGAGGGCAAGGCTCGCCATGCCGTCGGCGCCCTGCATCAGGATACCCGCGAGGAACAGAACAACCTCGCTTCCTTCGCGCATCACGGCCAGGCCGACGGCAGCTCCAAGCGCGAACAGCGTCTTGTCACCCTCGATCACCTCGCTGCCCAGTTTGCGCAGCCGTTCCGTCATTTCACGTGCATGATCCGCCATCCACACGACGTGCCATGCCAGCATCACCACGGCGATGATCAGCACACCCGCAGCGAACAGCTCCTGCCCGCGTCCGTCAAAGGCACTGGATATCTGTGCGGCAAACATGGCCACGACGAACGAGCCGAGCAAACCCGCGGCAATACCGAGTATCACCGCCCGATTGCGTCCACCGATGCCGCGTGATGCAGCCAGCACGATGCCGATGATGAGTCCGGCTTCGAGGACTTCGCGGAACACGATCAATAGGGCGGCAAGCATGGCGTCACTCCGCTACGATCGTGCCTTTGGCGGTATCCTCGTGAAATTCGCCCACGAAAGGATATCGTCCCTTCGATAGAGGCTTCAGGCGGATCGTCGCGCTGGCGCCGCCGGCGATCACTTTCTCAATGCCGAGCACCTTGCTCTCGAATTCTTCCGCAGACGTATCGAGATTGTGCACCTTGAGAGTGACGGGCTTTGCAGCCGGTACGACAATCTCCGCGGGCTCGAACTTATGGTTCTTGATCTTAACGGGAATTTCACGCGCTTGGTCCGCCGCTACCGGCCCGACTGTTCCGCTGACAGCGAGAACCGCAACGGTCAACATCGAAAGCTTTGAGGAATGGGCGCACGAACAGCGCAGGCGCCGGAGCGCCATGGATGGGAAGCGTATCATTCAGGTCTCTCCCAATAGGCAGGATTCAAAGTCCTGCAATCGGACGGCGTCATAACAGCCTGACTCACGATATGAGTCAACAATCTTGTCGCATCAAATCATGTTGCAATGAGATCAGGTGCCGCTCAGGCCAGGAATATGAACGCCGAAGGTTTGCAGCAGAAGGACCATGTTGAGCGCTAGCACTGCGGCAGCTCCGCAGACCGCCAGGGTCCGCACCAAAGGACGCGTGACGTAATCGCCCATGATGTCACGGCGGCTGGTAAATATGATGAGCGAAATCATCGGCACCGGCAGCGCGATACTCAATATGACCTGACTGAGTACCAGCGCATCGGTCGCATTGACCCCCGCGGTGACGACGGCGAATGCCGGTAGCATCGTGACCAGTCTGCGCACCCAGATCGGTATGCGAATGTGCAGGAATCCTTGCATGATCATCTGTCCGGCCATTGTGCCGACGACCGAACTCGATATGCCCGAGGCGATCAGCGAGATGAGGAAGACACCGGCGGCGGCTGCTCCGAGGAGGGGAGTCAGCATGTGATATGCCGTCTCGATCTCTGCGACATCCTGGTGTCCCGCGTGAAATGCGCCGGCGGCCATCATCACCATGGATATGTTGATGAGCCCCGCAATGGCCAGAGCGATCACGACTTCAATCCCGGAGAACCGCAAGAGCAGGCGGCGTTCGTCCTCGTTGCGAATCTGTGCTCGGGTCTGAGTCAATCCGGAATGCAGAAATATGGCATGTGGCATGACCGTGGCACCGATGATGCCGACGGCGATCATCAGTGCTGAAGCGTCAGGGATCGATGGTGAAATGATGCCGTGCGCGGCGTTACCCCAGTCGATCGGAGCAATGATTGTCTCGACGAGATAGCAAAGGCCGATGGCAGCGACGAAGAACGCGATGATCAGCTCCATTGGACGGAACCCTCCGCGCTCGACGATGAGAATGCCATAGGTTACGACGGCCGTTATTCCCATGCCGACGATGAGCGGCATCTGGAAGAGCAGAGCAAGGCCGATTGCACCGCCGAGGAACTCGGCGAGGTCCGTCGCCATGGCGGCGATCTCGCTTGCTGCCCACATCGACCAGACGACGGGCTTTGAGAAATGATCGCGGCTGAGTTCGGCAAGGTTCTTGCCCGTCACAATGCCAAGTCGCGCTGACAGCCCTTGAAAAAGCATCGCGATGAGATTGGCGAGAACCACGACCCAAAGCAGTGCATAGCCGTAGCCGGCACCGGCCTGGATGTTGGTCGCGTAATTGCCGGGATCCATGTAGGCAACCGAGGCGATGATTGCCGGTCCCGCAAACAGCAGCGCTGTACGCAGGCCCCGTCGCTCTCCGGCGAGAGCTTTTGAGATCTGACCCCGCGTACGTTCCGTCAGCGACTGATTAATCGACATCGAATCGCTTCGCTCATGTCGTCCACAATTTGCTACGAAATATAGCCTGGGCATTATTAGTTGCAAGAGGCGACAGGCTGCTACATGGTGCTTTGAATAATGTCATCCACCATTTCTGAAATTATAGTCGAGGCTGTATTCCTCTCGATCAGGTGCGTTCGACATCGCCCGGCCGATGTGTCGAATAGCGCCGCATTGTCGGGAAGCTGTTGGGAAGGAGCGAAAGCGATGCCGTCGAACGGACCCAAAATTTCCGACGACGCACTGTTGTCCGAGCGGTTCAGCCACGCACGTGCCGCCCAGTCCGTGGCGGTGATGGAGGACTACGTTGAGATGATCAGCGATTTGATGGCGGAATTCGGCGAGGCCCGTATTGCAGACATCGCACAGCGGATGGGCGTGACGCATCCGACTGCAACGAAGGCAATTGCACGGCTCAAACGCGAGGGACTTGCAAATTCGCGCCCCTATCGCGGCGTGTTCCTGACGGACAAGGGCGCCGCGCTGGCTGAGCGCGTGCGCGCACGCCATCGCGTCGTCGTTGATTTCCTGGTCGCAATTGGGGTTCCCGACGAGACGGCCGAATTGGATGCAGAAGGCATGGAGCACCACGTCTCCGACACCACGCTTAAAGCCTTCAAGGCCTACTTGCGCAGGAAGCGCTGAGCAGGGGGGCAGCACTGAACAACAGAATTTGTGGCGATCCCGGCAGGATTCGAACCTGCGACCCTCTGCTTAGAAGGCAGATGCTCTATCCAACTGAGCTACGGGACCTTTTTGGCGCTGGCCGTTCAGTGGCGGCCGGTGTGTGGTGGCCGAGCGTGTGTTCTCGATACGGCAAGGGCGGGGCGAAGGCAAGGAAGGTCCGGTCTGCTCGTCCGCCCGGTTTGGGCCAGTGAGAGCGTACAGCGGCTTTGGCCCGGCAATCGTTCACGGATTATGGAGGCAATGGTCTTGCACGTTTTTTTCTGCAAACATTGCATATGCCTCGGAATGACGCTGCTTGCATCAATGGCCTGAAGACGGCATATACCCAAGTGGGCTGGCGGCGGACGCATCCCTCGCCAACCGGGTCAGGTCGGGAACGAAGCAGCCCTAACGATCAGGACGCGGGTCGTCCGCCAGCCTCTCCAGCCCCAATTGTCGCTCGCAGGGGGCTGTTCGGGTCGCGTGCCGCGATCCGCACGTTTTTCACGCTGAACCGCTCTACACTTCGGCTCTGTTCTGGCTCAAGCGGGCTCGGCAAGGCGGCTGGCCGGTTCAGCCGGCCTCACAGTACCGCTCGCGAGGTTCGATATCGCGGATGTCCACCCCTGCCATCGAATTGCCGCATAATTTCCAACCCAAGTTGCTGATTGATTAGGCATTTTCTTTCTGTGCCGAGTGGTGGACTGCATATCGGCTGCGCGACTTGCTTATCGACTCTCTGCATCAGGCGTCGTAACTGGCAGGAATGGCCAAGAAAGACACCATGAAAAGCGGCGGCAGCGGCAACGGCAATGGCGACAAGACCGATGCCGCCAAGCCCTACGTCGTGCTTGCGCGCAAGTACCGGCCGGCCTCTTTCGAGGACCTGATCGGCCAGTCGGCGATGGTGACGACGCTGAAGAATGCCTTCACCTCGGGTCGCATTGCCCAGGGCTACATGCTGACCGGTGTGCGCGGTGTCGGCAAAACAACAACCGCCCGGATCCTCGCGCGCGGTCTCAACTATGAGCCGGGCGGGCCGACGACCGATATGCCGACGCTTGGGCCCCATTGTGCAGAGATCATGGAGAGCCGCCATCCCGACGTCATCGAGATGGACGCGGCCTCCAATACTGGTGTCGACAACATTCGCGAGATCATCGAGAGCGCCCGCTACAAGCCGATGGTGGCGCGCTTCAAGGTCTTCATCATCGATGAGGTCCACATGCTGTCGAAGGGCGCCTTCAACGCGCTCCTGAAGACGCTGGAAGAGCCGCCCGAGCACGTGAAGTTCATTTTCGCGACGACTGAAATCCGCAAGGTTCCGGTGACGGTCCTGTCGCGCTGCCAGCGGTTCGATCTCAGGCGCGTGGACGTGCCGGAACTCGTCGCGCACTTCAAGCGTATCATCGAGAAAGAAGGCGCGAAGGCCGATGACGATGCCCTTGCGCTCGTGGCGCGTGCCGCAGGCGGATCAGTGCGCGATGGATTGTCGATCCTCGATCAAGCGATCGCAATGGGGCGGGGGCACGTCACGGAGGATGCTGTGCGTGCGATGCTCGGTCTTGCCGATCGCGGCCGGCTGTTTGATCTTCTGGACCTCGTCTTCGCGGGCAAGGCCGGGCCGGCGCTCACGGCCTTCGAGGAACTCATCCGCGATGGCGCCGATCCAGGGCAGTTGATGGCCGATCTGGCGGAGGCCGTGCACATTGCGACGCGGATCAAGGCGGTCGGCGGTGGTGCGGCAATGGAGGGGTTATCCGCGGAGGAACGCCGGCGCGCCGGGCATCTGGCGGACAACCTGTCTGTGCCGCTGCTGTCGCGGGCGTGGCAGATGTTTTTAAAGGGGCTCGAAGAAGTGTCGCGAGCGCCGAATCCGGCCGCCGCGGCGGAGATGGTGCTGATCCGTCTGTGCTACACGGCGGACCTGCCCTCGCCCGACGAGATTATCCGATCACTGGGCGGCAGCAACGTTCCGGTACGGCGCGGCGCAGCGACTTCGATGAGCGCGGAGGGATCTCGGGGGGACGTTCGCGCTGCCGCGGTCAGCGAAACGAAGAATACCACAATGGCCACATCGGCCAGCGGCCAGCGCGAAGCTGCCACACCGACCCCGGCGCGCGCCACGGAGTCCGATGATTTCGACAGCGACGAGGACCTTGCCGAACGTTTCGACGAGGAGTCCGGGCCCGCCGATCTTAGTGATTATTTCGAAGACGGCACCGTACATGCTCCCGCGGCATCCGGCTTGGCCGATCCGCAGAGCTTTGCCGGCATCGTCGCGCTCGCAAAGCAGCACCGTGAGGCGCGGCTTTCATTGAATCTCGAAGAACATGTCAGTCTCGTCAAGTTCGACCGGGTGGCCGGTGCGCTCGATCTGTTTCTCCTTCCCGGCGCGCCGAAGGAACTGGCGAACGAGTTGCGCGAAAAGCTCAACCGATGGACGGGGCGGCGCTGGGTGGTGATGCTGTCGAAGTCGATGGGCGACCGGCCGCTTGGCGAGGTTCGTCGAGAGCAGATGGAGGCGGAGCTTCAATCGCTGAGGGCGCATCCCGCGGTGAAAGCCGTGCTGGAAGCGTTTCCCGATGCGTCGATCGAAGAGGTGAGACGTATTGCGCGGGAGGAAGGTGACGATAGTGCGACCGGTTGAGGACGCGCATCGTGCTTCGGGTCGTGCTCTTGGCGTGGGCGCGATTGAAGCGTAAACGACGTGGCACAATCCGTATGATTCCCGAAACAAACAGATCCACAAGGGTTCGACGATGAAAGACCTGATGGGCATGATGAAGCAGGTGCGCGAGATGCAGGCCCGCATGAGCCAGATGCAGGAAGAGCTGGAGGCGCTCGAGGTGGCGGGCCAGTCGGGCGGAGGGCTCGTTGCAGTTGTGCTCAGCGGCAAGGGTGATCTGAAGCGCGTGCGCATCGATCCTTCATTGATGAAGCCGGATGAGATCGAGATCCTGGAGGATCTGATCATCGCCGCGGTGCAGGATGCCAAGGGGCGTGCCGAGGCTGCCATACAGGAGAAGATGCAGTCGGTGACGGGCGGCCTGCCCATTCCTCCGGGCATGAAACTCTTCTGAGGTTGCAAGATATGCCATCATCCGGCGTTGCTTCATCAACGTCTCGGGCGTGCAAACTGGTCCATCTTGCCGGAGCGGGCGCGACATGAGTCGGGGGAACGCATGGGGAGGCGAGGACGTGCGCGCGCGGTGGCTGTTCCTGGCCGGCGTCATTCTTCTGGTGCAGGGCATTGCGCTGCTCTGGATGGGCCGCGTGGCCATCTGCAAGTGCGGAACTGTGAAGTTCTGGCACGGCGTCGTGAAGAGCTCGGAAAACTCCCAGCATCTGACGGACTGGTATACATTCAGTCACGTTCTGCACGGTCTCATCTTCTATGCGGCGCTGACGTTTCTGCTGCCGCGGGCCTCGTGGGCCGCCAAGCTTGCCGCTGCCATCGCGCTGGAAGCCGGATGGGAGATCATCGAGAATACGGAGATGGTCATCAACCGTTACCGCACGGCAACGATCTCGCTCGACTACTTCGGCGACAGCGTTGTCAACTCGCTGATGGATACCGTTGCGATGGTCGTCGGTTTCCTGACCGCGAAGTTCCTGCCGGTCGGTGCCAGTATCGGGCTGGGGCTTGCGGTCGAGACGTTCATGGCGTTGATGATCCGCGACAATCTGTTGCTCAACGTCGTCATGCTGGTGTGGCCGATGGACGCGGTGGCGCGCTGGCAAGGCGGGGGATGATTTGTGCCTGGGGATGGATGGGCCACAGTATGATCCCGCTTGGCGAATGCTGATAGCTGTTTGAGCATGTCGAAGAAAATTGCAGGGCCGGAGATCGAGCGGATGGTGCAGCTTCTGGCGCGCCTGCCGGGCCTTGGCCCGCGCTCGGCGCGTAAGGCCGCGCTTGCACTCATCAAGCGGCGCGAGGAGCTGATGGCGCCACTCGCGGCGGCTCTCAACGAGGCACTTGCAAAGATCGTCGTGTGCGCGGAATGCGGCAATGTCGATACTGTGTCGCCGTGTTCGATCTGCGCCAACCCCCGGCGTGACCGCTCCATGATCGTGGTGGTCGAGGAGGTCGGCGATCTGTGGGCGTTGGAACGCGCCGGCGTGGTCAATGCGCTTTATCATGTGCTCGGTGGGCATCTTTCGCCGCTGGATGGCATTGGTCCGGACCGTCTGAACATCGCGCGACTCGTGGAACGGGTTCGCAGCGGCGAGGTGAAAGAGGTGCTGTTGGCGCTTAATGCCACGGTTGAAGGCCAGTCCACGGCACACTACCTGACGGAACAGCTTTCGGACACGAATGTCGAGGTTTCGCGGCTGGCGCAGGGTGTTCCGATCGGCGGCGAGCTCGATTACCTCGATGAAGGCACGCTTGCCGCCGCCATCCGCGCGCGAAAGCGATTATAGCTCTTCGTCGAGACCGGCCACCGATGGAGGTCGGTCTGGTAGACTGTCAGATGTGCCAACGCTTCATCATCGAATATGGCCGCCGCTGGGACGATTGAAATGGAAAAACCCGTCCAACGGCTACGCAAACCGCCCACCAAGGCGATCTTTCTGGAAGGCTCGCTGCTGCGGCACATCCTTGTCATGACCGGCACGGGGGCCGTCGGATTGATGGCCATCTTCCTCGGCGACCTTGCGAACATCTTCTTCCTTGGACGGTTGGGGGACGAGGCGGTCGTGGCGGCCGTCGGATATGCCAGCTCCATCCAGTTCCTGACGATTTCCATCGGCATCGGCCTGGCGATCGCGGCGACTTCTCTTGTGGCGCCGGCGCTCGGTGCAGGCCAACGCGGGCGAGCACGCCGCCTGTCGGTCAACTCCCATGTATGGACCTTCGTCGTTTCCTCGATGCTCGCATTGATCGTCTGGCTTGCGATAGATCCATTACTCGGGCTGCTCGGTGCTTCGGGGCGCACGCTTGATCTGGGCGGATCCTATCTTTCGATCCTGGTGCCGTCGCTGCCGCTGCTGTCGCTGGGCATGACGTCGTCGGCCGTGCTGCGCTCGGTCGGGGATGCAAAGCGGGCCATGTACATCACACTGGCGGGGGCGATCACCAATACGATCCTCGATCCGATCCTGATCTTCGGCCTGGAACTGGGCATCGAAGGTGCTGCTATCGCGTCTGCCCTGTCGCGCATCGTCAACGTGGGGATTGGACTTTACGGTGTCGTCGCCGTGCATGGGCTCATCGCGCGCTTGCGGGTGAAACTGTTGCTCAGGGATGCCCTGCCGTTGGCGACAATTGCGGTGCCGGCCGTGCTGACCAACGTCGCGACGCCGTTTGCCAATGCATACGTGACCCGGGCGATGGCAGAGTTCGGTGACGGTGCGGTGGCGGGCTGGGCAATCCTTGGCCGCATCATGCCGGTTGCGTTCGGCGCGATATACACCCTGTCGAGTTCGATCGGTCCGATCGTCGGGCAGAATTATGGTGGGGCTGCCTATCAGCGCATGCGGGAGGCATTTACGCTGTCGCTGTGGGTGACGGCGGCCTTCACGCTCGTGGCATGGATGCTGCTGGCGGCGTTGGCGCAGCCTCTGGCCGACGTATTTCTGGTGACGGGTGACGCGGAGCGTCTCATTCTCCTGTTCTGCCGTTGGCTGGCGCCGTTATTCGCCTTCCTCGGTGCCTTGTTCGTTTCCAATGCCGTCTTCAATACGTTGCGACGCGCTCATGTCTCGACCATGCTCAATTGGGGTCGGGCGACGATAGGAACAATCCCGTTCGTCATGCTCGGCGCAGCTCATGGTGGCGCTGATGGCGTGTTGGCCGCCAACATGCTGGGTGGGATCGTCTTCGGCATTGTCGGTGTCGTCTTATGCTACCGGCTGATGAATCGTGTTGCCGAGGATGCGACATGACGGGGTGGCGCTGACATGAGGGGTGGCATTGCATTGGGGCGGGACGTCGATGCGTGTGCGCGCGTGGCCTTCGTTTCTGGCTCGCCACGCACGCTTCTTGGAGGCCGCTCCAGCCTGATCCAGGCGCTCGTTGCGAAAGGCGCGCCCGTGCTGTGCGCGGCTCCGTATTTTTCGACGGAGCAGGCATCGCAACTGCTTATGCTGGGTGCGGAGCAGGCAACCTTCGATCTCTCGGCGAAGGGGCCTCAGTTGTTTTCCGATTGGAACGTGAAGCGCGAGCTGGTTCGACTGTTCCGAACCTGGAAGCCGGATATCGTCGTTGCGATGACAGAGCGCGTGATGGCGCTGGCCTTGCTGGCGGCGCAGCGTGCGCGTGTCGGCCGTCGCGTTGCGCTCATCAACGGTTTCGTGGCCCGCGGCGGGATGGCCTTGGATGCGGATTTCGATCCGTTTCGCGCCTCTCCGCGCCTGTTGGCTCGCGCGCTCAGGGCTGCAGACGCGGCCGTGTTCCACAATCGTGACGATCTTCGCCAAGTGGTGGATGCAGCAGTGCTGCCAAAAGACCTCGATCACATGATCCTGCCGGGTGCCGGTGTCGATCTCGCGGCATTTGCCGCACAACCTTTGCCGCCGGTGGCGGATGGTGCGGTGTTCGTGATGATCTCCGCACTCGACGAGGCGCATGGCGTTCTCGACTATTGCGAAGCCGCGCGGCGGTTGAAAGAGCGTGCGCCGCGTGCGGAATTCCTCCTCGCAGGACCTGCTAGCGACGGTGCGACTGCGATCAGCGCCGATGTGCTCAGGCCTTATTCGGGAGCGGTCACCTTTCTCGGCGCGCTTGCCGACGTGCGGCCGACACTCGCGAGGTCGCATGTGTTTGTCTACCCGTCTTATGGCGAAGGAATGCCGCGCGCCGTTGTGGAAGCGCTCGCGGTCGGCCGGCCGGTGATCACGGCCGCGACGCCCGGCTGCCGCGAGACGGTTGACGACTGCGTCAACGGCATGCTGGTCTCTCGGGGAAACGTGCCGGCCTTGGAAGATGCGATGGCGCGCATGCTGATGCGGCCCGATCAGCTCGCGTCGATGGCGCGTGCGAGCCGGCTGAAGGCCGAGCGGCATTTCGATGAAGTGCGGGTGCTTTCGAGATGGCTGGAACTTCTAGATCGTGTTCATGTTTGAGGGAAACATGAACGCAATCCAGCACCTTGTTTTGAGCACGTTCCTCACGCTGAATCGTTGCACACTTCGGCTCAACATGCTCTAGGATTTGATGGCGCGGGCACCATTCGACCGGTCATCAGGCGACGTGAGCCCATTCCCTGTTGGCGGTTTTGGCCTGCTCTATCTCATTTTTTGAGAGCCTCAATTACGGGCCAACCCGTGGGGCAATTTCAGTTACTGTCGACGATTGTGAGGTGTGTTTCGGGATCGCTGCCACGGTGTCGCGACCACGAGCGCGTTTGTGCTTCCGCTTCAGTTACGATCAGCGGTGCCGCGACCAAGCCCGTGTGGATCATGAACTCGGACAGCCGGGGCATGGCATTAACTGCGGTCACATGACGGGCGCCGTCCGTCTGCGCAATGTCAATTGATGCCATCCGCAGCGTGAGGACACCAGAGGTGTGGCGGGCCATGCGCTGGATGGCCCGCGCAATGGGCGGAAGCACGGGGCCGACACCGCGCCCTGATTCCATGCGGATGGCCGCCACCGCGCTGCGGCCGATGACAAGGACGCGGATCGCATGTTGCTGGGAGGCGGTGACGGCAGCATCAAGCACCGTCGTACTTTCGATGCGGTCGGGTCCCAGCGTCGGGATCCGGCTTGCCATCAGCAACTGGCGCACGGCGACCGGATCAGCAAGAGTGGCCAGGGCGCTGGAGCTGTTGAGTGGCGTTGAGCCCATCAGTTCGAGCTGACGGAGAACGTGCAGTGCAAAGGGCTGGCTAGCGACATCGAACTGCGGCACGACAAAGTCGAAATGCCCCAGTGTCGCATCGCCGAGCGTGAGCGAGGGGATGAAGTTGTCGAAAGCCAGAGCCAACTCGTCGGCAATGAGTGTTTCGACGACGTGACCGCGCTCATAGGCAGCGGTGGCGATGCGCGATGTGGTCTGCACGTTGATGGAATCGGTGAGGATGGCAATGCGCAGCGCCCGCTGGACCGGCGCGCGGCGCGGCATATGCTTGTAAAGCTTGTAGGAGAGCTTGGGCTGGCGGAACGACGATGCGGGATCGACGAACATGTCGTCCTGAATCGCCTGACGGCCGAGAAGCATCCGGTAAGCCATCGACTCGCGGTTGGTCAGCGTCACCTCGATCGGCCATGTGCGCGGACCCATGAGAACATTGGTTCGGATCACGTAACGAATCTCGCGCTCGCCATTCGAACTCGTCACCTCGCGCCGGCCGATGATCGGAGCGGAGCATGTGACCTCGACATCGGTGCGCCCTGCAATCGGGTGAACGGTGAAACGCACCAGCGGTGCGTCGACCGGTCCGAAAGGCTCGATCAGGTGCGCATGCAAGGCGGACGTGCGGGCACCCGTGTCGACCTTGGCCTTGATCGCGGGCAACCCGAGATCGGGTAACGCCAGCCACTCCTCCCAGCCGATGATGTAGGGTTTAGTCATGCGCTTCCCATCGAGGACGATCGTCTCGGGTTGCCCGGTTCAACCTCTTGGGCAAGAGAATAGCGAAGCCCGCGGCGATTGCCATGCATGCGAAGGGGCGTCTTGCGAATAACCATCGGGCGCGCCCCATTCTTGCAGACCGGTGCTCGCCCGTGCGATGCGGATCGGCGGATCATCAACAGATTGGACTTGAAACAGCGTGCGCGGCGGTCTTCACATCGGCTGCATCATACCGGCCTTCAACGAGGAGAAGGCGATCGGCTCGGTTCTCGCTGCGTTGCCGGCATGGGTCGATTGCGTGGTTGTTGCCGACAACGGTTCGACCGACGCGACCGCAGATGTCGCGCGAGCGATGGGCGCCAGGGTGGTCTATGTTGATGAGCGGGGCTATGGCGCGGCTTGCCTTGGCGGACTTGGCGTCATGTCCGCCGTCGACGTGATTGTGTTCCTCGACGGTGATTACTCCGATTACCCCGAACAAATGCACATGCTCGTCGATCCCATCGTTGCAGGTCGCGCGGACCTGGTGATCGGCTCGCGCGTCACGGGCGAGGCCGAGGCGGGGTCGCTGACCCCACAGCAGCGTTTCGGGAATTGGCTGGCGACGCGGCTCGTCTGGTGGATCTGGTCGGTGCGTTATACCGATCTGGGGCCGTTCCGGGCGATCCGGCGGGCCGCCTTGGAGCAGTTCGGCATGGCGGATCGGACCTTCGGGTGGACTGTGGAAATGCAGATCAAGGCGGCGCAGCAAGGACTTCTCACGATGGAGCGGCCAGTGCGATATCGGCGGCGCATCGGCACCTCGAAGATATCCGGGACGCTGCAGGGTACGGTGCGTGCCGGCGCGCGAATATTGACGCTTATTGCGCGCGAGGCGGTGCTGGGCGCTCGCACGACCAGCCGCAGAACTGGTTGATTTTCGCCGGGGACGTTCGCGTCAGGCCATTGCGGGGCGCCCGCCATGCCTTTTCCTGCTGCCTAACCTGACATGGGCGGTGCTGAGCACCGTTGGTGCTCCGGCCGAGGCAGGCAGAGCCAAGGATGGCGCGTCGGTGCGCCGCGATTGACCGGCGCGGGGCGGGCCCTTATGTCACTGCCATGGCCAAGCTACCTATCATAACGCTGCCGGATCCAGTTTTGCGAGCTCCATCGTCACCCATCGAACGGGTGGACGACGATATGCGGCGGCTGATCGACGACATGTTGGAGACGATGTATGCCGCACCAGGCATCGGCCTGGCCGCAATCCAGGTGGCGGTCCCCAAAAGGCTTCTGGTCCTCGACGTCACCGACAAGGAGGAGCCTCGCAACCCGATCGCCATGATCAACCCCGAGATCGTCCGGCTGGGGGATGAGTCGCGCGTTTACGAGGAAGGCTGCCTCTCGATCCCCGATGTGCTTGTCGACATCGAGCGGCCGTCGACGCTCACGGTGCGATATGTTGATCGCGAGGGCAAGCAGCAGGAGATCACGGCCGACGGTCTCCTTGCGACGGCCATACAGCACGAGATGGATCACCTCGACGGCAAGCTCATCATAGACTTCCTGTCACGGCTCAAGCGGGACATGGTGGTGCGTCGCTTCAAGAAACAGGCGCGCAGCGCTCTGTGAGGCTTGAAAGCCTGCGGTGAGCATCCACACGTCCAGGGGGGCCGATCTTGAGTCTCGATCTCGTTTTCATGGGAACGCCTGATTTCTCGGTGCCGACGCTGCGTGCGGTGCTGGCGTCCGGACATCGCGTTACGGCCGTCTACACGCAGCCGCCGCGCCCTGCAGGGCGGCGTGGGCTCGCCGACACGCCTTCGCCGGTGCATCGCGTGGCGCTTGAACAGGGGCTCGAGGTGCACACGCCCGCGAGCCTGAAATCCGCCGAGGAGCAAGCGCGGTTCGCAGCGCTTCGCGCGGATGTGGCCGTGGTGATCGCCTACGGGCAATTGCTGCCGAAGGCGATCCTTCAATCTCCCCGGTTTGGCTGCATCAACGTGCATGCGTCCCTGCTGCCGCGCTGGCGCGGCGCAGCACCGATCCATCGGGCGATCATGGCGGGGGACAGAGAGACCGGCGTCATGACGATGCAGATGGAGGAAGGGCTGGACACTGGGCCGGTGCTGATGACGGCGCGAACGCCGATCGGATCGGACGAGACCACCGGTGTGCTGCATGACCGCTTGGCGGATATGGGCGCGGAACTGCTGGCGGAGACACTCGACGGTCTGGCTGCGGGTACGCTTAGGTCGGTGTCGCAGTCCGAAGAGGGTGTCACCTATGCGCGCAAGATCGACAAGGCAGAGACGCGCATCGATTTTGCGCGACCGGCCGACCAGGTGAGGAACCAAATCCACGGCCTGTCACCGTTTCCGGGCGCCTGGTTCGAGATCGAGGCATCGGGGAAGCGGGAGCGCATCAAAGTGCTGAAGGCGGAGGTGGCACCTGGGAGCGGTGCGCCAGGGCGTGTCCTGGACGAGCGCCTTGCGATAGCCTGCGCGGATCGCGCCATCCGGCCGCTCGTTGTGCAGCGTGCCGGACGCTCAGCGGTGACAATCGACGAATTCTGCCGTGGTTTCCCGATTGCGCCGGGCACGCAGATCGGCGGCAGATGATCCGTGGACTGTGGCGTTAATCATCGTTTAGAAAGTCTTAAGGACCTGCCACCTTGTCCCGTTAGACTGGCGGGAGCGTATGTACGGGGTGGAGGAAATGCGCCCGCCCGCCAGATCGAGGAGGCCTAGCCATATGCGTACCTTCAAAGCCGTGATTGTTGCGGCCGCTGCATTGTGTGCCGGTTCGGCGGTAACGCCGGTCTTGGCGGCCGGCACGACCCGAATCGAGACGCGTCCGTTCTATGGCGCGGTGGTGACGATTGAGGAGGGCGTGCGCGTATTTCGTCCGCTGCCCCCAACCGAACGGGTGATCGTCAACCCGAATGGGGCGACGCCATTGAGCCTCGGGTTCAACGAGACCTATGTGACCGAGCGGAACTACAACTACAATTATACGGAAGATTCTAGCGAAGGTCATTCGGGCGGCGATATCATTGGTGGTTTCTGGGGCGGGTATGGCAGATATGGTGGACATGGTCGCCATTTTGGGCAAGGCCACCACCATAAGGGCGGCGCAAACGGGGCTCCGGCCTTTGGGCATCGCGGCGGTAAGAACTGAGCTTTCAGCGCCGCACATCTGGTTGCGACGAGTGACTTGAGGTTCGGCCGCGTCAAGGATAGAGCAGGTTTCAGTGGTCGATCGCTTGAACGATTGTGGCCTGCTCAAACCCCTTGTGTGACGTCTGATTGACGCTTTCGATGGACGCATGAGCGCTTCCATCACAGCCGATCAGACTCCGGGAATTCGGGCGCCGCGCGTTGAGCGCGGCGTCTTTCGTTTGCTGTCTGCTTCGCTCGGGATTGCTTGGTTTGCCTCGCTACAGAATTAGAATTGAATACGACGGCACGCCGTTCGTCGGCTGGCAGCGGCAGGCTGCGGGCGTTTCGATCCAAGGCGCGATCGAAGCGGCCTTGCGGGCATTTTGCAGCGAGCAGGTTTCAATGCGGGCGGCGGGCCGCACGGATGCCGGCGTACATGCGCTGGGTCAGGTGGCTCACTTCGATTTGCGCCAGCCGCGTGATCCATTCCGGATCCGCGAGGCAATCAATTATCACTTGAAGCCCGCGCCGATTGTAGTGCTCGACTGCGTTGATGCGCCCGGTGATTTCGATGCGCGCTTCTCGGCCGTCAAGCGCCATTATCTCTACCGGATACTGAACCGGCGGGCGCGGCCGGCGCTTGATCAGAACCGGGTGTGGTGGGTCAGCGTGCCGCTCGATGCGGAGCGCATGGCGGAAGCTGCGCGCCATCTCACAGGCAATCATGACTTCACCACGTTCCGCGCTGCGCAATGTCAGGCAGCGTCGCCGCAGAAGACGCTCGATCGGCTCGATGTCGTGCGCGACGGCGATGAGGTCCAGATCCGCGCATCGGCGCGTTCGTTCCTACATCATCAGGTACGCTCGATGGTCGGCACGTTGAAGCACGTCGGCGACGGGCGCTGGCAGATCGACGACGTGCGCCGCGCGCTCGAGGTGCGCGACCGCTCAGCATGTGGCGTGGTTGCTCCAGCTTCGGGGCTCTATCTGGTCGGTGTCGATTATCCTCAGCAAGCCCGCTGAATTGCGATACATGCGCGCCTTGTGAACTGGCCATGCGTTATCGTCAGAACGATCCTAAGCAAAATACGCCAACTTATTGTGATTCTGCCATTTTTCTGCCGCGTCTTGATGGAGCATATGCAACTGGGGAGGGTGGTACTCGTCACGGGCACTATTGGGGGTGAGCCATGGCAGTTCGACCACACACCGCGGCTACGAGCTTTCCGCAATTCGATTACGAGGAGCCGCGCGAGTTCATCTGGCGCGGGCACGATGGCGCGCCTCAAGGTGATGAATTCTGTCTTAGTCATCCAGGAGAACCGATCCATCGACCGCGGCAGCGCGGCCGCTCGATGGGCCGTGCGCTTGTCATCAGTCTCGCGCTATGCGCTGTCGGGTGGGGTGCACTGAAGACGGAGGCGATGTGGTGGCCGCTGGTGTCGGACCAGATCAGTCAGGTGATGACGGTGCTGGAGCGTAGTAATTCGCGCGCCGATGGCCAGCGCGATCAGCTTCAAGGGCAGGTCGCTGCCGACATGAATCCGGTGCAGCCGGCGGAGCCGATCGCCACTCGCGATCTTGCAGATGCGCCGCATGTTGGTGCGGGCGTCGCTATTGATGGTTCAGAGGAGGAAGGGTCCAAGCCCCCCCTTGCTGCGAGCGATGCCGTTGTCCGCACCCCGGTAGATTCGCCGGAGCCAGCGGATGCGTCAGCCGAGAGCGGCACGCAGGATGGCTCTGGCAGGGCGAGCGGCTCTGATGCCCCAGCAGAGGTGACACCGCTGCCGCCGCCCAAAGTCGATCCAGCCGATCCCTATCAAAAGCGCGCGCTAGCCGTGGGGCTGCATCCGGAGCTATCGCGAGTCTTGCTGTCGCGATTGTCCGATACGGACTATCGCAATGCCGGAATTGCAATTCAGAAGGCGGTGGCCGAGGCAGGTGATGGCGACAATTTCGTATGGCCACGCCAGCGGCAGCCGAAGCTCGCCCTCTTCATGGTGCATTTCGTTGCGGGGGCTGCACCTGATTGCCGCCGCTATGTCGTGGTCGTCACCAAGGACGGATGGTCGACGACGGCGCAGCCGATGGAACGCTGTGGGATCAAACGGCCTCGCGGCAGCGCATCTTGAATTTTTATAGGGTTGCTTGTGTCACCGGACGGATCTGTGGCGGCTGCATTGTTACTGAGTCCCGACCGTCTCTAGAGTTGCATCTTGTCTTCTTCGTCCAGCGACGGACGGCGCGGACGTGGCCCCTTGTTTCTGCCGAGCATGACGAGGACCAAAAGAGAGGGCGGGAAAAGGAAACCCCAGGCGGCCCAGAACGAGACGTCACGATTCTTGATGTGAGCCAGGAACGCGGTGATCACGGCGGAGGCGAACATCACCGAAGCGATGATGACAATGACTGAGATGGCGTCCACGGTGCGCCTCCTGGGCTCGAATGTGCCGAGACTTGCTCTGGCGGCTGTCGGAGTGTGAGTGCGGCACGACCCGATGCGCGCGAGCCAGCTTTCCTGTCTTGTCCGTACCCTGCCACGTCGACCGAAACTATGGCGGAACTGGGTAACGAGGCGGGCAAGGTGTCTCAATGCCGCGGGAAATCGATCCAGCCCTCAGTGTTCAGTCCATAACGTCCAGGCCAAGATCGAGGACCGGGGCGGAATGGGTCAGTGCGCCTACGGAAATGAATTCGACGCCGGTCTCGGCAATGGTGCGTACGGTATCAAGGTTGACGCCACCGGAAGCTTCGGTCAGCGCGCGGCCAGCAACCATTGTCACAGCCTTTCTCAGCATGTCGGGCGTCATGTTGTCGAGCAGGACCACATCGACGTCGTGGCGCATCACTGTTTCGAGCTGCGCCAGCGTATCGACCTCGATCTCGACCTTGACCATGTGGCCTGCTAAAGCCCGTGCCGCAGCGATCGCTTTATCGATGCCACCGGCGGCGACGATGTGATTGTCCTTGATGAGTACGGCGTCGAACAAGCCGACGCGATGGTTCATGCCGCCGCCACAGCGCACCCCATACTTCTCGAAGGCGCGCAGGCCCGGTGTCGTCTTGCGCGTGTCTACGATCGTCGCGCCTGTTCCCTCGACGGCTTCAACATAGCGGCGCGTAAGCGTCGCGATACCCGACATGCGACCCATGAAGTTCAGTGCGACCCGTTCGCCTGTGAGGATTGCGCGCGCATTACCCGTCACATCGGCAATCACGTCTCCGGGCTCGACGCTGCTGGCGTCTGGGCGTCGGACTTCGAATGCAATCGCGGGATCGAGCGCGTGAAAGGCGGCCCTGGCAACCGTCACACCCGATATGGTGCCGGGCCGGCGAGCACGGATGTTTGCGCGTACCGTTGCGTCAGCCGGTATGGTCGCATTGGTTGTAATATCGCCCGCAAGGCCCAGATCCTCGGCTAGCGCATCGGCAACGGCCTTGGCCACAAGCGGCCCATGCAGGGGGGCAAGCCCGATCGTTACCCTCATGGTGTGCAGACCACTTCGGCGCTAGTTGAGATCCACGTTTCGCATGATTGGGTCGCCGTTGCGGTGGCCAATCGATTTTCTAGCGCCTCGACATCGGCAAGGGTCAAGAAACTGCGACAGGCCTGTGCGGGATCGCTCTGCGGGAAATCACTACGGTAATGACCGCCGCGACTCTCGGTGCGCAGCAGTGCACTTGCGGTGACGAAGCGCGCGGCAAGCACCATGTTGGCGAGCTGAATATCATCTTCTGCGGCGGTATCGGCGATTTCACGCAATGTGAGAAGCGCACGTGTCAGTCCGCTCTTGGTACGTATTACGCCGACATCCTTGCTCATGGTGTTGCGAATCGTGGCGATGCAGCCCTCGCGCGCCTCACGGTCGGCGCGCGGTGCACCGGCAACGGGATGAAGTTCTGCCTGCGTCACGCTGCAACCGTTCCCGACGATTGCAGCAATGTCTTCAGCGGCGCGGCCTGCGAAAACAACGGCTTCAAGCAGCGAATTGGAGGCAAGCCGGTTAGCGCCGTGGAGGCCGGTCGAGGAGACCTCGCCGATGGCCCACAGGCCAGGGACGGAGGTGCGTGCGCGTGAATCGGTAGCAATGCCGCCCATGTGGTAATGCTCGGCAGGGGCGACGGGGATAGGCTCGGTAACGGGGTCGATGCCGGCCGCCTTGCAGTGAGCGTAGACGGTGGGGAAGAGCTCGGGAAAGCGCGGGCCAATGGCCTCGCGGCAATCGAGGAAGACATGCCGCCCGGCCATGATCTCGGCGTTCACCGCGCGAGCGACGATGTCACGCGGGGCGAGTTCGGCGCGCGGATCGGCATCACGCATGAAGCGCCGGCCGTCGGAGTTGACGAGGATAGCGCCCTCGCCGCGCAACGCCTCGGAGGCGAGCGGAGCGGGCTCGATACCGACGTCGAGCGCGGTTGGGTGGAACTGAACGAATTCGGCATCGGCGACGATGGCACCGGCACGCGCGGCAAAAGCCAGCGCCTCGCCGCGCGCATAGGCCGGATTCGTGGTGACGCGGTATAGGGCGCCTATTCCCCCGGTGGCAATGACGACGGCGCGGGCAGGCAGCAGCTCGTAAGTGCCGTTGCCGCGGTCTTCGCCGCGGATCAACCGGACGCCTGTCACGGTGCCGCTCCTCGTGATCAGATCTTCTGCCTCGTAGCCTTCAAGGACTCGGATCGACGGTGTCTTGCGCACCTCGGCGATCAGCGCTTGCATGATGGCTGCGCCTGCGCGGTCTCCGGCGACGCGGACGACGCGGTGTTTGGAATGGGCCGCCTCGCGCGACAGGACGAAATGGCCTTCCAAGTCGCGGTCGAAGGGAACGCCATAGCGCAACAGGTCGGCGATGCGGGCGGGTGCCTCGCTGGCGACGAGCTGGGCAATAGCGGGATCGACGGTTCCGGCGCCGGCGCGGATGGTATCGGCGGCATGGTTGTCCGGCGTATCGCCTTCACCGACGGCAGCCGCAATGCCACCCTGTGCCCACACACTCGATGCGCCTTCGCCCAGCGGCGCGGCGGCGACGACGGTCACCGGCAGCGGTGTGAGGCGTAACGCCGTGAAAAGGCCGGCGAGGCCGGCGCCGATGATTACGATATCACCGGCATTGCCGGGAGCATCCGCGGGGCGGAACGCGGTGAGCGTGGCCAGCTTTTCTTCGGTCGCCATCGGGTCCTCGCATGCTCTGCCTTGTCAGGCGCTGGAGCAGGGGATTGCCGCCCTTGCGCGCTCGCATGCGCGCTCAGGCAGCGTCGTCAATTGGTCAGGTTCACCATCCGCTCGACCGCGCGACGGGCGCGGGCCGCGACGTCTGGGTCGACCGTCACCTCGTGCTTCATATCGCGCAGGCTCTCGTAGATCTTCTCGAGGCTGATGCGCTTCATGTGCGGACACAGGTTGCACGGCCGGATGAACTCGACATCGGGCACCTCCGCCGCAACGTTGGACGACATCGAGCACTCCGTGACGAGCACTACTTTCTTGGGATGGTTGGTCTTGACCCAGTCGATCATCGCCGAAGTCGATCCCGCGAAGTCCGAAGACCTGATGACATCTGGCGGGCACTCAGGATGCGCAATGATCTTCGTTCCCGGATCGGCTGCACGGAAGGCCTCGAGCTCCTCAGCGGTGAAGCGCTCGTGGACCTCGCAGTGGCCCTTCCAGGCGATGATGTCGACCTTGGTCTTCGTCTGCACGTACTTGGCCAGATACTCGTCGGGAATCATCAGCACGCGCGGTGCGCCCAGACTTTCGACGACTTTGACGGCGTTCGAAGAGGTGCAGGTGATGTCGCACTCGGCCTTCACCGCAGCCGACGTGTTGACGTAGGTGACGATCGGCACACCGGGATAGGCCTCCCGCAGCATGCGCACGTCCTCGGCGGTGATCGATTCGGCAAGCGAGCAGCCTGCCTTCAAATCGGGAATGAGCACCGTCTTGTCCGGCGAAAGCAATTTGGAGGTCTCGGCCATGAAGTGCACACCGGCCTGCACGATGACATCGGCAGACGTGCGCGCCGCTTCCTTGGCCAGCTGCAGGCTATCGCCGCGGAAATCGCCAACGCAGTGGAAGATCTCCGGCGTCATGTAGTTGTGCGCGAGGATGACTGCGTTGCGTTCTTTCTTCAGCTCGTTGATCGCCTTGATGAGCGGCGCGTAGTGCGGCCACTCCATCGGCGTGACGACGTGCTTCACACGGTCGTAGAACGGCTCCATCTCGGCGGCCAGCTCAGGTGTCCATGCCGGCAGCGCATGTTGCGTTCCGGTGAAATCGCTGGGCGGCCGCTTCGCCGTTGCGGTGGCGGGCGAGCTGCTCGGAGTGATCGTCATGCCGGTCCCTTTCCACGCGTCGTCCTGCACGCGTCCTGTACGAGCGAATTAAAATGCTCAAATAGAGTATTTCATACGCCTAAGAATTGCCGGCACCGCCGGACGTCTCTTGATATGCTCTATTCGAGCATTGATTGACTATTAAGATAAGGGACCTGCTGACGAAATTCCAGTCCCAGCTATCAGAATTGACAATTCCCTGACGTTCACTTGCCGGCCGCACTGCAGTGGTTGGGCGAGGTCTGTTCCACCGGCGCGATCTGCGTAATCAGTTGAACGCCATCCCGTCCGGTCAGGTTTCCAACAGGACCGAGATTCAATGGTCCCGCGCGTGAGCCAACATGGCTCGCGCGGAGGGGGATGGGGGTGGCTTCATGATTGCAAATGGGGCTTGGCCTCATACCAAGGGCCGTTGGCGAGATCTGCCCAGACCTCGCCACAGGCAGGCATCTGCCCGAAGCCGATGATGCGAGACCGGATCGGTGCTGTTCTGTTGAACAGGTACCGATCCGGTTTTTTTTTTTGCGTTGAGCATGCTCTTCGCGCTGAACCGCTGTACGCTTCAGCGCGTCATGCTCGAAGCGCTCAGCTTCTGCCCGGCTTGACGCGAACCCCTGGCGCGGGACGTTCCAGCACCACTTCGCGGCGGAAGCGGAACAGCTTTGCGGGACGGCCGCCGGTGCGCGTCTTGACTTGCCCGGTCGGCTCGACCAGCCCCGCACTCTCCACGAGACGCCGGAAATTCTGCTTATGCAGATGGGGGCCGAGAATCGCCTCGACGGTTTTCTGCAATTCGTAAAGCGTGAATTCCGCTGGCATCAATTCGAAGATGACAGGGCGATATTTGATCTTCGCACGCACGCGGCTAATGGCCGTCGCAAGGATGCGCCGGTGATCATAGATCATCGGCGTTCCGAGCTGCGGACCGTCACTGTTCGCCACAGTGAGTTCCGGCCTGTCGCGGCGCGCCTCATCGACGAGGCCGGCTTCGAACAGCAACTCATACCGGTCAAGGACCTTCTCCTCGTCCCAAGTGCCGCCATCCGTACCGAAACACATGCGCAGGCGGTCGGCACGCTCAACCGGACGGCTGGGCGAGGAGCGCATCGGCGGCAGATCCACCCAGGCTTTCAGCCGTGGTAAAACAGCAGAGTCAAGAATATCCGGGCGACCGCGGCGCCAATCCTCCCACGGGAAGTACTGATACCAGCCGCGCCAAGTTCCACGCTGCAACTCGTCGCTATCTTCAATGTGCGTCAAGGCCAGATAACCGACCGAAACGACGTGAGGATCGAGATCCTCAGCGACCGCGTGACGCCCCCTGTCACCGAATGTGTAGAGTTGCTCGACGTAGCCGAAATCGAGTCCCGTCTGCTCACGAACCCACGCGCGCAGGCCGATCTCGAGCGTACGGTGATCGCGCGGAGAAAAGGGGCCGGACGGCAGGCTATCGGACGCACATGTGCTATCGGGGGTCTCGCGGACAACCAAGACCACCGGCTCATCGTTGTGCACGGATACGATCGCCGCGTTGAGACCAATCTCAACGGATGGCGCATCTTTCCGGATCAGTGGCTCACGTCGCACGGCGGGAGCCTTCGTAACTTCCAAAGCGTGTTTCAATCATATCCCCCAAGCTTCGAATCACGCCTCCCCTGCAATTTCGAGTAAAGCTCGATCGTGGCGTTTTTCGGAACAACACATTTGCTCCAAAAAATATAAAGTCCGTCGGTGAAAACGGTTGGCAGAAACAGCCGCCGTCAGATGATCCTGGTACGGTTACCAATCGAAGCAAAATCGAGTTCATGTTTGGCGGAAACATGGACGCGATCCAGCACCTTGTTTCGAGCATGTTTTTCACGCTGAACCGCTGCACATTTCAGCTCAACATGATTTAGGGGCGGTTGGCGAAAGAGGCCGATAGGGTGAACGGACGGCCTTCCGCTGCGGGTTGTCCGGGGCCGATAAGCTCGATCGCTGACAGGAGATGACCGCTGCGGACAAGTACGAGATCTGCGACGCCGACCATCGTGATATTGGGCGCTGCAGTCTCGGAGGCGGCGCGCAGGCGATAGGCGATCAGGGTCTCGGGCACGTCCGGGTTGAGCGCTGCCAAGGCGATGTAGGCGGCAGCTGGGGAACGGTTCAGGCCAGAGAAACAATGGATCAGCAATGGGGCGTCCTGCGGCCAGTCGCGAATGAACTCAACCAGCTGCTCGATCATCGGGCGCGAGGGATGCTGCCCGCCGCCGCGGGGCGGGCGTGCATCGGTCATCGGCAGCTTGAGGTGATTTGCGGGGGCTATGGTGCTGGGAGTCGGCGGCATCAGGTGCGCGTTGACGATACTGATCAGGCGAGTCGCTCCTGTTGCAGCGATCGTTTCATCGATCCGCTGCATCGAGCAGACGGCAATCGTGTTGGGCGGTATCGTCATTTTGCGCGGAGTGAGGTTCCTTAGAGCAGGTCAGGCTTTGATTGAATCACGTCTGGTCGTTTCGGCCTGCTCTATCTTTTTGTTTGAGAGACTGATTCACGGCCTCGATGGAAGCTGACGCGCTTCCATCGAGGCCGATCAGTCTCTAGCCTGCGGAACGGCAGGCTTATGGCGGCATTCGTGGCGCTGGGCAATGCCGACCATAGCCCAGTCGGAATTTGGCGGGGGGCGGCTGAGCGGGCGACCGCACCATCGCCCGATGTGGTGTCGAAACTCCCTCTTCAGGAGAGAGCGTAATAACGCTCAAGGAATGCCTGCTGTGCCCTGGCAGCGGGTTCCGGCTGCAGCAGGCCTAGTCGGTAGCCGAGCTCATGGGAGATACCTTCGGGAGATCCGAAGTAGATGAGCGCTTCATCGATAGCGAAACCCGCAAGCACGGTGGCTTCATAGTAGGCCGCAATCCGGTCAGCCATCTTGATCTCGACGGTGATTGCGTCCGGCAGTCGGGGCGGCAGGGCAAAGCGGCGATGGATGGTTTCGAGCAGCCGGTTCTCGAACGATTTGTAGTCGAAACCGATGGCGGTCTTGAAGGGGCTGATGAGATCGCCAACGACATACTCGGGCGCATCATGGAGCAGCGCTGCAAGGCGCCAGGCAGGTGACCAAGCCGGATTCCGGTCGGCGGCAATCTCCTCGACAATCAGAACGTGCTGGGCAACGGAAAAGGCGTGGGCCCCCAGCGTCTGGCCGTTCCAGCGTGCCACGCGAGCCAATCCGTGCGCGATGTCCTCAATCGCGATGTCGGCGGGATCGGGATCGAGCAGGTCGAGACGCCGGCCGGACAACATGCGCTGCCAGGCGCGAGGTGCGCGCTCGGCTGCCGCGTTCGCAGCACCAGCCTGGTTGCTGGAGGATGCCTTCAGTCCGGGCATTGCGTTCATCGTCATTCTATTAGCTTCAAACCCTTGCGTGACCTGCTCGTGTTCTTGGTCTGTATGAGCAGGGTCTACGCCGATCAGACAGGCGGTGCAAAACACTTTTGCAGTGCTGCGCACGCCGCCCGGCGGTGGCAAGTGGCCAGGTGATCGTTGACCATGCCCGCCGACTGCATCAGGGCGTAAACCGTTGTCGGGCCAACAAAACGGAAGCCTTCCGTTTTCAGCGCCTTCGACAAGCGGCGCGAGGCTGCTGTTTCGCCCGGTACGTCGGAGAATGTGCGTGGTGCGGGTGCTCGCGACGGCCTTTCGTCTTGGGCAATGCGCCACATGAAGGCGGCGAGGCCATCGCGCTCCTGGAGATCAAGAAACGCGCGGGCATTGGCTATCGTTGCCTCGATCTTGAGGCGGTTGCGTACGATGCCGGGGTCATCCATGAGGCGGGCAATATCCTTGGGCGTGTAACGCGCAATGCGATCGGCCTGGAAGCCGTGAAACGCGCGGCGAAAGTTTTCGCGCTTTCTGAGGATGGTCAGCCATGAAAGCCCGGCCTGGAAGCCTTCCAGCACCAGCTTTTCGAAAAGGGCGCGGTCGTCGGCGAGCGGCACACCCCATTCCTCGTCGTGATAGCGCGCGTATTCGGGATCAGCGATGCCAGGCCAGGGGCAGCGCCTGGGCGACAGGCTTGAGCGCTCGGTCATGACGAGGCGGCCGTGTCGGGTGGAACGAGCGGGAAAGTCACCCAGTCGGGCAGCTTGATATCGACCGGTGTATCGTCTGCCATGAGGGCGATATCCTTGGCGCGGAACTCCGCAGCGCGGTCGAGCCGGATCATGGCAAGGGCGCGATTGCCGGCAACGGACCCCAGGGTGCCGATTGCGACATCGTTGGCACGGATCTCGGTGCCGGTCTTGGGTAATGGCCTGGTCGACTCGACAGGGACAATACGCTTGCGGGCAGTGCCGCGGTGCTGCATGCGGCTCACGACCTCCTGGCCCACATAGCATCCCTTGGAGAAAGATACCGAGCGGGTCTGATCGTACAGGGCTTCGTGGGGAAACGTGTCGCTGAGGGCGAAGTCACGGCCCGCGTCCGGCACGCCGATGGCAATGCGGTGGGCATGATAGTCGTCCTGCGAAGCGGCTTCGGCGCCTTCGGTGTCGCAGCGCCATTCGCTTGCGAGGGAGGCGAGGTGCCGAGTGCCGAGACCCGGATGGCGCGGATCGAGGAAGCCGAGTGTCGGAGACGTTTCGTGGACCGCTGCATGCGGGCCGCCCCAGCATACGGCAATCGTGTAGTTCTCGGTGACGTCCGTGATCGTGGCATTGGCGCGCAGCCGGTACATATCGAGCCGCTGCTTGAGTGGGGCGACCGACGATTTCAATGTCTCGATCAGCACGCCGTCGGCGGCTTTCACGACGAAGAAGTCGAACAGGATCTTGCCTTGGGGCGACAATAGCCCGGTATGCAGCGCCGCCTCCGCCTCGAGACGCGCCATATCGTTGGTGACGACACCCTGGAGGAGCTTCGTCGCATCTTCGCCGGCGATGGCTAGTACGCCGCGGTTGGTCAACAGGGCCATTCGGCACGTAGGCATATTCGGTGCGCTCCGGAATTCTCGGGCTTGTAGCAAGCTGGGGCCTTGGTTTCCCAGGCAATAGACTCTAGGTATGCGGCCAGTGGCGCGCAAGGCTGGGGACGGCAGGCAGTCCGAATCCACCGGGGAGTATTCGATGGCTGAGAACTTTGATCTGGTCGTGAAGGGCGGCACGGTCTGCAATCACGATGGAATGGGGCAGGCTGACGTGGCGATTCGCGGCGGGCGGATCGTTGCGCTTGGCGACGTCGATTCCAGCCGTGGAGCGGAGGTAATCGATGCGAAGGGCCTGACGATCCTGCCAGGCGTGATCGACACCCAGGTGCATTTCCGCGAGCCGGGGCTGGAGCACAAAGAGGATCTGGAGACAGGTAGCCGTGCTGCGGTGATTGGCGGCGTGACTGCTGTTTTCGAAATGCCCAACACGAAACCGCTGACGACGACGGCAGAGCTGCTGGCGGACAAGGTTGCCCGGGCGCGCCATCGCATGTTCTGCGATTTTGCGTTCTATGTGGGCGGCACGCGCGAGAATGTCGCCGACATCCCGGCGCTGGAGCGTCTGGAAGGATCGGCCGGCATCAAGGTGTTCATGGGATCGTCAACGGGCGATCTTCTCGTCGACGATGGCGCCAGCCTCGACCGGATCATCGCGCGCATCTCGCGGCGCGCCGCTTTCCACGCGGAGGATGAAGCGCGACTCATCTCGCGCATGGGCGAGCGCGTGCCCGGCGATCCGTCCTCGCATCCGGTGTGGCGCGACGAAACCGCGGCGCTGATGGCGACGACGCAGCTCGCCGCTCTGGCGGAGAAGCATCGCCGACGCGTACACGTGCTGCACATATCGAGTGCGGCGGAAATGGCGTTCCTCGCCGAACACAAGCGCTGGGTTTCCGTGGAGGTGACGCCCCATCACCTGACGCTGGCTGCACCCGAATGCTACGAACAACTCGGCACCTATTGCCAGATGAACCCGCCGGTCCGAGACGCACGGCACCGTGAAGCGTTATGGGCGGGCTTGCGGTCCGGCATCGTCGATGTGCTCGGATCCGATCATGCACCGCATACGCGCGAGGAGAAGGATCATCCCTACCCGGGCTCCCATTCCGGTATGACGGGCGTGCAGACATTGGTGCCGGTGATGCTCGATCACGTCAATGCAGGCCGGCTGTCGCTGCAGCGTTTCGTCGACCTGACGAGCCATGGTCCGCAACGCCTGTTCGGCATTGCCGACAAAGGGCGCATTGCTGTCGGCTACGATGCCGACCTGACGGTCGTCGATCTCAAGCGACGTGAAACGATTCGCAACGGCTGGATCGAAAGCCGGTGCGGCTGGACGCCGTACGATGGCAAGCAGGTGACGGGCTGGCCGGTGGGCACGTTCGTGCGGGGCGTGAGGGTCATGTGGCAGGGCGAGATCGTGGGGGCCGCAACCGGTGAGCCGGTGCGGTTCCTGGAGGCCGGTGTCTGATGGTTGCGCGCCTAAAGCATGTTTAGCTGAAGTGTGCAGCGGTTCAGCGTGAAAAACATGCTCAAATCAGTCGCTCAAACAACTAGGGAACCTCTGAATAGCGG
>JRYH01001010.1_pt1 | contig 50070 bp, 50 predicted proteins | sample 235351 | NCBI WGS metagenome assembly JRYH01 (sample SAMN03074221, study PRJNA261480) | activated sludge metagenome | biome: Wastewater Treatment Plant; feature: Wastewater; material: Activated sludge; isolation source: activated biomass of a wastewater treatment plant treating wastewater... ...
TTCTCGTAGGTCATGGTCTTGAGCGAGTCGTGCAGAGCCGGAGCGAAGGTGGAGCCTTCCGCGTTGGGCCCGTGGCAGACGTGGCACTCGCCATGATAGCGGCGCCAGCCCGAGTAGGTGTTCCAGTCGACCTGCTTGACGATGTCGGTATTCGCTTCGTCGCGGATGACGTTGTAGGTCGGCGTGCCATCGGGAAGCATCCACTTGCCGTCCTCGAATTTCTTGCCTTCCTGATATTTCTTGTCGAGAACCGGATCCGGAAGAGGGCTCTTATCCTGAGCCGCCGCAATGCCTGACGAAAGAGCCGCCATGCCCAAGCCCGCGGCAACAAACAAACCAAAACCAATTCTGTTCACGCGCTTCCCCTTATTTTTTTGAATCTCTCCCTAGCGTCCTTGCAGGACACCACAAGCATCAACGCCAGGGATCTCACAATACGGCCAAGATCCCCGGATTAATCCTCAAAAGATGGTGACATTGTTCCCGTCACGCAAGCGTTTAGAAGATTACATTCCAGCAACAAACCGGCGCGGGTTTCCCCGCGCCGGCTGAACTGTTCTCAACGTGCCATTTAGGGCAGCGCATAGACCGTAAGCGTGCCACCGAGATCGGTGAACTGCTTGAGGCCCGCGTAGTTGCCGACCGCACCCAGGCCGTCCGTCGGCTTGTCGAGGCCAGCCGCAAGACCGATGCCGGCCCAGCCACCAACACCCGAGAAGATGCCGATGTACTGCTTGCCGTTGATGGCATAGGTCATCGCGTTGCCGATCGAGCCAGACGGCAGGCGGTGCTTGTAGATCTCCGCTCCGTCCTTCTGATCGCGGCACTTGAAGTAGCCGTCGAGGGTGCCGTGGCAGGCGATGCCGCCAGCGGTGGTCAGGATGCCCGACCAGAGCGAGAAGGGCTCATCGTGCTGGTGAACGATCTTGCCAGCAGCGCCATCCCAGATCGTGAAGTGGCCGGTGTTCGTCTTACCCTGCGGCGGGAACATCGACAGCGTGGCGCCAACGTACGGCTGACCCGGCGTGTACGAAACCTTGAACGGCTCGTAGTCCATGCAGACGTTGTTGACGGGCACGTAGAAGAAGTTCGTCAGCGGCGAGTAGGCGGCCGGCTGCTGGTCCTTGAAGCCAAGGGCTGCCGGGCAGACGTTCTTCGTGTTGACGTCCGGACCGTTGAGGAACGTGGACTTCGAAGCGACGACGGTCGGACGACCGTAGTTGGGCTTCGACTTGTCCATCTCCACGCCGGTCGACCAGTTCAGGTCCTCGTCGTAGGGCTGGGCAACGAGCAGCTCGCCGTTGAGGCGATCGAGCGTGTAGCCGAAGCCGTTACGGTCGAAGTGGGTGAGAACCTTGCGGTCCTGGCCACCGATGTTCTGGGTGGTGAGGATCGACTCGTTGATGCCGTCGTAGTCCCACTCATCGAACGGGGTCATCTGGTAAGCCCAGGCGGCCACGCCGGTGTCGGGGTTACGAGCGAACAGCGTCATCGACCACTTCTGATCGATCTGCTTGCCGTCCGGTCCAGCGCGCTGAGCCGGGTTCCAGGTCGAGGGGTTGCCCGAGCCGTAGTAGAAGAGGTGGGCATCCGGATCGTACGAGGCATAGCCCCAGGTCGAGCCGCCACCGATCTTCCACTGGTCGCCCGTCCAGGTCTTGAGCGAGGAGTCCTTGCCGACCGGCTTGCCGAGCGACAGGGTCTTCTCCGGATCCATCAGGATGTCGGAGTCCGGGCCCATGGAGTAGGCGCGCCAAGCGCGCTTGCCGTCGGCCAGGTTGTAGGCGGTGACGTGGCAGCGGACGCCGAACTCGGCGCCGGACGTGCCCATGATCACCTTGTCGCCGATGACGATCGTGAAGCCCGTGTGCGTCTCACCCTTCTTGGGATCGCCGTTCACGACCTTCCACTTCTCCTTGCCCGTCGCGGTGTCGAGCGCGACGAGGCTGGTGTCGGCCTGACCGATGACGAGCGTATCGCCAACGATGTTGACGCCGCCGCGGTTCACCGTGTCGCAGCACATGACGGGAATGACCGACGGGTCCTGCTTCGGCGAGTACTTCCAGAGGATCTTCGGGCCAACCGGGTCCGAGATGTCGAGGGCAAACACGTTGTTCGGGAATGCGGTGTGGAGATACATCCGGTCGCCGATGACGATCGGGCCGCCTTCGTGACCACGAAGAACGCCGGTCGAGAACTGCCAGGCAACCTTGAGGTCCTTAACGTTCGACGTGTTGATCTGGTCCAATTCCGAGTAACGCCAGTTGGCGTAGTTACCCATCTGAATTGCCCAGTTGTTCGGGTCAGCAATCGCCTTTTTGACCTCGTCATTCGCCGAAACCGGCGAAGTCAGAGCGACAGTGGCGAGCAGCCCGCATGCGAGTGCACTTCTGCGCATCGCGCTTCCTCCTTAAAGTTCTTGCCACGCTTGCAAGCGGCAGCGAACGACAGCGTGTCACAGCCCAGTTACGGTTGTCGGGATTTTTTCCCTTGTTTTCCGCTGACTTGCGAATGGAGGCCCTTGCACTGTCGAGCCGCCTGAAGCCATCGCTACCGTGACTTTCTTTTAGACACTTTCTCGTGAGGTCCGCAAGACAATCCGTGAGATCATTTTTTCTTGCAACACCGATAGGACAAGCTTTCTGACCCTTTTCTTGCGCCATTTTATCGAACTTTCTTGCGTCGCAGTATCAAATGCTGCGACGCACGCCTAAATTCCATTCGTGAAAGTCTCCAATCCATGTCATTGACTGGCGATCCGTAATATGCATAATTTTTGCCCCTGCAAATATGACAGATCAGGTGTCCGTCACCCTCAACCATCTGAAATCCAGGATGTTTTCCTAATTTCGACGTTGACGAGTTCCTGCACGCGCCGTCACATACTCCGCATTGCGCGCAGGTCCGCCGGGGCTTACATCCCCCTCGCCGCAACAGGAGGTTGTTTAGCCCGTGTCCAAGCATGACGCCTTCCGACCCGACCGCCGCTCCGTCCTGCGCGACGGCGGGATGCTGGCCGTGCTTTCCGTCGTAGCATCCGCCGCGAGCCGCAAGGCGCTGGCCGCCACGTCCGACGCGGCCCGCTCTTTCGCCGGCGAGATCGCGCCCGGGGTTTATGCTCATCATGGGCACGTCGCCGAGTACACGCCCGAAAACGAGGGCGACATCGCCAACGCGGGCTTCATCGTCGGACGCGATGCGGTCGCCGTCATCGATACCGGCGGCAGCGCCCGGGTCGGGGCCCGGCTTCGCGACTCTATCCGGTCGGCCACGGATCTCCCCATCCGCTATGTGATCAACACGCACATGCACCCGGACCACGTGTTCGGAAACGCCGCCTTCGAAGCCGACCAACCGGCGTTCGTCGGCCATCACAAGCTCGCGCGCGGCCTGAGCGCACGGGCGGAGCGCTACATCGCGATCAACAAGGAGGCGCTCGGCGAGGACGTCTTCGCAGGAACGAAGATCGTGCTGCCGACGCTGGCGATCGACGCGCCGACGACGCTCGATCTCGGCGGGCGCACCATCGTGCTCGAGCCGCAGAAGACGGCGCACACCGACAACGACCTTACCGTCCGCGACAACGAAACGGGCACGGTGTTCCTCGGCGACCTCGTGTTCTCGGAGCACGTGCCGACGCTCGACGGCTCCATCCTGGGCTGGCAGGCCGTGCTCGATACTCTGATGCAGGCGCCGGCTCAGCGCGTCGTTCCCGGCCACGGCCCGGTTTCGATGCCCTGGCCCGACGCCGCAAAGCCAATCCAGCGCTATCTTGCGGTCCTGATCGACGAGATCCGCGTTCTGATCAAGGAAAACCGGTCCCTTTCGGAGGCCACCACAACGGTCGGGCTTTCCGAAAAGGATGCATGGAAACTGTTCCAGGACTATCATGTCCGCAACGTCTCGGCGGCGTTCGCGGAGCTCGAATGGGAATAGCGCCGCCGAGCGGAACGAGGCGCCCGAGGCGCCAGAACCGGAGGACACCATGGCCCACCCGAACCTTGGAGCGCACGGCACGCGCTTTCTGCGCGGCTTCGCAGGGCTCGCGCTTGCCAGCTTGATCGCGGTCGCAAGCTCGGTCGCAGCGCAATCCGCGGAGGCGGACGCGGAGGATATCTGGCCGTCGCTGCAGACGGATCTCTTCGGCGCGCGCACCGTGGTCGAGGATCACTCCGTGGTCGTGCTCGAAGCGCCCTACCGGGCGGATGACGCGGCCCTGGTGCCGCTCAAGATCAGCCTGCCGGCTGCAACCGCGCGATCGATCAAGAGGCTGCTTCTCGTGATCGACAAGAACCCGGCTCCGCTCGTTGCCGATCTCACGTTCGGTCCGGCAGCGGGCGACGGCGAGCGGGTGATCGAAACGCGCGTGCGCGTCGACATGTACTCCAACGTCCGCGCGATCGTCGAGACCGACGACGGCAGGCTGGCGATGGCCACACGGTTCGTGAAGGCGGCCGGCGGCTGCTCGGCGCCCGCTCTCAAGGACACGGACGCCGTGCTTGCGGAGGCGGGGAAAATGCAGATCAAGCATCTCGCCGCGACGGCCGGCGGGCTCAGCGAAGGGCAGATCAAGATCCGCCATCCGCAGTATTCGGGCCTGCAGCTCAACCAGCTCACCGGCTACTACATTCCCGCCAAGTTCCTGCGCGTGATCGACGTCGCGCGCGACGGCGAGCGCGTGTTCCGCCTGGAAGGCGGCATCTCGCTCTCGGAGGACCCCAACATCCGCTTCACCTACGCTGCGGGCGGAGACAATACACTCGAGGTGACCGCCGAGGACACGGACGGCAAAATCTTCAAGGGACAGGCCGGGCCCAAGGGCTCCTGAGGCGCGTTCCTCGGCCATCAATCGATCGGGCGTTCCGGACCAGGATCCACGGCTGGGCGCACAGAGACAAACTAAAAGGGCGCTTCGATCGAAGCGCCCTTTGCATTTCCACGACAGCCCGCGGCGCCGTCAGAAGCAGCGGATCTCGCCTTCGACCTGCGCGCGCTTCAGGTTCTTGACCTTCTCCAGCATGGCCGGCGCATACATATACGCGACGCTCTCACCGCCGCGCTGGCGCACGGACATGATGGTCTCGGCCTCCTCGTACTCCTGGTAGGGGAGCACGGAGGCAATGACGTCGATCGAGCAGGCGCACTTGTCGAGCACGTCGCGGGTCGCACCGTTGACCATCATGCAGCCGTAGATGTAGTCGCCGCGGGTTGCCGTCGGGTAGTCGTTGACGAGCTTGGCTGCGGTGTTGTGCTCGGCGCTTTCCTCGCCGATCGCCGCGGCGCCCGCCGCCAGCAGAACCACGCCCGCCGTCGCCAGTATCTTGGTCAGCTTTCTCATCATTTTGCGTCTCCTGTGCCGACGACCTTGATGTGCTCCCTGAGCTCCGGCCCAGCGGCCTCGGCGCTCACGAAGTTCGCGCTGAGATCAACGAAGTAACCCGGCACCTGGTTGCTGACGACGATGGTGAACGCCGAATTGTGGAAGCCCTGCATCTTGGAGGCGCTCGGATCGTCGGCAAACGGGACGACCGTCACCTTGTAGGCATCGACCTGCGTGCCGTTGTAGTCTGTCTTGATCTCCTCGGCGGTGGCATTGCCCAGAGCCTCGCGCATCTTGTGCTTGAGGTACATCTGGTTGCCGCCGGCCAGCGCGTTGAACGTGGCGACGCTGCGGTCGAGATACCAGATGAACAGCGGGTTGATGGTGAGCTCCGGCCAATTCTGCGGATCGCGCGCGTTGTCGCCGGTGAACACCTTGAACACGACGTCGCGACCGCCCTTGTCGTCGATCTTGGCGACGCCAAGACGGATGTCGTCGGCGTAATTCCTGCCGACCAGGCGCTCGTCGGAGCCGGTCTTCTCGAAGCGGTAAGTGACCTCCGCGCCCTTGTCGACGAGATCGAGCTGGCGGCTCTCGAACAGGAGCGGCAACGCTTTCTGATCGCCCGCTGCGGCAGCGGCCACTGGCAGCAGGGTCAGGCCCAGCGCCACCGACACACGAACTAGCTTCAACATGGTTCCGTTTTCCTTCTTACGGGTGCCAGATCGGCAACCTTCTCGGGAATTCTTCTATCCTCTCTCCCCGCCCCCGGGCAATGTCCGGAACATGAATTCTCTGAAAGGCGCGGGGGGGGGCTGGGCGACCTACGCAGACACCGCTCCTGAGGTCAGGGCGGCGCCCGGTCTCACGGCCCGGGCGCGAGGAAGCGGCCGAACGCGCGCGGGCCGTCGCCCACGGGGATGCGCTGCGTCACGGTTAGAGTTGCCGTGTCAATCCGCTCCAGCGTGTTGGCTTCCCAGCAGGCCACATAGACGGCGGCGCCGGTCGGATCGGCCTCGATGCCTTCCGGATACGCGCCGACCTCGATGGTCTTGACCACGGCCAGGGTCGAGACGTCGAACACGGTAACCGTACCGCCGTACTGGTCGGTGACAAACGCGCGCCCGCCGGTGAGGGCCACGGCATAGGGGCGGTGGCCGACCTTGACCGAGCCGATGACCTGGCCGGCGGCGAGATCGATCACGCTCACGTCGTCGCTTGCCACGTTCGCCGTATAGGCGCGGCGGCCTTCAGCATCGACGGTGATGCCGAAGGGGCGCTGGCCGACGGCGATGGTCCCGGTGCGGACGAGCGTTGCCGCGTCGATGATCGAAACCTGGTTGCTGTCGCGGTCGGCGGTCAGGATGCGCGTGCCGTCCGCCGTCACGGCCACGCCCGAGGGCGACTGCCCCACCTCGACGCTGGCCGTCACCGTGCCCGCGACCGGATCGACGACGAACAGCTTGTGCTCGTACCAGTCGGCGACATAGACGCGGTCGCCCGCCGGATGGACAGCGACGCCGAGCGGGCCCTCGCCCACTTTGAGGCGCGCGGCAACGGCGCGCGTCCCGGCATCGAAGACGACGAGCTCCTTGCTTTCCGGCGACGTCAGATAGGCGAAGCGGCCGTCCGGCGCGACGGCGACGCCGGCCGGCTTGCCGCCGATCCGGATCTCGGGGGCGGCGGTGCCGGCCCGGAGGTCGACGATCGAAAGCGAGTCGCCCGTCTGATTGGTCACGTAGGCTTCGCGCGCGGCCGGGGAACCGGCCGCCGCCGGCGCCACCGCCGCAGCCGCGAGGGCCAGAGCCAGCGCGACGCCTCGGAGGCGCAGCCCGGCCGGCATCAGCCGCCTTCCAGCTTCGCCTTCAGCGCGGCGAGGCCGGATTGGAACACGCCGGTGATGGCCTTGACGGCGGCTTCGTCGGAGAGCTCCGGCGGCGGGTCGTTGTTGACGAAGCCGCGATAGAACGCGCTCTTCCACTCGACCGTCGATTTGTCGCCCTCCGGCGTGACGGTGATGGTGGCTGAATAGTTCGTCACCGGCAGGACCTTCACGTCGACCTCGGTGATCTCGTAGCCGAGCACCTTGCCCTCGGCATTGTACTTCGTCAGCTTCTCGAAGATCTGCCCGCCGCCGTCGAGCGTGAGCGTGCGGGTTGCGCCGACGTCGTTGCCGCCGGTGCCCTCGGTCTTCTTGATTGCCGGATGCCAGCTCATATCCTGGAAGTCGCCGATCGCGGCCCAGACCTTGTCGGCCGGCGCGTTGATCTCCACCGTCTCGACGACCTTCTGACGCGTGGGACCGTGCGCGGACGCCGCGAGCGGCATGAGGCAGACAAGGGCCAGGAACGAAGCGAATAATCTAACCATCAACAGTCCTCCGGAATTCGTCGCCGGCTCACGCTACCCCGAGCCGGCGCCGGACAATAGTTAAGACTCTCTAACCGTGCAATCGATGCGCGCATCGGCCGCCCCGCGGCGCAGCATCATCGCCTGTTGTTTTGCCGCGCCGTCCATGCTTTGGTTTCGCGCCAAATCAAAATCACGAGACCGCTGCCACATGACGAATTGGACGCAAGCCCAGACCCCGGGCACTCCCCCCCAGTCCAACGCGATCACCGATGTCGCCTGCCCTTTCTGCGGTCTCGTCTGTGACGATCTCGAGCTTGCCCTCGATGAAAACGGTCTGCGTGTCACGAAAAACGGCTGTGCGAAGGCCGTGGCCGGCTTCGAGCGTCAGGTGGACGGGGCCAAGCCGCAGGTCGACGGCCGCGACGTCGATCTCGCCACCGCCATCAAGGCGGCGACCGAGCTGATCCGCGCCTCCTCGCTGCCGCTCTACGGCGGCCTCGGCACGGACGTGGACGGCATTCGCGCCGTGATGGCGCTTGCCGACAAATCCGGCGGCGTCGTCGACCATGCACTGTCGGAGGGGCAGTATCGCAATTTCCACGTGCTGCAGACGCGCGGCTGGGTGATGTCGACGCTCACCGAGACCCGCAACCGCGCCGACGTCATCGTCGTCCTTAGCAGCGACCTCCACAAGCTGCATCCGCGCTTCTTCGAGCGCATCATCAACGTCGAGCAGTCGCTGTTCTCGGAAACGCCGGCGAAGCGGACGGTCTATTTCGTCGGCAAAGGGCTCGACCAGTCTGCCGTCAAGGGCCCGCGCATCGGCGACGTCATCACGCTTCCCTGCGACCTCGACCGCGTGGGCGAGGTCGTCGCGGCCCTGGCGGCGGAGGTGCGCGGCACTCCGGTCGCCGCCGACACCGTTGCGGGCGTGCCGGCCGCCGACATCCGCGCGCTTGCCTCGCGCTGCCAGTCGGCCGCCTATCCCGTCTTCGTGTGGGCGCCCGTGAGCTTCGACTTCCCGAACGCGGACCTGGTCGTCAGCACGATCTCCGATCTCGTCAAGGACCTCAACGTCAAGGGCCGCGCGGCGGGCCTTTCGCTGGGCGGCAACGAGGGGGCCACCTCGGCGGGAGCGGTTGCGTCATGGCAGAGCGGCTATCCGCTGCGCGTCTCCTTCGCCAGCGGCAAGCCCGACTACGATTTCATGCGCTACGCCATCCCGCGCATGCTGGCCGACGGCGAGGGCGACCTGCTCGTCTGGCTCGCCTCCTTCTCGCCGGACCTCGGACCGCCGGCCACGCGCGTCCCGACCGTCGTGCTCGGCACGCCCGGCCTCAAGCTTCCGAGCCCGCCCAAGGTGTTCATCCCGGTCGGCACGCCGGGCGCGGATCACGCCGGGCGCATCATCCGCGTCGACAACGTCGTCGCGCTGCCGCTCCGCGATCTCGGCCGCTCGAGCCTGCCCAAGGCGTCCGACATCTTCGCCGCTATCGAACTCGCGCTTTAATCTCCGCCTCGAGGACCCAAGAGATGCTGATCAAGTTCACCGGCGGAACCGTGTACGATCCCATGAACGGGATCGACGGCGAGGTCCGGGACATCTACGCCAAGGACGGGCGCATCGTGGCCCAGCCCCCGCCGGGGACGCGCATCGACGCCGAGCACGCGCTCAACGGGCGCGTCGTCATGGCGGGCGCCATCGATCCCCACAGCCACATCGGCGGCGGCAAGATGACCATCGGCCGTATGCTGCTGCCGGAAGATCACCAGCGCGACACCGTCGCGCGCACGGACCTCCTCCGCTCGGGCTGCGGGCACGCCGTGCCTTCGACCATGACCACCGGCTACCGCTATGCGGAGATGGGCTACACGGCGGCCTTCGAGCCGGCGATGCTGCCGGCCAACGCGCGCCAGGCGCACCTCGAGATGGGCGACACGCCCATGATCGACAAGGGCGCGTTCGTCATGCTCGGCAGCGACGACTTCTTCCTGCGCTCACTGGTCGAAAAGAAGGACTTCTCCTTCATCAAAGACTACATCGCCTGGACGATGCATGCCTCGCAGGCGCTCGCGGTCAAGATCGTCAACCCGGGCGGCATCAGCGCCTTCAAGTTCAACCAGCGCGCCCTCGATCTCGACGAGAAGCACGTCTACTACGGCGTGACGCCACGCGACGTCATTCTCGCGCTCGCGCGCGGCATGAAGGAGCTCGGCGTTCCGCACCCGATCCACATCCACGGCTGCAACCTCGGCGTACCGGGCAACATGGGCTCCACGCTGGCGACGATCCGCGGCGCGGAAGGGTTGCCGCTCCACCTGACGCACATCCAGTTCCACAGCTACGGCACCGAGGGCGACCTCAAGTTCTCGTCGGGCGCACCGCAGATCGCCGAGCTGCTCAACCAGAACCCCAACGTCTCGATCGACATCGGCCAGATCCTGTTCGGCCAGACGTGCACGGCCTCCGGCGACTCCATGCGCCAGTACGGCAACACGAAGTCCGCCAACCCGAAGAAGTGGGTTGTGATGGACATCGAATGCGATGCCGGTTGCGGCGTGGTGCCCATGAAGTACCGCGACAAGAGCTACGTCAACGCGCTGCAGTGGGCGATCGGACTCGAGCTGTTCCTGCTCGTCAACGATCCGTGGCGGATCTTCATGACCACCGATCACCCGAACGGGGCACCGTTCTACTTCTATCCTCACCTTATCCGGCTGCTCATGGACCGGACGTTCCGCAACGAGATGCTGGAAAAGCTGCACCCGGATGCGCAGAAGGCAACCATCCTGAAGACGCTCGACCGCGAATACTCGCTTTACGAGATCGCGATCATGACGCGGGCGGGCCCGGCAAAGAGCCTCGGCCTTCGCGATATGGGGCACCTCGGCGTCGGCGCCAACGCCGACATCACCGTCTACGAGGACGTTGCCGACCGCGAGGCGATGTTCAAGACGCCGCTGTTCGTCTTCAAGAACGGCGAACTGATCGTCAGGGACGGCCGCGTGGTCAAAGTCGTCGCCGGAGCGACGCACGTGGTGCGGCCGGACTACGACCGGGCCATCGAGAAGCCGCTCAACGCCTATTTCGACCGCTACCACACCATGAAGCTCGACAACTTCCGCATCTCGGACCAGGAAATCGTCGACAGCAACTGCGGCCATACGGGCGGAAATTGCGGTTGCGTGATCGTGCAGCCGTGCGGACCGAGGACCTCCTGACCATGAGCGCCATGACAAGAAACGGCGTCGCCATCGACGATACCTTTGCCGAGGCGTTCGGCATGAGCGGGCTCGGGCTCGTGATCACCGCCGACACGCTCAAGTGGGCCCGCATCTCGGCCGAGGTGATGACGGGGTTCGGAACCTCGGTCATCGGCTGCGGGGCGGAGTGCGGCATCGACCGCGAGCTTTCGCCCGACGAGACGCCGGACGGACGGCCCGGCGTACGCGTGCTGATCTTCGGGTTCTCGCCCGATGCGCTCGCGCCGCAACTCCTCAACCGCGTCGGCCAGTGCGTGCTGACGAGCCCCGGATCGGCCTGCTACAACGGCCTCGACAGCCCCACGACGCTCCGCCTCGCCGCAGGCCCGCGCTTCTTCGGCGACGGGTGGCAGACGGCCAAGAAGCTCGGCAAGCGCCGCTTCTGGCGCGTGCCGGTCATGGACGGCGAGTTCGTGATCGAGGACGTCTGCGGCTTCACGACCGAGGCCGTGGGCGGCGGCAACCTCCTGATCCTCGGCCGCGACCGGGCGGGGCTTCTCGAAGCGACGGAAGCGGCCGTCGCCGCCATCGCGAAGGTGGACGACGTGATCACGCCGTTCCCCGGCGGCATCGTACGCTCAGGCTCGAAGGTCGGATCCAAGTACAAGGGCGCCATCGCCTCCACCAACGATGCGTTCTGCCCGACGCTCAAGGGCGCGGTGGCGACGGAGTGCAGCCCCGACACCATCGCCGTGCTCGAGATCGTCATCGACGGTCTCACCTCGAAGGCGGTGGCGGATGCCATGCGCGCAGGCCTCAAGACGATCATCGAGGTCGGTGCGGCCAAGGGCGTCACGCGGGTCTCCGCCGGCAATTACGGCGGCAAGCTCGGACAGCACCACTATCATCTGAAGGATCTGCTGCCATGAGCACGCTGAGCTTCACCTTGCGCGCCGCGCCGACCGCGGCGCTCGACCTCTCCGCGCTTCTTCCGAGCAAGCTCGCAGGGCTCTCCCTCGGCGACGTCGAGCGGCTCTCGCTCGGCGACGATCCCCATGCGCCGCGCGTCGGCGATATCTTCACGGTCGGCGGGACGGCCGGCGACACGATCGCGATCTCGGGCGGCTCGCCGTTCTTCGACTACGTCGGCGCCGAACTGGATGAGGGCACGATCCGGGTCGAGGGCGCGGTCGGCAACCATGCCGGTCGCGGCATGAGGGGCGGCAAGATCGAGATCGGCGGCGACGCCGGCACCTATCTCGCCTCGACGGCGAAGGGCGGCCTCATCCACGTCAAAGGCTCGGCCGGCGATTACCTCGGCGGTGCGCGGCCCGGTGACAAATTCGGCCAGCTCGGCGGCACGGTTCTGATCGACGGCACCGTGGGCGAGCGCGCCGGCGAGCGCATGCGGCGCGGCGTGGTGGTGGCCAAGGGCAAGTTCGGCGCTGCGGCCGGCTCGCGCATGGTCGGCGGCACGCTCTGGACGGAGGCGGGCTTCGGACCGCTTCCGGGTCCGCTGCTCCGGCGCGGCACGCTGATCGGACCGTCCGTCGATGCGCTTCTGCCGACCTTTGCCGATTGCGGCCGCATCGACCCGGTGATCCTGCGCATCCTCTCGCGCTATATTGCCGAGACGCTGGGTCCGCTCGCGCCCAAGGCTCTGCCAGGGATGGTGCGCAAGCTCGCGGGCGACCGGGCGACGATCGGCAAGGGCGAGATCCTGCTCACGGCCTGAGACGGGCGGGACTTGAAACCGCTTCGCGGCTGGCGCGTAATACCTAAGGTGACTAGACGCGTCCGTGTCCGGCACCAGGAGACGCATGCATGCTCAGCATCATCCTCTCGGCTTGCCTGATCGCCGATCCGACCCAGTGCCGCGACTTCAAGATCCCGCTCGATACGTCGATGGACGCCCTGCATTGCGCGATGGCGGCGCCGCCCTACTTCGCGCAATGGGCCGAAGAGCATCCGCAGTGGCAGATCCGGCGCTGGACGTGCCAGCCGTCGTCCATGAACGATATTTGAGGCAGCGGGCAGCGGGCAGGCCGCAAGCAGTGGGCAGTGGCCGTGATGATTCGGGCTGCGCTCAGTCTGAGGCGCGGGCTTCCTTGATCGGCAGAGGCAGGCCGCTGATCTCGATCATGAACTTCTGGCGGATGGCGCGGCCGAAGTCATCGAAGCCGTCGGCCGGCAGGACGAACCCCCCCGGGCCCCCCATGACGTTGTCGCGATACCATTGCTCGAGGACCGGCCCCTCCTCGCCTTCCAGGATCGGGAGCCCGTTGACCGTCACGCCCCCGGCGGCGAGCTCGTCGCGCACCAGGGCGGGCGGCTCATTGGGGTTGCAGTTCTCGCGCCCGTCGCCCGACACGTCGACCACGATGCGCAGCGCCTTGGCCGGGATCTGCGGCACGACCTTGTCCGAGATCGAGCGCAGCATGCCCGAAACGCACGTGAACTCGCCCGTCTGACGCGGCAGGGTGCGCACCCTGGCCGCCGCGGCCGCCGCGTCGGCCGCGCTCGCGATGCGCAGCCACGGCAGCGCCAGCTTCGGCTTGTCGGCCCAGGTCACCATGGAGAACAGGATGCCGCCTTGCGGACCGTTGAGGATCGCCTTCAATACGTCCGGGTCCTCGAGCGCCTTGGCGATGCCTTCCATCTGCAGCTTGTAGCGATGCTCGTCGACCGAGTTCGAGACGTCGACCGAGACGATCAGGGCGGTGTCGACATCGGGCTGCTGCGCCCCGGCGCTCGCGCGTGACAACATCGACGGACCGACCGTACCAGCCGCCACCAAGGCTACAGCCGCAAAGAGGCCCCATGCGGCGGCCGAAACGCGAGATCTCATATTCTTGTTCTCATTTGCCTGATCATCTGGGGCGATCTTAACCTTTGAGAGCGTCCAGCCGCCAGAGGCTCGCGCACCGTGGCGCGCACGGCACGCCCGATGCGCTTCGAGTGCCGCGCGCCTTGCCAAGGCCGGCGGGTGCTTCTAGGGTTGGGGGTCTGCTCCGGCAGTATCAGGGTTTGTCTCCCCGTGTCCATCCGCGCCGTCGCCAACATCGTTCTGCTCGCCGTGCTGGCTCTTCGCAGCCTGCTGCCGGCCGGCTACATGGTGCAGGTCGCAGCCGCCTCGGGCGCACCCGAGATCGTCATCTGCACGAGCGCAGGGCAGAAGCTGATCGCCGCCGAGGCCGACGGCACGCCCGCTCCGGCGAGACCGCAGTCCGTCGATACCGGGCTTTGCCCCTTCGCCGCCGCGGGTGCGGCGGCCCTGGCGGCCGCGGAGCCCAGGAGCCTCGTCGGCGAAGCCGAATACGCCTCCGTCACCTATACGATGGCGGTCGCCGTTTTTGCCGAGACACCCAAGCCTGGGGCCACGTCGGCCCGAGGCCCTCCCCCGTCCGCATCGATCTGATTCCGCTTGTCATCTGTCGCCCTGCGTTGCGTTCCGTTAGCTGGAGCGTGCGCGTGGGCCGCGCGCTCAGACCCAAATCCGGACTGCCGTCATGTCAACGTTCCGCCGTCCACGGGAACTGCCCGGGGCATCCCTTCTTTTCCATGCCGGAGGACTCGCGGCGCTGTCCGCGGCCGGCCTCTGCCTTTCGGCGCTCCCCTCGCTCGCTCAGGAGAGCACCGAGGGCGCGACCGAGCTTCCGCCGGTCAACGTCGTCACGACGACGCCCAAGGCCAAGGCCGCCGCGGTGAAAAAGACCGCCCCGCTCTCTCCGTCCGGCGCACCGCAGCAAGCAGCCGTGGAAGCGGCCAGCGAGGCCGGGCTACCGGCGCCGGGCACGCGCTCGGGAAGCCTCGGCGTCCCGACGACGGCCGAAGCCACGGCCGACATCGAGCGCACCCCCGGCGCGGTCGAGGTCGTGCCCGACACCGCCTACAAGGCCTCGACGCCGGCGGTCACCATCAAGGACGCGCTCGATTACGTGCCCGGCGTCTTCGTGCAGCCGAAGTGGGGCGAGGACTCGCGCCTCTCCATCCGCGGCTCGGGGCTCTCGCGCAACTTCCATCTGCGCGGCATCCAGCTCTTCATGGACGGCATCCCGATCAACACGGCGGACGGCTACGGCGATTTCCAGGAGATCGACCCGACGGCCTATCGCTACATCGAGGTCTTCAAGGGCGCCAATGCGCTGCGCTTCGGCGCCAACGCGCTCGGCGGGGCGATCAACTTCGTGATGGCGACCGGCTACGACGCGGACCTCTTCGGCGCGCGCGTCGATGCCGGCAGCTTCGGCTTCCACAAGCTCGCGGCGAGCTCGGGCGGCGTCTCCGGGCCGGTCGACTATTTCATGGCCGGCACGTGGCAGGAGCAGGACGGCTTCCGCGACCACAGCGACGGCGAAAGCGTGCGCGGATCGCTCAACGTCGGCTACCGGCTCACGGAGGCCATCGAGACGCGGTTCTATCTCAACGCCAACGACGTCGATCAGCGCATTCCCGGCAGCGTGACGAAGCACGCCGCGTTGACGGACCCCAGGACGGCGGCCGCCGGCAACGTCCTCAACGACTACCAGCGCAACATCGATACGGTGCGCATCGCCAACAAGACGACCGTGCGTCTCGCGCCCGGCACCTTCGTCGAGCTCGGCGCCTTCAACGTCGACCGCCACCTGATGCATCCGATCTACCAATGGCTCGACTATCGCTACGACGACTACGGGGGCTTTGCGCGCATCACCGGCGAGAGCCGCATCGGGGGCTTCGCGAACCGGACGATCGCGGGCCTCAACATCCACAACGGAACGACCGACGTGCGCCAGTACGTCAATGCCGGCGGGCACAAAGGCGCGCAGACCGTCGATGCCGAGGACACCTCCCGCAACCTCAGCGCCTATTTCGAGAACCATTTTTATGTGAGATCCGACGTGGCGCTGATCGCCGGCACGCAGTTCCTGCATGCGACGCGCGAGCGGGGCGTCGTGTTCGGCGCCACGCCCGGAGAAACCGAGTTCAACATCTGGAGCCCAAAGGGCGGCGTGCTGTGGGACGTGACGCGCGACTGGCAGATGTTCGGCAACATCTCGCGCAGCGCCGAGGTGCCGAGCTTCGGCGAAAGCGTGGCCTCGCTCGACATCTCGTTTGCAGACGTCAAGGCGCAGCGGGCCACGACCTACGAGATTGGCACGCGCGGGCGGACGGAGGACTTCACCTGGGATCTCGCGCTCTATCGCGCCAACATCGACAACGAGCTGCTCTGCTTCACGAGCAATCCGGCGATGGGCACATGCCAGGTCGGCAATGCCGATGAAACGATCCACCAGGGTATCGAGCTCGGCTTCGGTGCCGCGGTGATGAAATCGATGATCGCGGGCGGCGCCGATCCGGACAAGCTCTGGCTCACCGCCGCTTATACGCTCAGCGACTTCCGCTATGACGACGATCCGCTCTGGGGCAACAACGAGATTCCCGGCGCGCCGCGGCACTTCGTACGGGCGGAGCTGCTTTACAAGCACCCGAGCGGCCTCTACCTCGGTCCGAACGTCGAGTGGGTGCCGGACGCCTACTACGTCGACAGCGCCAACTCGCTCGAGACCGAAGCGTATGCCGTCTGGGGCGCCAAGATCGGCTTCGACAACGGAGGCCCGATCACGGCCTATCTCGAAGGGCGCAACCTGTCGGACAAAGCCTACATCGCGTCGAGCTCGATCGCGACGGCCGCCGACGGCACGAGCGCGCTCTTCGAGCCCGGCACGGGGCGGGCCATCTATGGCGGGCTCCAGGTGAGGTGGTGACCCTCACGCGGATCCACCCACCCTCACAAACTCTCGCACTCCCCCTCCCTCTTTCAGACACGGAAGGCTTATCATGACCATCACATCGAAAGTCCCAGCCTGGGCCGCGCTCCTCATTCTCGCCGCCGCCCCGGCCCACGCGCATGTCACCCTGGAACGCGGCGAAGCCCCCCGCGGCAACTTCTACAAGGCCGTGCTCAAGGTCCCGCACGGCTGCGACGGGACGGCGACACACACGGTGCGCGTCGATGTTCCGGAGGGGTTCGTCGGCGTGAAGCCGATGCCGAAGCCGGGCTGGACCCTCAAGACCACGCGCGGCGCCTACGCGCAGAGCTATGGCACCCATCACGGCTCGGTCAGCGAGGGCGTGCGGCAGATCGAATGGTCGGACGGAGACCTACCGGACGATTACTATGACGAGTTCGTGGCCAACGGCTTCATCGCCCGCGAGCTCACCGACACGGCGCTTTACTTCAAGGTCGTCCAGGAGTGCGCCAAGGGCGAGGAGCGGTGGACCGAGGTTCCGACCGCCGGCCAGGATCCGCACGATCTCAAGGCGCCGGCTGCGGTGCTCCGGATCGCCGATAACAGCGCGGCGGGCACTCAGCACGATCACCATGGCCACGGCGATGCGAAGGCCGCCGCAGCAGAGGGCGGGGCCGCGACCATCGGATCCCTTGCCATCGAGGGGGCCTGGACGCGCGCGACGGCAGACGGCGCAAAAGTCGGCGCGGGCTATCTCACCATCCGCAATACCGGAAGCGCCGCGGACACGCTGGTCGGGATCAAGACGTCCGTCGCGGGGCGCGGCGAGATCCACGACATGACGATGACCGACGGAGTGATGCGCATGCGTCACCTGCCGGACGGCATCGAGATCCCTGCGGGCGGGAACGTCACGCTCCAGCCGGGCGGCATGCATCTCATGTTCATGGATCTCAAGGAGCCGCTGGTTCAGGGCGCGACGGTGACCGTGACGCTGACCTTCAAGAGCGGCGCGACCGGCGACGTGGTTCTCCCGGTCCGGGCGCTCGGCGCGAAGAAGGGCGGTGACCACAAGAGCGGCGACCATAACGGCCACAGCCACCATTAAGCGGTAAAAAGCGGATCCGCGCCCGAGTGGCTGAGGCGCGGATCCGCGTCGCGTGTTGAAGGATTTTACGTCCGCGCGATCATTCGCGCATCATCGTCTCTTTGAGGCCGGAGTCGTTTCCCCTCCACCGGGCGACGGCTTTGCGACGGCGCTCAAGCTCTTCCGTCCAGGGATAACGGATCGGAAGCGGTTCGGCCGCGTGGCGGTTCTTGAAGTGGAGGCAAGTCACGGTCGACGCCTGCTTCGTCGACACATTGGAAGGAGCTGCTGAGTTGTTCATGAGGCGGCTACTCCGTTACGCTTCATTCTCGGCTCAGTGGCCCGACGTGAACTCGTAAGCTCCGCGCCGGTTCCCCCGTCTGGCTTCAGCGGCTTGCGCTTGCAGACTTTCGCTTTCATGCCCCTCGTGGCGGCGAGTAGACACCGCGCAGCGCGACACGCAAAGTGAAAATCGAAGATATATTCTTCACAATCTCATGACGCGCCGCAAAAAACGACGCGTCAAGAAATCGACACACTCCGCTCGCGCCTTCGTTTCCGCATCATCTCCTTTCATCCAGGGAAACTTCCATGGCCGGCTTCGTGCATCTCTCGGCCCTCGCAACGCAACTGCTCGAGAGCCGGGCTCATGCCCGACAATGATCTAACTGCAGGCGTGCGGCAGCAGCATGACAGCCTCCGCCTCCAGCGATGCGACATCTTGACTTGGCCGTCAGCTTCATGCCCGAGCCGTCGTGAGCTCGCAGGGCGCCGGTGCGCGAAGACCGTCCGCATCTCACCTCCGGCAGGCGAGGCCAAAAACAAAGCGGCGGCCGCTTCGCGACCGCCGCCCACGTTCGTTCGAATGCGATCGACTTAGACGAGGTCGATCTCAGCCGGCAGATACGAGGTCACCTCGAGGCCGACTTCCTGCTCGCGAACCGAGGGCTTCATCCAGGTCTTCATGAGTCTTCTCCTTGGGTTGGCAGCGGAGGGTTTCGGATCCGCCTGTCTTGTGAGGAAAACCTACCGCAAGGTCCCCGGGCCGGGCCAATCGTATTTTCCGTGACCGCCTATCAGCGGCACTGATGCTATGATGTAACAGTTTGCGCGCCTCAGGCTGGGCGGCGCGGAACCACCAGGCGCGCGGTCATGACCTGGACCACCTCGCCCTTCTGGTTCAGCGTTTCGCTGCGCACCGTCACCATGCCCCGGTCGGACCGCGAGCGCGAGGGCTTCGCCGCGATCACCTCGCAGACAGCGGTGAGCGTGTCGCCGGGATACGCGGGCCGCGGCCACGCGACCTCGCCGCCCGCACCGATGACACCGCCCGCGATCGGCAGACCGCTCGTCACCAGGAGGCGCATGGTGAGCGCGGCCGTGTGCCAGCCGCTGGCGACGAGGCCGCCGAAGAAGCTCTTCTCCGCCGCCGCCGCATCGAGGTGAAAGGGCTGCGGATCGAACTCGGCCGCGAAGCGCCTGATCGCTTCCGCGTCAAGCGTGAGCGTGCCGGTCGTCACGCGCCATCCAACGGCGAGATCCTCGAAATAGAGGCGGGCACCAGTTTCGTCGCCGCTCACGGCGTCAGGGGTCTGGCTGTCGAGAGTCATGGATGGCTGGATCCCGCGGTCTTTGCGGCCGTCACACACGTGTGCGCACCGAGGCTCATTCCGAGACGATCCTGTGCTACGTCTCGGTCCTGTCGGGGCGCTTGTAGGGAATTCCGGCCTCCTCGTCGAGACAGGCGGGCGTGCGAAGCGAAGAGGGAGTCGTCATGTGGGCTCACGGCGAGGAACGGGTCTTTACCGTCTCCGGGGTCGATCTTCGCGTCACGGGCGGCACGTGGCCCTTCGCCGACCGCCATCGCAGCGAGATCGAAGTCCACTGGGCGCGGCGGGTCCGCGAGACGCCGGGCTTCTTCAACGGCGCCGTCTTCGTGGTGACGAGTTGCACCGTTTCGGCCGGCGGCCGTCTCTCGGCGCAATTCGTCCGCACCGACTTCAAGAGCTTCCTCTACTGGCGCGAGACGGGATTTCGGGACGAAAGCGTTCTCGACGGGTTCGGCTCGGCGCTCATTCTTTCGGCCGACGGCGAGGTTCTGCTCGGCCGCCAGCGAGCGGGGAACCTCAACAGCGGTCTCTGCTATCCGCTGAGCGGGTTCATCGACGCCGCAGACGTCCGGGAAGACGGCGCGATCGACATCGATGCAAGCGTCGCGCGGGAGGTCGCCGAGGAGACGGGGCTCGCGCCGCCCGCGGTCGCACGCGGCGAGGGCTACATCGTCACCCGCGCCGGGCCGGTGCTCTCCATTGCCGTTCCGTTCCTGTCGCCCCTGCCCGGCCCTGCGCTTTTGCACGCGGCCCGCCCGCACATCGCATCGGATAGCGAGAGCGAGCTTGCCGATCTCCGGCTCGTCACGCCGGGTGACGTCCCCGCCGGATTGCCCATGCTGGATTATGCCCGGGTGCTGCTCGCCGGGCTTCCGCGCCTGAAAATCCCGTCCTGAGGCATCCACGCCGCTTGGAGCGGGGCGGCGGATAGGGCAGAGTGCGGCCGCTCTCAGACCGGTCAATCGAACCATTCATCGGACTTTCAATGGCGCTCAAGTTCCACACGCTCGACGTGTTCACCGACCGGCGTTTCGGCGGCAACCCCCTGGCCGTCGTTCTCGGCGCCGACACCCTCTCCGACGACCAGATGCAGACCATCGCGCGGGAGTTCAATCTTTCGGAAACGGTGTTCGTACAGAGTTCCACGCGCCCGGCCCACTCGGCGCGGATGCGCATCTTCACGCCCCGCAGCGAGATCCCCTTCGCCGGCCATCCGACCATCGGCACGGCGATTCTGCTCGCCGAGCTCAACGCACCGGCCCACAATGGGGAGAGGGACGCGCTCGTCGTTCTCGAGCAGGCCATCGGTACGGTGCGCGTCGGGGCGCGGCTCAGAACCGGTGGTGCCGCGTTCGCCGAGTTCGACGCACCGAAGCTGCCGGCCGAGGCCGGCGTGCTGCCGCCGGTCGACGTGCTCGCCGCCGGCCTCGGCCTCATCCCGAGCGAGGTCGGCTTCGAGAACCACGCGCCGATCTGCTATGCCGCGGGCAACACGTTCGCCTTCGTGCCGGTCGCATCGCTCGAGGCGATCGGGCGCGCCCGCGTCAACGGCAGCCATTGGGAGCGCGCGTTCGAGCAGCAGGGCATCTCGGGCGTCTATGTTTACACGCGCCAGTGCGAGCATACGACCAGCGCCTTCCACGTGCGCATGTTCGCGCCCCAGATCGGGATTGCCGAGGACCCGGCGACGGGGTCGGCGGCCGTCGGGCTTGCCGGCATCGTGCACCAGTCCGACCGCCTGCGCGACGGCACGCACCGGCGCATCGTCGAGCAAGGCTACGAGATGGGCCGGCCGAGCCAGATCGTGCTGACGCTCGTCGCGGCCGGCGGGAAGCTCGCCTCGGTGCGCATCGGCGGCTCGGCCGTGCGCGTGTCCGAGGGGACGATCGACGTCTGACCTCGCCTAACGTTCTTCGGCAGAGGCAACGCGCGACTGCCTTCGCTTCGCCTATGCCGTCTGCGCCCCGGACCCACACCCGGACATATCGGGCATCGCCGCCTTGATCTCCTCGACCGTCATGTCCCTGACGTGCGTTGCGACCGACCATTTGTGGCCGAAGGGGTCGACGATCTGGCCGTAGCGGTCGCCCCAGAACGCATCGGTGACCGGCATCGTCACTGTCGCGCCCGCCGCCACCGCGCGCTCGACGAAGGCGTCGGCGTCGGGGACATTGAGGTGAATGCAGACGGGGGAGCCCTTGAGGGTGAGCGGCCCGACCGAGCCCATGGCCGGGAACTCGTCGACAAGCATGACGGGGGAACCGCCGATCCTGATGCTCGCGTGCCACATGCTGCCGTCGGGGCCTTCGAGGCGCATGATCTCCTCGGCCCCGAACGCCTTCTCGTAGAACGCGATCGCCTTCGCCGCGCCGGCAACGACGAGATGCGGCGTGACGGTCGGCAGGGCGCGGGGCTCACCTTTTGCGGGCTTTTCGCGGGAAGCTGCGCCGGCCATCTCCGCGGGCTTTGCCTCGGTCTTTGCATTGGCCATGTCGGTCTCCCTTCCTGTTCTTCGAGTTTACAACCCATTGATTCAGGAGCGCGTGATTGGTTCCCTCGCGCGGCTCCTCCGCCCGTGAGGACGACGGTGCGGGACCGGTCCGGAATCGGGAGAGCACCTGAAAAAGGGCCGCGGAGCCCGGCGCGGGGCGCGGCTCTTCGGCCCGGCCTCTTGCGCTCCCGGGGGGGCATCGCGTAAGTGTCAACGCAACAGACTTGTTTTTGGCCGAGACGCTCGCCCCATGAGCCGCACGTCCACCCGCTCCGACAGGCCCCGGACCGGCGCTTTCGCGCCCGGCCACGCGGTGCTGTCCGCCGGCCTCCTGACCCTCCTCCTTATCGGCCCCTGAGAACCGGGGGCCCGGCTACTGCCGGGCAGGTGCTCAGGGGATGCGAGACCAAGCGACAGGATCTCCGCCGCTCCAGCAGGGCGCGGCCCCGAGGAAGGACCACTTTCATGACCACCACCGGCACCACCGACGGCGACCGCGTCGTCATTTTCGACACTACCTTGCGCGACGGCGAGCAGTGCCCCGGCGCCACCATGACCTTCGAGGAGAAGCTCGAGGTCGCCGACTGCCTCGACCAGATGGGCGTCGACATCATCGAGGCCGGCTTCCCGATCGCCTCCGAGGGCGACTTCGAGGCCGTCTCCGCCATCGCCCGGCGCGTCAAGCGGGCGACGGTGGCCGGGCTCGCGCGCGCCATCAACGCCGACATCGACCGTGCCGGAGAAGCGGTGCGCCATGCCCGGCGCGGGCGCATCCATACGTTCGTCTCGACCTCGCCCATCCATCTCGCGCACCAGATGCGCAAGACGGAGGCGGAGGTGCTCGAGATCATCACGGCCACGGTGACGCGCGCGCGCAACCTCGTCGAGGACGTGGAGTGGAGCGCCATGGACGCGACGCGAACCGGCATCGACTATCTCTGCCAGTGCGTGGACGCTGCCATCAAGGCCGGTGCGACGACGATCAACCTGCCCGATACCGTCGGCTACGCCATGCCCGATGAATACTACGAGATGTTCCGCGCGGTGCGCGAGCGCGTGGCGAACGCGGACAAGGCGGTGTTCTCGACGCATTGCCACAACGACCTGGGCCTCGCCGTCGCCAATTCGCTCGCCGCCTTGAAGGCCGGCGCGCGGCAGATCGAAAGCACGATCAACGGCATCGGCGAGCGGGCCGGCAACGCGGCGCTCGAGGAGGTGGTGATGGCCATCCGCACGCGCGGCGACGCGCTGCCCTACCGGACGGGTGTCGAGACGACGATGCTGGCGCGCGCCTCCAAGCTCGTCTCGGCGGTCACCAACTTCCCGGTGCAGTACAACAAGGCCATCGTCGGGCGGAACGCGTTCGCGCACGAGAGCGGCATCCATCAGGACGGGATCCTGAAGCACCAGCAGACCTACGAGATCATGACGCCGGAATCGGTCGGCGTCGGCAAGACGTCGCTGGTCATGGGCAAGCATTCGGGGCGCAACGCGTTCCGCACCAAGCTCGCCGAACTCGGCTACGCGCTCGGCGAGAACGCGTTCGAGGACGCCTTCAACCGCTTCAAGGCGTTGGCCGACCGCAAGAAGCATGTCTACGACGAGGACATCGAGGCGCTCGTCGACGAGGAGATCGCGCACGCGCACGACCGCATGAAGGTCGTGGCGCTGCAGGTGATCGCCGGCACCGGCGGGCCGCAGTCGGCAACGCTGACGCTCGACATCGACGGGGCGCAGCAGACCGTGCATGCCAACGGCAACGGGCCGGTGGACGCCACCTTCGCGGCGATCCATCGGCTGGTGCCGCACACCGCGAAGCTCGAACTCTACCAGGTGCACGCCGTCACCGAGGGGACCGATGCGCAGGCCGAGGTATCGGTGCGACTCGCGGAGGACGGTCGCGTCGTGACCGGCCGGGGCGCCGACACGGACACCATGGTCGCCTCGGCGCGGGCCTACGTAGCGGCCCTCAACAAGCTGATGCTGAAGCGGCAGAAAACCGCGAAAGCCGAGCAGATCGGCTGATCGGCCGCCGGCCCGCCCGGGACGGAGCACTCGCCGCGTTTCCGTCCCGTCACATGCGACTGGACAAGGGGGGTTGCCGGTGTTAGACGAACCGGCGTTGGGGCCCTCCGCAGGGCCCCTTTGCCGTCCTTCGGGGCCTCAGAGGCCCTGCCGCCGGCGATGGGTGATTAGCTCAGTTGGTAGAGCAGCTGACTCTTAATCAGCGGGTCCACGGTTCGAGTCCGTGATCACCCACCAATGATTTCAATAATTTAGTTCTCTCTGTGTGGCGGGAGTTGACGGGCCCAAGGCCCTGCTCGCCTCGCCGACAGTGTTGATCGCGAAACGGAGAGCGGGCTACCCTTGGCGGCACACGCAATGAGGGATGCTCGCGGATGGCCGATCCTTACGAAACGTTGGGCGTAGCGCGCGACGCCAGCCAGGACGACATCCGCACCGCATACCGGAAGGCCGCCAAGGAGACGCATCCCGATCTCCATCCGGGCAAGCCGGAGGCCGAGCAACGCTTCAAGGAGATCAACGCCGCCTACGACATCATCGGCGATGCCGAGAAGCGCAAGCGGTATGACGCCGGCGAGATCGACGAGACCGGTGCCGAGCGCCCGCCGGAGCGTCATTTCTACCGCGAATACGCCGAGGCCGAGCCCAACAACCGCTACGGGCGCCGTGCCGCGGGCGGCGGCGATGGGGCAGATTTCGACTATGATATCTTTGCCGATCTTTTCCGCGGCCGCGGCGAGGGCCGTGCCGGCGGTTTCCGCATGCCGCCCCAGGACGTGCGCTATGCGCTGGAAATCGACTTTCTCGACGCCATCAAGGGGGCGCGCAAAGTGGTGTCGATGCCCGACGGCAAGACGCTCGACATCGCGATCCCGGCGGGGCTCGGCGAGGGACAGGTGCTGCGTCTCAAGGGGCAGGGTCTGCCCGGCTCCGACGGCAAGGCGGGAGACGCCTATGTCGAGATCTCGATCAGACCGCATCCGGGCTTTAGGCGGGAGGGACAGGATATCGTCAGCACCCTCCCGGTTTCGCTGGGCGAGGCTCTGAACGGCGCCAGTGTGCGCGCGGAGACCGTCGACGGTCCGGTCGATCTCACGGTGCCGAAGGGCGTCAAAGAGGGGGCGAAGCTCAGGCTTCGCGGCAAGGGCGTGATGCGCGGCAAGGATGGCGGCCGCGGGGACCAGCTTGTCACGATCCACATCGTCCCGCCGGAAGGCGCGGACGAGGCCCTGGCTCATTTCATGGCGGATTGGGAAAAGACCCATCCGCAAAACCCGCGTGGAAAGGGCGCTTCGTGACATGATCCGGCAAAGCGAACTCATCCAGCAGTTCACATACCTCGAGCAGCACGTGCTCCTGACGTGGATCGAGGAGGGTGTGGTCGAGCCGCACCGCGACGAGGCCGGCTATCTCTTCGATCGCATCGACCAGGCGCGCGTGGCTCTTGCGTGCGACCTTCATTATCGGATGGGTCTCGAGCACGCGAGCCTGCCCGTGATCCTGTCTCTGATCGATCAGCTGCACGACGCCCGCAACCGGCTCAAGGCATTGACCCGCGCCGTCTGCGAGCAACCCGATGCGATACAGCATGACATCACCCGACGGTTGTCGGGGACGGACGAGGCCGACACGTCGGGGACCAAACCGTAAAACATGGCCTCGCGCTTGTCCTAAATTCAGGAGCTGCCTCCATGGCCGATGACGAAGCCCAAGCCGAGCTTGACCGCCGCATCGCCGCGGTGCGCGAAAACCTTCGCAGGCTCGTCGAGCAAGCTGCCGCCTACTCCGGAGCTGCCGACGAGCAGCGCACGGCGGACCGCATCGCGGAGCAGGAGAGCCTCCTTGCCACGCTGGAAGCAGAGAAAGCGCGTCTGAAATAGCGACGCTCCCCATGGCTTTATGGGAGTTTTGTTGCAAATGAGACCGATGACTCACACTTCAGGCTGATAGGGCTTGAAGTGATCGCGGTCTAATTCGGCATGTCCCTCGCCGCCTTCCACTCCGCGAGGTCTATGACCTGCGCGCTGTGGTGTTTCGGGAGCGAGAGCATCAGCACCCGGCGCCGGATGCGCTCGCGGTAACGCTCGACCAGATACCAAACAGGGGCACCATACACGAAAAAGGCATCGTTATCCTTCGACATGGCCAGCTCCATGAAGCTTGCCCCATCATCACAATCGCGATCGCGAGTCGTCGCAAGTGCGCCGGCACCACACTCGACTCGCAACCCGCGCACCGGACTGCAGGCGCATGTTCGGTTTTTTGAGGCGATGCAGGAACGACGACCCTTCGCACGGGTTGAACCCCCGTCGCGTGAAACGGAGACGATCCATGAAAGCCCCTACCTCCTTCGAGGAGTTCTGGCCCGACTATCTCCGGGCCCACAGCAACCCCACGACGCGCGCGCTCCACGTCGGCGGGACGGCGATCGGGCTCGGCTGCGCGGTCCTCTTTCTCGCGACTGGAAAGCCCCGCTGGGCGCTGGCCGGCCTCGTCTCCGCGTACGGGGCCGCGTGGGCCGGGCATGCGCTCGTCGAGCGGAACGTACCCAAGACCTTCTCGCATCCCCTGTGGTCGATCCGGGGCGACATGCGGATGCTGCGCCTCGCGCTCACGGGCGGGCTTTCAAAAGAAGTCGCGCGCGTCACGCCGAAAGAGCGCCTCCCGGTCTCCGACGTCGTGGAACCCTGAGGGGGTGCTCTATTCGGCGCCGAAACCGAAGCTCGTGTAGACCATCTCCATCTGCGGATCGCGCGCGATGCTGGCCGGCGTGACCAGCGTCTGGCCGAGAATGAGCGCGTAGCAGTCCTTGAACGTCCGCGCCCCCTTGGCCTTGCAGAGCGGATGGCTGCGCCAGCGCTGCGCGATCAGCTTCCGCGCGGCGTCGGTGTCGATGTTGAGATCGCGCACCGTCTCCTCGCGCCCGACCGTCAGTCCCGGGCCGTCCTTGAAGGCGGCGTAGACCAGCTCGCTGCAATAGATCTCGTCACGCGTCTCATAAAAGTAGTGATCGTAGGGGCGGCCCAGATAGCGGCGTGCGCTCGCTACCGCCTCCCTGGCCTGCGCCTCCCCGAGCCCCTTGACGCGCTTGACGGTGACGCGGCCGCCGTTGCCCTTCTTGATCCATGCGTCGAGCGGAACCTCCCGGACGGGCCCCACCGCCTCGATCACACGCGGCCGGCCCTTGCCGTCGACCTCGACCAGGCCGACGTGCGTGTACTGCGTTCCCGAGGCCAACATGATGGCGTCGCTGGCGCTCGTCGTGGTCTTCTGAAAGACGATATCGCCGGTCTTGAGCGGCGGGAGATCGTCCGCGGGCGCCAGGGTCAGGCCGATGCCGAGCACCGCCAGCACGGCGACGAAGGCTTTGATCGCGAATCTCATCATTGCATCCAGCATGCGTCCCGATGGCGGCGGCCTCGTGGCGCCGGGGTCATCGCGGAACGCTCGGTTCCTGCGTATCATGGCGGCGGCGATTCAGCGATGGGGTCGCGCATCGCGGCGGACAAGGGGATTTTTGTCCCACATTCGAAGCCTTTGGAGTGGCGGGCCGATGCAGGGCGGGCGCTATGACCTGGCAATCGTCGGCGGCGGGATCAACGGCGCCGGCATCGCCGCGGACGCCGCCGGGCGCGGGCTCTCGGTCGTGCTCTTCGAGCGGGGCGACCTCGCCGGCGGCACGTCCTCCGCCAGCTCCAAGCTGATCCACGGCGGATTGCGCTATCTCGAGCAGGGGGAGATCCGCCTCGTCCGCGAATCGCTCATCGAGCGCGAGGTGCTGATCGCCCGCGCCCCGCATCTGATCCGGCCTCTGCGGTTCGTCATTCCGCATGCGCCCGGCCTCAGGGCCCGCGCGCTCATGCGCATCGGCCTCTTCCTCTACGATCACCTCGCCAAGCGGCGGCGGATCCCGGCATCGTCTGCGATCGACCTCTCGCGCGATCCCGCGGGGCGGCCGCTCAAGCCGGGCTTCCGCACGGGTTTCGCCTACTACGACTGCCAGGTGGACGACGCGCGCCTCGTGGCGACGCTCGCCCTCGACGCGGCAGAGCGCGGTGCTCGGATCCATACGCGCGCGCCCGTCACGCGCATCGCGCCGCGCGGCGATGTCTGGGACATCACGGCGGAGACGCGACAGGGCCCCATCGATGTCGAAGCGCGCGCGCTCGTCAATGCCGCCGGGCCGTGGTGCGCCGAGGTCGCGCGGCTTGCCGGCGCGGGCGAGCGTGCGCCCCGCCTGCGGCTCGTGCGCGGCACGCACATCGTCGTGCCGCGCATCGCGGAGGCGGAGGACGCCTATCTCCTGCAGAACCCGGACGGCCGCATCGTGTTCGCGTTGCCGTTCGAGCAGGACTTCACGCTGATCGGCACGACCGACGTCGGCGTCGAAACGCCCGCCGAGGGCTTCACGCCGAGCCGGGAGGAAGAGGATTACCTGATCGCGGCGGCCGGGCGCTATTTCATCCAGGCTCCGGTGTGGGAGGATATCGTCTGGCGCTTCGCCGGCGTACGGCCGCTGGTCGAGGACGGCGCGCGGCGTGCTTCGTCCGTCTCGCGCGACTATCGGCTCGACCTCGTCCAGGCCGAGGGTGCGCCGCCGCTGCTCAACGTGATCGGAGGGAAAATCACGACATTCCGCCGTCTCGCCGAAGCCGCCCTCGCGCGTCTCTCGCCGGTCTTTCCCGATCTCAAGCCACCCTGGACGGCGGATGCGCCGCTCCCTGGCGGGGATTTTGGAACGGACGGATACGACGACTATTGCCAGGAGCTCGTGCGGCGGCATCCGGGCATCGCGCCGGCAACGCTGCTCCGGCTCGCGTCGCTCTACGGGTCGCGCGCCGAGCGGATCGTGGACGACGCCGAGACCGATCACGACCTCGGCGACGTGATCGGGGGCGGCCTCACCGAGCGGGAGGTTCTCCATCTCGGCGCGGCGGAGTGGGCCTTGACGGCCGAGGACGTGCTCTGGCGGCGCACGAAGGCGGGGCTGCATCTCGACGCCACCCAACGCGAGGCCGCCGAGATCCTCGTTCAGCACCTCGTCGGGACGCGAAAGGAAACGTTTTAGTCAGAGGCCGCCATCAGCGCGCGGCGCGGGCCGGGTTGCCGGCGGCGATCTCGAAGATGCGCTGCTTCTTCCTCAGCCGGCTGGCATCGAGCAGCATGCGCCCGGCCCAGCGGTACACGTTGCGGGAGCTGACGTAGGCGCGCATCAGCCGCATGCGCTCGTGCTGCTCGGCATCCGACATCGTGAGCGCGCTGTGCAGCGCCTCGCCGGTTGCGTGGGCATCGTAGGGATTGATGATCAACGCCTCGGCGAGCTCACGGGATGCGCCCGCGAAATGCGAGAGCATGAGCACGCCCCGCTCGTCGTCGCGGGCGGCGATGAACTCCTTGGCGACGAGGTTCATGCCGTCGTGCAGGCTCGAGACGATGCACACGTCGGCGGCGCGGAAGAGCTCGAACACCTCGTCCGGCTCGTGGTGGCGGATGATGAGGCGGACGGGCGCGGGGGAGACGCCGGCATACCTGGCGTTGATCTCGTCCGCGAGCTGGATGGCTTCCTCCTGCAAACCCCTGTAGGTCGAAAGCTTGCTGCGGGTCGGCGCGGCGACCTGCACCAGCACGAAACGCCCGCGCCACTCGGGATGGGCCTCGAGCAGCGTATCGACGGCGCGGATGCGGTCCAGCACGCCTTTCGTGTAGTCGAAGCGCTCGATGCCGATGGCGATCTTGGTATCCGGCGGCAGCCCGAAACGCTTGCGCACGGCCTCCCGGCATTCCGCGATCGGCCGCTGCCGGGCGAGTGCTGCGGGCGGCCAGTCGATCGAGATGGGATAGGGCCGGATGAAGGTCTCGTGCCCCCGGTGCGTGACCGACTCCTCCTCGCGGTCGATGCGGCACTCGACGAAGCGGTCCACCGTCTCAAGGAAGTTGTTGCAGTGAAACTGCGTGTGAAAGCCGATGATCGTCGAGCCGAGCAGGCCGTGGATGATCTCCTCCTTCCACGGGAAGATGCCGAAGGTCTCGGAGTTCGGCCACGGGATATGCCAGAAGGTGACGATGGTCGCCTCGGGCAGGCGCTCGCGGATCATGCGCGGCAGCAGCCCGAAGTGGTAGTCCTGGATCAGGACGATGGGCGACGGCGTTCTGGCCTCGGCGACAACCGCATCGGCGAAGCGCTCGTTCACCGCGCGATAAATGCGCCAGTCGGATTCGCGGAACACCGGGCGCGTGAAGGCGATATGGCAGAGCGGCCAGAGCCCCTCGTTGGCGAGCCCGTAGTAGTAGCCGTCCTGCTCCTCCTCCGAGATCCAGATCCGGCGCAGCGTGTATTCGGGATGGTCCGGGGGAACGGCGATCCGATCGCGGGCATCGACGGTCTCGCGGTCGGCGGTGCCGCTGCCGTGCGCGATCCAGGTGCCGCCGCACGCCCGCATCACGGGCTCGACGGCGGAGACGAGACCGCTCGCCGGGGTCTGCATCTCGATCCCCTCGGCACCGCGATTGTGGATGTAAGGCTCGCGGTTGGCGACCACGAGCACCTCGACGCCCGGGAGCTCTGCCGTCACGATGTCGCGCAGGGTGGACTTGCTCCAGTTGGCCTGGTCGCGGTCGATGGCGCTCTGGCTCATCTCGAGCTGGCGCAGGACCTGGCGCACCTCGCGATCAAGGAGGCCGAACGTTGCAGGGGCCGCGCCCGCGTCACCGTTGCGGGTCGCGCTGGTGACGGCCTGCTTGAACTTCTGCGTCCAGTTGCGGATCAGGTAGAGCACGAAGCCTGCGGCGAGCGCACCGCTGGCGAGGATGATGCCTCCCAGCATGAGCGTCAGGTAGTTGCGCGCCTCCTGGCCGCGATGCTCGGCGAAGGTGAGATCCTGAACGATGATGAAGTGCCCCTGCGGCGTGCCGACGGCAATGGGGAACGCGCCGATCAGCATGCGCCGCCCGTTGACGATGACCGAGGAGAAGCTCTCGACGTCCGAGCGGGCGATCTCCGCGCATCTGATGGACGACGGCATGAGCTTGGTCGCGTAGGCCGGCTCGCCGTCGCTGCGGCACATGCCGACGGCAACGACGCGGGAATCCGTCGTCGCGACTCGCTCGAAGAGCTCGTTGATATGGTCGTCCTGTCCGCTGGCGAGCATGCCGGCCAGGGGCACGCTCACGGAATTGTATGCCAGCGACGCGCGCAGCTCGACGTCCCGGCGCGACCAGTCGTCGATCAGCGACGTCACGAGCGGACCGAGGAGCAGGACGGCAAGGAGCGCGATGGAGACGGCGATGAGCCCGTAGCGCGCGGCGAGATGGGCCGCCCGTCCTCGCGACGCCCACAGCCTGGGGTGGCGCTCCCAGCGGCGCCGCAGAAAGTCCCAATTCCGCGATATTGCCGGAATCCTCCTCGCTCACGCCCGCGGGCGGAGCCGTGAACGGACAATGGATCGTGCGGGCATGCTGCGCGCCGGGAGGGGTGAGGTCAACCCTTCGGACATCCGCAAAGACGCGTGGTTGACAAGGGGCTTCAAGCCTCACGCCACAAAAGGAAGGAGCCGCCTGCGGGCGGCTCCGAGATCACAGAACGGACCAGACAGGGTCCTGATCGTCCCGGTTTCTCCTCAACGCTGCTGATCGCGGCGCGGATCCTCACCCTGCTGCTGCCGGCCCGGCTTGTCCTGCTCGGACTCTCCCGGCTGCGGCTTGCGATGACGCTCTTCATCCTGGCCCGGCTTGTTCGGGTTGCCGCGCTGCTGCTGATCGCGGCGCGGATCGTTCTGGGACTGCTGCTCGTCCTGCCGGGGCTGGCCGCCCTGCTGTCCGGGATTCCGGGGCTCGTTTGCCATGAGTTGTCTCCTGATTGAGGGTTTCGTGCGCCTCATCAACGCGCGCCCGCGATGCCGGTTCCGCCGGTGCGCTGCAACGCCCGGTCCCGTCAACGGGACCAGCTCATGGACCGGCGGGCTTCGCGCCCGTTCTGCGGCCCATCCAGACCGTTGCAATCCAAAGCACGACGCCGATCGCGAGCAATACGCCGGCGATCCGGTATTGCACCGGATCGCGCCCCGTCCACGGGCCTGCGAGAAAGATGCAGCTCGCCGCGCCGAGCACGGGGATGAGGGTCGGCGCGCGGAAGTGCGCGTGGCCCACGGGGTCGCGGCGCAGCACGAGGACGGCGACGTTAGTGACGGCGAAGACGCAGACCAGCAACAGCGCCGTCGTACCGCCCAGCGCCGGCACCTCCCCCACGAACGCGATCAGGGCGAACGCGATAAGCGTCGTAAAGACGATGGCCACATGCGGTGTGCGCCGGGCCGCATGTATTCTTCCGAATGCCGGCGGCAGGACGCGCTCGCGGCTCATGCCGTAGACGAGGCGGCTCGCCATCAGCATGTTGATCAGCGCACTATTGGCGACCGCGAACATGGTGATGAAGCCAAACAGTCCGAGCGGGAACCCCGGCGCGCCGGCCGCCACGACCTTGAGCAGCGGTGCCTCGCCCTCGCCGAGCTCCGCCGGCGGAACGAGCGTGATCGCCGAGACCGAAACCAGCAGATAAATCGCGCCGGTGATGAAAAGGCCGAGCAGCAGGACCTTCGGAAACGTGCGCACAGGGTCCTTGGTCTCCTCCGCCATGTTGACGCTGTCCTCGAAGCCCACCATGGCAAAGAAGGCCAGCGTCGTGGCCGCAATGGCGCCCCCGAGCAGACCTCCCGCGTTCTCGTCCGCCTTGAACTCGAAGATGCGCGAGACGTTGCCCTCGCCGTTGCCGATGGCCCAGAAGCCGATGGCGATGATGATCAGGAGGCCGCTCAGCTCGACGCAGGTGAGCAGCACGTTGAGCTTCACGCTCTCGCCGACGCCGCGCAGGTTCACGGCCGCCACGGCCGCCATGAACAGAAGCCCCGCGACGGTGATGCCGATGCCGTCCGCCAGGCCGAGACCGAAAGCATCCGACATGTTGGCGGCGAACGCCCGGGATGCGGTGGACGCCGACGTAATGCCGGACGACATCACCGCGAAGGCGACGAGGAAAGTGAGGAAATGAATGCCGAAGGCGCGGTGCGTGTAGAGTGCGGCGCCTGCGGCGCGCGGATATTTGGTCACGAGCTCGAGATAGCTGAAGGCCGTCATGAGCGCGACGGCGAACGCCATGAGGAAGGGCAGCCAGACGGCGCCGCCGACGAGGTTCGCCACCTTGCCGGTGAGCGCGTAGATGCCGGTGCCGAGGATATCGCCGACGACGAAGAGCAGAAGCAGCCAGGGCCCCATGACCCTGTGCAGGGCCGGCGCGCCAGGCCCGTCGGACGAGCCCGAGGTGCGATTCGGGTCATGTTGCATATCGGCATTCCCGTTGGATCGAGCGGCCGGCAAGCCTCGCAACTCGCCGCTCTGCGGTCAACGGTCGGGTGCGCACGCCCTACCGCGGCGCTCTGCGCCTTGGAGATTGCACCCGTTAACCGATACGCCGAGACCGTTCGCGGGCGTCGCGAAACCTTGGCGCCGATCTTGCGTTGTCAAAAAATCAGGACCACAACAGTCCCGTCCCTGCCTGGTTCCCTCAGGCCCTTAGTCCGAGTGTTGCGTCATGCCCAAAGCGGCCCGTGCCTACTGGAAGGGTTTCCTCAGACTGTCGCTGGTCACGATCGGCGTCGAGATCTACAACGCCGTCGAATCCAAGGCCGACATCTCCTTCCGCCAGATCCACAAGCCTTCCGGCCGGCGCGTCAACTACGAGAAGGTCGTGCAGGGGATCGGCAAGATCGACAGCAAGGACATCGTCAAGGGCTACGAGGTGGACAAGGACACCTACGTGACGCTCGACCCCGAGGAGGTCGAAGCGGTCAAGCTCGAGAGCAAGAAGACCATCGACCTCGTGCAGTTCGTCGATGCCAAGGACATCGACTACCGCTACTTCGAGCGGCCCTATTTCGTGGCGCCGACCGACGCGCTTTCGGGCGAGGGCTACGTCGTCATCCGCGAAGCCCTGCGCGAGACCGGCAAGGTCGGCCTCGCGCAGATCACCATCTCGGGCCGGGAGTGGCTCGTCGCCATCGCGCCGCTCGAGGACGGCCTGGTGATGGAGATGCTGCGCTACGCGGACGAGCTGCGCAGACCCGAGGATTTCTTTGACGAGGTGCCAGCCGCCAAGCCGGACCGGGAGATGGTCGATCTCGCCGTGCAGCTCATCGGCAAGAAGTCGAAGGCGTTCAAGCCCGAGACATTCGAGGACCGCTATCAGACCGCGCTCAAGGCCCTGGTCCAGGACAAGCTCAAGGGCCGCAGGATCGTCGCGCATGAGCAGGAGCGGCCGAAGGGTGGCAACATCGTCGACCTCATGGAAGCGCTGAAGCGGAGCGTCAAGGCGTCGTCCGAGAAGCCGCCTTCGAAAGCGGGGACCCCGAAAGCCAAATCCACGCGCAGCACCAAGAAGCGGGCGTGACGATCTTCCGGGCTACATGAAACGACGCGGCGACATCAACGTTAGACGTGTCTGGATCCCGGCCTGCGCCGGGATGACGTTATTTGCGTTCGCGCCGATCGCCTCGACTCTCCGTCACACCGGCGAAGGCCGGTGCCCAGACACGCTGCCGCACCGCACCGCGCTTATTCGGCAAAAACGGAAGCATACCAGCCGTCCGTTTGAAACGCTTCGACGAGCCGTGGATTTATGAGAGATGGCCCGGCCCGCAAAAAAGCTCTCCGCCTACCGCGCCAAGCGTGACTTCGCCAAAACCGAAGAGCCCCGCGGCCGCGAGGCCATCCGCGCAGCGGACTATCCGCGCTTCGTCGTCCAGAAACACGACGCGACGCGGCTTCACTACGACCTCCGCCTCGAGATGGACGGTGTCTTCAAGTCGTGGGCGGTGACGCGCGGGCCCTCGCGCGATCCCAAGGACAAGCGGCTCGCCGTCGAGGTCGAGGACCATCCGCTCGAGTACGGCGACTTCGAGGGCACCATCCCGAAGGGCGAGTACGGCGGCGGCACCGTGATGGTGTGGGACCGCGGTTTCTGGATGGCGGAGGGCGACAAGCCCGCGGCCGAGGCGCTCCGCGACGGGGACCTCAAGATCCTGCTCGCGGGTACGAAGCTCAAGGGGAGCTGGGTGCTCGTGCGCATGAAGCGCGACCGCATGGGCGGGACGCGTACCAACTGGCTCCTGATCAAGCACAAGGACGCCTACGCCAGGCCGGGCGACGGAGACGGGCTGCTCAAGCAGGACCGTTCCGTAGCCTCCGGGCGCAGCATGGCGGAGATCGCGGCTGGCAAGGGGCGGCGGCCCGAGCCCTTCATGCGCGCAAGGAGGGCCGCGTTCAGGCCGGATGCGGTCTGGCATTCGGACGGCAGCGATCCCGTGCTCGGCATTGCGATCTCGAACCCGGACAAGGTCCTGTGGCCGGCGGCCGGGCGCGAGCCCGCCGTCACCAAGGCCGACCTTGCCCGCTACCTCGCAGCGGTCGGCCCCTGGATGCTGCCGCACATCGAAGGGCGCCCCTGCTCCATCGTCCGCGCGCCGGACGGGATCGGCGGCGAGACGTTCTTCCAGCGCCATGCGCGCGGCGGCACGTCCGAGCACGTGACGGCGGTGCGCATCGCCGGCGACCGGGAGCCCTACATCCAGATCGACAGCGTCGAAGGGCTGATCGCCATGGCGCAGGCGGCAGCCCTCGAGTTTCATCCGTGGAATTGTGCACCGAACGCGCCGGCCGTGCCGGGCCGCCTCGTGTTCGATCTCGATCCGGGGCCCGGCGTCGCGTTCGATGCCGTGGTCGGCGCAGCGAACGAGCTCAGGGGACGTCTCGAAGCGCTCGGTCTCGTCGCGTTCTGCCGGACCACGGGCGGCAAGGGGTTGCATGTTGTCGTGCCGCTCAAGACCGGGGGCAAGGAGACGCTCGACTGGGAAGCGGCGAAGACGTTCGCGCATGCCGTGTGCGAGGCCATGGCGCAGGACAGCCCGGACCGCTACCTCACAACGATGCGCAAGAACCTTCGCGGCGGAAAGATCTTCCTCGACTATCTGCGCAACGACCGCATATCGACGGCCGTCGCACCGCTCTCTCCGCGTGCCCGTGCGGGTGCGCCGGTGTCGATGCCGCTGACCTGGGCACAGGTTCGAAAGGGGCTCGATCCCATGCGATTCACGCTGCGCACGGTGCCAGACCTGCTCGGCAAGACCAAAGCGTGGACCGACTACGACAAGGGCGCGCGGCCGCTCAAGGCGGCGATCCGCAAGCTCGTGGACGGAAAATAGATGCTTCTAGCGTCCGCGCCAGAGCCAGATGGTCAGGGCAGCGCCGATAATGGCAGCAACATAGAGGATGATCGACGGAAGCAGGCCCAGGATGACGCCGATGTGGAAGCCCATGAACGAGCCGGCGATGCCAACCAAGCTGTATGTGACGTCACCCGCGCCGGTGGCGTCTGCCACCTGCCGGCCGAGCCAGCTTCGACCTCGCCGGTTGAAGAGCAATCCGACGAGGATGCCGATGACGACAAGGATGATGAACGTCATGATAGCCGTGGTGACGATGGGCATAGCGGTCCCTTTCCCGAGCGCGCACAATGCGCTTGCGCTGAATGCTGACGAACGCCCATGAGTTCCGTGGAAAGCACCAAGCGCGGCCGCAGCGGCGCCCGGCTGCTCGCCGGCCGCAAGCCCGACGCACTGCCGGCGTTCGTTCCGCCCTGTCTCGCGACACTCGCCGATGCACCGCCCGAAGGCGCTGACTGGGTGCACGAGATCAAACTCGACGGCTACCGGCTGGAGGCGCGCATCGCGAACGGATCCGTGCAGCTCCTCACGCGCACAGGCCTCGACTGGACGGGACGATTTCCCTCGATAGCGAAAGCGCTCAAGGGCCTCCGCGTCAAAAGCGCCCTCATCGACGGCGAGGCGGTGGTCGAGGACGCGCACGGCGTGACCAGCTTCGCCGCGCTCGTCGAGGCCCTGGAGCAACGGCAGGTCCAAGGCATGCGCTTCGTCGCGTTCGATCTCCTCCATCTGAATGGGGTCGCTCTCACCCCCGCGCCACTCTTAGGGCGCAAGGAGCTGCTCGAGTCGGTTCTGAAGCCGAGCCGTTCGAGGCACCTTCGCTACAGCGCGCACCTTGCGGGCGACGGCGAGGCGGTGCTCAGGGAAGCCTGCACGCTCGGGCTCGAGGGCGTGATATCGAAGCGTGCGGACCGCCCCTATCGCTCCGGCCGCAACGGCGACTGGCTCAAGTCGAAGTGCGTCCAGACCGACGAATTCGTCATCGGCGGATACCTCACGTCCTCCGTCGACAGCAAAGCCGTCGGCGCGCTGGCGCTCGGGACGTTCGAAAAAGGAAAGCTCGTCTATCGCGGGCGCGTCGGCACGGGCTTCACGCACAAGAGCGCCCGCGCCGTCTGGCAGGCGCTGCAACCGCTGAGGTCCACCGCCTCGCCGTTCTCAGCCGCCCTCACGGCCGTCCAGCGGCGCGGTGTCACCTGGGTCGAACCGGCGCTCGTCGCCCAGATCGCATACCGAAGCCGGACCGGTGACGGTCTTCTGCGCCACGCCGCCTTCAAGGGCCTGAGGCAGGACAAGCCGGCCCGGGACGTCCACTGGCCTTGAGGCGACGGGCCGCAGATCCATCGGGATTCCCCTTCCTTCCGACGACAAACAGAATCACATAGGCTGCCAGTGTCTTACGTACGCAAGTAAGGATTTCGGGCCGGCTCGAAATCGCTGAAAGCGCATTCTGCTGTCACTCTGTTCCGCCCGATCATGCCGTCCACGCGCGATCCGGGCCCGGATTTTTTCCCGTGCGCCGTCCGATTGGCACCTGACTTATGTTCTATTCCATCAAAGGCCGCGTTGGGCGCATATGCTGTAGCACCCGATTTCGCATACTCCCCCATTTCATTCCGCAAAGTGTCCTCTCATGATCTCGCTTCGAGACCTGACTACAGCCGAACGCGCCGCGCTGGCGGGCGGAGGCGCTACCGTGCTCGCCGCGCTCGTCGTTCTCGTCGCCGCATCCGACTTCGATCTCACCGCCATCCGAACCTTGCGCAGCGTGCACATCAGCGGCGACGGAAGCGTGGTCGAAACCCTCTACAATCCCGCCGCCCTCATCGGGTTGACGCTCATCGGACTGGCGCTCATCAGCGCTGTCGCGTTGAGCTTCGCCGGCCTCATGCGGCTGCTCTCGATGAGCCTTTCCAGGACGAACGGAGCCGGAGAGAACCGCGACGCGACCGCAAAGGTCGGACACAAGCTCGAACGGGAGCTTGCCAAGGTGCTCGAACACATTCGCGCACACATCGCGACGAACGAGAGCTATGCCAAATCCCTGGCCAACGCGCAGACGCGGCTCGCCGGCCTGCCGGAATCGGAGCAGGTGCGCGTGATCGTCAGCCTGCTCGTCGCGGAGAACGAGCGCATGCGCCAGGACACCAGCACGCTGAAGAGCCGGCTCGAGGATTCGTACCAGCAGATCAAATCGCTCCGCGCGAGCCTGAGCCAGGCCCAGGAATCCGTGCTCAAAGACCCGCTGACGGGCACCGGCAACCGGCGCCAGTTCGACGCCTCGATGGACAAGGCCATCAAGGACTGCGAGCAAAAGGCTGCGGCGCTGTCGCTCGTCATGTGCGACATCGACCACTTCAAGCGCGTCAACGACGCGTTCGGACACCAGGTCGGCGACGAGCTCATCAAGATGTTCGCCCGGGTCATCGACGGGGGCGTCCGCGAGTCCGATACGGTGATCCGCTACGGAGGCGAGGAGTTCGCGATCATCCTGCCCATGACCGATCAGAACGCGGCGCGCGCGATCGCGGAGCGCATCCGCCGCCAGTTCGAAAGCAAGAGACTGACCGTCCGGGAGACCAACCAGAAGGTCGGCCAGCTCACCGCGTCGTTCGGCGTCGCGCAATATCAGCCCGGTGACAGCATCGACACGCTGGTGCAGCGCGCGGACGCCAAGCTCTACGAGGCTAAGTCCTCGGGGCGCAATCGCGTCGTGGCGTTCGGCCAGAGCTGACGGCCGACCGCAACCCGCACAGGCGATCGCGGAGCGTGCCGGCTTGGATTTTCTCACGGCACGGGTAGGACGCGGCTTGGGCTTTCCCATGACCACCGCATAGCGCTCGATCGGAAGCGGCTTGCCGATCAGATAGCCCTGCACCTCGTTGCAGCCCTGCTTCCTCAAGAGCTCGAGCTGCTCCGCCGTCTCGACCCCCTCGGCGATCACCCGGCGTCCAATGGCCTTGCCGAGTGTCATGATCGAGTTGACGATGGCGGCGGCGTCCTTGTTGCTCACCATGTCGCCGATGAAGCTGCGATCGATCTTGATGCGATCGAACGGGAACGACCGCAGCGTGCTGAGCGACGAGTAGCCGGTCCCGAAATCGTCCATGGCGACGCTGACGCCCAGCGCCTTCAACCTGTTCAGCGTCTCGAGCGCCGTGTCGGCGTCATAAATGAACAGGCTCTCCGTTACCTCGATCTCGAGCCTCGAAGCCTCGACGCCGGTCTCGCCCAGCACGCTCTCGACCAGCTCTGCAAAATCCGCGTGCACGATCTGAGCCGGCGACACGTTGACGGCGACGCGCAGATGCCTCGGCCATCCGGCGGCCAGGGCCAGCGCCTGGCGCAGAACGAACGCGCCGATGCCCTCGATGGCGCCACAGGCTTCGGCCGCGGGGATGAACTGGTTCGGCGGGACGTAGCCGTGGACCGGATGGTTCCAGCGCAGCAGCGCCTCGAAGCCTTTGATGACGCCCGTCCGCGCATCGGCCTGGGGCTGGAAGACGAGCGAGAGCTGGCCGGCGAAGGCGGCAACAGAGACATCCCGCTCGAAAGCCTGACGAGCGCGCCTCTCGGCATCGAGCTTCGCCGTATAGAAGGCGTAGCCGGGCCGGCCCGAGCCCTTGACCTGCCGCAGCGCGGTATCGGCTTGTCCCATCAAAGCCTCGAGATCGGCGCCGTCATGCGGGAAGCGGGCGACGCCCACCGATGCGCCGATCTTGAGCTCCATGCCGTGGTCGATGTCATAGCGTTCCGCGAGAGCCACGCTCAGGGCCGAGGCCATCGCCTCGAACTCGGAGCCGCCATGGGTCTCCGTCTTCGCAATCAGGAACTCGTCCGCACCGAGGCGCGCGATGAGGTCGGCGGTGGCGCAGGCCCCGCGGATCCTGGCGGCTACCGCGCGCAGAAGCCGATCGCCGATCTTATGCCCTTGCGCGGCATTCACGGCCCGGAACCCGTTGAGGTCGACGTAGAAGACGGCCACCTCCTTGCCGAGAGCTTTCGCCCGATCGACGATCTTTGGAAACTCCTCGGCCAGGAGCGCGTGGTTCCCGAGCCCCGTCATGGCGTCCGTGTAGGCGAGCCGCCCGATACGGGCGCGCGCGTCCCAGTGCTCGATGGCAATCGCGCAAAGGTGCGCGCAACGGTCCACGATGCGCTTCTCCAGCCGGCTCGCGGGGCGCGGGCGGCGGAAGTAGAATGCGAACGTTCCGATGACGCGGCCATCGTGCGACTTGATCGGATTCGACCAGCAGGCGCTGAGGCCGAGGATACGGGCCGGCTCCTTGTATCTGGCCCAGCGCGGATCGGTGCCGATGTTGACCACCTCGACGGGCTCGCCGGAGTAAGCGGCGGTGCCGCACGATCCGGTCATCGGGCCGATCGGGAGGCCATCGATTCCCTTAGAATACCAAGCCGGCAGCGACGGCGCGGCAAGCGGGCGCAACCGCCCTTCGCAATCGACGCGGATGATCGAGCAGATGGCATTGGGCGCCACCTCCTCGGCACGCCGGCAGAGGAGCGTCATGACGTCGGAGAGCGGCTCGCCCGAGGCCACCGCGACGAGGATCTCGTGCTGGATGTCCTTGAGACGATCTTCGACGCTGCGGCTTCGTGTCCTGCTCCCGCGCACCGTATTCCCTCTTCTCCTGCCCGCGGATCGAGGCTCCCCGAATGGGTCTCCCTGGGCCGCAACCCCGCGGCTTTCGGGAGATGCTGCGTACTTATTCCATGGCAACAGTTGCCGAAATTATAATCGGCCCGGCAAACCGTAGACAGAATGACGGTACCCTCCACGTTTCATTAATGCGTGCCGAAAAAACGCGCAGATCCCCTGGAGCGACCATCGATCCCGCCCGTTCGCCGACGGCATGCGCGCAGCATGCGGTGCCGTTAAGGGCTCGTTCATCTTGCGGATGCGAGACAAGGCCATGAGCGGCACGCCCGGCCGGTCTCCTCTCGTCCCGTTGTCATGCGTAGGAGCAGATCGATGACTCAGTTCTTCCGACGGATCATCCGCCCCCTGCTGGCCGGCCGGGCCCTGTCCGATGCGCCCGACGCCGGAGCGGACCTCGCGCCCGACACGCGCGCGGCTCAGAGCCGTCAGCGCGCGCACCGGCTCCATGCGCCGGCGCTCGACCGGGTCGAACTCTAGACACGCGGGCGAGGGCGGGATCCGAGCGGGCCGAACCTCGCCCTCGCCGCGATCAGAGACGAGAGGTCAGAGGCAGCCCAGTCCCGGGTAGCCGCACACGTACGAGTTCAGCATCTTGTTGACGCAGCAAGCCTGATCCGCCCCGCACCGCCACGTCTTGGTCTTGCCGGACGAGGTCCGGGCCTTGCAGGTCTTGTAGGCCTTGGCTGCGATGGCCGCCGACTGGTCGGGACCGCGGGCCGCATCGAACACCAGCGTGCCGGCCACCGCGAGCGCGGCCGCAAGACCTATCGAGACGATTGCGCGTTTCATCGCTCACACTCCCCATTCCGTTGCCTGTGCAATGTCAAGATGCTCCGAAACGGGGCTGCTTTCCAGCGCAGGATCGCTCCCGCCGCGCGACGGCACGACGGGCGCGGACTTTACGCAACAAGGGGCGCCCAGCCGATCGCCGAGCGCCCCTTACCGGAACCGTCGTTACCGGTGTCAAGCGTGATCATTTTTTATTGAATCGGGATCACGCTCTCTCTCTTTGTTGAGACCGATGATTCACACTTCAGGCTGATAGGGCCTGAAGTGACCATGGTCTAGTTGCGACCCTTATCGACCAGCTTGTTCTTCGCGATCCAAGGCATCATGGCGCGGAGCTTGGCGCCAACCTCCTCGATCTGGTGGGAATCGTTCATGCGGCGAATGCCTTTGAAGCGCGCCGCGCCGGCCTTGTACTCCTGCATCCAGTCGGACGTGAACTTACCGGTCTGGATGTCGGTGAGAACGCGCTTCATCTCCGCCTTGGTCTCGGGCGTGACGATGCGCGGGCCGGTGACGTACTCGCCCCATTCGGCGGTATTGGAGATCGAGTAGTTCATGTTGGCGATGCCGCCCTCGTAGATGAGATCGACGATCAGCTTCACCTCGTGCAAGCACTCGAAATAGGCCATCTCGGGCGCGTAGCCCGCTTCAACCAGCGTCTCGAAGCCGGCACGGATGAGCTCCACGAGGCCGCCGCAGAGAACGGCCTGCTCGCCGAAGAGGTCGGTCTCGCACTCCTCCTTGAAGGTGGTCTCGATGACACCCGACCGGCCGCCGCCGACGCCCGACGCATAAGAGAGCGCGATGTCGTGGGCATTGCCCGAAGCATCCTGGTGGATCGCGATCAGGCACGGCACGCCGCCACCCTTCTGGTACTCGCCACGAACGGTGTGGCCAGGCCCCTTCGGCGCGATCATGATCACGTCGATCGTCGCCTTGGGCTCGATCAGGCTGAAGTGAATGTTGAGGCCGTGCGCGAACGCCACGGCCGCGCCGTCGCGGATGTTCGGGGCGATCTCGTTGCGGTAGATGTCGGCCTGCAGCTCGTCGGGCGTCGCCATCATCATGAGGTCGGCCCAGGCGGCCGCCTCGGCCACCGACATCACCTTGAGGCCGTCGGCCTCGACCTTCTTCGCCGTCGCGGATCCGGGCTTCAGCGCGATGCGGATGTCCTTGACGCCGGAATCCTTGAGGTTAAGCGCATGCGCGCGTCCCTGGCTGCCGTAGCCGACGATGGCAACCTTCTTCGATTTGATCAGATTAATGTCGGCATCACGATCGTAATAGACGCGCATCGGTCTCTCTTAAGGTTTGCGATTAATGGGAAGCGGAAAGACGGGGGCGGCCGCCCCCTGAGGGCCTGAGAGGGCAGGCTCCCGAAATGTCGGCGGACGTTATACCGCCGCTCGGCGCCGGTTCAACGGGCAATGCGGCGGAACGAGCCCTATTGCGGCTTTCCGGGCGCCCGCGGCGTGCCCGTCCCGAGGTTAACCGATCCGAAAGGCGCATGCGCTCACAATGGGCCGTTTTCGTCAGCCCGGAAGCGTTCCGTCCATGCGCACTCTCCCGTCCGCCGGTCTTTTCGGCTTCGCCTGCCTCGCCTCCGCCCTCGTCGGCGGCTGCGGCAATGGCGACAGCGCCTCGAGCAGCGTCGGCAAGTCGGCCGACACGCGCAGCGTGATCGCCAGCGCCTCGGATTGCTCGTCCTTCGGACCCGAGGTCGTGAGGGCGTGCGGCGCGGCCATCGAGCGCGCCATCGCCCGCCACGAAGCCGCCTCGGCGATGTACCGCAACGTGCAAGCTTGCGAGAGCGCCGTCGGCGTCAATCAATGCGAGCGCGCGGCCTCGGGGAAATACCGGGCGCGGCTCTCCGCATTCATGGTGACCATTGGACGGGAGGCGACGAAGGCCGAGCCGCTCTACCCCGTCAAAGACGGCGGCATCGGCTTCCAGACGGCGGATGCGAGCAAGCTGCTCGCGAGCGACCAGAGCGTGCCCTTCTCGCGGCTGGCGCTTTCCGTCGCCGAGACGCAGGCGGCCGGCAGCAAGAAGAAGAGCGGCGGCGCTCCGAAGGCTTTCTGAGGGGTCTTCCGCCATCACATCGCCACCGCGCCACGGCCGATGGCCGCGATGCCCGTGCGCGAAACCTCGACGAGGCCAAGCTCCGTCATGAGATTGATGAAGGTGTCGATCTTGCCCGGCTTGCCGGTGACCTCGAACACGAAATGCTCGATCGAGGTGTCGACGACCTGAGCGCGGAAGATCTCCGCCATGCGCAGCGCCTCGATGCGCTTCTCCCCCTTGCCCGCGACCTTCACCAAGGCCATCTCGCGCTCGAGCGAGGCGCCTTCGGAGGTCAGGTCGCGCACGCGATGGACCGGCACCAGGCGTTCGAGCTGATGCTTGATCTGCTGGAGCACGGCGGGCGTGCCGCGCGTGATGATCGTGATGCGTGAGAGGTGCCTCTCGTGCTCCGTCTCGGTCACGGTCAGGCTGTCGATGTTGTATCCGCGTCCCGAGAACAGGCCGATGACGCGCGCCAGGACGCCAGGCTCGTTGTCGACGAGCACGGAGAGCGTGCGCGTCTCGATCTCCTGGCGCAGCGCGGGGCCCGCGTAGTGACTCTGGGGATTGGGGTTGATCATCGGACTACTTCTTCCGCTCTCTGGTTTGCTTGTCCTCGAGCGCCTTCACCGCCTCAGGGAACACGATGGCGAGGAACACGGGGAACCCGTGCTCGTCGACCAGCCTCTTCACGTTGTCGGCATAGGCCTGCGACTTGCCGTATTGGCCGAATGCCATCGAGACCCGCTGGCCCATGCTTTCGGCCAGCATCTGCGGCGAGGGCACGCCGAGCTTCTCGAGCGCCTCGGGCGGCATGCGCGAATAGACCTGAATGAGCGTGCGCGTCTCGAGGTAGTCCTGGGCGATGCAGCTTTCGAAGCCTTCGCCGTAGGTCTCGGCCAGGCTGTGGGTCTTGTAGCAATTCTCGACCAGCTCGTAGGCGGCCCTGGCGCCCCGCGCCCGATGCAGGCGGGCGAGCCTTTCGGCTGCGCCGCGGATGCTCGCCACCTGGTCCCAGGCTGCCGTCTCGCCGGGCGCCTCTGCGGATCCGACATCGGGGAATTGAGGCTCAGGAGCGCCGTCCGTCGCCGACGCCGGCGGCGCGCCGGCCGCGACGAGCGTGCCGGCGACCATCGCGAGGGCCGCAATGCGCAAGAGGCCGCGCACGTTCACACGAGCACCTTTCCTTCCCGGCCGATGGCCTTCGAGACATCGTCATCGGAGACGTTCTCGCCGAGCAGCATCTCGTTATGGGCCTTGCCGGAGGGAATCATGGGGAAGCAATTGGCCAGCTTCGCGACGCGGCAATCGAAAATGACCGGGCCCTTGTGGTTGATCATCTCGCGGATGGCGTCGTCGAGATCGGCCGGGTGATCGCAGCGCATGCCGGTCCAGCCATAGGCTTCCGCGAGCTTCACGAAGTCCGGCAGCGCCTCGGTGTAGCTGTGCGACAGGCGATTGCCGTGCAGGAGCTGCTGCCACTGGCGCACCATGCCCATGTACTCGTTGTTGAGGATGAAGACCTTGACCGGCAGATCGTACTGCACGGCGGTCGAGCATTCCTGGATGTTCATCAGGATCGAGGCATCGCCCGCAACGTCGACGACGAGCGACTTCGGGTGGGCGAGCTGCACGCCGATAGCGGCCGGCAGGCCGTAGCCCATCGTGCCGAGACCGCCCGAGGTCATCCAGCGGTTCGGCTCCTCGAAGTTGATGAACTGCGCCGCCCACATCTGATGCTGGCCGACCTCCGTCGTGATGTAGGTGTCACGGTCCTTGGTCAGCTCGTAGAGCCGCTGGCAGGCGTATTGCGGCATGATGTACTCGGTCGAGTTCCTGTAGCCGAGCGACTTCCTCGCGCGCCAGCCGTCGATCTCCTTCCACCACGACTTCAGAGCGGCCTTGTCGAGCTGCGGGGCCTTGGCCTTCCAGACCCGCAGCATCTCCTCGAGCACGTAGGCGCAGTCGCCGATGATCGGCAGATCGACCTGGATGTTCTTGTTGATGGACGACGGATCGATGTCGACGTGGATCTTGCGCGAGCCGGGCGAGAAGGCATCGATGCGCCCGGTGATGCGGTCGTCGAAGCGCGCGCCGATGTTGATCATGACGTCGCAGTCGTGCATGGCGAGGTTGGCCTCGTAGGTTCCATGCATGCCGAGCATGCCGAGCCACTGCTTGTCGGAGGCGGGGTAGGCGCCGAGGCCCATCAGCGTGGACGTGATCGGGAAGCCCGAGAGGCGCACCAGCTCGCGCAGGAGCTGGCTCGCCTTGGGGCCGGAATTGATGACGCCGCCACCGGTGTAGAACACGGGGCGCTTGGCGGAGGCCATGAGGTCCACGGCATCGCGCACGAGCGCCGGCTCGGGCTTGACGCGCGGCTTATAGGTTTTGTGGGCGATGTTCGAGGGGCCGACGTAATTGCCGGTCGCGAACTGCACGTCCTTCGGGATATCGATCACCACCGGCCCCGGACGGCCGGCCTTGGCGATGTAGAACGCCTCGTGCAGGATGCGCGCGAGGTCGTTGACGTTCTTCACGAGCCAGTTGTGCTTGGTGCACGGGCGCGTGATGCCGACCGTATCGCATTCCTGGAAGGCGTCGTTGCCGATCAGGTGCGTCGGCACCTGACCCGTGATGCAGACGACCGGGATACTGTCCATCAGCGCGTCCGTGAGGCCCGTGACGGCGTTGGTCGCGCCCGGGCCCGACGTCACCAGCGCGACGCCGACCTTGCCCGTCGAGCGGGCATATCCCTCGGCGGCGTGCAGCGCGCCCCCTTCCTGGCGCACCAGGACGTGCTGGATCTTCTCCTGCTGAAACAGCTCGTCGTAGATCGGCAGCACGGCGCCGCCCGGATAACCGAAGATGTGCTCGACGCCCTGGTCCTGCAGCGCCTTGATCACCATCTCGGCGCCCGTCATCGTCCGTGCCATGAAACTCTCCGCCTGCCGTCCCTCGGGACACATGGGTCATTTATGGGATTGGTCGTTGGGGTCGTCAGAAGCCATCGGTCGTCACCGCCGTCACGCGCCGCGCGCGCTCCGTGGCTCTCCACGCAGGCATCCCGCGCCCGTCCATCCGCGTTTCAGAGGCGCCACCCTAGGGGGAGGTGGATCGCGGGTCAAGGCTTGGATTTAATAAAATCTATTATTCTTGCAAGAAATCTTTCTTCTTCTTGCTCGTATAGCCATTTCCACGACATCATATTGCGTGATAGCCACGTCACCTGCCTTTTGACGTATTGGCGCGTCTCGGCCTTGGCCTTGTCCGTCGCCTCGGCAAGGGTGAGCCTGCCCTCGATCGCGGCGGCGAGCGGACCGACGCCCAGCGCCCGCATCACGGGCAGCGCAGGATCGAGACCGAGCTCAAGGAGCGCGCGAACCTCGTCCACGGCGCCGGCCGCCATCATGGCCTCGAACCGTGCGTCGCAGCGCTGCCGCACGTCCTGGCGCTCGCGGGCGACGACGAAGGCGCGCCCCTCGGCGCTGCGGATCACGGGCTCGCCCGGCGTCTCCTGCCACCGCGCGAGCGACACGCCCGTCGCCTCGAGCACCTCGAGCGCGCGCACGAGGCGTTGCGGATCGGAGGGCCTGAGCCGCGCGGCCATCTCGGGATCGCGCTCGCGGAGGACGGCGTGCAGGACGGGCGCGCCCTCCGCGCTCGCGCGGCTGCGCCAGCGGGCGCGGATCTCCTCGGGAACCGGCGGGATCGGGGACAGGCCATGGGTGAGGGCCTTGAAGTAGAGCCCCGTGCCGCCGACGACGATGGGCACGCGACCGCTCGCCTCAGCCGCCTCGATCGCGGCGCGCGCCTCGCCGGCGTAGCGCGCGGCCGAATACGCCTCGCGGCCCGGCACGTGCCCGTAGAGGCGGTGCGGCGCCCGCCGCTCATCCTCGGCACCGGGCCGGGCGGTCAGAATGCGGAGCTCACGATAAACCTGCATGGCGTCGGCGTTGACGATGGCGCCGCCGAGACGCTCGGCAAGCCCAAGCGCGACGGCGGACTTGCCCGAGGCCGTCGGCCCTGCGATGAGGATGGGAGCGGGTGTGGTCATGCCCGTCTCTTCTAGCCTCCCCAACCCCCTCTGCACCATGGCGATGCCACCCTCCTTTACGCTCGTGCTGACGGCCGCGCCCGGATCGGACGCGGCGAGCGATACTATTCTGCGCGCGGCGGAAGAAACGCTCGGCGGCGTCGGGAGAGGTTCGCGCCGGCTCGCGCCGGGCACCGCCTGGGACGTGCCGCTCGCCGTTGCCGACGGTGCCGGCGCACGGTCGGCGCGGGAGGCCGTGGCCGGTGCCCTCGGCGACCTGCCGATCGACGTCAACGTGGTCCCGGGCGACCCCGAGAGCCGGCGCAAGCGGCTCCTCTGCGCGGACATGGAAAGCACCATCATCGAGCAGGAGTTGATCGACGAGATGGCGGGTCTCGTCGGCTGCCAGGCGGAGATCGCCGCCATCACCGCGGCGGCCATGCGGGGAGAACTGGATTTCGAGGGCTCGGTCGTGCAGCGCGTCGCCCTGTTCGCGGGGCTCGAAGCGCACCGGCTGGAGGCGATCCTGTTGCGCGCGACGCCGATGCCGGGCGCGGCACGTCTGGTCGCGACGATGCGCGCGAACGGCGCCCGCACGGCGCTGGTCTCGGGCGGATTCACGATCTTCGCCGAGCGGATCGGCGCCGCGCTCGGCTTCGATGCCGTCGTCGCCAACGCGCTCGAGATCGAGAACGGGCGCCTCACGGGCCGCGTGCGCGAGCCGATCCTCGGGCCTCAGGGCAAAGCCGAGGCGCTGAAGCGGCTCGCGGCGGAGGGCGGGATCGCGCTCCCCGAGACGCTGGCCGTTGGCGACGGGGCCAACGACGTGGGGATGCTCGCCGCGGCGGGGCTCGGCGTCGCCTTCCGCGCCAAGCCGATCCTGGCCGACCGGGCGCGCGCACTCGAGACCGGCGCCGTGATCACGCACGGTGATCTCACCGCCCTGCTCCACCTGCAAGGCTACGCGCAAACAGACTTCGTCGCGTGACCGGTGCGTCCGCGGGCGTGCGCCCTGCGGTGAACGTCGGCACAAGCTACGGTCTTCCGAGCGCGCGGCGCAGCGTGGTGCGAAGGCGGAGCGCCTGCGCCGCAAGGCGCGGCTCGAGGCGCGCCCATGCCCGCCGGACCTCGAGGCGGACGCGGGTCTTGAGCATGCGGCCGTAACGCCAGGCCCAGGAGGCGCGGATGCGGGCGAAGAGCGCCTCCTTCCAAGGCATCACGATGCCATAGGCGGCCGCGAACCAGCCGATGCGCATGAGCGCGGGCCGGGTGAGCAGGAAGAGGCGCGCGATAAGCGCCGTCGAGGCGATCTTCGCGCCGACGAACAGAAGGCCCGCGGCGAGCACCTGCCCGTTTGCGACGAGGTAGACCGCGAGTAGCTTCAGAGGAAAGAGGATCGAGGTCGGGAGCGCGAGCGCGGCCAGCGCGCCGTACGGCGGCAGGCCGGCGATCGCCTGCTCCAGGCGCGCGACGATCCTGAAGCGCGCGAGGACCGCAAGGGCGTCGACCAGCGGTCGCCAGCCCCACTCCTCGAACAGCAGAATAAGCGCCGCCAGCACCTGGAGCACGAAACCGGCCGAGGTGCGGATCAGACGCCACAGCGTGCGCGCTGCCGCCAGGGCATGCACGACGGCACGAGGTGCGCGACGCGGCGCCCGTCGTGTCAAGCCGTCGCGGTTTTGCGCGGACATCGCTGCCCCGATCCCAGTCCCGAACCTGTCGAGATTACAGGACGTCGCCGGATCGCGCAGCCCCACTCCCACATCGGCTGCCGTTCCTTCCCGGCCGAGACTGCTTTGACAACACCCACTCTATTTCTATACTTTTTTTATCAAGTTAAAGAACCAAACATCTTAAGAGGGAAACATGACCTCACGTATCTGGCTTGCCGGCGCTGCGCTGCTCTTTTCCTTCGCGTTCACCAACGTCGCTGCGGCCGGCGAGATCGTGGTCGAGATGCTGAACAGCGACGGGGAAGGCAAGAAGATGCTTTTCAAGCCGGACTTCATCAAGGCAAACGTCGGCGACACCGTGAAGTTCGTACCCACGCAGCAGCCTCACAATACGCAGTCGATCCCTGAGATCTGGCCGGAAGGCGCAGAGCAGTTCACGGGCGAGATCAACAAGGAGGTCATCTTCAAGATCGAGAAGCCGGGTGTCTATGGCGTCAAATGCATGCCGCACTACGGCATGGGCATGATCGCGCTCATCCAGGCCGGCGACGAGCGGCCGAACGAGGCCCAGCTCGACACCTACAAGCCGCGGGGAAAGGACTCGATCAAGCGCTTCGAGGAGCTCAAGGCGCAGGTCGGCCAGTAATCAGGCGACGCCGGGCTGCTACGCAGGTCTAGGGTCTTTCCGGCTTGGGTGGAAGCATGGCCGTGCGAGCAATCGGTGTGTCTGGATCCCGGCC
>JRYH01004651.1_pt1 | contig 50030 bp, 47 predicted proteins | sample 235351 | NCBI WGS metagenome assembly JRYH01 (sample SAMN03074221, study PRJNA261480) | activated sludge metagenome | biome: Wastewater Treatment Plant; feature: Wastewater; material: Activated sludge; isolation source: activated biomass of a wastewater treatment plant treating wastewater... ...
CTCACCTTCACCCGCCGCGCCGGCTCGGCGTGAGGCGGGCCGCACAACGGGCTCGGCTGCGATCACGCACAGCGTAGCCCACCGCGTGATGTGCCACCCGCCGTCACTGAGCCGCTCGGCGGATGCGCGTTCGCAGGCCGCGACACCCGCGTTTCGACAACGGGGTGGCTCCCCCCGGTACCATCATGCCCGTGAAGCGAAGACCCGCGTGGCGCCACCTCGTCGAGGGGGGAGCCCTCTTTGCCGTGCTCGGGATAGCGCTCTCGCTGCTTTCGGGATGGGGCGTTGCGTTGTATGTCAACCTCCCGACGCGCCCGCCCAGCCAGCGCTGGCGATCGATCTCCTGCCTGGGCGAAGCGGGCAATGGACGACAGTGGATCTCTCGGATGAACGAGCACTCGCTCGGCGTCTGGCACGGCGAGCACTCCTTCTCCGGGTGGTACCCGGGAGCCTACCCGGGTGACAGCGACCCGACGGCCGCGTTCGGCTCGGCCCGTGACCTCCCGAGATGGAGCCAAGGAGCCCAGACACCCGACCCGCAGTCGCCGCCGTATCTCAGAGTCTTCGACACCGCCTGCGGCTGGCCCGTCGTGGCCTGGACGGGCAAGTTCCTCACCACGAACGACCACCCCATCCCGATCGCCGCACGCGACGGGGCGGCTCGCTGGTGCATCGCCGCCGATGTGAGCTACGACTTCGGGAAACTGCTCGTGTTGCTGCCCTATCGCCCGCTCTTCCCGGGTGCGCTGTGGAGCACCTTCATCTACGGAGGGGCCTCGTTCTTGCTCTGGAACCTGCTCGGGCTCGCCTACACGCTCCTGCTGATCGCTCCGCGAAGAGCCCGCCGTCGCGCGGCCGGGCGGTGTGCCCACTGCGGCTATCTCCTGATGGGCCTGCCCTCCTGCCCGGAGTGTGGCCGCGGGCCGCACCCCGCTCACCTTCACCCGCCGCGCCGGCCCGGCGCGAGGAGGGCCGCTGATCCCTGCAACGGATTCATCCCGTAGGCCAACAAATACGGTTTGTGCCCACGATCTTCTCCCGTACGCTGGTCGCATCGTCCGGCCGGGGCGAGGGAAGGAAGACCAATGAGGCACGGCATCGTCGCGGTCGCGTTGTTTCTGCTTGTTCTCACGCCCGTCTCAGCAAGCCGCGCTCAATCGACGAGCGCGTTCACCTATCAGGCCGCCCTCCAGAGCGGCGGGCTACCCGCCTCGGGTCCGCACGACATGCTCTTCTCTCTCTGGGACGCCCCCCAGGGCGGAACGCAGGTCGCGCCGCCTGTTTCGCTGGACAATGTGCAGGTGCAGGACGGGGTCTTCACGGTGAGCCTCGACTTCGGCGCCGCCGCGTTCATGAACCCAGGTCGCTGGCTCGAGATCAATGTCGAGGGGTTCACGCTCTCGCCACGACAGCTCGTCTCGCGCGTGCCCTACTCGATCCAGACCCGCGGCATCTTCGTTGACGAGGCCGACAGGGTCGGCATCGGCACGACCGCCCCCGCCGATGCGCTGCACATCATGGGTCCGCAGCCGACGGTTCGGCTCGAGAACGAGTCGAGCCCGGGTTCATTCGCCGAAATCAAGGATGGCACCGCCGCTCAACTCCGCATCAACAAGGTCAACAGCGAAGGACAGGTACTCCTCGACATCAACCCCAAGCCGGAGAACGGGATCAGCGCCGCGCAGATCCGCTTCTTCCGAGAGACGAACACAATCGGCCAGCGGCTCGTGCAGTTTCTACGGGGAAATTTCACCACCGCCGTGTCCGCCCAGATCGGCGTTGACGGCGCCGATTCCTTCCTTCAAGCCCACGGCGGCAACCTCGGCGTCGGCACCACCACGCCGGCCGGGCGCCTCGATGTCTCCGGCGATGGCGCGTCCCCGGCCGTTCGAGTCACCGGCATCAGCGATGTGTCGCTCGCCGCGGGTGGCACCGTCGTGGTGGGGAGCGAACGCGATGTCAACCTCGCCCTTGACAACAACGAGATCATGGCCCGCGACAACAGCGCGCCCGCGACGCTCTATCTCAACCGCGAGGGCGGGCAGATCAGCATGGGGCCCCACGGGATCCACCCCGCGTTCCTCTACGCGGTCATCAACGCCGATGGGTCCATCCGGTCCCAGTCGGGAAACCTCATCCACACCGCCGCCGGGGGCGTCCCGCTCCGCTACCGCCTCGCCGACGGCACGCACTTTTCCGAGAACGATGTCGTGATCGCCCAGATCAGGCACGACGAGCTGGTTGGAGAATACGGACAGGTGATCGCCGTCTCGCACATCGGCGCGTACCTTGAATTCACTATCACCGGGCCGGGGACCCTTCAATACCCGTTCTCGTTCGTGGTGTATCGACCCTGACCGGCCCGCTCGCGGCGAACCTGTCCGGTCACCCTTCCTCGAACATCGCGATCTGCGCCCGCTCCAGCACGCCCTCGGTGATCGGGTGCTCGATGTCGATCCGGTAATCCCCCGAGAAGCACGCCGTGCAGTACGACTCCGCCGGGTGCTTCATCACCCCAAGCATCCCCTCGAGGCTCAGGAACGCCAGCGAATCGACGCCCAGGAACTCGCGGATCTGCTCGATCTCCCGGTTGTGCGCGATCAACTGCTCGCGCGTCGCGAAATCCACCCCGAAGTAGCACGGGTGCCGGATCGGCGGGCACGAGATCCGCAGATGGATCTCCGCCGCCCCTGCCTCACGCAGCTGCGCCATCTTCACCCGCGTCGTCGTCCCGCGCACGATCGAATCGTCCACCACCACCACACGCTTGCCGGCGACGATCCCGCCCACGACATTCAGCTTCAGCCGAACCGCCGCCTTCCGCTCCCCCTGCGTCGGCTTGATGAAGGTCCGCCCCACATACCGGTTCGGCACGATCCCCTCGCGGTAGGGCAGCCCGCTCGCGCGCGCATACCCGTTCGCCGCCGACCGCCCCGAGTCGGGCATCGGCATCACCAAGTCCGCCCGCGCCGGCGCCTCACGCGCCAGCGCCTCCCCCAGTTGCTCGCGGGTCATCAGCACATTCTGCCCGAAGATATCCGACGCGGGCGATGCGAAGTAGACATGCTCGAACACGCACCGCGCCAGCCGCTCCGCCGGCGGCGCGAACCGCCGGCTCGTCACCCCGCGCGACGACAGCGTCACGATCTCACCCGGCTCCACCTCCCGGATGAACTCCGCCCCCATCACATCCAGCGCCACCGTCTCGCTCGCCACGCAGTCCGATCCGTCCTCCAACCGGCCCAGCACCAGCGGCCTCCACCCCCAGGGGTCCCGCGCCGCCTCGATCCGGTCCGGGTACAGGAACAGCACGCTGAACGCCCCCTGGAGCCGACGGAGCGTCGCCGCAAGCGGGTCGGCCGCGTCGCGCTGCTCGGGCTCGGCCAGCAGGTGGATCATCACCTCCGTGTCGCTCGTCGTGTGGAACAGGTGCCCCGCCTCCGCGAACCGGCGACGCAGCGCCGACGCGTTGATCAGGTTCCCGTTGTGCGCCACCGCCACCTGCGTCGCGTCCACCGACCCGAAGAAACGCTCGATCAACGGCTGCGCGTTGCAGGTCACCGACCCGCCCGCGGTCGAGTAGCGGTTGTGCCCGATCGCGCCGCCGATGATCGGGGTCTCGTCCGGCGCCTGGTCCCCCAGCCTCCGAAGGTGCCCGCTCAGTTCCTTCAGATCCCGCTCCCCGAACACCTCGGAGACCAGCCCCATCCCCGTCTTGCCGTCGATCTGCATCCCGTCGGCGACCGCGATCCCCGCCGACTCCTGCCCCCGGTGCTGCTGCGCGTACAGCCCCATGTAGACCCGGTGCACCGAATCGGGGTGGTTCCACACGCCCACCACCCCGCACTTCTCCTTCGGGCCGTCCTCCTGCAAGACAGCGGACGGGCGGAGAACGGGCAGCGAGATCGGGCGGCCGGCGTCGGGCATGAATCCAGCGTAGCCGACGCCCGCCCGGCCCGGCGCTCTACGACCGCGCCGGGTCGCCGAGCAGATGGTCCAGCAGCCCGCCGCACGACCGCTCCAGCATCGCGAACACCGCCTCGAACCCCTCGGGCCCCCCGTAGTAAGGGTCGGGCACATCCCCGCCCCCGCCCGGCTCGAAGTCGCGCATCAGCACGACCTTCGACGCGGGCACCCCCGCCGCGATCGCGTCCGCCCTGTTCTTCGCGTCCATCGCCACGATCAGATCGAACCGGGCCGCGTCCCCCCGGGCGTCCAACTGCCGGGCCCGGCTCGGGAGACCCACCCCGTGCGCCGCGGCCACGGCCGACGCCCTCGGGTCGGGCCGCTCGCCCGCGTGCCACCCGCCCGTCCCGCAGGAATCGACCCGGAATCGGTCCGCCACGCCCCGCGCCGCCGCGAGGTGCAGGAAGATCCCCTCGGCCAGGGGCGAGCGGCAGATGTTGCCCAGGCACATGAACAGCACCCCGGTCCGTCCGTCGCTCATCGCGCCGCCCCTCCGCCCGCCCGGAGCCCCGCGAGCACCGGGCCCACGCACGCGCGCAGATCCAGCGCCGACGGCGCGTTCCCGACGCCCGGCTCGAGCGACCACCCGACCGTGCTCGCGATCTCGACCCGTGCGCGCGCCGCGAGCCCGCCCAGCAGGCCCGCGACGGCCCCCCCCGCGGTGAACTCCGCGGGCGCGATCAGCAGGTCCGCCGCCGCGATCATCGGCAGGAAGGGCGGCGCCGCCACGAGCATCGGCGAGGCGAGCGTGGTCCGTCTCCTGAACCGGAGCGAAGACGCCCAGCGCGACGCCCCCTCGGGCGCGACGAGCACATGCCGCGTCCCCATCAACTCCACGACACCCGAGATGAACGCCAGCGCGCGCGCATCCACGCGCCGCGGGTCGCCCACCAGCGGCACGATCACCGTCTCGTTCCCCACGCCGAGCCGGGCCCGGGCCGTGGCGCGGTCCAACGCCGGACCCGGGCTCTCGAACCCGCGCACCTCGATCGCCCCGGCCCCGAGCCCGCCCCAGGCCTCGGCGAGGGGCTGGTCCGCAACCCTCGTCCGCGTCAGCCCGCGCCCCGCCCGGGGCCCGACCGACCACCCATGCCCGTCGTCCGGCGGCTCGACGAAACACCCCTCGACCGCGAGGCCCGCCGCCGCGACGCGGGCCGCGGCGCGCACCAGTTCGGGGCTCCAGAGAACCACGCGCGTCAGGCCGAGCGACCGCGCCGCCCGCGTGATCCGCCGCGACGCGTCGAACCCCCGGCCCGCCCAGCGCCGGGCGGTCAGCAGCGGCGCGCGCACGCCGAGGGCCCGGGCCGCGGCCCGGTCGGCGGAGGTCCCGAAGATGAGCACCCGGTCCCGGTGTCCCGCTTCGTGGGCCAGCAGGGGGCCCAGCAGTTCGCCGGCGCACAGGCCGCCGCGCTGCGGGTCGGGCGTCGCCAGGGCGTGCAGGGTGGGGGTCGCGTCGCTCACCGTCTCAGGCTCTGCGGGCGTTCGACATCGTAGAACAACTGGGCCAGGCCCTCGCCGGTCAGCTGCGCCAGGTCGCTCTGGGCCTGGAGCGCGCCGGTGCGCGTCCGGGCCGCGTCCACCTTGGTTGTGCGCCTGGAGAAGGTCGAGGGGTAGCCTTTCTCGCCCGCGGGCCAGACGCGCGCCTGAGACGGCACATCGAAGATCTTGACCTCGATCTCGGCGGTGGGCGCCATGTCCTGGCTCTGGCTGATCACATCGAACCGGGTCACCAGGACATAGATCACCACCTCGGCGCCGACCGCCTCTCCGATCTCCGTGACCGAGAGCAGGCCGTCATCGCCCCGCTGGTCGGCGACGGCGATCGTCGATCGGCTGTCGATCATCTTGCCCTCTCGGACGAGCTTCTTGCGGAGCAGGACATCCTGCGCCGCGGATCCGATCTGGGCCCGGATGCGCCGCTGCGCGATCTTGCTGGCCGGGTCGTCCACGAAGATCACCGTCGGGCGCTCGGGGTCGAGTTTGTAGGCCGCCTCGACCTCGCCCGGGCCCTCGATGATGATCATCGCCGGGCCCACGATGTTGCACCCCGCGATGGGCGCCAGCAGCCCGAGCGCGAGCGCGCCCCGCGTCGCCCACGCCGGGCCCCGGCGGCGGTCAGTATGTGATGTCATTGCGTTCCTCATGCCCGTAGAACAGCCAGCCGACCCGCTGGGCGAAGCGTCTGGACAACTCGGAGGTGACCGCGGCCCGGGGGAGTTCCTCCTCGAGCAGACCCTCGCGATCGGGGAACCCGACCACGATCGACTTCTCGTAGGCGGGGTCGTCGGGCAGCCCCGCGTCGATCTCGAACACCTGGACCACGCCCGAGGCGACCCCCGCCCAGGTGTAGCGGTTGCCCGGCTCGTTGAGGCGGTAGTCCACCACCTCGACCACGATCAGGCGTTCGACCCCGAGCGTCTCCCCGAGTTCACCCCGCGGCAGGGCCTGCCACTGCGGGTTCGAGTACAGGTACGACAGCAGCCGGGCGGGCGGGATGTGCGCGCTCGCGCCGGCGTTGGCGTGCAGGTCGCGGTCGATCAGGTCGGTCAGCCGCGCGGTGATGCCCGCGTGATCGGCCTCGATGATCCGGTCGGCGCTGACGATGACCGCGAAGGACTTGCCCTCCAGGCCGGTGTAGTCGGCGGGGAAGCGGGTCGAGCCCTCCCGGCGGACATTCTCCGCGACCGCGCCCGCCAGCCCGATGACGGCGCACCCGGGCGCTCCCACCAACAGGGCGGCGGACAGCACGACGCGGGGGGCGAAACGCGGACGCATGGGAGATGCCCTCCGGGCGGTGGTCCTGGCGGACGGCTGGGGCGGGGCGCGGGTGGCGCCGCCTGCTCGGGCAGAGTCTACGCCGATCGGCCCGGCGGTGTTCCGCCTCACCAGGTCGCGAGCTTGTAGACCCAGGCGAGGCCCGCGGCCCCGGCCGCCGCCCAGAGGGCCCGGGCCGAGAGCAACCGCGACACGAGGCCCCCGAGCCGGACCCCGGTTGTCAGGGTGTGCAACCCTCCCCAGAACACGCCCGCCGCCCCGAGGGCCAGCAGCAGCCCCATCGGCTGGCTGGCGAACGCCTCGACAAGGTCCCCCCGCGCCGCGTGCGCGAAGGCCGTGGTCATCCCGCAGGTCGGGCAGGGGCGGTCGAACGCGGCGACCCATCCGCAGGCGGGCAGCCCGAGTTGGGTGTGCGTGCCGTGCCCCGCGCCGTCTGGGGCCAGCATCGCCCCGATCACCAGCGGGCTCGCCGCGCCGAGGGCAACGCCGGCGCCCGCGAGTCGGCGGGCAAGGCGGCCCCTGGGCTCCTCGGTCGCAGCCATCCCCGGACGATAGCCGCGGACGCGGGGGGCGTGTGCACCCCGGGTCAGGCCGCCAGGGCGAAGGGGGCCGGGGCGGGCTCGGGGTCGATGATGACGATGTAGCCGGGCTGGATCGGGCTCATCGCGGCCTGCTCGTCGGCGAGGGCGCGGAGCGTGCGCTCGGCGCGGAGGACATCGAGCGCCGAGTCGGCGTGGCGCCCGATCGAGCGGACCGCGAGGAACCGCGTCGCGACGGTCGAGGTCGCCGACGCCCCGCCCAGGCCCGCGAGCGCCGCCTGCGGCGTGATGCCGAACGAGGAGACGCGTGCGTGGAAGACACGCACAATGTCCTCGGCGATCGCCTCGGCGAGGCCCGCGGGGAGGAGGGCCATCAGGCGGTCGTCCCCGAGGTGCCCGATGAAGATCTCGGACGACGCGTCGGCGGCGTCGCGGATGACCTGCTCGACCACATCGGCGAGCTGGCGGATCAGATCATCGCCCAGGTCGAACCCGAAGACGGTGTTGTACTCGGAGAGCCCGCGGAGATCGATGAAGGCGACATCGGCGTTCCCGCCCGAGGCGAGGGCCTGCTCGAGGGCCTGCTCGCAGCGGACCCGGCCCGGGAGCCCGGTGAGCGGGGCGACGCGCTGCTGGATGGAGCGGCAGGTCTCCGAGGCGGCCCGGAGCAGGTCGCCGAGCTCGACGACCCCGATCACCCGTCCCGACTCGGTCAGCACGAGCGGGCGGTCGGAATCCCCGCTCCTGGTCGACGCGGCGAGTTCGAGCGCGTCCTCGATGGACATGCCGATCTTCAGCGTCCGCCCCGAGGCGTGGGCGAGCCGGGAGAGGGGGGTGCGCTCGGCCTCCTCGCCCTCGACGCGCACGACCTGGTCGCGCGAGACCCACCCCGTGTAGTACCCCCCGTCGGTGACGACCAGGCCCTTGATCGCGGGCTGGCCGAGCAGTTCAGCCGCGACATCGGAGACCGGGCGCAGGGCCTCGGCGGTGTTCGCGGGGCGGACGAGGCGGGCGAGCTGGTCGACGCGGTCCCGCGCGAGCCCGCCGGCCCGGGCCTTGCGCGACTCGGCGCGGATCCGGTCCGTGAGGGGCTCGGGGATCTGCTGGCTGTGCGAGCCCGGGCGGCCCAGCAGATAGCCCTGGGCGCAGTGGACGCCCAGGCGGATCATCTGCTCGAGCTCGGCCTCTCGTTCGATGCCCTCGCCGATCATGGTGACGCCGCTGAGGCGGGCGAAGTGGGCGAGGAATCGGACGAGGTTGGTGCGCACGGGGTCGCGGTCGATGCCCTCGACGAGCTCGCGGTCGAGCTTGAGCCACTGGGGGCGCAGGAGCATGATGCGGTTGAGCCCGCTGGTGCCGGCGCCGACATCGTCGATGGCGAGCTGGAACCCGTGCTGCTGGAGCCGGACGGTCTGGCGGTGCAGCCCGTCGACATGCTGGCTCTCGCTTCGCTCGGTGACCTCGAGCACGATGCGGTGCGGGGAGAGGCCCGGGACCTCCGCCACCTCGGCGAGCAACTGGTCGGCGAACCGCTCGTCCGCGACGACCTGCGGGGTGCAGTTCAGGAAGAGGAGCACGCCCGCGGGCCAGTCGAGCGCCTGACGCAGCGCCTGCCGACGGGTCACGGTCTCCAGGTCCCACAGCATGCCGCAGGCCTCCGCGGCGTCGAAGAGCTCGCCGGGGTTGGAGAAGGCCGAGCCGGGTAGGGTCCGCGTCAGCGCCTCATAGGCACAGATCGCGGCGCGCTCGAGGCTGACAATGGGCTGGTAGACCGTGGTCACCAACCCGGCCTCGATGGTGCGGCGGAGCAGTTCGGCCCGCTCCGCCTGGGGCTTGCTGTTCTCGGTCATCTCTGGTCTCCGCGGGTCGCCCTTCCGGGTCGGCCCGATGTCCGCCCGCTTCATCGGCGGCGTGACCAGCGTTGGGGGGCCTTTGGCATCCCAAGTTCGGGGGAGACCATCCAAATGGGGGGGGCAAACCGGTTGCGAGAGGGCGAACGGTCCCGAGAACCGTCGGGTGATTTCCCTATCGGCCGATCTTGGGTGGGTTTTGATAGGAGAGAGGGGGTTCAGTCGAAGCGGAAGACGCCCTTGCGATACCCGTACAGATAGGCAACGACGGTGGTCAGCAGGAAGAACATGATGCGGGCGAGCCAGAGGAGGGACTCGTCGGACTGCGGGTCGAGGTGGGCGAAGGTGGTGGCCCAGGGATAGAGGAAGACGACCTCGACATCGAAGACCAGGAAGACCATCGCGATGAGATAGAAGCGGACATTGAACCGCTTGCGGGCCGTCCCGATCGGGTTCATGCCCGATTCGTAGGCGATCGCCTTGGTCGCGCCCGCGCGGCGGGGGCCGATGAGGAAGGTGAGCACGATGTTGCCGACCGCGAACCCGGCCGCCCCGAGGATGATCAGGAGGATGGGGGCGTACGAGGCGAGGTCGGTCACGGCGAGGGTTGGGTGCATGCCTTGCTCCATCGCGAAGGCGTGATGGTAGCCGGGCTGGTCGCGGTGGGGGCGGGGTTGCGGGCAGCGTGTCGCGACGAGGGGGAGAGGAAAGGCCGATCGGTGGCTGCCGATCTGGCAGGCCGGGGTGGGCGCGCGCCTTGGTCGGCGGGCGGGCTGGGGCGGGGGCGGGCCGCGGGGGCCGCCTCGGGGGGTGGGGCGTGGCGACGGGAGTGGCACGCCGGTTGCCTTTGAACTGCTCTCCGAGCGTGCCGCCCCGCGGCGGCGCGTGCCGAAGCACACCGTCCCGTGCGGACCGCGTCGACGCGGCCGGCGGCAGAAAGAGCAGGAGCAGGAATCCATGGCAGCCAAGGAACTCGCCTTCGACCTCGAGGCCCGTCAGCACCTTCTCGCGGGCGTGGAGAAGCTCGCCAACGCCGTCAAGGCCACGCTGGGCCCCCGTGGCCGCAACGCGGTGATCGACAAGTCCTGGGGCGGGCCGACCGTCACGAAGGACGGGGTGACGGTCGCCGAGGAGATCGAGCTCCGCAACAAGGCGGAGAACATGGGGGCGATGCTGGTCAAGCAGGCGGCGAGCAAGACCAGCGACGACGCGGGCGACGGGACGACGACCAGCACGGTGCTCGCCGAGGCGCTCTTCCGCGAGGGGCTCCGGGCGATCGCGGCGGGGGTGGACGCGAACGCGCTGGTTCGCGGGATGAAGCAGGCGGTGGAGGCGACTGGCAAGGCGATCGCCGACATGGCGACGCCGGTCGACCGCAGCGGCAAGAGCAAGGACATCGAGAATGTCGCGTCGATCAGCGCCAACAACGACGCGGAGGTGGGCAAGATCCTCGCCGACGCGTTCAAGCGGGTGGGGGCCGACGGGGTGATCACCGTCGAGGAGGGCAAAGGCCTCGACACCGAGGTGACGGTGGTCGAGGGCATGCAGTTCGACCGGGGCTATCTCTCGGCGAACTTCGTGACCGATGTCGACGAGATGAAGGTCTCGCTCGACAAGTGCCTGGTGCTCATCCACGAGGACAAGATCGACAGCGTCAGCAAGCTCGTCCCCGTCCTCGAGAAGGTGATGAAGGCGAAGAAGCCCCTGCTCATCATCGCCGAGGACATCACGGGCGAGGCCCTGTCCACCCTGGTCATCAACAAGCTCCGCGGCACGCTCCAGGTCGTCGCGGTCAAGGCCCCGGGCTACGGCGACCGCCGCAAGGCGATGCTGGGCGACCTCGCGGTCCTGACCGGCGCCAAGGCCGTGATGAAGGACCTGGGCGTCGAGCTCGACTCGATCGAGCTGGCGGACCTGGGGATGGCCAAGAAGGTCGAGGTGGATTCGGACAACACGACGATCATCGAGGGCGCGGGGTCGACCAAGGAGATCCAGGCCCGCATCGAGCAGATCCGCCGGGAGATCGAGGCCTCGACGAGCGACTACGACCGCGAGAAGCTGCAGGAGCGGCTCGCGAAGCTCGCGGGGGGCGTGGCGCAGATCAATGTCGGCGCCGCCTCCGAGGCCGAGCTCAAGGAGAAGAAGGCCCGCGTCGAGGACGCGCTGCACGCGACGCGCGCGGCGTTGGCCGAGGGGATCGTCCCGGGCGGCGGGGTCTCGTTCGTTCGGGCCCGTGCGGCGATCGAGAAGATGAAGGAGTGGAAGGCCGTCTTCGGGAAGGGGACGGAGGTCACCGCGGAGTCGGTCGGGCAGTACAAGTACGACCTGGCGGCGGGGATGGATGTGGTGTACAAGGCGTTGTCGGTGCCGCTGCGGACGATCGCGACCAACGCCGGGGCGAAGGGCTCGGTGGTGGTCTCGAAGGTGGCGGAGGGGACGGGCAACTTCGGGTACAACGCGTTGACGGACACCTACGAGGACCTGGTCGCGGCGGGGGTGATCACGCCGGCGAAGGTGGACCGCTCGGCCCTGTTCAACGCGTCGAGCGTGGCGACGGTGCTGCTGGCCGCGGAGTGCGTGATCACCGAGAAGCCCGAGGCGAAGGACGAGCACGCCCACGCGGGCGCGGGCGGCGGTGGCATGGGCGGGATGGGTGGCATGGGGGGCATGGGTGGCATGGGTGGCATGGGCGGCATGGGGTTCTAAATGGCAGGTCCAACGGCAAACAACAGCGGCTCAAGGGGTGCCAATCCAGTTTCTGCCGAGGACGGACAAGAAGTTGTTGTGTCCGTTGAGAATGTCAGGAAGTGGCTGAGTGATTCGAAGCGGGCATTGCGTTCCGTAACGCAGTGTCGGGAGCGCTTGCAGGAGGCAATCACAGAGTCCCAGGCTTTGCTCGCCGACTTGGAGGCTGCAAAGCAACAGATGCATTCACTGAAAGATCAGGTTGGCGACCAATCGGCGGAAGTGGCGAGTATCGTCGAGACTTCAGCGGCGATGAATGACGAGGTTCGAAATGCTGTTGAATCTGCCAAGGCGGCGCTTTCGATCGCCCAGAGTATCGGGGTTAGTGCTGAGCAGGCGCAGGCGGATTTTGACAAGATTGAGGCGATCGCAAAGAAGGCCGCTGTGCGATCTGCCCACATCGAAGATGGTTTCAAGTATGTCGATCAGATGAAGCCGAAAGTGGAGGTTGCTGTTGACACGATTGAGAAACTCCGCAGCAAGGCCGAGTCCATTTACGACGAGGCAAGCGCTCGCGGCGGCCGCCTGACTGAGATTGAGACGGCAGCAAGCGAGGCTCGTGATTCTGCGATCGAAGCAGCCGAGAGAGTTGCGGTCGAAGCAGACAGGCTCGAGGTTTGTGCGGCGACAGCGGCTGCAACAGAGGGAAAGCTCAAGGAGCTTGTTTCGCAGTATCACGAGCTTGATGCGCAAGTCCGCTCGCTCCTGCCGGGGGCAACAAGTGCCGGCCTTGCGTCCTCGTTCAACGCAAGGGCTTCCGAGTTTGACAAGTCAGTCAGAAACTGGGAGATTATCTCTGTTGTGTCGCTTGTGGGACTCTGTGTTTATGCGTTATTCTTTGGTGATTCACTGATAGCGAGGATCGATCCGAATGCTCCGGCTGTTACTGCAGTCCTGCTCTTGACGAAGACCATGATTGCACTTCCATTGGTCTGGCTCGCTCTTTTTGCCGGACGTCGTGGCGGAATTCTTAAGCGAGTTCGCGAAGACTATCGGTACAAGGCAGATCTTGCGACTGCTTTTGAGGGATTTAAGACGCAATTGTCTGACATTCCGCCCGAGGAGAAATCGCAAAGAGTCGGTTTGTCAGAAACGGTACTTGGAATTCTGTCCGCCCAGCCGGGTCGTCTGTATGATGCGAAGCACCAAGAAGTTACTCCATTCTCCGCGATTGCGGACGCATTCTCGGGGGCGTCAAAGAACCGTCGGGCACGAATGTCTATGCCTGGCATTGAAGCTGAGATTGAAGACACGCACGAGCGTTAGATGCTAGGGCTCGATCCGTGGTGCAAGCCGTGCTGGAGGTGAGAGGGCACGGGTTGCGAGCAATCCGTGGCGCCCGAGGGGGAGGAGAGGCGGAGAGACAGGCGGGACGCCTGTTCCACCGAGTGGGAGAGATGAGTTGGGAGTGACGGGCTGAAAGCCCGTCCCGCGAGGGATTTGGGACATGGGGCGACAGGCGGGACGCCTGTCCCACCGAGAAGGCAAGAAGGCGATGACACCCGACGAGGCCATCCAGGAGATCACGAGGCGGTTGGTCGAGCGGTTCGACCCGCGCCGCGTCATCCTGTTCGGCTCGCGGGCGCGGGGGGACGCGGGGGAGCGGAGCGACTTCGATTTTATGGTTCTTGTTGACGAGGTCTCCGACCGGTTCGCCCTGGTCACGGCGATGTACGAGGCGAAGCGTGGCGTGCCGGTCGGGTGTGACTTTGTTGTCGCGACGGAGCAGGAGTACGAGCGAGAGCGGGAGACGCCGGGAACGGTCTTTTATTACGCGGATCGGGAGAAGCGGGTGCTGCATGAGCGGGCGGCCTGAACAACTCGCCGAGACAGCGCGTCGGTGGGTCGGCCTCGCCTCCGACGACCTCCGTGTGGCCCGGTGCGCCCTGGGGCTGGCCGACCCGCCTTACTGGCTGGTTGCGTATCACCTCCAGCAAGCCGTGGAGAAATCGCTCAAGGCGGTGCTGGTCCGTCGGGGGGTCGGGTTTCCGCTGACGCACGATATCTCGCTGTTGCTCGACCTGTGCGCCGAGCACCTCCCGGAGAGCCGGGGTTGGCGCGGCGCGGTGCGGCTGTCGAACTACGGGACGCAGGGCCGGTATCCGGGGATCGCGGAGACGGTGGGGGAGAACGAGGTCGGGCAGGTTTTGGGGATCGCGACGGAGATTGTCGAGACGATCGCGTCGCGGATGGGTCAGGAGTAGTCACAAGGCGGCGTCGCCGTCCAGATGGAGATAGGAACATGGCAGTCAAGCCTCTTGAGGATCGCGTTCTGGTCAAGCCCATCGAGAAGGAGACGAAGACCGAGTCGGGTCTGTATCTCCCCGAGTCGAGCAAGGAGCGCCCGATCCAGGGCAAGGTCGTGGCGATCGGGCCGGGCAAGCTGCTGGACAACGGCACGCGGGCGCACCCGAGCGTGAAGGTTGGGGACAAGGTGGTGTACGGCAAGTACGCGGGCACCGAGGTGGAGATCAAGGGCGACAAGCACCTGATCCTGCGGGAGACGGAGCTGCTGGGTGTGATCGGGTGAAACCCGGGGATCGGGGATGAGCGATCGGGGATCAGGGTTGAGCGATCCGATACGGTCATACCGAGACCTCGAGGCCTGGAAACTCGGGATCTCGTTGACCAAGCGGATCTACCTGATCACCGGGTGTTTCCCCGATTCCGAGCGGTACGGTTTGGTCAGCCAGCTACGGCGTGCCTCGGTCTCGATCCCGAGCAACATCGCCGAGGGCTGGGGGAGAGGCAGCACGACCGAGTACGCGCGATTCCTCAGGGTCGCGCGGGGATCGATGTACGAGGTCGAGACGCAACTGACTATCGCCGGCGAACTCGGCTACCTGAAGGACGACGAGCTCAACCGGACGATGGACGAGTCGAATCAGTGTGGCCGGGTGCTTTCCGGCCTGTTGAGGAGCATCGAAGCCAAACTGGGTCGCGGGCCGCAGCCCTGATCGCCTGTCGCTGATCCCCGATCCCACAGCCTTGGAGCAACCACCATGGGTCACAAGCAGATCATGAACAAGAACAACGCTCTTCTCGAGATGAAGAAGGGCGTCGACAAGCTGGCCGACGCGGTCAAGTGCACCATGGGGCCCGCGGGTCGCCATGTCGTCATCGAGAAGTCGTACGGCGGGCCGAGCGTGACCAAGGACGGCGTCTCGGTCGCCAAGGAGGTCGAGCTGCCCGATCCGTTCGAGTCGATGGGCGCGAAGATGGTGCACCAGGTCGCCAAGAAGACCGCGGACAAGGCGGGCGACGGGACGACCGCGGCGACGGTGCTGGCGCAGGCGATCTTCACCGAGGGCCTCAAGCATGTCGCCGCGGGGGCCAACCCGGTGCACCTGCAGCGGGGCATCAACTTCGCCGCGGGCGTCGCGGCGGAGGCGATCGAGAAGGCCGCGATCCCGTGCAAGGGCAAGGCCGATTACAAAAAGGTCGCGACGATCTCGGCGAACAGCAACGCCGAGGTGGGCGAGCTGATCGCCGAGGCGATCGCCAAGGTCGGGGCCGAGGGCGTGGTCGAGATCGAGGACGGCAAGACCGCCGAGACGACGCTGGACTACACCGAGGGCATGCAGTTCGACAAGGGCTACCTCTCGCCGTACTTCATGACCAACCCGAAGACGGGCGAGGCGGTGCTGGAGGACGCGCTGATCCTGATCTACGAGAAGAAGATCGGCAACCTGCCCGACCTGCTCCCCCTGCTCAACAAGATCGCCGCGAGCGGCAAGCCGCTGCTGATCATCGCCGAGGATGTCGAGAACGAGGCGCTGGCGGCGCTGGTCGTCAACCGCCTCCGCGGGGTGCTGAACATCTGCGCCGTGAAGGCCCCGGGCTTCGGGGACCGGCGCAAGGCGATGCTCGGCGACATCGCGGTGCTGACCGGGGGCGTGTTCTTCAGTGAGGACCTGGGTCGCAGCCTCGAGTCGATCGACCTGGGCGAGCTGGGTCGGGCGAAGAAGATCGTCGTCACCAAGGACGACACCACCGTCATCGAGGGTGCGGGCAAGAAGAAGGACATCGACGCCCGGGCGGCCCAGATCCTCGCCCAGCACGAGAAGTCGACCAGCGACTACGACCGCGAGAAGCTGATGGAGCGGCACGCCAAGCTCACCGGCGGCGTCGCGATCCTGCATGTCGGCGGCTCGACCGAGCAGGAGCAGAAGGCCCGCAAGGACCTCGTCGACGACGCGCTGCACGCCACCCGCGCGGCGGCGAAGGAGGGCTTCGTGCCCGGCGGCGGGGTCGCGCTGCTCCGCACCGTCGCGGCCCTCGAGGCGGCGCAGAAGAAGGCCAAGGGCGACGAGAAGCTCGGCTTCGACATCGTCCGGGTCGCGATCGAGGCCCCGGCGCGGCAGATCGCCCTCAACGCGGGCTACGACGGCGACCTCGCGGTCGAGACCATCCTCGAGAGCGACGGGCACACCGGGCTCGACGCGGCGACGGGCGAGTATGTCGACCTCGTCAAGGCGGGCATCATCGACCCGGCCCTGGTGGTCAAGAGCGCCCTGATCAACGCGGCCAGCGTGGCGGGGCTGATGCTCACGACCGATGTCATGGTGACCGACCTCAAGACGGAGAAGGAGCCGGCGGTCGGCGCGGTGAGCTGAGGCCCTCGGCCCTCCCTCTCCCGGTGGGACAGGCGTCCCGCCTGTCATCTCCGGGTCTCATCGCCAGGAGGCCACGGAGGGGAAGAGGGGTTGGTGAGACAGGCGGGACGCCTGTCCCACCGAGGGTGAGAAGAGGCCCGCCCGCGTCGGCGGAGGAGAGAGCGGCGACGCGGGCGAACAACCGAACGGGCCCCGGCGGGAGACCGGCGGGGCCCGATTGATGAGAAGGCGCTGGGCACTAGGCACAAGGCACTAGTCCTCGGTGCGGCGCTGTGGGCCCTGACTCCACTAGTGCCCAGTGCCTGATGCCCAGTGCCTTCCCCATGCCCACCACACGCGACTACTACGAGATCCTCGGCGTCGAGAAGTCCGCGTCGGACGACGACATCAAGCGCGCCTACCGGCGCCTCGCGATGAAGCACCACCCGGACCGCAACCCGGACGATCCGGAGGCCGAGGCGAAGTTCAAGGAGGCGGCCGAGGCCTACGAGGTGCTCAGCGACCCCGAGAAGCGGGCCCAGTACGACCGGTTCGGGCACGAGGCGTTCCGCGGGCGGGGGGCGGCCCACCACGACTTCAGCCGGATGAATGTCGACGACATCTTCTCGATGTTCAACGACATCTTCGGCGGCGGGGCGGGGGTCGGCGGGTTGCGCGGGGGTACGACCTGGAGACCGAGGTCGAGATCGACTTCAACGAGGTGCTCAAGGGGGCGACGCGCGAGGTCGAGTTCAGCCGGCTCGATGTCTGCGAGACCTGCGGGGGCAACGGGGCCAAGCCCGGCACCAAGCCCGAGACCTGCTCGACCTGCGGGGGGCAGGGCAAGGTGCAGCAGGCGGGGCTGGGGGGGATGTTCCGCATGGTCACCGCGTGCCCGGCCTGCCGGGGCGTGGGGACGGTGGTCAAGGAGCGCTGCCCCGCGTGCCACGGGAAGGGGCGGCAGTCGAAGAAGCGGCGGCTGTCGGTAAAGATCCCGCCGGGCATCCGGGACGGGCAGGCGATCCGCGTGCAGGGCGAGGGCGAGCCCCCGGCCCGCGAGCAGAGCGCCGGCGGCGAGGGCGTGCGGGGCGACCTGCATGTCGTCGTCCGGGTGCGTGAGCACGACCTGTTCACCCGCGAGGGCGATCACCTGCTGATGGAGATGCCGATCTCGTTCACGCAGGCGGCGCTGGGCGCGGAGGTGAGCGTGCCCACGCTCGAGAGTTCCACCGCGGTGAGCATCCCGCGGGGCACGCAGTACGGCGCGATGTTCACGGTGCCGGGCGAGGGGCTGCCCAACCTGCGGAGCGGGAAGCGGGGCGACCTGGTGATCGTGACGAAGATCGAGACGCCCAAGAAGCTGACCAGGCGTCAGGAGCAGTTGTTGCGTGAGTTCGCGGAGACGGAGGACCACAGCGTCTCGCCCGAGAGCCACGGATTCTGGAAGAAGATCAAGGACGCCCTCGGCGGGAACGGGTGAGCCATGAGCGACACGAGAGAACACAACGGGACCGACGACGCCACGCAGGCCCCGGGGACACCCGCGGACGAGGGTTCCCTGACGCCCGAGCAGGCCGAGGAGCTCGTCTCGCTCGCCAGGGCGGGCGGGCTCGATGTGCCGGTCGGCGCCGAGGACTTCGCCGAGGCGTTGCGCCTCGTCGCCGCGCAGCGGGACGAGCACCTCGAGCGCCTGCAGCGGACCGCGGCCGATTTCCAGAATTTCCAGCGCCGGGCCAGGCAGACCGAGCGCGACACGCGGGAGCTCGCCGCGGCGGGCGTCGTGCAGTCGCTGATCCCGCTGCTGGACTTCTTCGACATGGCGCTCAAGCAGAACCCGGAGACCGCGACCGCGGCCCAGGTCATCGGCGGCGTCGAGATGATCAAGAGCGAGTTCGTCCGCGTGCTCTCGGGGCACGGCGTCGGGTCGATCGCCCCGTCGCGGGGGGACGAGTTCGACCCGCTCCGCCACGAGGCGATCGAGCATGTCCGGGGCGAGGGCGTCGCGCCCAACCACATCGTCGACCTCCGCACGCCCGGCTACACGCTGGGCGACCGCGTCATCCGCCCGGCGAAGGTGACGGTCGCGGCCAAGGCGGGCGATGCGAACACGGACGACCCCGGAGCGGACCGGGCCGATCCGGGCGAGGAGGGCTGACCATGCCGACCTACGAGTACCGCTGCGACGGGTGCGGTCACGAGTTCGAGATCTTCCAGAGCATCACCGCCAGGTCGCTCCGCAAGTGCCCGGCGTGCGAGAAGAACACGCTCGAGCGGCTGATCAGCGGTGGGGGGGCGGTGCTGTTCAAGGGGTCGGGGTTCTACGAGACCGACTACCGCTCGAAGGACTATGCGCAGAAGGCCGAGGCGGAGAAGAAGTCCGCCGCGGGCGACGCCCCGTCGGGCTCGTCGCCGGGCAAGCCCGAGGGGGGCGCCCCGGCCAAGACCGAGCCGAAGGCCGAGCCCGGCGCTGGCAAGGGCGAGAAGAAGAACGCCGCGAAGAAGGGCGCCGCCAAGGCGTGACCGCGCCCGCCCGCGGGGTCGCGGCCCAGGGGGTCATCGTGCCGATCATCGGACAGGGCATCGACGCGATCGATGTGGACCGGATCGCCCGGCTTCTGGAGCGGCACGGGGAGCGTTTCCTCGAGCGTTGCTTTACGCCGGGCGAGCGGGCCTACGCGGACTCGAGCCGTCGCCGTGTCGAGCACTACGCCGCCCGCTTCGCCGCCAAGGAGGCGATCCTGAAGGCGATCGGCACGGGGTGGTCGCGGGGGGTTGACTGGAAGGACGCCGAGGTGACGCGCGAGCCGTCGGGGCGTCCGGGCGTGCGGCTGCACGGTGTGGCGGCGCGGATCGCCACGGAGTTGGGCGTCACGCGATGGTCCCTCTCGCTCTCGCACACCGCGACGCACGCGTTCGCCTCGGCGATCGCGGAGGGCTGACCGCCGCCCGCGGCGCGACCGCGAGCCCGTCTCAGCCCTTGCGACCGAAGAGCCCGAATCGCTTCTTCCCGCCGGCGTCGGCTTGGTCCTCGATCGCCTGCCTGAGCAAAGACGCGAACGCCGACGCGGACGCGGGACGACGCCCCGGGTCCCGCTCCAGCGCCGCGGCGATCGCCCGGGCCGCCTCCTCGCTCACGCCCGGCGTCTGCTCGTTCGCGGGCGGGAGGTGCCGCGTCGCGGCGGCGAGCAGGAGCCCCTGCGTATCGGCCGGGAAGGGTGATCGCCCGGTCAGCAGCGCATACCCGAGCAGCCCGAGGGCCCACAGGTCCGCCGCGGGCGTGAGGGCCGGGCCGCCCGCCGCCAGCGCCGCGACGCGCTCCGGCGCGATCGCTTCGAGTTCCTCGGGGCCGAGCGAGGCGAGCACGGCCCCGCCCGGGTCGAACCGCCCGAGCCAGCGCAGCACCGCCATCCCGTGGCGATCGAGCACGACCGTCTGCGGGCCCACGCCCGCGTGGACGAGGCCCGCGTCGTGCGCGTTCTGCAGCGCGTCCGCCAGGTCGGCGAGCCAGAGCAGCACGAGCCGCTCATAGACGCGCTCGTTCTGCGACAGGATCTCCATGACCTGCGGCGCGAGCATCGCCTCCACGAGCCCCAGGGCACGGAGCACCTCGTCGGGCCCCGAGGCCGTGATCGGCTTGAGCGAGACTCGCTCGAGCACATCGCCGAGCGAGGGGGAGCCGTCGGACTCGATCACGAGGTAGCCCCGGCCACTGCACACGCCGCTGTCCATCACCTTCGCGAGGTTGCGGTGCGTGAGCGAAGCCGCCCGGGCGGCCCGGTCGGGTGACTCGCCGCCCTGGGCCAGCCCGATCAACACCGACTCGCCCGTCGCCCGGTCTCGCGCCGAGAAGAGCCCGGGGGCCTCCGGGCGGAGGATCTCGTACCCGGGGATCGCCGGCGCCGCGCCAGGTTCGCCCGGAGGCGTGGACTGTTCCTGAGCGGGCGCCGGCGAGGGCGCGGCATCGACGCTCGCGATCGGTGGCGTGATTGCTGGCGCGGCCGTCGCACGCGGCTCCCGGGTCGGCGCGTCCGGCATCGGCGTCCGGACCGGGCTCACCGGGGCGGGCTGCTCGCGGGGCTGATCGACCGGCGGTGGCGACACGGGCGGCGGGTAACTGGGTGGGGCCGGGGCGGGAGGTGGCGCCGGCGCCGACGCCGGCTCGGCGGGCACGGGCCGCGCCCGCGGTTCCTCGTGCGCCACGGGCGGCGTGCCGTGGTCAGGCTCAGGCACGCGCGACACCACCCCGGGAGCATGCCGCGGGGGCTCGGCCTCCGGGAGCCGCAGCCCCGCGGGCCCGCCCCGCTCCTCGGCGATCCGCTCGGCGATCTTGGTCGCGCGTCGGAGCCGCTGCTCCGCGGGCCGATCCGGCAGCGAGAGCGTCGCTTCGATGTCCGCGTTCACGCTTGTGCGCGAGGCGAGGTCGTCGCCCAGCAGCAGCATGCACCGCAGGAGCGCGACGCGGTCCTCCTCCGCGGGCAGCGCAAAGCGGGCGGCGAGTTCCTCGACCCGCGCGACGAAATGCCGCACAACCGCGGGCTGGTCCAGCCCGAGCTTCGAGCCCCCGAACTCGCGCTCAAGCGGGCGCAACAGCGACGCCGCGGCGCCGAACTGGGAGACATCCGCCGGCTTTGGCTTCGGCGGAGGCGGAGGCGGAGGCGGAGGCGGAGGTGGAGGTGGAGGTGGAGGCGGAGGCGGAGGTGGTGGAGGTGGCGATTCTGCGACGGGCGGAATCGGGGATGCCAAGGTCCCCGTCCTCTCGTCAGCCGGCGGCGGCGCCACGGGCCGTGCGCTGACCTCCGGCTCCGGAACGGGCTCGGGGCTCGGCTCCGGCCCGGCTTCCTGCAGGGGTTCCGGCTCGGGCGGCGCGGCCGGGGCCGCCTCGGGGGGTCTCGGCGCGGCGGGCAGCGGAGTGGGCATCGGGGCGGGCTCGGCGGCGCGGGGAACGCGCACCCGGAGCCTCACCTCGCTCAGTTCGATCTCGTGCGTCCCCGTCAGCGCGACGCGCTCGGCCACGAACGAGCCGTCGCAGAACACCCCGATCTCCTGGTCAAGGTTCTGCAGAACCGGGCCATCCGCGGCGAGCAGGAACCGGCAATGCCGGGGGGCGATCAGCGGATCGTCCAGCACGATCGCGCAGGCCCCGGAGCGGCCGATCTCGACCATCCCGCCCTCGGCGAGTTCAAAGGCTCGGCTCCCCCCGGGAAGCCCGTCGATCTCGATGGTCACACTCCGCGGCATCCGTGGTCCTCGGCCGCCTCCGGGAGCGGGGCGGGCACGCATCCTAGAGCGAGGCCGGGGCGCGGTTTGGCGCGGCACAAAAGAACGAGGCGGCCCAGTGGGACCGCCCCGTCGAGGTGATCGGTTTCAGGTGCGGCCGCGATCAGCGGCGGCGACGGGCGGCGACGAGCCCGCCCACGCCCACGAGGGCCAGCGCCCCGGGGGCCGGGACGACCGTGTAAGACAGGAAGTCGCCCGACACCGACTGGACGCTCCAGTCCGAGGTCGCCTGATCGGCGCGGGAGAGGTGGTCAACACCCGGATCCCCGCCGCCGTTGGCGGTGGTGATCACATCGAAGAAGAAGGTGTCGCCGATCCCCACGCCCAGGTCGGAGAGCAGGATCTGCCAGGTCTGCGTCCCGGCGGCGTGCCCCGCGTCGGTCGCGGAGATGTTGGCGCTGCCCATCCAGGTCGCGCCCAGCAGGCTCCACGAGCCGGTGTACGCGTAGACCTCGCCGCCCGCGCCGCTGCCGCCGTCGTCGGCCCAGGTCGCGGTCCAGTGGGTGATGCCGCGGCCCCAGTCGATGTTGCGGCCCCAGCCGTTGCTGTTGTCGCTCGGCCCGCCCTGCCCGTTGTCGATGCCCAGGGCGTACTTGCCCCAGTTCGAGCTGTCCAGGTCGCCCCGGGCGGTGACGCTGATGTACAGCCAGGTCGCGTCGTTGGTCATCTCGACCGACGCGATGTCGAGGTGGGCGAACCCGTTCTCGAACAGGTCGTTGGTCGCGTCGTTGTAAGTCGCGGCCGACGCAAAGCCGCAGGCCGTGGCGAGCACGGCGGTGGTGATCACGGTCTTCATGTCTCTGTCCTCTCTCACGAAACCCGGTTGACGCTGTGTTTCCAAGGGGTCCGTTTGGACCCCAATGCCCCTAGAGTAGGGCATCCCAAGGCCTTGCGCCAAGCGGGGAATCGTCGGCGGACGCAAATTTCCGGAGGGCGGGCCCGCAGGATCTGTGCTGATCCAAACACCCCCGCCTCCTCGGGCGCCGGGTGACCTTTCCGCCCCGGCGTGAGTAGGCTTGGGCATGGGCAATTCTCGGATTTTCGTGTTGTTTTCGGTGGTCTTCGTCCTCTTTGGGCCCGGTTCGTTTCTCGGACCCGCGCGGGCCGAGGACCCGGCGATGCAATCGACGACCGGTCCCATGATCGGGCATGTCTCCCCGACCAGCGCCATCGTCTGGCTCCGGAGCGGCCAAGCGGGCGAGCACCGGCTGGTCGTCTCGCCCCGACGCGGAGCGCCGGTCTTTGAGGACGCGGCCACGGCGCTCGACGCCGACGACCTCACCGTGCGGTGGCGCGTGGGCGGGCTGGAGCCGGGCACCGAGTACACCTATTCGTTCCTGCTCCCCGACGGCTCGACGCGGACCGACGACGACTTTGTCTTCCGGACCCCGCTCGATCCGGCGACGCCGCAGCGCGTCACGCTCGCGTTCGGCGCCCTCGCCGACAGCACGCCCTCGCCGGTCTGGACCCGCATGCTCGCCGAGCGCGTGGACGGGCTTGTGCTGCTGGGCGACGCGCCGTTTGTCGACACCTCGGACCTCGACGCCGCCCGTCGGGCCCACCGCGCGTTTCTCGCGGTGCCCGAGGTGAGCAGGCTGATCCGCCGGACCCCGGTCTGGGCGACCTGGAACGACCACGACTTCGGCCAGGCCGGCGCGGACGGCAACTTCGCGGGGAAGGTCAACGCCCGGGTCGCGTTCACCGAGTACCGGGCCCTCGACCAGTTCGGACGCGAGGAGGAGGGGATCTACACCTCGTTCCGCCTGGGCCCGGTCGAGGTCTTCCTTCTCGATACGCGTTCGTTCATGAATGTCGAGCCCAGCCCCGTCGCCTCCACCGAGGGCACGATGCTGGGCCACGAACAGTGGCGCTGGATCACGCAGGCGCTGAACAGTTCCGACGCCCCGTTCAAGCTCGTCTGCAGCGGGGCCCTTTGGGACAGCCGCTACGACGGCTCAACGGACGATTGGGCCACCTACTACCCCGAGCTCGACATCATGCTCTTCCAGGTCCGCCAGGCCGAGACGCCGGGCGTTGTGCTGCTCTCGGGTGAACTCGGCATCGCGCGGGCGATGCGCTTCCCGATGACGGAGATCGCCGGGTACGACATCTGGCAGTTCAACCCCGGCGCCCTGGGCGACCGGGCCGAGCCCCTGCTGCGCCAGCCGCACACGGCGACCGTGCACCAGGCCAGCGCCGGCGGCACCTTCCTGCGGCTGACCGCCGACAGCACCGTGACCCCCGCCGAGCTCACCGCGACCTGGATCCGGGCCGACGGGGAACGGCTCTTCTCCGTCTCGATGACGGCGGACGACCTGACCCCCAAGTCGCCCCCGCCCAACTTCGGCGCGCCGGTGCACGAGCACGACCACGACGGGTGAGGCCGTCTTCGGTTCAGACGCGCGCCTGAGGAGCGCGGGCCCGCGGAGCCTTGTTCCCCGGTTGCGCCAAGCGCGCGAGCCCTGGGCTCGCTCGGGTCTCATACTGATCTGGATTGGTTGACGCGCGGAAAGCGGTGCCACGACCCGCCCGGAGGGCGCGTCGTGCGTCTCTCGTCGGCGTCCGATCCGCACCACGCGCCGCTGACGCGGCGGGTGGTGGCACCGGCGGCGCACGCGCAGCGGTTAATCACGAGCCGTATCATGCGGCTCGTGACAAAACGCCGTGCCACGAGCCTGGAGCGCAAGAAAGAGGGCCCGGGTTCGCCCCGGGCCCCGCGGGTTGCGTCGCGTTCAGGCGGTGATCACGGGAAGATCCCGCGGACCTTGTAGACCTCGCCGATGTGCTGCAGGGCCGCCCCGAACGCCGCGGTCCGAAGGTCGCACCCGTAGCGTTCCCGCACCGCCATCGCCCGGCGGGCGGCGACGACCATGTGGCGGTTGAGCTCGCGGTCGACCTGCTCGGCGTCCCAGGTGACGCAGGATTTGTTCTGGAGCCACTCGAAGTAGGACACGGTCACGCCGCCCGAGTTCGCGAGGATCGCCGGGATCACCTCGATGCCCTTGTCCATGAGCACCCGGTCGCCCGAGGGCGTGCACGGCGCGTTGGCGGCCTCGGCGAGCACCTTGCAGTCGATCATCGCGGCCTGCTTGGGCTGGATCATCTGCTCGAGCGCGCCCGGGATGAAGACATCGCACTTGGTCTGGTAGAACTCCTCCTCGCTGATCACCTCGCACCCGTGCGAGGCGTGCGTGCCCGTGCCGGTGATGCTGGGCTGCTTGTCGTACCCGCGGATGCCGTAGTTCGCCTCGCTGAACGCCGCGAGGGAGTGGCAGTCGAGCCCGTCGTCGTTGCGGATCGCGCCGGTGTGGTCCATCACCGCGACGATCTTCGCGCCCATGTCCTGCAAGATCCGCCCGGCCCACGAGTTCACATTGCCGAACCCCAGCAGCGTCACCGTCATGCCCTGGATCGAGATCCCGATCCCCGGGAGCATCTCTGCGAGCACATCCGAGACGCCCTGCCCCGTCGCCTTTTCGCGGCCGAGCGAGCCCCCGAACGAGACCGGCTTGCCCGTCACGACCCGCAGGGCGTCGTTGTCGGCGTGCCGCCCCGAGACCATGTAGGTGTCCGCGAACCAGGCCATGATCTGCGCGTTCGTCCCCACATCCGGCGCGGGGATGTCCTGGTCGGGCCCGATGATGTTGCTGATCGCGGCGCAGTACCGGCGGGTGACCCGCTCGAGTTCGCCCACGCTCAGCGACCGCGGGTCGCACTTCACGCCGCCCTTGCCGCCGCCGTAGGGGATGCGCACCAGCGCGCTCTTCATCGTCATCAGGAACGCCAGGCTCTTGACATCGTCGAGGTGGACATCGGGGTGGTAGCGGAACCCGCCCTTGTAGGGCCCGAGGGCGTTGTTGTGCTGGATGCGGTACCCCTTGAACAGCCGGTGGTGCCCGTCGTCCATGCGGACCGGGAAGTGGACCATCACCTCGTTCTTGGGCTGGGCGAGGATGATCTGCACCCGGTGCTTCAGGTCGATCATGTCCGCCGCCTTGAGCATCTGCCCGACGGTCTGGGTATAGAGGTTATCGGGGTCGGTCGGGAACCCCAGCTCCTCCAGGATCGGGTGCGAGGGCTGAGCGTCCTTGCGGGCGGCGTCGGTCGTGGTCGCGGTGGTCATGGTTGGTGGGCCCTATAAAGAGCAGGCGAGCGGGCCGGCGCCCGCAACGGTCACGATTCACAACCCCATCGGTCCGTTCGAGCGGGTTCTGGAATCTCGGGCGTTCCGAAGGCGGGGTGTCCACCCGCGAACGCCGCGGGTTCCGGGCAGTCTCGCCCCGGGCCGAGCCGCCCGGGGAGCGGACATACGGTTGTGATGGTACAGGGGTTCGCCCGAGAAAAGCCAACCCGGGCCCCTCACGCAACGCGAAAGTCACCATGATCCTCTACTCCGCCGCCGACCTGCTCTGGGCCACTCGGATCAAGTCCACCGCTGAGGACCTCGGCATCCCCTGCCGCCCCGCCCGCAGCGCCGAGATGCTCCGGGCCCGCCTCGCGGATTCGCCGGTGCGGGCGGTCCTTCTCGACCTGGAGGCTCCCGACGCGGCCTTTGAATTGCTCGGGGCGCTGCGGGGCCCCGGCGCGGGCGACGCCGAGCGGGCCGTCCGGGTGGTCGCGTGGGGTCCCCATGTCGCGGTGGACCTGTTCGCCCGGGCCCGGGAGGCCGGCGCCGACGAGGTCCTGACCCGCGGGGCGTTCTCGAACGGTCTGGCCGGTCTGCTCACCCGCTTGGGCGGGGGAGGGGCCTAGGCCCCGGCCCGAGCCCGTCTCCGGGCGCTTCATTCCGTCCCGGTGGAGCGCTAGGCTTGAGACCCCACAGGCCGGACCACGCCGCGGCATGCGTCGCGGGTGGCTCGACACCACAAACCGCCTCAGGAGAGGCGCCGGGCGGCTGGGCGTTCTTGGGCCCGGTCCCCCGATGGGCAGTCAAGCCGCGACCCCGATCGGCCTGGGGCGTCGCGGATCTCTGCCCGGCACATCGCACGACGGCGGTGAAGAAGGAAAACGATGATTGATGAAACGCTGATCGCGTCCCTCGGGATCGGGGACGACGAAGCCGAGGCGCTGCTGGCCGAGGCGTTCGGGACCCGCGGCACGAGCACGATGGATTCGCTGCTCGACCAGCGCGTCGAGGAGCTCAGCCCCGGCAAGCTGATCAAGGGCAAGATCATCGGGTTCTCCGGCGACGATGTCGTCGTCGAGGTGGGCCTGAAGAGCGAGGGGCTCATCCCCAAGGAGGAGTTCCCGAACCTCGCCGAGCTCCGCGTCGGCGATTCGGTCGATGTCCTCCTCGAGTCGATGGAGGGCGAGGGCGGGCTGATCCAGCTCTCCAAGCGCAAGGCCGACCGGCAGATCGCCTGGCAGCGCATCGTCGACACCACCAAGGAGGGCGACCCCGTCGAGGGCATCTGCATGCGGAAGATCAAGGGCGGCCTGCTCGTCGACATCGGCGTGCCGGTCTTCCTGCCCGCCTCGCAGGTCGACATCCGCCGCCCCCACGAGATCGGCGACTTCATCGGGCGGTCGATCCGCGCCGAGATCCTCAAGATCGACACCGAGCGCCGCAACATCGTCATCAGCCGGCGCAAGCTCATCGAGCGTGAGCGGGGCGAGGCCAAGAAGCGCCTGCTCGACACCCTCAAGGAGGGCGACCTCGTCACCGGCACCGTCAAGAACATCGCCGACTTCGGCGCGTTCGTCGACCTGGGCGGCATCGACGGCCTGCTGCACATCACCGACATGTCCTGGGGCCGGGTCAACCACCCCTCCGAGCTGGTCCGCATCGATCAGAAGGTCGAGGTCAAGGTCCTCAACATCGACCGGGAGAAGGAGAAGATCGCCCTGGGCCTCAAGCAGAAGGAGGCCAGCCCCTGGGAGGAGATCGAGGCCCGCTACCCCGTCGGCAGCCGCGTCAAGGGCTCGATCGTCAACCTCATGTCCTACGGCGCCTTCGTGCGGCTCGAGGACGGCATCGAGGGCCTCGTGCACATCTCCGAGATGTCCTGGACCCGCCGCATCAACCACCCGTCCGAGCTCGTCCAGCCCGCGCAGGAGGTCGAGGTCGTCGTCCTCGACATCGACAAGAACAAGCAGGAAATCAGCCTCGGCATGAAGCAGATCGAGGTCAACCCCTGGGAGCTCGTCAGCGAGAAGTACCCCGGCGGCACCATCATCGAGGGCGAGGTCCGCAACCTCGCCAACTACGGCGCCTTCATCGAGATCGAGCCCGGCATCGACGGCCTGCTCCACATCTCCGACATGTCCTGGACCAAGAAGGTCACCCACCCCAACGAGCTCTACAAGAAGGGCGATGTCGTCAAGTGCGTCGTCCTCGATGTCGACCAGGAGAAGCAGCGCGTCTCCCTCGGCGTCAAGCAGCTCACCGAGGACCCCTGGGTCGAGGCGATCCCGGGCGCCTACCAGCCCGGCATGGTCGTCCGCGGCAAGGTCACCAAGATCACCAACTTCGGCGTCTTCGTCGAACTCGAAGACGATCTCGAGGGCCTGCTCCACATCTCCGAGCTCGCCGACCACAAGGTCGAGAACCCCCAGGATGTCGTCACCGCCGGCGAGGAGATCGATGTCAAGATCCTCCGCGTCGACATCTCCGATCGCAAGATCGGCCTGAGCCTCAAGCGCGCCCAGTGGGGCGACGCCTCCGGCGCCGGCGACGCCTGGGAGTCACGCGGAGACTCCCCCAGCCGGGGCGGCATGGACGACCACGGCTCGATGGGAACGGACAAGATCTCCTTCTGATCCACCCGGTCCACAAACACACCCGGGCCCCGGCGCTCGCGCCGGGGCCTTTTCTGTTTTAGAATCACGCGTCGGGGGCCGGGCTCAGCAGAGCACGAGGTAGCAGATGAGCGAGAGGATCAGCACCCGTCGTTCATTGGCCGTGATGGTCAGCAGTCTCTGCAAGGCACACTCCTCTTCAGATGTGCCCGAAGAGGTTCAACCCGCGTGCCGGTGGGGGGGGCTGGCCCTTCCAACCCCCTTCAGGCCCCGGAATCGAGGGTGCCGCGAGGTTCTCGGACCCGGGGCACCCCCCCGGGCCGCCACGCGGTTGCCCCGCGGCAACGCGGTGTGTCGCCTCGCGGCAACATGCCTGCTCGCCGCAACACCCCTCGCCGCCCAGACCACCCCCGCCGAGGGTCCGCCCCTGACCGCCCCGTCGCCCCCGGTCGCCGAGGCCGACGCCCTGACGCCCGCCGCCATGCTCGACGCGTTCTCGGTCGTGCGGGGCTGGGTCGACGCCGGGCAGGTGCCCGATCAGCCCAGTGGGGCGCTGCCGCGGGCCTGGGTCGCCCGGGTCGTCATCCGGGCCGCGGGCCGCGTGCTCGGGGAGGACACCGCCACGGCCTCGATCGACGCCGACGCGGCCTCAACGCTCCGGGCCGCCGCCTCGCGTGCGATCGCCCGCGCCGTCGCCCGGCTCGAGGGCCCGCCGGATGCGCTCCGTGCCGTCCGCGTGCGCGACGGGCTCGCCGCCGCGACCCTCTCGATCGAGCTGGCGCCCAACCCCCCGATCCCGATCGCCGCAGGGGTCGACCCCGATCGCCTCGACGACTGGGTCCGCCCCGGGCTCGAGGGCCTGCTCGTCCGCCGCACCGACGCGGTCGCCGCCGCGACCCCGGGCTCGATCATGGAACTCGGCCGCGGCGCGACCGCGACCCTCATCGGCCTGATCGCCGAACTCGCCGACGACCCATCGCTCGCGCTCCGACCCGCCCACGAGCTGCTCGAGAAGGGCTACACGCTCTCGCTCTTCCGTGTGACCCACGCCGCGCAGATCGGGCCCCGGGCCGCGCCGCTGCTGCTGCACCGCGGCGGGCACATCGCCGGGCCCATCGCCAGCACCGAAGAACTCCGCGAACTCGCCGGACAGATCGCCGACCACATCGCCCGCCGCGCCTGGCCCGGCGTCGAGCGGCACGGGCTCCGGGGTGATCTCGACCCGGTCACGGGCCGATTCGAATCCGCCATCGGCCCCCCGTTCGCCCAAGCCTTCGCCGCCGAGGCCCTGCTCCGCTTCGCCCAGGCCCCCGGGATCGACCCCGAGCGAGGCTTCCGGGCGCGCGCCGCCGGCGAGGCCACGCTCCGCGCCCTCGCCGTCGTCGAACGCGGCGAGCCCGCGCCCTGGGGGGACCCGATCTCCGCGGCGGCCTGCCTGTCGGCCCTGGCCCGGCTCGAGAACCTCGCGGTCGAGCGGTCCGACGAACTCCGCACGCTCCGCGACCGCTGCGCGCCCACGGTCCGCGAGGCCTTCAACGACCAGACCGGCTTCGCGCCGATGGTCCCGGTCGGGGCCCGGGGCGTGCTCGCGCGCGGCCTGCTCGCGCTGGCCGACTTCGAGCCCTGGGACCGCGAGGCCCACCTCGCCCGGGCCGACGCCGCGATCCGCGCCGCGTTCCGCGAGATCGAGCCCTCCCGCCTGCTCACGGTCATGCCCGACCTGGGTTGGGCCGACCTCGAACTCGCCCGCCTCCGCGGGGGCGAGCCCCGCTCGGCCCAGGCGCTGCGGGGCTTGCGGGAGACCGTACTCGACCTGGAACTCCGCCCGGGCGATCTCATCGACGCCGACCGCGACCTGCTCGGGGGCCTCGTGCTCGACGCGGCGGGCAGCCCCCTCCCGACCTGGCAGGGCCTCCGCCCGGTCGCGCTGCTGGCTTCGATGCTGGGCGACCCCTCGCTCACCCCCGGCACCGCCCGCTCGGGAGAGCCGCCCCGCCAACTCGTCCGGCTGCTCGGCATGCTCCGCTTCCTGCGGCAACTGACCGCCGAGGAGCGCGCGGGGCACATGTACGCCGACCCCGACCTCGCCTCCGGCGGCGTGCGGGCCTCGCTGTGGGACCAGCGCATGCCGCTGGCGGCCTCGGCGTTGGGCCTGGTGGCGCTGACCGAATCGCTCGAGAGCATCGAGCGGCTCGGGGCTCGCCCGGAGCCCGCCGCGGGGCGACCGTAGAGGCCGTTCCACGGGGTTTGCCACGCCGGTGGGCCTATGATTGCGTCTCGGCTCGCGGCCCCGCGCGGCACGGTTGGAAGTGACTGCGCCGAAGGCATTTGGAGCGAGCTGCCTCCGGAGCGGACACCCCATGACCGACGCCGATCTCCCGCGTGACCCGTCCACCCCCGCCCCGGGCGAATCGCCCCCCGGCGGAGACAACGGGGCCGGGACGCTGATCGATGTGAAGATCGAGTCCGAGCTGCAGGACTCCTACCTCACCTACGCCATGAGCACGATCATGGACCGGGCCCTGCCCGATGTCCGCGACGGGCTCAAGCCCAGCCAGCGACGCATCCTCGTCGCGATGCACGACCTCCGCCTCCGCCCCGGCAAGAAGCACCTCAAGTGCGCCAAGATCTGCGGCGACACCTCCGGCAACTACCACCCCCACGGCGAGTCGGTCATCTACCCGACCATGGTCGGCATGGCCCAGTCCTGGAAGATGCGCGTCCCCCTCGTCGATCCCCAGGGCAACTTCGGGTCCATCGACGGCGACCCCCCGGCGGCCATGCGGTACACCGAGGCCCGCATGCACCACGCGGCGATCGACATGCTCGCCGACCTCGAACTCGACACCGTCGACTTCCAGCCCAACTACGACGACCGCCTCACCGAGCCCACCGTCCTGCCGGGCCGGTTCCCCAACCTGCTCATCAACGGGGGCATGGGCATCGCCGTCGGCATGGCCACCAGCCTCCCCCCGCACAACCCGCGCGAGATCTTCGACGCGATCGTGCGCACGGTCGAGAACCCCGAGATCTCCCTCGCCGAGCTGATGACCGATCAGAAGAACGAGGCGGGCGAGGTCGTGCGCCTCGGCGTCAAGGGGCCCGACTTCCCCACCGGGGGCGTCATCATGGGCCGCCGCGGCATCCTCGAGGCCTACGAGCACGGGCGGGGTCGCGTCACCGTCCGGGGCGAGGTGCATGTCGAGGAGATGAAGAACGGGCGGCAGCAGATCGTGATCGACTCGATCCCGTACGGGCTGGTGCAGAACACGCTGGTGGAGAAGATCGTCGAGGCCGTCCGCGAGGAGCGTCTCAAGGATGTCTCCGATGTCCGCAACGAGTCGGGGCGGAGCGCGCGCACACGCGTCGTCATCGAACTCAAGAAGGGCGCCGACCCCGCGGTGGTCGAGAACCAGCTCTGCCAGCACACGCCCCTCCAGCAGACCTTCAGCATCATCAATATCGCGCTGGTCAACCGCCAGCCGCGCACGCTGGGCCTGCGCGAGCTGATCCGGCTCTACATCGATCACCGCGTCGATGTCATCCGCCGGCGGACCGCCCACCTGCTCCGCGAGGCGAAGAAGAAGGCCCACATCCTCGAGGGCATGATCTACGCCGTCTGCGACATCGACGAGGTCATCGCCCTGATCCGCTCGAGCCGGACCAGGCCCGAGGCGATCGAGAAGCTGATGGCGCGGCGATACCGCATCCCCGCGACGCACCCCAACCACGGCATGCTGCCCGCCCGCCTCCTCGCCAGGCTCGCCGCCGCCGAGGTCGCCGGGGGCGTCGCCCTCACCCGCGTGCAGGCCGAGCAGATCGGGTCGATGCGGCTGATCCAGCTCGTCGGGCTGGAGATCGAGCGGCTGATCAACGAGTACAACGAGATCGTCGCGCAGATCGAGGACTACGAGTCGATCCTCGCCGATCCGTCCCGCGTGAACCGGATCATCGTCGAGGACTGCGAGGAGATGAAGGCCCGCTACGGCGCCGGCGCGACCGGCGCCAGGCTCACCGCGATCGAGGAGGCCGCGGGGGACATCGACATCGAGAGCCTCATCCGCGAGGAGGAGGTCGTCGTGACGATCACGCGCGGCGGGTTCGTCAAGCGCGTGCCGGCGACGACCTACCAGGCCCAGGGCCGCGGGGGCAAGGGCATCCGCGCGTCGGGCGGGGGCGAGGACGATGTGGTGAGCCACATGTTCGTCGCCTCGACCCACGACGACCTGCTCTGCTTCACCGACCGGGGCCGGGTGTTCAAGATCAAGGTCTACGAGCTGCCCGAGCTGAGCCGGACGAGCCGCGGCCGCGCGATCCAGAACTACATCCAGCTCCGCGAGGGGGAGCGCACCTGCGCCTACCGCGCCGTCCGCAACTTCGAGTCGGGCAGCGAGCACCTGCTCTTCGTGAGCCGGCGCGGGCTGATCAAGCGCACCCCGCTCAAGGCCTACTCGAATGTCAACAAGGCCGGCATCATCGCCGTCGGGCTGCGCGAGGACGACTCGCTCTACGATGTCCGCCTCACCTCGGGCAACGACGATGTCATCCTCGTCACCAGCACGGGGATGGCCATCCGCTTCAACGAGCACGAGGACCGCGGCGGGCTCCGCGACATGGGCCGCAACGCCGCCGGCGTCAAGGGCGTCGAACTCGAAGGCGACGCCGAGATCATCGGCACCGCCGTCGTCCCCATGAAGCCCGACCCGGCGTGGAACCCGGGCGAGGGCGAGACCGAGGACGACCGCCCCTGGCTCACCGACCGCCAGAGCCCCGACGCCGCCCCGGACCTGCTCACCATCACCGACAAGGGCTACGGCAAGCGCACCGATGTCGACGAGTACCGTGTGACGCGGGAGGACGGGAGCCAGCGCAGCCAGAGCCGGGGCGGCAAGGGCCGGATCGACATGCGCCTGAGCTCGAAGAACGGCCGCCCCGTCGCCGCGTTCGCCGTCTCCGACGCCGACCATGTCGTCGTGATCACGCTCGGCGGGCAGCTCGTCCGCGTCTCGGCCGATTCGATCAGCCGGTACGGGCGGGGCACCCAGGGCGTCCGGGTCGTCACGGTCAACGAGGGCGACGCGGTCACCGCCGCCACGCGCGTCGTCGACGCCGAGTCCGAGGACGCCGAGGGCTGATCGCCGCCCCGCGGGGCCCCGCCCCGTGTACACTGATCGGGCAAGGGGGCTGCCATGGCCGTCGACTGGTCGGACAACATCGTGCTCGCTCAACTCAACGACGAGCCCATGCTCTCGGACGAGCTCGGCTCGCTCATCGAGCGGCTCGAGAAGTCCTCCGTTGAGGTCAAGCCCAAGAGCGGGAAGAAGACGCCGCATGTCGTGCTCGACTTCGGCGGCGTCTCCTACATCAACAGCAGCAACATCGCCCAGCTGCTCCGCCTCAAGCGCTCGCTCGATTCCTCGGGCCGCCAGCTCCGCCTGTGCGCGATGGGCGACGAGGTCTGGTCCGTGATGATGGTCACCGGGCTCGAGAAGGTCTTCCGGTTCGCGCCCGACACGCTCTCCGCCCTCGCCGGCCTCCAGCTCGACGAGCCGGCCGATGGCGACCCCGAGGACGACGGCTGATCGACTCCGGAGGGAAGGGCCGTGTCGATCCTCGCCCTGTTCGTCATCGCGTTCGTCTCGCTGTTCGTCGTCCGCATCGGCGCGACCGCGCTCATGATGACGGGCCTGAGCCGCGATGTCGCCGAGTTCCAGGCGATCTCCTGCTTCTTCGGCGTCGGGTTCACCACCGTCGAGGCGGAGATGATCGTCTCCCACCCCGTCCGCCGCAAGATCGCCACCCACCTCATCATCGTCGGGAACATCGGCATCACCGGCGCGCTCGGCGCCCTCATCGTCACGCTGCTCCAGTCCGAGACGGGCTGGCTCGAACGCCTCGTGCTCGGCAGCGGGAGCGCGCCGTCCGTCGCCCTCCGCCTCGCCGGCGCGGGCATCGGCATCGGGCTCATCCTGCTCTTCTTCCGCCTCGGGGTGGTCAGCCGCGTTATCGAGGCCTCGATCCGCTACACCCTCGAGCACGCCGGCGTTGTCCGCGCGATGGACTACGAGACCCTCCTCCGCGCCCACGCCGGCTATGTCGTCTCCGAATTCGAGATCGACCCGGGCCATCCGTTCGTGGGCTCGACGCTCATGCAGCTCGGCCTGGGCTCGCACGGCTGCCTCGTCCTCGGCATCCTCAGAGAGGGCGGCGAGTACATCGGCGCCCCGCACAAGGACAGCGAGATCCTCGTCGGCGATGTCCTCACCGTCTACGGGCAGGAGGCCCAGATCCGCGGGCTGCTCCAGCACGCCTGACGCCCCGCGCCCTACCATCGCCCCGATGACGGCCCTCCAGACGACCCCCGTGTCCTCGCGCCCCAACGCACGCCCCGTCGTCGAGCTCCGAGGCGTCCGCAAGACCTACTACAAGCCCGACGGGTCGGTCATGGTCGAGGCCCTCCGCGGCGTCGACATCATCATCCGCGAGGGCGAGTATGTCGCCATCATGGGCGCCTCCGGCTCCGGCAAGTCCACGCTCATGAACATCCTGGGCTGCCTCGACCGCCCCACCGAGGGCGACTACCTCCTCGACGGGCGCAACTCCATCGAGATGGACGACGAGGCCCTCAGCCGCTTCCGGGGCGAGAAGATCGGCTTCGTCTTCCAGGCCTTCAACCTCATCCCCCAGCTCACCGTCGAGGAGAATGTCGAGGTCCCCCTCTTCTACCAGGGCAAGCCCGCCAAGGAGCGACGCGACCGCGCCGTCGAGTGCCTCGACTCCGTCGGCCTGGGAGACCGCATGGGGCACCGCCCCCGTGAACTCTCGGGCGGGCAGCAGCAACGCGTCGCCATCGCCCGCGCCCTCGTCACAAAGCCCGTCATCCTCATGGCCGACGAGCCCACCGGAAACCTCGACAGCAAGACCGGCGAGTCCATCCTCCGACTCTTCGAGAACCTCCACGAGGCCGGCATGACCCTCATCATGGTCACCCACGACGACAAGATCGCCACCCGCTGCGGGCGCGTCATCCGCCTCCGCGACGGGCTCGTCGAGTCCGATCGCCTGAACGGTCCCCCCGCGTCCTGAATCAAGCCGCCCGTGTCGCCCGGCCCGCGCCCCACGCCGCGTCCGCCGAGACCACCAGCGCCGTCACATCGTCCGGCCGGTGCAGCGAGCCCAGCTGCATGTCCAGCTCACTCTCGAACGCCTGGAGCGCCTCGGCGAGCTCCTTCCGCTCCCGGGCCCGCGACGCGAGCATCGCCAGCTTGGAGATGTAGAACTCCGTCGGGATCTTCAGCCGAGACGGGCCCGCCTTCTCGTCCGGGAACGCCGTCTCGAACCCGTCCGTGAACATCACCATCGTCGAGGCGCCGCCGAGCGGCACGACCGCCTCCCCGAAGTCCGCGTCGGGGAAGACCCCAAGCAGCGGGCCGTCGGAGTCGATCCTCGCCTCGGTCTGCCCCGTGCGACCCACGACGATCGGCGCCGGGTGCCCCGCGCCCGCCACCGTCGCCTCCATCGTCCGCGTGTCGATCACCGCGTACACCGCCGTCGCGAACCGGTCGCCGGGGCCGGGCCGCCCGCAGAACTCCCGGTTCAGCCGCGCCAGCGCCTCGCCCGGGGGCACGATCCGCGTCACGCCCCCCGCCGAGTCCACCTTGGGCAACGCCCGGCTGATGAACAGCGTCAGCATCGCCGCGGGCACCCCGTGCCCCACCGCGTCGGCCAGGAAGACCGAGACATGGTGCTCGTCCAGCCGCTCGACATCGAACAGGTCCCCGCTCACATAGGTCGCGGGCCGGAAGATCACGCCCACATTCAGATCCGGGATGAACGGGACCGCGCGCTGCACGAACTGCCGCTGCATCCGCGCCGCCTCGTGCAACTCCTTGTGAAGCTTGTCCAGCTCGCCCGCGATGCTCCGCTGCGACAACTGCGCCAGCCGAACCTCGCGGCTCATCGCGTCCACGATCGGCTGCCGACCCAGCAACGCCCAGAGCGAACGCGCGATCTCCTCGATCGGCGTCTGCCAGCCCAGCACCACCACGCCCATCTCATGGGCGCCCCGCGCGTCGAACCGCCCCAGCAACTCGTCCCGGATCAGGATCACCCCGGGCGTGATCGACCGACGCATCGCGTCCATCAGGCGGTAGAGGTCGCGCTCGTCCTCCTCCGTCGACGCCAGCGCCAGCACCGCCTGGCTCGGCAGCGAGCGGTGCCCCGGCTCGCACGGGTCGTGCGGCGAGAGCTCCTTGCAGATCGACTCGTAACTGACGATCCGCCCCTCGACCGACCGCCTCCCGGGCCACGCCGACAGCAGCGGACGCAGCCACGCCGATTCCGTCGCATCCGCCCCCAGCCGGCTCACGACCGTCAGCCGGGGCTCCGAACCGTCCGTGTGCGGCATCGCGCGACCCTCCGCGCCGGCACGCCGCCGGCACGGGGCGCGACCCCCGCGGCCTTGCGATGCGAACTGACCGGCTCAGGTCAGGTATCGGGTCACCGGGCCATCTCCTTCAGCCGGGCCGTGTCGAGTTCGATCTTCTGACCGACCTCCAGCTGGAGCTTCTCCAGCTCGCCCCCCGCGAGCTCGATGACGAACTGGGTGTCCCCCCGGCTCGAATACCGCTTCAGGCGGGATTCGTACCGCCGATTCGCCGCCTTGCGGGGGTCCCAGTCCCCCGCCTCGCCCTCGTCGGCCCCGCGCGGGGGCTCCATCGGCATGTGGTGCGTCGCCAGGATCCGCCCCGTCGGGTCCAGGAAGATGATGTCCACATCCATCAGGCAGTCCCGCATGATGAACTGCCGGCGCTCGGCCCGCCGGAACACAAACAACATCCCCCCATTCTCGGGGAGTTCCGCCCGCCCGCCCAGGCCCTTCGTCCGCTTCTCCTCGTCCAACGCCAGTTCCAGGGTGTAGACGGTGTCCTTGATCTTCACCTTCTCGAACCCCGGAGGTGGGGGGGGCTCGTCGCACCCGGGCAACGCCAGCAAGGCGAGCGCCACGCCGAGCAGCAGCGCCATCGAGGTCGCAAAGCGCAGGTTCATGAAGTCAGCCATTGGTCGTGCCCCTGGGTGAAGACGATGTCGTCTCTGGGCATGGTACGGATATCGAACGCCGAGATGAACTCCCGCGCCGAGATCGGCCCGGGTTCTCGACCGACCCCCGACCACCACGCCAGCAGCCCGAGCACCCGCTCGACCGACACCCCGAGCCCCCGGTAGTGGGCCACGCGGGTGTCGCCGTGGCGTTTCGCCAGTCGCCGCCCATCCTCTCCCCGGACCAGCGGGAGATGCCAGAACCGGGGTGGCGGGCCCAGCCCGAGCCGCTCCCGGAGCACGATCTGCCGCGCGGCGGAGTTGAGCAGATCGTTCCCCCGGACGACCTCCGTGACCCCCTGCCGGGCGTCGTCCACCACCACCGCGAGCTGATACGAGGGCTGCCCCCGCTTCGTCCAGACCACAAAGTCGCCGACGGTCCCCGCGAGGTCGTGCCGCTGCGGCCCCGCGAACGCGTCGTCGAAGCAGACCTCTCCCGGATCGACGACCAGCCTCCAGTTGGAGTCGCCCCGGTCAAACGCGCCGGGCCCGACCTTCTCGGGCCGCAGCTCCGGCGGGAACCGCTGCTCGTGCTCACCCTCGTTCGGCGCCGAGGCGGCGGCCTCGATCTCCCCGCGGGTCAGCTCGCAGCGGTACGCCGCCCCGGAGCCTGCCAGCCGGGCCATCGCCTCGCGGTAGGGGGCGAGGTCGCTTGATTGGATCGGGGCCTCGTCGTCCCAGTCGAGGCCGAGCCATCGCAGGTCCTCGATGGCCTGGTCGATCGCGCCCGGCTTGACCCGGGGGGTGTCGAGGTCCTCGATGCGGAGCACGATCTTCCAGCCTCGCTGCCGCGCCAGGGCCCAATTCACCAGGAACGACCGGGCGTTGCCGAGGTGCAAGGCCCCCGTCGGCGATGGCGCAAGTCGAGTGCAGCAATGTGGTTGTGTCGATTCTGGCATGCCGGCGGGCCCCGTCGAGCCGGGAGGATACACTCCCCCGGGGCTCGATCGTCCCGGGGGGCGGTGCCGCCGCATCGACCTTCGAGGTCGCACCCGCAATCAACCCTGAATCCGGAGAGAGCAGACACCATGCCCGACATCAGCGGCGAGAAGATGACCGACGCGGAGGTGAAGGCCGGGCTCACGGCCCTGCCCGACTGGAACGAGGTCGGCGGGGAGTTGCAGCGGACCTTCCAGTTCACCGACTTCGTCGGGGCGATGGGCTTCGTGAACCGCGTCGCCGACGCCGCCGAGGCCGCCTGCCATCACCCCGACATCCTGATCCGCTACAACAAGGTCACGCTCACCCTGAGCACCCACGACGCGGGCGGGATCACCGCCAAGGACTTCGACCTCGCGTCAACCGCCAACGGCTTTGCCGACTGACCCCCGCCGGCCAAGGGGTACACTCCGCCCGTGCAGGGAACCCGCGCCATCACGCTCGCCGCGCTCGCGGCGATGCTCGTGCTCCTGGGGGTGCCGTTCGCCGCGCGGATGCGTGTCGAGACGCCCCCATCCGCCGGACGCCGCCTCATCGTCGTCACCCCGCATGTCCAGCAGATCCGCGAGGAGTTCGCCCACGGGTTCAGCCGCTGGCACGAGCGCGAGTTCGGGGAGCCCGTCTCCGTCGACTACCGCACCCCCGGGGGGACCACCGAGATCCGCCGGCAGCTCGAGGCCGAGTTCCGGGCCCGGGTCTCCGAGGGGCGGTACACGCTCCGCGCCGAGACCGGGCCGATCGAGATCGAGATGCCCCCGGGCACCATCGGGGCCGATCTTGTCTTCGGCGGGGGCTCCTACGACCACGCCCAGTTCGCCCGCGGCGTCCGGGTCGGGGTCCCCGGGCCCGAGGGCGAGCCCCTCTTTCTCGATCTCCCCATGACCGTCCCCGCCGGGCTCTCGCGGGATGAACTCGACGAGATCTTCGGCGAGAACCGCATCGGCACGCAGGCCCTCTACGACCCCGCGCAGTTCTGGATCGGCACCGCCCTCTCGGGGTTCGGGGTCGTCTACAACCGCGACATCCTCGCCAGGCTCGGGGTTCCCGAGCCGGACTCGTTCAAGGACCTCACCGACCCACGCCTCCGCGGCTGGGTCGCGCTGGCCGACCCGCGCCAGTCCGGCTCGATCACCACAACCTTCGATTCGATCCTCGGCAACCACGGGTGGGACGAGGGGTGGGCGATCCTCCGCGCGATGTGCGGCAACGCCCGCTACTTCACCAACGCCTCCACCAAGCCGCCGGCCGATGTCTCGACCGGCGACGCGGCGGCCGCCCTGGCGATCGACTTCTACGGGCGCGGCCAGGCCCAGACCGTCGCCGACGCGGGCGACCCCGACCGCATGGGCTACATCGACCCCCCGGGCGAGGTCTACATCGACGCCGACCCGGTGAGCCTGCTCCGGGGCGGGCCCGACCCGGAACTGGCCCGGCGCTTCCTCCGCTTCATCCTCAGTGAAGAAGGGCAGGCTCTCTGGCAATTCCAGGCGGGCAACTCTGCGGACTCGGCCGCGAACCCGGCGGGCCCGGACGGTCGCCCGATGGGCCCCGAGCGGCACGAACTCCGGCGCATGCCAGTCCGCCGGAGCATGTACGCCCGGTACTTCGCCCATTTCCGCGACCCCGTGGACCCCTTCGCCGCCGCCTCGGAGGTGCAGAACCCCGGGTGGCGGACGGGCGTGCAGATGATGATGGGCGCCTTCGGCATCGACTCGGCCCACGAGTGCACCCTGGCGTGGGACGCGATCGCCCGGGCCTCCGACGACCCCGGGTTCCCGTCCGAGGTGCTCGCCGAGATGCGGCGGCGGTTCTTCCTCTTCCCCGAAACGCCCGTGCCCGCCGAGGGCGGGCCGCCGGTCGCCACCCCCTTCACCGAGGCGACCTACGGCGTGGTCCGGAACCAGTGGCGCGACCCGGTCCGAGAATCGCAATTGCGGATCGCCTACACCGCCTTCTTCCGCGATCGCTACCGGGAGATCGCGCAGATGGGCGGGCGGAGGGAGATTGTGCCGATGAAGGCGGGCGACACCGGCCGGGCCGGGCCCACCCCGGACGCCGCAGGGACGCGGAACTGATGAACCCGAGACTGCCGACGCTGCTGGGGATGACAAGCCGGGGCGCCCTCCCGCCGCACGCGAAGATCGTCGCGACGCTGGGCCCGGCGAGCGACTCGCCCGAGATGGTGCGCAAGCTCATCGCGGCGGGGGCGGGCGTCTTCCGCCTGAACTTCTCCCACGGGAGCCTCGACGACCAGCTGCGCCGCCTGAGGACCGTCCGCGAGGTCGCGGCCTCGATGGCGCGGCCCATCTGCGTGCTGGGCGATCTCCAGGGCCCGAAGATGCGCGTCGGCCCGGTGCCCAACCTCGTCGAGGGCGGGGGGATCGTCGTCGACGCCGGGCACGATGTCCTCTTCCGCGCCAACCACGAAGAGGCCGAGATGAACGGCTCGGGGGACGATGTCTCCGCCGTGCTGGGCACGACCTTCGACGCGATCTTCCACGATGTCCAGCCCGGGCAGCGTGTGCTCATCAACGACGGGGCGATCCGCATGCTCGCGGTCGACCGCCGCAAGGGCGAGTGGCTTCGCTGCCGGGTGACGGTGGGGGGGCGGATCACCTCGTCGAAGGGCATCAACCTCCCCGAGACCGACCTGAAGATGCCCGCGATCACCGAGCGCGACTGGGGCTGCGTCGACTGGGGCGTGCTGCACGGGATCGACGCGTTCGCGCTCTCGTTCGTGCGCACGCCCGACGAGGTCAACGAGCTCAAGGAGCGGCTCGAGGGCGTGGTCTCCGTCAAACGCGAGCACGGGGCGGACCCGCTGGCCAACAAGATCCCCGTGATCGCCAAGATCGAGAAGCCCCAGGCGATCGAGCGGCTCGACGAGATCATCGAGGCGGCGGACGGGGTCATGGTGGCGCGCGGGGACCTAGGCGTCGAGATGGAGCCGCAGCAGGTCCCCGTGGCGCAGAAGTACATCATCGAGCGGGCCAAGCGGGCCGGCAAGCCGACCATCGTCGCCACGCAGATGCTCGAGTCGATGATCGAGAACCCCACGCCGACCCGGGCCGAGGCCAGCGATGTCGCCAACGCCATCTTCGACGGCGCCGACGCGGTCATGCTCAGCGGGGAGACCGCGACGGGGCGCCACCCCGACCTGGTCGTCGAGATGATGCGCCGCATCACCGAGGCCGCCGAGGCCTGGATCAACCACCTCCCCCACGAGCCGAGCGAGACCGACCTGCCCGAGTACCCCTTCCGCTCCGCCGCGCTCGCGCTCGGCGCGTGGCATGTGGTCAAGAAAGCGCGCGTCAAGCTCGTCGCGGTCTGGAGCGAGTCGGGCGGCATGGCCCGCTACCTCAGCCAGACCGGGTTCCGCGTCCCCATCCTCGCCTTCAGCACCTCGGGCGCCACCTGCCGGCGCATGAACCTGCTCGGGGGCGTCATCCCGGTGCACACCGACCCCCCCGAGGACGGCACCCTCGCCTCGTGGACCGGTCAGGTCGAGTCGCTCGTGCAGGAGCGCCGATACGCCGCGCAGGGTGACGCCGTCGTGCTCATCGCCGGCAAGCCCCTGGGCAGCGTGCTGGGGCAGGACTCGATGTCCATCCTCCGCGTGGGCGACCCGGGCAGCGGGTTCCGCTCGAACGACGACGCCTGAGCCCCGCTCAGCCCATCCGCCGTTGCGTTTCCTCGAACAACGGGGCGCAGGCCTCGAGGTTCTCGATCGATTCGCCCAGCGCGCCGTCCGCCGCCGCCGACCACGCGCGGTTGATCTTCCGCTCGCCCCCGGCGAACGCGTCCATGATCCCCGCGAACCGCCCCATCCCGTGCCGCGCGATCAGCACCTCGCGCGCCTCCGCGAACGCCGCCAGGTGCGTCTGCTGCAGGTCCCCGACGCGTTCGACGATCAGCCGCAGGCGGGCGTCGTCGTCCGCCTCCGCCACGACGGCGTCGCGCAGCGCGTTCACCTCCGCGATCGCCCTCGCGATCGAGTCCTTCGGGTCCGCCGCGCCCTTCTTGACCACCCCGCCCCCGGACAGCGCCCGCTGCCCCAGCCCGCAGAGCGCCAGCACCGCCACCGACCCGGTGAACCACCACTTGTGGCTCCACCGCGCCCACGAGAACTCGCCCACATGCACCCGCCGCACCAGCGGCGAGCCGTCCGCCTGAACCGCCGCCATGAGCGCGAGCGTCTCCGCGTTGAGCTCCGTCTTCACGGGGAATTGACGCCCCCGCGTCCCGTCGCGGTCCACCATGGGGCCCGCGGGGTCGGTGATCACGACGAACCCGCCGGGGCCCGCCTTCTCCGCGTCGGCGCTCTTGTAGGCCTCCGCGTCCAGCGTCGTCGGGACGAAGTACGCCGTCACCGCGCTCACGGCCCCGACGCCCACGCACATCCAGATCAGCAGGCCGAGCAGTGTCTTCATGGCATCCCCCTCTCAGCCGTTGCTCAGGATCACGATGTTCACCAGCAGCGCCGGCACCGCCTCGCCCACGATCAGCCCCGCGGCGAAGGGCACGCCCCACTCCTCGGTCCACCGCCGCCCCTTGGCCATCGTCGTGAACATGCTCAGCACGCACCCGACGCCGTAGGTCGCGATGTAGATGAACGGCAGGTAGACCGACAGCCCGACCAGCACGCCCAGGCCCGCGAAGCCCCCGATCCCGAGCAGGATGCCCATCAGCCCGCCCATCGCGTAGAGGGCGTACGGCAACTCCCCGCCCTGCACGCCCAGGATCACGCTCCGCAGCGCGTCCGCCTGCGCCGCGGGCACCTCGATCGACCCCAGCTCCTTCGTCTGCGCGATCAGCAGCACGGTCATCATGCTCACCGCGGGCCCGATGCCGACCACGCAGATCTCGATCGCCTGCTGGCGGATCGGCTTCGACCCGACCAGGTAGCCCGTCTTCAGGTCGCCCATCATGTCCGCCGCCAGCGTGATCGCCGTGCACAGCGCCACGCCCAGCAGCACCGACGCGAGCACCTGCCCCGTGCCCGCCAGCAACATCACGAGCACCACCGTCACCAGCGCGAGCCCAGAGATCGGGCTCCAGTCCGTCATCCCCGTGCACTGCGCGATGATCACGCCCGCGAACCAGATCCACAGCGCCCCGACCGCCGCGATGATCGCCGCCCGGACATGGTGCGGCAGCCCCGCCAGCAGGCCCCGCTTCATGCCCAGGCTCTTGGCGACCTCCGCCCGCTGCTCCTCCGTCCAGGTGTTCAGCCAGATCGCCTTCGCCTCCTCGCTCGCGAAGCCCACCAGCTGCCCGTCCACCTCCACCGGCTCGACCTCCTGCGAGACCTCCACCGTCCGCGAAGGCTCCGTCACCGGGCAGTACGAGTTGATCGCCCGGCTTGTCATCAGGTCCGCCGCCAGGAACAGCATCGCCAGCCCGCCGATCGCGATCAGCACCAGCGGTGTCAGGCTCATCTCGTCCCGACCGTGCTTGCTGCCCGGGCCGGCCCCCGCCCCGGCGATCGACTTGAACGCCGCGAAGATCGCCGGCGCCGCCGCCACCACGCCCATCAACGCCCCGCCCAGCAGCATCCCGATGCCCAGGGGCTTGCCGATCACATTCCGCGCCCAGCCCGCGAGCGTCCCGGGAGTCACATCCGGGGGCAGCCAGCCCAGGTTGTAAGTGATCGGGTTCACGATCACATACGCCAGGATCCCCCCCACCAGCACCATCAGCCCCGGCCGACCCGTGATGTACCCCGCCCCCAGCGAGAGCGGCGTGATCGCGAACACCAGCGCCAACTCACCGGGGATGCCGAGGATCCGCCCGACATCGATCGCCTTGTCCGTCATCGCCAGGTCGGGCCGACCGTCGCGGTTCTGATCGACCAATTCGACCAGCTTCCCCTCCGCGTCGTAGTACGCCGGCAGCCGGTAGTTCAGGTCCTGGTACCCCGGCATCGGGTCGGCCGCCCACCCGAGCTGCGTGCTGCGGATCGACTCCCACCCCGGCGCCGCCCCGCCCTCGGCCGCGGGCACCCCCGCCGTCACCCGGTAGAGCTGCACGCACAGCTCGTCGCTGTGCCCGCGGCCCGGGCTCTGGGCGATGGTCGCCTCGAACTCCCCGAGCCGCGCGAGCAGTTCCTCCCGGCGTGTCGCGTCGGCCAGGGTCGAGAGCTCGCGCTCCAGCGCTTTCTTCTCCGCGAGCGCCCGGCCCCGCGCCACCAGCTCCTCCGGGGCCCGCTGCGACTCGATCCACGCCGCCATCTCGCGTGTCCGCTCCGCCTGCGCCGGCGTGACCCGGCCCTGCTCGATCAGGACCTCGAGCGGCGAGGGCTCGCCCGCCGTCGTCGCCGCGATCTCCGCGGGCCTGGTGATCTCCGGGAGCGCCGCGGGGAGGTAGATCGCCGCCCCGACCACGATCCCCGCCATCAACACCATGAACTTCTGCACGCCCGCGCCGGGGCTCTTGAGGATCGTCGCCACGCCCGTCGCGCTCGGGAACCGCAGGCGGTCGATGTCGATCATCTGCTTCCGCAGCGGGATGATGAACACCGTGCCCATGATCGCGCCCGCGATCGACGCCATCGTCAGCAGCCAGAAGTTCGCGTCCGACCACGACAGGCTGAACCCCAGGAGGATCAGCACCGGCACCGTGAAGATCACGCCCGAGTTGGAGGTGTTCACCGCGCTGGCGACCGTCTGCACGATGTTCGTCTCGACGATCGTGCCCCGACGCAGCAACTTGAGAACCCCGAACCCCAGCACCGCCGCGATCGCCGAGCCCCCGATCGTGAACCCGATCTTCAGACCCGCGTAGGTGATCGACGCGTTCATCACCACGCCGATCAACACCCCCAGCACAACCGCCAGCAGCGTGACCTCGCGGTAGCCCCCGCCGAGCGGCAGCGACGCCGACACCCGATCGGGGTCAGCAGAACGCGGGGTCGAGTCGGGGCGGGGTCCGGTGGACGGCGTCTCGCTCATACGCGGCTCCTGCTTGTCGAGGCATCATGCGCCAAGAACGCCGGCCTCCGGGGGAACCCCGGGAACCTCACGGCCCGCGCAGCGCTGCCGGCTCTACACGCCCGAAAGGGCGCGCAACGCTCAGATCGAGGTCAGCTTGCGGCCGATCCGCCGGCGACGGTTCAGGATCTTCCGACCCGACTTCGTCTTCATCCGGGCCCGGAAGCCCGACTTGCGGACCTTCGTGATGCGGCTGTTGCGACGCGGATAGTGCATGACGAACCTCCCGGACCCGACGAAGACGGACTGCGACGAAGCCACGCCGCGGGGGCAACAGTAGACCGCACCCCGCCCCGGGACCACACCAGGCCGCTCCCGCCCGATTCATCGCCCCGATCCGGATTTTGCGTGACCCGCCCCGATCTGTTTGGTATCCTCTTTCACGCCCTCGAAAGTCGTGTTCAGGGCAAGCTTTCGGTCAGCCGGGTTCGCTCTGTGTTCGGTTTCGGCTGGGGCCGAACCCAGAGCCTCCTCGGCGGCGACCGTGATGTGTTGCCGGTTCCGCCCACGGGCCCAGTCCGGGCCCGGGTTCCCGGGCGGCCGCGGAGGTTCTGTCCATGGACGAGTTGCTCGCCCGGGCCCAGGCCGCGATCGGTCTCGAGTTCAACGACACCGCGCTCCTCGCCCTCGCCCTCCGCCACGCCTCCCACTCCGACTCCCGCCTCGACTCCAACGAGCGACTCGAGTTTCTGGGCGACGCCGTCCTCGGCATGGTCACCTGCGAGCGCATCTTCGAGCGCTTCCCCGAGGCCCTCGAGGGGGAGATGACCAAGATCAAGTCCACCGTCGTCTCGCGCAAAACCTGCGCCGATATCGCCGAGCAAATGGGCCTCGACACCCTGCTCATCCTCGGCAAGGGCATGCAGACGCAGGAGCGCGTCCCCAGGTCGCTCTGCGCCGCGGTCTTCGAGTCCGTGATCGCCGCGATCTACCTCGACCGGGGGTTCGAGGCCGCCCGCGCCTTCCTCCTCCCCCTCATCGACCCCGTGATCGAGGAGGCCGAGCAGAGCGGGCACCAGCAGAACTTCAAGAGCGTGCTCCAGCAGCACGCCCAGCAGACCATGGGCGAGTCCCCCGCCTACCGCGTGCTCGACGAGAAGGGCCCCGACCACGCCAAGTGCTTCAAGGTCGCCGTCGAGCTCGCCGGCCGGACCTACGAGTCATGCTGGGGGCAGTCCAAGAAGCAGGCCGAGCAGCAGGCCGCCCAGCTCGCCCTCCGCGAACTCGGCGTGCTGACCCGCGACGGGGACGGACGCTTCCGCGTCGTCGAGACCGCCCTCAACACCGGCAAGTGAGCCCCCGCCCGCCCCGATCACGCCTCGTCGTCCAGCCGGAACCGGTCCAACTCCGCCCCGCTTTCCAGGGGCTCGCCCGGGTCGACCTCCAGCAGCACCGCCTCCCCGGTCCGCAATGGGCCCGCCACCGGAGGGGGACGGCCCGTCAGCATCGACACCGCGTGCTCGAGCTGCGGGTTGTGCCCCACCAGCACCAGCGAGGGCACCCGCCGCGATTCCCCGATGAGGTCCAGCAGCGCCGAGACCGGCTCGTCCACCAGGAGCCGGTCGTCGAAGTCGACCGGCATCCCAAGGTGAACGGCGATCCCCTCCGCGGTCTGCCGCGCGCGCACCGCCCGGCTCGAGCGGATCACCGCCACCGGGGGCGTCAGCCCCGCAAGCCGCCCCGCGAGGAACGCCGCCTGACGCCGGCCCCTCGCCTTCAACTCCCGGTCGAAGTCCGTGCCGTTCGGCGCGTGGGTGTGCGCCTTGCCGTGTCGAACGATGATCAGCCGCATGGTCTCCCTCCAATCCCGCCGGCGTCTCAGTCTCCCCGGAGGGCGTCGGCCGCGTCCACGAATCCGGATTCGTAGGTCACCCAGACGGCGAACAGCCCGGCGGCCACGGTGAGCAGCACATACGCCACCGCCTTCCCAACCTCGCCGGCGCTGAGCAGGCGGACCGTGTCGAGCCCGAAACTCGAAAAGGTGGTGAACCCCCCCAGGATGCCGACCACGAACAGGGCCCGCGCCGGCTCGCGGTCGGCGCACCACTCGGCCGCGAACCCGATCAGCAGGCACCCGAGCACATTGACCGCGAGCGTCGCATACGGAAACCGCCCCGGGCCGGGCTCGCCCGGCAGCCGCTGAGCGACCTCGGCCGCCGCGTGGCGCAGCAGGCTCCCCAGCCCGCCCCCGAGAAAGACCAGCGCCCAGGACATCATCGCCCGAGTGTACAGGTCGTCCACCACCCCGATCGCGTCGGGTGGATTCCCGAGTCCTCGGGCGGCGTGCTCCCCGGAGAAGGGGTGGGGGTCGGCATAGGCGGATCGGGATTTTGCTATCTCTGAACACTTGGAGCCTCGCCAAGCGACGCGCCGCGTATCGTCTCGCTGAGCAGAGAGAGTGACCTCGGTTCGACCGAATCGGAGGTCAGGGGAAGCAGAGGGCCGAGGCCCGAGAAGGCCCCGCCGGGAAAGGGCGGGGGAAAAGGAGTTCAAAGTGCGTCATTCGTTCGGAACGCCGGGCCGGCGGGATCGCCGGTTCAACAGGTTCGTTGCGCTCTCGGTCGCCCAGTCGAAGTGGCCCGGGGGGTACACCGCCGCGGAGCACGACGCGGCCCTCGACCGACTCCTCGCGGACCTCGACCTTCCCGACACCCCCGTCCCAACCCCGCGCGGTGAGGCCGACGAGCCCGCCGCCGCCGAGCCTGATATCACCGTCTTCCCGCGGCTGCGTCGCGAGGACGACTCGCGCCTGTTCCTGACCGCGGGGTGCTGACCGGCAACAATCGCCCATGTTGATCCTCGGGATCGAGACCTCCTGCGACGAGACCGCCGCGGCGGTGGTTGAGTCGGGGCGGCGGGTGCGTTCGTCCGTCGTCGCGTCGCAGGAGGACCTGCACGCCGAGTACGGCGGGGTGGTTCCCGAGATCGCGGGGCGCGCGCATGTCGAGCGGATCGCGCCGGTGATCACCCGGGCTCTCCGCGACGCGGGCGTCGGGATGCGCGACCTCGGCGCGGTCGCGGTCGGGCACCGCCCCGGGTTGATCGGGTCGCTGCTCGTCGGGGTCTCGGCGGCGAAGGCGCTGGCGTGGTCGCTCGGGGTTCCGCTGATCGGGGTGGACCATGTCCACGCCCACCTGTTCGCGCCGCTGCTCGACCGCGAGCCGGGGGGCGGGGTCTTCCCGGCGCTGGGGCTGGTGGTCTCGGGCGGGCACACCTCACTCTACCGGTGCGAGAGCCCGGTCGCGCTCCGCCGGCTCGGGGGCACGATCGACGACGCGGTGGGGGAGGTCTACGACAAGGTCGCGACGATCCTCGAGTTGCCCTACCCGGGCGGGCCGCGGGTCGATCGGCTCGCCGCTGAGCCCGGGGCGGACGACCGCGCGTGCGACTTCCCGATCAGCCGCCTCGGGGGCGATTCGCTGGATTTCTCCTTCAGCGGGCTGAAGACCGCGGTGCTCTACGCGGCGCGGGGCAAGCCGCGGCCGACCCGCCCCGGGCGGCCCGCGCCCGAGCCGCCGCCGGCGCTGACCCACGAGCGTCGGCGGGACCTGGCCGCCTCGTTCCAGCGGGCGGCGGTCGCGGCGGTGACGCTGAAGATCGGGCGCGCGCTCGAGGCCAACCCGGGCTGCGGCTCGCTCCTGGTCGGGGGCGGGGTCTCCGCGAACTCTCGGCTTCGGGCCGAGTTGGCCGCGCTGGCGGCGGCCCGGGGGCTGGCGTTGCTCCTGCCCGAGCCCCGGTTCTGCGTCGACAACGCCGCGATGATCGCGGGCCTCGGCGCCGCGCTGCTCGACGCGGGCGCGCGGTCCGATCTGTCGCTCTCGCCCGTGCCGACCACGGCCTGCTGAGGCCCCGGCTATCGTGACCGAGGCATGCCCCACCGGGACCCGGATGTCGAGCGACTGCTGCGGATGCTGGAGAGCCAGCCGGCGGCCGAGCGCGAGGCCCACCCGGCGGCGCTGGACGACGACGCGTTGCTCGCGCAGTGCGAATGGACGCGCAGCCGCGACGGCGGGCCGGGCGGGCAGCACCGCAACAAGGTCGAGACGGGCGTGCACCTGCTGCACAAGGCGACCGGCGTCGAGGCGCAGGCGGGGGAGCGGCGGACGGTCCGGGAGAACAAGCCGGTCGCGATCCGGAGGCTCCGCCTGGCGCTGGCGACGCGGCACCGCGTGGGGGTGCCGGAGGGCGAGTGCCGCTCCGAACTCTGGCGGTCGCGCGTGCGGGGCGGGCGGATCGTGCTCGCCGTGTCGCACCGGGACTTCCCGTCGATGCTCGCCGAGGCGCTCGATGTCATCGAGGCCTGCGGGCTGGACATGCCCCGGGCCGCGACGCGGCTGGGGTGCACACCGACGCAACTGGCCAGGCTGGTCAAGGACCACCCGCCGGCGTGGGCGCTGCTGAACGAGAAACGCGTGGCAAGGGGCCTGCGGGCGCTGCGGTAGCGGGCGCGCGTCCGCCCCCGGCCCACAGATCCGTTGCAAAGGTCACGAGCCTTTTCATACTGATCTGGATTGGTTG
>JRYH01000771.1_pt1 | contig 49842 bp, 43 predicted proteins | sample 235351 | NCBI WGS metagenome assembly JRYH01 (sample SAMN03074221, study PRJNA261480) | activated sludge metagenome | biome: Wastewater Treatment Plant; feature: Wastewater; material: Activated sludge; isolation source: activated biomass of a wastewater treatment plant treating wastewater... ...
CCGGTGCGCACGCCGCGCGGCCGCGACATCCTCGCGGCCTGCGGACAGCTCAAGAGCGAGAGCGTGCGGCTCAGGGCGCGCGAGCGGACTCTGACGGATACCGTCAAAGATTGATCGGTATCTTGCGCGCCGAAGCTGGCGGTTGTCGGGAACACTCTTGGAGGGGCCATGGTGCTCAAGGCCATCGGACGGCTGATCTGGGTTCCGATCGCGTTCCTCATCGCGGCCGCGGCGACGATGCTCGTGCTGGTCACGCTCGGGCTTGAGACGCTCACGCACGCGGTGCACTCTCTCGACGGGGACGAAGCGATCTCGGCGGCCTTGGACGTGGCCTGGCAGGGCTCGCTCATCGCCTCGGGCGCGACGATCGTCCCGGCGCTGCTCGTCGTCATCATCGGCGAGGTGGCGCGCATCCGGTCGTGGCTCTACTATCTCGTCGGCGGCGGCGTGGCGCTGTCGGCCATCCCGATCATCGCGCGCGTCGATCCCGGCACGATGACGTATGCGCTCCCTGCGCTCTGGCACGTGTTTGCGACGGCAGGTTTCGCCGGCGGCTTCGTCTACTGGCTGCTCGCCGGCCGCAACGCTTGAGCGCTCCTGGCGCCTCCCCTAGGCTGCGGGCTCAAATGCTCCTCTCGCTCGTCCGATTCGTCCTGGGGCTCGCGGCGGCCGCGCTCGTGGCCGGGGCGGTGCAGGTGGCGTTCGTCGCAGGCGGGGAGCTTTTCGCCGGCACTTCCGGCGGGCGCCTCGAGCGCCTGGGGGCGCTCGCGCTCCTGGCAGCCGCGCAATCGGCCATCTTCTCGGCGCCGTTCGCCCTCCTCGCTGCCTGGGCCGCCGCCCGGCTGACAATCCGGTCAGCGCTCTATTTCGCCATCGCGGGGGTCGCCATCGCGGTCGCCGGGTTCTTCGCCCAGTCCGTGCGCGCGGCGGGGGTGGAGGCCGCTCTCAACCGCTACGCGCTCGCCGCCTATGCAGTCTCCGGCCTCGCGGCCGGTCTGGCGTACCGGTTTGTGGCAGTGCCGAAAAAGCGGTTGAGCGATCTAAATTAAGGCATCGTCCCATTTCTTTTAGTTAATTTTTCTCGGCGTGCATTGCACGGCCGTATTTTTACGCCTATCTTGCTGCAGTGCACAATCGCTTTGCACACCCATGATCCAAGGAGCGCCGTGATGGACCCCCTTCAGAGCGACCTCTCCCAACGCTTCGCCAAGAGCTGCGCTGCGGCCGCGTTCGGCTATGCGCGCGCCGCCTCCGCCGCCTACGCGGCACTCGCCGACCAGACCCTGGATTTCTGGAGCAACGCGGCGCGGGCGGGCATGAAGACCGAGGCACCCCGCACGCCGCGTCTGCAGCTCGTCTCTGGGCCTCAGCCGTTCCGCTCCGCCTATGTGCCGTCCGCCGCCTCCACCGACACCTCTTTGTCGATCGACTTCGCGGGCATGGTCAACGCCTGGGCCGCGTCCCCGATGCTCGCGCCGATGCGGGCCTGGTGGGGCCTGTTTCCGCTGCAAGGCCCTCCCGCGAGCTGGCCGATGGCTTACACCATGATGTCGGCCGGGGTGCCGCGCGCCGTGGCCATGCCGGCTGCGGAAGCCAATCTGGCCGCCATGGATGCCGCCGACGCGGCCAAGGCGTCGTTCGACCGCGCGTTCTCCGCCTACCGCACGGATGGCGGCTTTGCCGCGACGCAGGTTCTTTCACCCAAGACCTGGGTCGATGCGCTCCTCGTCGCGCCCTTCACGCCCCCGTTCAAGCGGCCCTGAGCCAGGGTCTCGGGTCCAAGCCCCATGCCTTGCTACTCGCCCGGCGGCGGCACCGTGACCACGATCGCGTCCGCGCCGGGTATGATCGGCGATACCGCGCTGAACGACGGCATCGAAGATGCTTCGGACTCGGGCGGTGGCCTGACAACGATCGGTGCTTTGGCTTCGACGGTTTCCTCAGCGTTTTCCGCGTGTTCCTGCGGCTTGCTGGCGGCCGCCGGAGGTGTGGCTTCCGCGTCCGGCGCGGGCGCCTCGGCCTGCGGGCGGCGAGCCGCCTCCTCTAGAGCCGCGCCGTCATGAGACGCCGCTTCGTGGGCCGGCGCCGGTGCTTCGGGCTCGGAGCGCGCAACGGCAGCCTGTGCCTTTGCGGCCTCCGGCGCGTCGGCCGGCTTCTCGTCCTCGATGCGCGTAAGGGATGCGTTCACGGCCTTGGCGGTCGCCGTACTCTCGGGCGCTTCGGCAGCGGGGGCCTTGGCCGTCTTCTTCGGCGGATTGGACGTCTTCCTGGCGCTCTTCGGCGGGGCCGGCGGACGCGCCACGCAGCGGGCGGGAATCGTCGTCCCGTCCTCGAGCGCCACATCGGCGATCCAGGCACACGCCTTGAGATCCCGGCAGGCGGCCTCGAACACGCCTCCGCATTGCGCGGCGGCAGCCTCAGCCGCGGCCTGATCGCCCCCCGTCGCGGCCGCGACGGGTGTCAGCGGCTTATTCGCCCATGGGAGAACCTCGCCGCCCTTCTTCTTGGCGGGTGCGGCGGCGGTCGGTTTCGCGGCCGGAGCCTTGCCCGTGTCCGCCTCGCCAGCGGCCGGCACGGTCTCGACCGTGATCGCGGGGGCGGGCGATTGCGCAGCGGACGGCCCGGCGCCCGCGAGCGCAGCCGTCAGCGCGAGCCCCAGATGGCACAGCAAGGCCGATATTCGTCTCACGGTCGTTCCCCCCAACCCCGGATTGTCGGTCAACGCTCGGAACGCTTGGCTCTTTCGGCAGGCTCGCGCGCTCGCGCTTCGGGCTTGCCGCCCAACCTAACGATGATTCTAGGGTCAAAAAACACGGCGGGACGATGGAGATTTTCCCGCGGATGCCCTAAAGCCGACGCGCGAGCGGGCGCTCGCGGTCGCTAGCACCTTGACCGGCCGAGGTTTCCACGGCTCGGACAGTGCCCATCCGAGGGCAGCCGCCTCCGGTGCATGACCTGTGGGCCGCTGAGACGGAGTGCGCCTTGCAGCGCATCGAACGGGATTGTAAGGCACTTCCGCCATGCGAGGCAGTCGCGGACTGGAGAGGGATGAGGTCGGGGTCATGAGCACGAAAGACGGCAAGCCGAACATCAAGAAGGTGGTGCTCGCCTACTCGGGGGGGCTCGACACCTCGATCATCCTCAAGTGGCTGCAGGAGACCTACGGCTGCGAGGTCGTCACCTTCACCGCCGATCTCGGCCAGGGCGAGGAGCTCGAGCCCGCGCGCAAGAAGGCGCTGATGCTCGGCATCAAGCCCGAGAACATCTTCATCGAGGACCTGCGCGAGGAGTTCGTCCGCGACTACGTGTTCCCGATGTTCCGCGCCAACGCCCTCTACGAGGGCATCTACCTGCTCGGAACTTCCATCGCGCGCCCCCTGATCGGCAAGAAGCAGATCGAGATCGCGCGGAAGACCGGCGCGGACGCCGTCTGCCACGGGGCGACCGGCAAGGGCAACGACCAGGTACGCTTCGAGCTCGCCTACTACGCGCTCGAGCCCGGCATCAAGATCATCGCGCCGTGGCGCGAGTGGGCGTTCAAGGGCCGCGAGGAGCTTCTCAAGTTCGCGCGCGACCATCAGATCCCGGTGATGAAGGACAAGGAAGGCGAGGCGCCGTTCTCGGTCGATGCGAACCTGCTGCACTCCTCGTCCGAGGGCAAGGTGCTCGAAGACCCCGCCAAGAAGGCGCCCGAGATCGTCTACCAGCGCACCATCTCGCCGATGGCGGCACCCGACAAAGTGACGACCATCAAAATCGGATTCGAGAAGGGCGACGCCGTCTCGCTCAACGGCCAGCGGCTCTCGCCCGCGACGCTGCTCAAGGCCCTCAACGACCTCGGCCGCGACAACGGCATCGGGCGCATCGATCTCGTCGAGAACCGCTTCGTCGGCATGAAGAGCCGCGGCGTCTACGAGACGCCGGGCGGCACCATCCTGCTTCAGGCGCACCGCGCCATCGAGAGCCTGACGCTCGACCGCGGCGCCATGCACCTCAAGGACGAGTTGATGCCGCGCTATGCGGAGCTCGTCTACTACGGCTTCTGGTTCTCTCCCGAGCGCGAGATGCTGCAGGCGGCCATCGACAAGAGCCAGGAGCATGTCGAGGGCGAGGTGACGCTCGAGCTTTACAAGGGCAACGTCATCGTCGTCGGCCGCGAGAGCGCGACGTCGCTCTATGCCCCCAACCTCGTCACATTCGAGGACGATAAGGGCGCCTACGATCAGACGGACGCTCAGGGCTTCATCAAGCTCAACGCGCTGAGGCTGAGGACGCTCGAGATGCGGAATCGCAAGAAGTAGGCAGTAGGCAGTAGGCAGTAGGCAGTCCGGGATGAAACTCGGACTGCCGGCAGCGGGCAACAGCCAGGCTGCACAAGGGCGTGGGAGGAGAGTGAAGAGCATGCATAGGACAAAGGTATTTGCGGCGCTCGTGATCGGTGTTGGTGCGCTCGCCGTCGCCGGAAGCGCGCATGCTTACAGCGGCCGCGTCAAGTCCGCGTGCAAATCCGACTTCTACAAGTTCTGCCCATCCTACAAAGTCGATACGCCTCAGCTCCGATCCTGCATGCGCTCGGTTGGCGGCAACATCTCGAGCCGCTGTCTCGATGCGCTGGCGGACGCCGGCGATATCCCGCGCAAGTATCACAGCAGCCAGCGCAAGAAGCGATAGACGGCGAGGCCGGCTCCCGAGTGCGTCTCCCATCCACGGCCGGGATTGGAACCTCGCGCCGCGGCGCGACGTTTGCTTTCCATCACGCCGCACGCAAAACGGGAGACTGCCTTGAAGATCTCTGCTCTGACGCTTTCCGCCGCGATGCTCGCGCTCGCGAGCTTCACCCCTGCCACGGCCGCGCCGTTGGCGGCTCCTGACCGTGCGGCCGCGCACGCGGACGGCCTCACGCTCGTTCAGTATAAGGACAAATACGACAGACGGAGATACGACGGTCCCCGGCGCAATTATGACGGGCCGCGGCGCGGCTATCGTGCCGGGCATCGCTACAAGCATGCGCCGAAGGGCTGGCACCGCTATTCGTCGCGCCCGAGCTACTGGCAGACCCGCGGCTGCATCATCGTCGGACCCGTGTGGTTCTGCCCGTAAACTGGGGTTCTGTCCGTAAGCGGACAGTCATGAGACCGCGGGCGACCGAGCCCGTTTTCGAGCGCGCTGCTCCTCCCGGGGCGGCGCGCTCCGTTCGTTCCGGGCCGTTCGCGGCACCCCGGCAAACGGACGCGCCACCGCGCCATCCGTGTTTGGCCCGTGCTATGGTCGAATGATCTTATTCTCCCACCGACGACGTGAGTGACCAGGTAGAGACCCGATGACCCGCGCCTCGCTCGACCGCACGCTCCGCCGTGCCTACCTCTGGCTCGGCCTCGTGCTCGCCCTGTCGCTGGCCGCGAAGTTCGCGGGCCGCATCCCCGGCCTCGCCGGCACGCCCGTCGAGCGGGCGGCAGCGGATCTCTATGATTACCTCAAGGACATGGCGCTGGTGTTCGTGACGGTGGTCGCAGCCTATCTCGCGAACGTGTTCCAGAAGCGCTCAAAGTTCGTCGCAAGCCTCGAGGAGGAGTGGCGCGGCATCGTGCGCACGAAATCGGCGCTCTTCACCTATTGCGAGAAGCCCTACGTCTCGACCGACGATTATCTCGCCGCGCTGTGCCGCATCTCGGAGACCATCGACAACATGCGGATCGTCTATGCGAACGCCGGCGAGACGGAGAGCCTCGTCGGTCTCTACCCTTACGCGCCGCTGCACGACATGCGCCGCGCGCTGCAGTCTCTCGACCCCCGGAAGCGGGCAGAGATTCCGGCCGAGGACAAGACGCTCGCTCGCGACGCGGTCCTGCAGTCGTTCTCCGCGCTGCGCGAAACCATGCTCGAGGAACTGGACCTCGACGAGCCGACGCATCCGCTCCTCATCCCGGCGGGGCGGCGCCTCAAGCAGCCGGGCGCCGCCCGACGGGCGCGGACACGGCAGGACCGCCAGCGGGCGCGGCAAGAGGGGAGGGGCGCCCCCAGGCCGGACGTGGACGCGTTCCTCAACCGTCTCGCCGAGGCCGAGCAGGCGGCCCAGAACGGCCAGAACGGGCCGACACCGGGGGGGCGCTGAGGCGGACGGCCGCCGGCGCGAGGCTCTGCCGAAGCGGTTTCTGCGCCGCCGGCTTCCGGGCGAACCTCTTCGGCACACCTCTCACTGGCGGCGGCGGCCGGGTTGTGCTACCTCCGCGCCAGATTTTTGCGGCGCACACTCTTCTATTTCAGGTTGCACCGCTCCCTCGTCAGGACATCCATGGATATTCGCAATATCGCGATCATCGCGCACGTCGACCACGGCAAAACGACCCTGGTGGACGAGCTTCTGAAGCAATCGGGCTCCTTCCGCGACAACCAGAAGGTCGCCGAGCGGGCGATGGATTCGAACGACCTCGAGCGCGAGCGCGGCATCACCATTCTCGCCAAGTGCACGAGCGTGGTTTGGAAAGAGACGCGCATCAACATCGTCGACACGCCGGGTCATGCCGATTTCGGCGGCGAGGTGGAGCGCATCCTCAACATGGTCGACGGCGTGGTGGTGCTGGTCGATGCCTCCGAGGGGCCGCTGCCGCAAACGAAATTCGTGGTCTCGAAGGCGCTGAAGCGTGGCATCCGCCCGATCGTCGCCATCAACAAGATCGACCGGCCGGACGAGCGGCATCTCGACGTGCTGAACGAGATCTTCGATCTTTTCGCCAACCTCGACGCCACCGACGAGCAACTCGATTTCCCGGTGCTTTACGGCTCGGGCCGCAACGGCTGGATGGCGCTCGATCCGGCCGGGCCGCGCGAGAGCCTCGCGCCGATGTTCGACCTCATCGTGCGCCATGTGCCCCCGCCTACCGTCGAGCCGGGGCCGACGCGGATGCTGGCGACCACGCTCGAAGCCGACAACTTCCTCGGCCGCATCCTCACCGGACGCATCTCGTCCGGCACGCTGAAGCCCAACCAGCAGCTCAAGGCGATCAACCGCGACGGCAAGCTGGTCGAGACGTTCCGCGTCAGCAAGGTGCTGGCCTTCCGCGGGCTCGAGCGCGTGCCGGTCGACGAGGCGCAGGCCGGCGAGATCGTGGCCCTCGCCGGCATGAGCGAGGCGACCGTCGCCGACACGCTTTGCGATCCCGCGGTCGAAGTGCCGATCGCCGCCCAGCCCGTCGATCCACCGACGCTGTCGATGACGTTCCGCATCAACGACGGACCCTTCGCCGGGCAGGAAGGCGACAAGGTGCAGAGCCGCGTCATCCGCGACCGTCTTCTCAAGGAAGCCGAGCGCAACATCGCCATCCGTGTCACGGCCTCGACGGAGGGCGGTGACTCGTTCGACGTCGCGGGCCGCGGAGAGCTGCAGCTCGCCATCCTGCTCGAGAACATGCGGCGCGAGGGCTTCGAGCTCACGGTCTCGCGCCCCAAAGTGGTGTTCATCTCCGACGAAGCGACGGGCCAGAGGCTCGAGCCCATCGAAGAGGTGATCATCGACGTCGACGAGGGGCATACGGGCGTCATCGTGCAGAAGCTCTCGGAGCGCAAGGGCGAGCTTCTCGAGATGCGGCCCTCGGGCGGCGGACGCACGCGCATGGTGTTCCACGTGCCGACCCGCAGTCTGCTTGGGTATCAGGCAGAGCTGCTTTCGGATACGCGCGGGACGGCGGTCATGAACAAGCTGTTCCACGCGTATGCGCCCTACAAGGGCGAGATCGCCGGGCGGCACACGGGCGTCTTGATCTCGAACTCCGACGGCGAGGCCGCCGCTTACGCCATCTTCAACCTGCAGGACCGCGGACCGTTCTTCATCGGGCCGCAGACCAAGGTCTACATCGGCATGATCGTCGGCGAGCACACGCGCGACAACGACCTTGAGGTCAACGTCGTCAAGGGCAAGAAGCTGACCAACGTCCGCGCCTCGGGCAAGGACGACGCGGTGCTGCTCACGCCGCCGATCAAGCTCACGCTCGAGCGGGCCATGAGCTACATCACCGACGACGAGCTGGTCGAGGTGACGCCGAAATCCATCCGGCTGCGCAAGCGCTGGCTCGATCCCAACGAACGCAAGAAACAGGAGCGCAAGCGGGAGGCCGAGCGGGAGGCCGTCGCCTGAGCGTGACGGGACTTCTTCCCGCAGGCCGGCTGCCACTTTAGATTGAATTCCGACGTGGCGCCCTGTAAAGTGCCATGATCCAATCCACCCCCGCGCACGGATTGGAGCGGAAGTCACGCCAGGGTAGCGGACGGGGAAGCGCCCTTGAGAGAGCTCGACGCATACAGAGCCCGCAGCCTGCTCGACGCCTCGCACGGCGCATGGTGCAACGGCGACATCGACCGCCTGCTCAGCTATTACGCGGACGACTGCCTCTACTGGTGCAATGCAGGCGCCATCGACGGATCGCCGTTCATGCTGGTGGGCAAGCCGGCGTTTCGGGACTTCCTGCGCAACGTCTCCTCCGTCGCCGAGAGCCGGTCCGTCATCGATCTCTTCCAGTTCGACGGCAGGATCGCGCGCGCGCAGATCGACACCTACGTGCGCCACCGGCGGACGGGTCATGTGCTGGCCGGCTCGTACCGTCAGGTCGTGACTTATCGCGGCAACGAGATCTGGCGCATCGAGGAATACCACGACGCCGCGAAGATGGCAGCGTTCTGGCGTCTGGTCGCGAGCGAGGAGACGGCCGGGGATCCGCAATAGCCGGAACCGCGGGCCGCGCCGTCGGCGGGGTTCCATCAGCCTTTCCGCAGGTTCCATCAGCCTTTCCGCAGGGTCGCCGGCGCGCCTTCGAGGAACGCCGCCACCATCGCCCTCGCAAAGCCTTCGGTGTCGGCCGTGACGCGGGCGCCGTAGATCCAGCGGCGGATGGCGAGATAGAAGATCTCGCCATGCAGCCCCCATGATAGGTCGAGGGCCTTTTGAGACGGGGAGGCGTTCGGCGTGCCGGCCAGGCTCTCAAGCTCGCGTGCCACCGGCGCGATCACCTTGCGCTCGATCAGCTTCAGGTAGCGCCGGTTGATATTGACGCCCGCCAGGCCCGCGTACACGAACGTGCGCACCCACGCCGAATTGTCGACGGTTGCCAGATATTGCGCGTAGAAGCGCGACAGGCGCTCGGACACGTCCAGCGTCCGGTCGTCGAGGAGCGCGTCCCAGTCCGAGTTCCACCGGGCGAGAAAGATGCGATCGTAAACGGCATCGATCAGCGAGTCCTTGGTGGGAAAATAGCGAAACAAGAGCGCATGCGAGATGCCGAGCCGTCCGGCGAGGTCCCGCATGCCGCCGCCGAAGCCGACCTCCGAAAAATAGAGGACGGCGCCGTCCACGATCTCCCGCTCGCGTTGCCGCGGGTCGAGGCGCTTGCGTCTCGCCGGCGAGGGCTTGGATCCCGGATCTTGCATCCGCATTTCTCTCCGTGACGCTGCGATGCGACTTACTGACCACTTGGTCATTCCAACAAGCGTCACTAATTACCATTCGGTCAACATATAGCTTTTCCCGGCCTTCCGAAAGGAGATCCTCCATGTCACAGTCACCGATCGTCGTCACCCTGCGCCTGACGCCGTCCGACCCGAAAGCGTTCCAGAGCTTTCTCGCCGAGATCCTTCCCGACACGCGCAAGGCCCGCGGCTGCCGGTTCTCGAAGACCTATACGAGTGACGCAGGCGATTTCCTGCTGATCCAGGAATGGGATTCGGCCGCGGACCAGAAAGCCTACATGGCCTGGCGCGAGTCGACGGGCGTGCTGCAAAAATTCCTGGGCCATCTCGCCAAGCCGGCAGAGGTCCACATCTGGACGGCCGACCCGGCGTGATACGGCGCGCGCCTGCGGAGAAACGCGGCAACGGAGCGCGGGCGGCGGCAGGCTTCGCCGCGCCGCTTCTCTATTCGATGACGATGGTGGCCACGTAGTCCATCGTCCGGTTGACGTTGTCCGGCGGCAACAACGTGTTCAGCAGGTATGACGTCGGCGAATAGTTCTCCGGAACCGTCATATTGAAGGCCGCGCGGATCATCCCGGCCCGCGTGCGCTCGAGAACGGTGCCGCCCGCCATGCCGAGATAATAATCCTTGAGCTTCTCGAACCTGGGCTGCATGGCCTCGGCCACCTTGCGGTGGCCTTCCGACATCTTCTTCAGGCCGGCCGGGTTCTCGACGAACAGCCCCTCAAGGAGGACCCTGCGCTCCGCCATCGGCACCTTGAGATCGTCGATGACCGTCAGCGGCCCGTCGGCGAGGCCGATCCTCGTTGAGCGCCCTTCCTTCGGCACGTTGTTGCCGGTCGCCACCAGTGGCCGCATCGGCGGCTTGATGCAGGACGGTACCCGGCTGCCCTTGAAGTCGCCGGCGGTCGTCGCGGGATCGCAGCCGCGCAGAGACAGAAGCGACCAGGCGAATTCCGAGCAGTAGAGGTCGAGCACGCCGGGCGGGTTCTGGCCAAGCGCGATCCGACCCAGATGCTGCACGAAGTTCAGGGTGTGGTTCGGCTTGTACTTGGGCGCGTTGTAGTCGTCGTTGAACTTGATCTGGCTCGGATAGACCTTCGGCGCGCTGCTGTTCAGGCGCGTTGCCCAGGCCACGATGTTGGCGCGCTCCGCGTCCGTCAGGCCGCGCGGGCGGATGACATGGATGAAGCTCAGCGTGCGGTAGTGCTCGCTCGTGAGGTCGGCGCTCATGCCTTTGCCGAGATATTCCTCGTTGAGCGGATTGTCGATGTTGCGGAGCTTGCCGTCCTTGATGTAGGCGACGCCGGTATGGCTGATGCCCATCTGGATGTTGGGGTATGCGCCGGCGCCGCCCCATTCCGAGCGGAAGGTGAGCAGGATGTCGCCGGTCTGGAAGATGCCGCTCTTGGCGAGCCGGGCCGACATGCCGGCGCGCGGGGTCACGACGAGGCGCAACCCGGCATCGCTCCCGGACTTCAACGCATCCGGATGCTTGAAGTCGACCAGAACGTCGGTGGTGTCGAATGGTCCTGCGAGCGGCGCCCAGGTGCTTTTCGGCAGCGTGAAGAAGATCGGGATGTTGAGCTTCTTCGCCAGCCGGTCATTGGCCTTCTCGCTGAACGTGAAGTCCTTGCCCGCCGCGCCCGCTGGTGCGGCGGCGAGCGCCAGCGCCGCGCAGGACAGCATGCAGAAACGAGCCGCCGCCTTCCAAAACTTTGCCATCGATCAACGCTCCACCCCTGATGCCGCGGCCCTTGCCCGGGCATCGGCATGCACGTTTCCCGCGGCCTCGAGGCCGCTCATTTCCAGTCCTGACTTCCCCTAGGGAGGCACCCTAGCATGGCCCCGGCGCGCTTCCCAATCGCCCCTTGGGGACGGGTGCCGCTTTCCCACCGGCGCGCGATAAAAAAGCGCCGCCCGGCAAGGCGCGCCCCCACGTGACTCGGCTGCGGAGGTCGGGTAAAGATCGGACGGCACGACGGGTGTGGGGGAGTTCCGAGCATGGCGCAGTCGGCGACGGCGAGCGGCGCAAGCCCCGACAGCAAGCGCGAGCGGACCGTGTATGCCGCAAGCGGCGGGCGCAAGACATTCTTCTCGTTCGTGTTCCTGATCCTGCTGCCGTTCTTCGCGAGCTTGCCCGCGATGATCTACATGCGGGTCAAGAACGGCCTCTTCTTCGATGCCGCCGGCCTCGGCATCATGGCGGTCGCGTTCGCCATCCTCATGTTCCTGGTCGTGGTCGAGCTCCTGTTCTCCCTCCGCGCACGCGTGGAGCTCGGCGAGACCTCGGTCAAGATGACGCTTCCCTCGGGCCGCGGCCCGACGCCGATGCTGTTCTACAAGAGCTATGACATTCCCTACGACGAGGTGCAGACGGTCGAGACGCGGCGCGAGATCTACGGCGGCTCGCTCGTGCCCGTGCTGCTCAAGGGCGCGCGGCTGATCACCAAGGACGGAAAGTCCATCCCCATCGGCTACGTCAGCGAAGCCAACGTCGACCCGGCATTCCCCTATCCCGAGATCGCCAAGAAGATCGCCGACCGCGCGCGCCTGCCGCTGATCGACCGCGGCAACGTGCGGCGCTCGTTCCGCCGCAAGTTCTTCGGCATCAAGGGCAGCCGCGTGAACGAGGTCGATCTCGTCGACGAGGCGCAGATCGCCGAGCTCAACAGGTCGCACCACAATATGGTGATCGGCCTTGTGGGCGGGCTCGCGCTCCTCATCGTCGTCGGCATCGTCGACGACCTAGCGAGCGAAACGCCGATCGGCCAGACGGCTTCGGCGGGCCTCGCCGCCTCGGGCACACTCGCGCCGCAGAAGAAGTGAGGCGACCGGGGCGGACAGGAAGCGTCCCTCGCCGCGCCGCTCAGTTGACGAAGATGCGCACCGACCGGCGCCGTCGCCCGATGTAACCGCTCAGCAGCGCCAGCACGCCGAACGTCACGAACGTCGGCACGGCAAGGAGGGGGGCGATCACGCCGTTCCAGATCCAGGGGCCGAGACCGGTCACGGCCTCGCGGGAGGCCTCGAAGCTGCTGGGCGCCAGCTCCTGCCAATGGGCAGCGAGGGAGGTGGCCTTGAACGCCGCTGCCCCGTAGAGCGGCGGCGTGGCATCGACAACCAGAGCAATGGTGGCCGCCAGAAGAAAGACGGCGGCCAGGAAGCGAAAGACGACCATCATGCGAGGCTCACGACATTGGCGGTCTCCGAGGCCGCGCCCGGGCCGGCGGGTCCGCCTGCATCTGCGGCCAGCCAAGCCGCCTCTCGATTAACATATTCGCCCGAGCGGGGTCAGGCAAAAGGGGACCGGACGGGGGCCCCTGCGGGCGTGTTGCCTCCGAGGGCGTTATCGGTATAGTGCGCGGCTCCACATCGGAATTTCGACGGACCGATGACCGCTCCGAACCCAAGGGGTTCGCGACGATCCGGATCCCGACGCGCAGGAGAGATGGCCGAGTGGTTGAAGGCGCACGCCTGGAACGCGTGTAGGCGGGCAACCGTCTCGTGGGTTCGAATCCCACTCTCTCCGCCATTATATGGCTCACGCGCCGAAGGCGCTCCGCGGGGGCGCGGCTCGCCGCGGGTCGCTTTGCTCCCGAGCCCTTCGGGCTTGGACCAGAGTTCGAACTTGGTCTCTCCAAGCCCGCCATTTTTAGCTCACGCGCCGAAGGCGCTCCGCGGGGGCGGCGGTCCAAGCGGAGCTTGGCTTCGCCAAGACCACCGGGTCGCCCTGCTCCTGAGCCCTGCGGGCTGCTCGAAATTTCTCTCGCCGATCACCGCGCTAAATAATTAATTCTCTTATGGATTCAAAGGGCAGTTTACCAAACGAGGTAACAATAGAAACTATTGCTTCCGGCGTCTTCACCGGCAGCATGGCCCATCGAAAATAGCCGGCGTGGACTCTGCAGTACGCCTTTTCTTATAGTATGTTGTTTTGATTGGCCGCGGCAGTATTCGGCGACATTGGTCGCCTTGCGTTGGTGCGAACCGATGCCATCGTCCCCGTTGCGCCGGAGATGGCTTCTGGACGAATTCCGACAGAATAAAATCATGCTCCCTAAGTCTATTTTTTATCCATGAACTCATCGACCGCAGCCAAAATTTATTCCGTCGCAAAGATTGCCGTAATCGTCGACTTGCTGGCCGATGAAGGCATTCCCGCAGAAGAGGCGCTCGCTGATGTCTCTCTGTCGCGCGAGCAATTGGACTCACCGGCGACGAAGGTCTCGGCGGCGCAGGTTCTGCAGTCCTATCGCAACGCCATCAAACTCTCGCGGAATGCCCAGCTCGCATACCGTGCCGGCTTGAAATCCTGCGTGTCGACCTATGGAATATATGGATTTTCCATCCTGAGCAGCCCTGATTTCCGGGAGACAATGGCCTTCGCCATGGCCTATCATCAGCTGGCGACGCCGATGATGGATATCGACTTCCGGGAAGACGGGCGCGCGGCTGTCTGGATCGTCACTCCCGCGCCTCATCTGGAACTCGACGATGTGCTTTATAAATTCGTCGTCGAGCTGCAGATGGCGGTCCACCTATCGCTCCATCGCAACATCATGGGACCGACCTTCAAGCCCACGCTAGTGGACTATGCTTTGGAGCGACCGCATGGCGACGAGCGCGGGACGGCCTTCTTCGGCTGCCCGGTTCTCTACGGCAAATCCGAGAACAGGTTCGCCTTCGATGCCGCCTGGCTCGACCGGCAGCCGGATTTCGCCAACAAGCTCGCCCATGCCGAGCTCAGGCAGCTTTGCAATGGCCTGCTCAAGGAGCTCGAGTTGAGCGCAGGGATCGCCGGCGAGATCCGCGAACTCATCCTCTCCAACCTGTCCCGGCCGCTCAGCTTCGAGCAGGTCGCCAAGTGCCTCAACATGAGCGGTCGCAGCCTCAGGCGCAAGCTGCAGGAGAAGGGAACGTGCTTCCGAAGTCTCGCTAACGAGTTGCGGGGCCAGGTCGCCATTAAGTATGTCCGCGAAACCGACCTCAGCGTCGAGGATATCGCGTTCGCCCTGGGCTTCAGCGATGCCTCCTCGTTCCGCCACGCGTTCCGCCGCTGGACGAACGCTGCCCCTCACGACTATCGCAAGGGGACGCGCGAAACCTAGGCTGTAACCTCATTATTGGATGGGCATCGAATAATGAGGTCACAGACCAATTCGAGCCGGTAACGGTGCCTCTGCAATGGCATGAAGCGAACTCTTTCGTAATTACGCGACGCGCCTATGAAATTTCCAGGATTGGCCGGATGTCTCCGGTTTCTGGCCAATGCCGACCTTGTTTGTCGCCGGGCCACACCGATGATTCCCGCATGCTGTCGTTCGATAATGCTTACGGAGTTGGAGCGGGTATGCGTAAATTTAATACACACAGCACCGGTCCTTGCGCCACGGGTGCAGCCGGGAACCTGCTCAAACAAAACTCAGGCAATAGCGGTAGCGCACCGGATCCGAGAGACTGGCGGGTTGCGCTGATCGACGGATCGGATGATGCAATCTTCAGCAGAAACCTCAATGGCATCATCCAAAGCTGGAACCATGGTGCGTCCCGCCTGTTCGGGTATTCGGCGGACGAGGCGATCGGCCAGCCGATCGCGATCCTGATCCCGGAGGACCGGCTGGAGAAAGACTCGGCGATCCTGGCGGAGATCCAATGCGGCAAGCGTGTCGGGCGCTTCGAGACGAAACGACGCCGCAAGGACGGATCGTTGGTCGACATATCGCTGACGACCTCCGTCATTCGCAATGAGGACGGCGTTATTGTCGGCGTCTCCAAGATCGCCCGCGACATTACGGAGAGACTGAGGGCGCAGGAGCAGCAACGGCTTCTCTTGGGCGAGATGGGTCATCGGGTGAAGAACCTGTTTGCGCTGGCGGCCGCGATCGTGTCGATCAGCGCAAGGTCGTCCGGAAGCGGGAGGGTGGTGGTCGACGATATCCGCGCGAGGCTGTCATTGCTGGCGCGCGCGCATGACATGACGATGGCGGGCCGGCCACACGATGCCGGGACCCCGCAGGCCTCGTCGCTCCTCGCGCTCATCCACCGGATTCTCGATCCCTATGCGGCGGCGGACGGCCCGGTTGTGATCGGAGGCCATGACTGCGATGTCGGCGCCAACGCTGTCCCCTATGTGTCGCTGCTGCTGCATGAGTTGGCCACCAATGCCGCCAAATTCGGATCGTTATCGGCTGCGAGCGGACAGCTCGACGTGAGCGTCGCAACCGATGGCGACCTGGTTCGCCTCGTCTGGCGGGAAACCGGCGGGCCGGTGCCTTCAACAGGCGGGCCTCAAGGGTTTGGCAGCCAATTGGAACGAAGCGTGACATGCGCGTTGAAGACAACGATCGAGCGTCACTGGCGCCCGACGGGCCTCGTTGCCACGATCGCCATACCCAAGGCGGTCCTGTCAGCCTGAAGAGGGGCTTGGACGACCGCGGCCTCGGCGCACGCACGCGTCTGCCAGGAGGCCCGACGTTTTCTCGTAAGGGCCGCCATTGATCGGTGGCCAGAAGTTCAATCGAGGCCGATTGCGATCTCGCTGGCGATCAGCGCAGTGCGGGGGAAAGCGGCATGAGGTAGGTCCCCACGCCGCTCCGTTCGCGTTTTCAAACGGTCGCTCAGACCGGATAGCGCAGGATCGCCGCCAACTCGCCGCCGCCGGGGATCTCGGACCGCCGGGCGGAGATCACCCGCGCGCCGGTCTCCAGCGCTCGCCGGGCGATCTCGTCCACCACGCCGTAATTGATGGCATCGGCGGTCTCGGCGAAGGTCACGGCGCCGGTCTCGTCGTCCACCGTTCCGGGGCTCGCGCTGTCCATGTCGACGATCAGCGTATCCACGGCGCCGAAGGTGACGGCGCGCGCGGCCTGCGCCACGTCGGCGGTGGCACGGCCCTGCGCCTCGCGCTTGGCGTAAAGGGCGGCGACGGCTGCCATCTCGGCCGCATAGACACCGTCGAGGACGGTGCGGGCTGAGGCCGCCAGCTCATGCTCCGGCACATGGTCGGGGCTGCCGGGAATGGTCACGTCGGCGACGTTCGGGTAGCTCGACACCGAGCGGAAGATCGAGGCCAGGGGCTCGGTGGCGGCGATGATCAGCGGCCGGCCGTGACCGGCGAGGACGGGACGCAGCGCCTCGTCCACGGCGCGGGCGTAACGGGTGAGCAGCGCGTTCTCGCTGGTGGCCTCGCCCGAACGCATGTCGCCGGAGCGCTCCAGATGGCTGCGCCGGCCAATGGCCTGGTTGGCGTCGCGCGGCAGGTTCGGCACCTTCACCTCGTGCGGCGGAAGGTCGGCCGAAACCTCGATGAAGCGCACCGCCCCGATGCCGATCGCCAGCACATAGGCATTGTGCGGGAAGGTGACGGCGCGGATCAGCGGCTTCAGGTGGAAGCGGTCGGCGACCTCCACCATGCTGGTCAGCTTGTTGGCGAGGCGGAAGGTCTGGATCTTCTCGGGAGTGACGAAGATGGCCAGGCTGTTGGCCTGGTACGCCCAGAAATCATCGTCCTCGATCAGTGCGCCGACGCTCTCCTCGATCGGCCAGATCGACCGCTTGTCGATGCCCGCCTCGGTCATCTCGGCCACCGCCGCCTTCAACTGGTTCTTGAGCTCGATGCGGTTGGCATCGGTGTCCTGGGTCAGAGGCGTGGTCCGAAGGTAGATCGAAACCGCAGGGCTCTGCCGATACGCGGCCAGCTTCTCGATCTCAACGCGGGTCGGAAGGTCGATGTGCAGCAAGATAACACCTACGGGTCAATGCATTTTTGGGAGGGGAGCGTGTGGAGGCGGCCTTCATAGACCAACCGGCCGGGAGTGGGAAGGGGCGAGAAGAAACGCTGCATCCGCGGTCTCTTTCATCCGGATGCCCCACGGCGTGGGGCGATGCCATGGGGATCGATGCGACCATCCGCACCGGCTTCCGGGGCATCCGCGGCGAACTCTATCCTCACCGCTCCGCCGCCTGAGCCCTTCGACATCGAGAACCTTAACCGCACGCACCGGCCCGGCGGCGTCGCGGGGCGATGGAGAGCCATTGGCTCCAAGGCCCTGACAACACATCGTAAATTCGTGGATTCGCTAAAGGCTGGCGACGGCACGCCTAATAGGGCATTCTTCCCAGTAAGTTATAGGATTTTACCCCTGGTGCTTGAATCTCAATCATGAGGAAGGCTGCACTCATCCTCCTTCTGGCGCTCGGGGCGTGCGAGGAGCCGCGCTCGGAAGCCTATTCCCCCGAGCAGGAGGTGGATTTCAGGCCCGTCTCCGTGGCGCTCGCGCCGGCCCAGGGAGCCCAGAGGATCCACGGCATCGCCACGCTCGTCAGCCCCGACCCGCTGACGCAGCTCGACGCCGAAATCCGCGCCGCCGAAATCGCGTCGGCCTTCAGCCAGCGGACCGTGGCGCGCTTCAAGGGCACAAGCTCGCTTGGCGAGCATCGCCTCGACAACGCCGAGCGGCAGGCCGCGACCGACGCCACGCAGGTGGCGCTGCTCGAGCTGCGCCTCCGGAATGCCTGGGGCGACACGGCGCCGTTCCTCGCCGCCGAGAACCGGCTGCGGCTCGTGGACGAGCTTTCCTCCGGCAAGACGACGCTCGTGCGCGTCGACTTCCCACGCTCGGTCGAGCGAAACCCTCAAAACGTGCGCATCACGCCGCTCGGCGGCGGCGAAGAGATCGCGGTCGACAAGGTGTGGCCCGCCCCTTCCGGCAATCTCGCCATGCCCGGCACCTCCTTCTTCGGCATCATGCCGACGGGGCCCAGCCTCAAACCGGGAGACCGCGCGAAGGCAACGGCCGAGCGCGGCACGCCTGCCTCCGGCGTGATCGTGCCGGCCGACGCGGTGGTCGTCCATGCGGGCGCCTCGTGGTGCTATGTCGAGACGGGCCCCGACGCGTTCGAACGCAAACCGATCTCGCTCACGACGCCGGTCGAAACGGGGTATCTGACGAACGACTTCGCCGCCGGAACGAAAGTGGTGGTGAAGGGAGCCTCAGCGCTCCTTGCCCGCGAGGCGGAGCCCGGCTCGTTCGATGACGATGATGACGACGACGACCGGCCGCGCCCGACGCGGCGTCGGCCGGGCGATACGGACAGCGCGACCGGGCTCCACGCTGCGCCGATCGCCAGCTCCGATCCCGATCCCGACTGAGACCCTGCGCCATGGACACCCTGATCCGATGGTCGATCCGGCACCGCTCGCTCGTCGCCGCCCTTTCTGTCGTATGGTTCGTCGCCGGCGTCTTCTTCGCGCTTCACGCCCCGCTCGACGTCTTTCCCGAGTTCGTTCCGCCCCAGGTCACGATCCAAACCGAGGCGCCCGGGTTCGCGCCCGAGCACGTCGAGCAGATCGTGACGCGGCCGATCGAGGCCGCCGTCAACGGCGCGCCGGGGATCGAATCGATCCGCTCCGAATCGGTCTACGGCCTCTCCGTCGTGCTGATCACGTTCGAGGAGACCGTCGATCCCGTCGCCATCCGGCAGGGAATCTCCGAGCGCCTGTCGACGCTCGCGGGCGAGCTGCCGGCCGGCGTCGCGCAGCCGACGCTGACGCCGCTCACCTCCAGCACCATGGACGTGATCAAGTTCGGGCTGCTATCCAACACCGTCGATCCCTACACGCTGCGCGACATCGCCGACTGGACCATCCATCCGCATCTCCTGTCGCTGCCGGGCATCGCGCGCGTCACCGTCTACGGCGGCGCCATCCGGCAGGTGCAGATCCAGCCGGATCTCGACCGGCTGGCCGGCCTCGGCCTCACCGTGAGCGACGTCATGGAGGCGGGGAAGGGGGCCCTGGCGCTGCGCGGCGGCGGCACCATCGACACTGCCTCGCAGCGCATCACGCTCGATACGGCGCCGCCCGCGCCCGATCCGCAGGCGATCGCCCAGGGGCTGGTGGCGATGCAGGACAACATGCCGATCACGATCGGGCATGTCGCGAACGTCACGATCGGACCGGCCGTGCCGATCGGGGACGCGACCATCATGGGCAAGCCCGGCGTGCTCGTGACCGTGTCGAGCCAGTTCGGCGCCAACACGCTCGAAGCCACGCAGGCAGTCGAGGCGGCGCTCGAGGACCTGAAACCCACGCTCGCGCAACGTGGCATCGACATCATCCTCCTGCATCGGCCCGCTTCCTTCATCGAGCGCGCGCTCGGCAACCTCGCGCATGCGCTGGCGTTGGGCTCGGCGCTGATCCTGGCGGTGCTCTACGCCTTCCTCCGGAGCTGGAGGGCGGCGCTGATCTCGTTTCTCGCCATTCCATTGTCGCTGCTCGCGGCGATCTTCGTGCTTGCCGAAATGGGCCAGACGCTCAACACCATGACGCTCGGCGGATTCGCGCTGGCGCTCGGCGTGCTGGTGGACGACGCCATCATCGACATCGAGAACATCATGCGCCGCCTCCGGCTTGCGAAAGCGGCTGGCCGCGACGACGATCTCGCCACCATCGAGGAATCCTCGATCGAAATCCGCGGCTCGATGCTCTACGGCACGCTGGCCGTCATCTTCGTGTTCCTGCCGATCCTGTTCGTCGGCGGCGTGCAGGGACGCTTCATCGCACCGATGGCACTGACCTTCATCCTCGCGGTCATCGCCTCCATGGTGGTGGCGATGACGGTGACGCCGGCGCTTTGTGCACTTCTGCTCACCGGAGAGGAGACCAAGGAGACGCCGCGCCTTCTCGACGTGATGAAGGCGTTCCAGGCGTGGTGCATGGAGAAGGTCCGCCGGCACTGGGGTCTCACGGTCTCCGTTCTTGCGGCGGCGGCCGCGGCGGCGGTGGCGGTCGCGCCGTTCCTGCGCAGCGAGCTCATCCCGCAGTTCCGCGAGGGGCATTTCGTCGTGCAGATGGCGATGGCCGCCCAGGGAACGTCGGTGGGCGACGTGACGGCGACCGGCGTGCGGGTGTCGAACGAGCTTCTGAAGCTGCCCTTCGTGCTTGCCGTCGGCCACCAGATCGGGCGGGCGGATCTGGGCGAGGACACCTGGAGCCCGGACAAGAGCGAGTTCCATATCGAGCTCACGGACGAGCACGCGGAGACGGAGAGCGAGGCGCAGGAGAAAATTCGCGACGTGCTCGAGAATTTCCCCGAGGTGCGCAGCGAGACCATGACGTTCCTCGGCGACCGCATCAGCGAGAGCCTCAGCGGCGAGACGGCCCAGGTGGTGATCAACCTCACGGGCACCAACCTCGAGAAGCTCGAGGCCGCGGGCGAGGCCGTCCGCAGCGCCATCGCCGGAATCGAGGGCGTCGAGGATCTCCGTATCCCGAAGGCCGCCAGAGTGCCCACGCTCACCGTCAAGCTCGATCACGCGGCGCTGGCGAACTACGGGCTCACGGCGCGGGATGCGCTCGACACCATGCAGACGGCGTTCGCCGGCACCACCATCGGCCAGACGTACGCGGGCGCCGAGACGGTGGATGTGGTGGTGATCCTGCCGCCGGAAGCACGCAGCCGCGTCGAGCAGCTCTCGAACCTGCTCGTCGGCAACGCGCGCACGCGCGTCCTGCTCGGAAACGTGGCTTCGATCTCGATGACCGACGGGCGCGTGAACATCCAGCACGACGGCGCAGAGCGGCGCGTCAACGTCAACTTCAACGGATCGTCCGAGCGTTCGCTCCGCGATACGGTTGCGGAGGTGAAAGCGCGCGTCGCAGACCTCGGGCTGCCGCCGGACATCTACGTCTCCTTCGCCGGCCAGGCCGAGGAGGAGCGGGCGGGTCAGATCCGGCTCGCGCTGCTTGCGGCGTTGAGCGTCACGCTCGTCGTGCTCGTGCTGACGGCCGCGTTCACCCGGCGGGCGCTTGCGGCCGTGCTGCTCATCAACGTGCCGTTCTGCCTGATCGGCGGCATGGCCGCGACGGTCGCCAGTGGAATTGGCCTCACGCTCGGCAGCCTCGTCGGACTCGCGACCGTCTTCGGCATCGGGGCCCGGAACTCCGTGATGATGCTGGCGCACGTCGAGCATCTGGTGGACCGCGAAGGCCACCCCTGGTCGGATCACACGATACGGCTTGCGGCCGGTGAGCGCTTCGCGCCCGTCTTCATGACCGCCCTTCTCGCGGCGTTGGGTCTCGTTCCGCTGGCGCTCGGCCTCGGCCGGCCGGGGCACGAGATCGAGGCGCCGATGGCGATCGCGATCCTCGGCGGCCTCACCACGGCAACGTTCCTCAATCTCGTCGTGCTTCCCGAAGCGCTGATCCGCATGCAGGGATGGCTCGGCCTCACGCCGACGCCGCCCTCCGCCCGACGCATCACGCGCGAGCGGACACCGGCGCCGGCTCCCTAGAGAGTTTCCGTTTCAGATGGAAACAGCGGTTCGACATGCGCAAGCTTGTCTGGACTCCGGCCTTCGCCNNTCCCGGCATCATGGCGGAGCCATGCTCCGCATGGACGGCCGGGATCCAGACACGCCAATTGCTCGCATGACCATGTTTCCACCTAAGTCGGAACGACTCCAAGGCGAGAGGATCCTCTTGCGCCGAATTGGCGCTCCGCTTCTGATCCGGTTTGCGGCCCGTTTGGCGGACCAAGGGCTCGACGTCGCGCGCGGCTATTGAAAACAAAGCGCTCCGGACCTTGGTCCGGAGCGCTTGTCGTTCGACCGTCCTGCCAGCGCGGGCGCGCCGATCAGAACATGACCTTGAGGTAGGAGTTGAAGTAGGCACCTTCGCCGCCACGGTTGCCGCCGAAGCCATCGGTGTCGTCTTCGTCGACCCACTGGTAGCCGCCGCTGAGCGAGACCTCGGCCGGAAGGGTCGGCCTCAGGTTGAAGGGCAGCACCACGAAGGCACCGAGGCGGGACGTCACGTCGCCTTCCTCGCTCCAGATCTCGCCTTCGGGACCGAACTTGGTGCCGTTGCGGTTCCAGCCGAGGCGCAGGTTGCCGTAGTAGGTGTCGAATGCCGTCGAGTAGCTGGTATCGAAGGCGAAGTAGAACGGGTTCTCGTCCCCGGTCTCGACCTCAAGGGCGACCTTGAATCCGGTCTCGGTGCCGCGGACCGGATTGTCCGGATCATCCGGAGATAGGTCGACGTCGCGCACTTCCATACCGACATAGCCGATGGCGCTCGTCGTCCCGAAATAATAGAGGTAGCCGAGCATCGCATCGATGGCGCGGTCGTCCGCATCGATGGAGGTGCCGCCGGCATTGTAGTCGTAGTTCGAGTACCAGCCGAAGGTCCGCGCCACCAAGCCATTGCGTGTGAAGTCGCCGTTCAGGGCGAACAGGCTTCCGGAGTAGATGGTCCAGATGTCCTTGGCGACATCGACGCCGGTGTAGCTGATGACCTTGATGTTGCCGTCGGAGAAGCCTTCGGCGCCATGGTCACGGTTCAGCTTGTAGACGATACCGAGCCTGGCGGTCCAGATTTCGGGGTCTTCCTTGTCAACCCAGGTCACGCCACCAGAGGACCCGGCGTTTGTGATCTCGGATCCGTAGTCAGCGTAGCGAACCTCACCGCGCAGGAAGAAGCCGTTGCCGAGCATGTGCTCAAGGCCGCCGCCGATGAAATAACCATCAAAATCTACGGATCCTCGACCGTTAAATCCTGAATCGTAATCCCACCAACCGTCGTTGTCGAAGTGGGCGCGCGAGTAGCCGGCGGTCACGAAGGCCAGCGTCTCGGGCCTCAGGAGCACACCGATGCGGGCACCGATGTTGTAGGAGCGATCGATCGTCATGCCGTCGAAGGTGCGGCCGCGGTTGATGTCGGACCAGTCGATGTCGCCGAACACGCCGACGACGATACGATCCCACTGGCAGTCATAACCCCAAACAAGCGAAACGAGGCCGCCGTCAGCGTCCTCACTGACGGTCCGATTGCCGCCATCGTTGTCTCGGTAGATATTCTTCGAATCGTTCCAGCCGTAGCCGACGCTGCCGCCGAAATACATACCGGTCCAAGTTGGCGCGGCAGGCGCCACCACGGTATCCTTCAGCGAGACCATGCCGTCAGCAAGTGCCGGACTTGCTACCAGCGCCAAAGCAAGACCACCTACGACGGACGTAACGGTGCGCTTTCCCATCCTGAATGCCCCCAAAAACGGTGCGGGAAAAACGCGATACAGTCCCGACAGAACAATATATGAGGTGATCAAACACCCGATTCGCTGGGTCCCTGTCGAGGGACGGCAAGCCCTAAAGGCGATTTTCCGTGGGCGTGCATGCGCGAATGCCACGCTTCCGTCGCATGAGGTGCAAAAAGGTGTCGATGGCGCAACCTCGGTGTTGGTTTGACACGTTTTCTTAACGCTTGAGCCGGGCCAGCGGGCTCAGCCCGCCCGCGGCACCGGTGCGATCGAGACCGTCGGCTCGACCGCAATTTCAGCCGCCAGCCCGCCCGTCAGTTCACCGGGGCCCCGCTTCTCGGCGTGACGAGCCCGACCGGGATGCCGTCGGGGTCGGCCACGATCGCCAGGCGGCCGGTGTTGGCGTCGTCGAAGGGCGCCTTCAGGATGCGGCCGCCCTTCTTCAGAGCCTCGACGACGGCATCGTCGACGCTTGCGACCTGGATGTAGGTGATCCAACCCGGGCGAACCTCGGCGGCATCGTCGGCCTCGAGCTTCGAGCCGCCGGCGACCTCGACGCCGTTGTGCATGAAGAGCGTGTACTCGGCCTCGCCGGTCATCGGAGGCCGCGTTGTATCAACGGCCGCGACCGTCCTCGGCGTCCAGCCGGCGACGCTGGCATAGAAATCGCGGGTCCGGGCGGGATCCGCACTCACGATCTCGGACCACCAGACGGTGCCATTGTCCGCGCTCGCGGTGGCGCCGGACCCGTTCTCGGCACCGGCCGGGCCCGACGCGAGCGCGGCGAGAACGGCGAGGGCGGGGGCACGTGCATGCTTGAGGGCGAAGGCGAGGCGAGGGCGGCGCATGTTCAGCTCCTGTCGGAATGAGAAACTGAAACACGGGACTGCAAGGCGGATGCCACCTGCGCGCCGCCCGCTCTCTGCCGCCCGGGAAACGGCCGTCAGGGTTTACGCCGCGGCCTTGGGGCAGGGCAGGATGTAGGTGAAGCCCCGGAAATGCGTGTAGTCGGCTTCGGCGTCGAACGGCACGATCCTGACCGACTTGCCGTCCTTTGGCGGATCGTGGAGGCCGAGCATGTACAGGGGATCGATCAGGCGCGCCCCGGGGGTGCGCCATTCCCGGCCGCCGTGCTGGTTGGTGACCCAGCGCAGCGCATCGGTCTCCGCCTCCCAGACCTCCCAATGCACCTCCGGCAGGTAGTGGGCGTGACCGCCCGGCCTGTCGACGCGCGCCAGACGCTCGCCCCGCGCGACACGCTGGCCGGGCTTCAAGTGCTTGATGTCATCGTATCTCAGGTGGTCGTAGGCCGTGAGGTAATAGGCGGCGCCGTCGTCCAGGTTGAGCTCGGAGGCGGTGTGCTGGATGAGGAGCGCGCCTTCCTTGCCCCATCCCCAGTTCGCCTCCCAGACCGCCTTCACGATGCCGGGGGCGGGCGCGATGATGTCCTCGCCGAGCCGTCCCGCGTCGACGCCCGAGTGCGCCTCGCTGCGGCGCGTTCCGTCGACGTCACGCCAGCTCGCGTAGAGCGAGGTCAACGGAGAGCACGCGTGCCCCTTCGGATAGACCGGCACGAGCGCGCTCCGCGTGATGTCGTAGCCCTTCTTCACGTCGCCCGACCCTCTTTCGAGAAAGTGTGCGATCGCAGGGACGCACGAAACGCCCAGTCCGACAATAAAGAGTGAGGATGCCAGTAAACGCCGCACGCCGTCCGTCCCGCTCAATTTCTCATGTTCCATATCCCACTTCGGCCGTAAGCGCATGACCGAAAATGGCTTAAGGGTCGCAACCGGCGGCATGCGTTAACGTTACCCCGCAGGGGGCCCAGGGGGCGATCGCCACAGGGACAATGGAGGGACGATGAGGAGGGGCGATGCGCGCCCCGCCGTGGCCCCGCGGGCGGCGCGTCCCGCGCTCGAAACGATCACCAGGCGGATCGTTCCAGTCTAGGACAGGGACCAGGACACGTGGAGCATTTCGAAGCGACGCGTCCCCCGCGCGGTCGCGCGGGGCGATCCCGGACCCCGCGCGCACAACCTCGCTCAACCGCAGGACATCTCACAAATGTCGGCAATATTAGTGAGTTAATCGGCCCCATCGGGCGCCGGAGCGCGCCCCGGCATCCTGACACACTCGCCTCGAAAATGCGTGGCACGCGCCTTGCGACCGTCGCTTCGAAACTAGAAGCCGAAGCGAGGAAGAGCGTCTGAGTTCGCGACACAAGCGTCCCGAAGACTCCGGAATGCGGTTCGCAGCCTAGCCGATCGAACAATCGAAGCCGCCTCAAGCTGCCGTCGGACCCCGACGGCGGCAACGGGATCGATTTGTGCCTCGCCTCGTCCCACCGAGGCGCACGTCAATGCTCAATCCGGGCCGCGGACCACAGACACGGCGATCCTACACGACATCGAAGCCGCGCCTGCTCCACCTCTACTTCGAGGCACAGGTCGTCCAGCGCCCGAACAAGGCTGCGGTCGAGTTCTCGGACGAAAGCCTCACCTACGCCGAGCTCGACGCCTACGCCAACCAGATCGCGCACCGCCTGATCTCGCGCGGCGTCCGGCCCGGCGATCTCGTCGCGCTCTATCTCAAGAAGTCGCCCCGGCTCTATGCGGCAATGCTTGCCATCCTCAAGGCGGGTGCCGGCTACGTGCCCATCGATCCTAAGTTCCCGCTCGAGCGGATCCGGGCGATCCTCGAGGATTCGGGTGCCAAGGCGTTCGTGACGGAGCACGCCCTGTCTGCCGCCGTCGACGGCGCGATCCCGACGCCGATCCTCAACCTCGACGGCGATCACACGGCGATCTCGCGGCTGCCCGCAACGGTTCCGCCGCTCGCCCGCGAGATCGAGCCCACGGATCTCTGCTACGTGATCTACACGTCGGGCTCGACCGGACGCCCCAAGGGCGTGATGATCGAGCATCGCAACGCGGCGGCGTTCGTGCGCTCGCTCAAGAGCATCTACAAAGTCACCGCGGACGATCGCGTCTATCAGGGCTTCTCGACCGCGTTCGACGCGTCGGTCGAGGAGATCTGGGCCGCGCTCTCGCTCGGCGGCACGCTCGTCGTGCCCACCGAAGAGATCCTGCGGTCGCCGTCCGATGTCGCCCTCTTCATCAACGAGCAGGAGATCACCTACTTCTCCACCGTGCCGACGATGCTGGCGATGATCGACCGCGATCTGCCGAGCGTGCACACGCTCGTGCTCGGCGGCGAAGCCTGCTCCAATGAGCTCGTCACCCGCTGGGCGATCCCCGGCCGCCGCATGCTCAACACCTACGGGCCCACGGAAGCGACCGTGGTCGCGACCTGGAGCGAATGCGTGCCGAGCGAGGCCGTCAGCATTGGCGTGCCGCTGCCCGACTATACCGCCTACGTCCTCGACGAGAGCCTCAGCCCCGTGGCGGCGGGCGAGACGGGCGAACTCTACATCGGCGGCGCCGGCGTCGCGCGCGGGTACATGAACCTCCCCGCGCTCACGAGCGAGCGTTTCATCGAGAGCCCGTTCGATGCGGACGGCGGAGAGCGTCTCTATCGGACGTTCGACCACGTGCGGCTCGGCGAGGGCGGAGAGCTCTACTTCCTCGGACGGCTCGACGGCCAGATCAAGATCCGCGGGTTCCGCGTCGAGCTCAGCGAGATCGAGGCAGTGCTGCTCGAGCACCCCGCGGTCAAGGCTGCGGCCGCCACCGTCGTCGACACGACAGACCTCAAGGAGCTCGCTGCCTACGTCGTCGTCGAGGGCGGCGAAAAGGCGCTCGACCGCAACGCGCTCACCACGCTCCTGCGCGAGCGGATGCCGGCCTACATGGTGCCGCAGTATCTCGACGTGGTGGCGGAGCTGCCGATGATGTCGAGCGGCAAGATCGATCGCAAGGCGCTGCCGCCGCCGCAGACGCTGCTCGCGGCCACGGGGGCCGTGGTGGCGCCCGCCAATGACCTCGAGCGGCGCATCGCGGACGCTTGGCAGCAGGCTTTCCGCCTGCCCGAGATTTCCGTCGAAGCCGACTTCTTCTTCGACCTCGGCGGCCACTCGCTGCTGGCTGCCCAGGCGGTCGCGCGCATGCGCGAGAGCACGGGCTCGATGTTCCTTTCCGTGCGCGACATCTACGAGCACCGCACCGTCCGCGGCCTCGCCGCGCATCTCACTCAAACGAACAACGGGCGGCAGGACGACCGCCAGGACGGAGCCGATGACGAAGCTGCCCGCGGCGGCCCGACGGCGAGCGAAACCGCCTTCGCGAGCGTGCACCCGCTGGTCCGCTGGACCACCGCGACCGTACAGGCCCTCGTGGCGACGGCCTACTATGCGGTGCTCGCGCTGCCGCTCACGTACGTGGTGCTCGTCATCACGGCCACCATCGACGGCAACATGCACTGGACCGTCGCCGCGGCGCTGTCGACCGTGGTCGGCTTCGTGGCCTGGCCGTTCCTGGTCCTGCTCAGCATCGCGGTGAAGTGGATCGTCATCGGACGCTACCAGGCCGGGCGCTATCCGCTGTGGGGCGGCTATTACCTGCGCTGGTGGATCGCCAACCGCTTCCAGGCGCTGGCCTGGGCCGAGATGTTCAAGGGCACGCCGCTCATGAGCCTCTATTGGCGCGCGATGGGCGCGAAGATCGGACGCGACGTGACCATCTCCACGAACCTCTCGAGTGCGTGGGACATGGTGTCGATCGGCGACAACGCGAGCGTCGGCGCGGAAACCCAGATCCTCGGCTATCGCATCGAGGACGGCTATCTCGTCATCGCGCCGGTCAGCATCGGCAACGATTGCTTCGTCGGCATGCAGTGCGCGCTCGGCCTCGGCTCGCGCATGGGCGACGGATCGCGCCTCGACGATATGTCGCTGCTTGCCGACGGCATCGACATGGCGGCCGGCGAAGCGCGCCGGGGCATCCCCGCGCTCCCTGCCGTCGTCAACGTGCCCGAGCGCCGGCGCAACATGAAGAACGCCACGCCGCTGCGCCGGATGGGCCACAAGCTCACGCGCGCATTCTACGGCCTCATGCACCTGACGCTGATCTACGCCATGGGCTACTTTCTGCTCCTGACCGCGCTTCCCTCGATCGCGCTTGTGCTCGGAGCGCTCTACCTCGGCGGTCCGTGGTGGGGCGTGGCGGCGGCGTTCGCCTCGATCCCGGTCGGGCTCTTCACCTACATCCGCGGCGCGATCATGCTGAAGCGCCTGATCGGCCCGCTCAAGCCTGGCATGACCTCGCTCTACAGCTTCCGCTACCTGCGCCACTGGTTCGCAGCCTATCTGCTCGAGAACACCAAGACGCTCTTGATGCCAGTGTATGCGACGATCTACCTGCCCGGCCTCCTGCGCGCGTTCGGCGCCAAGATCGGCAAGGGGGTCGAGATCTCGACCGTCTCGCAGATCTGCCCCGACGTGCTCGAGATCGGCGAGGGCAGCTTCCTTGCCGACGCCTGCCTCGTCGGCGGCGAGCGCATCCACAACGACATGCTCGAGGTCGGTGCGGTCAAGATCGGATCGCGGACGTTCATCGGCAACAGCGCGGTCGTCACCGGCGGCCACACCATCGGCGACGACGTTCTGATCGGCGTCTGCTCGACGCCGCCTGCGGACATGCCCGTGGTGCCGAACGGAACGCGGTGGCTCGGCTCGCCGAGCTTCGCGCTCCCCAACACGCAGCGCGACAGCTGCTTCGCGGAAGCCCAGATCTTCAAGCCGAGCCTGCTTGCGCGGCTGGAGCGGGCGCTCACGGACGCGGTGCGCATCCTGCTGCCGAGCGTCATCGCGATCGGCTGCGCCGTGGCGTTCGTCGCCTTCCTCGTCGCCGGCTACCGGTCGCTCGGCCTCCTCGGGGTGCTGGCGCTCATGCCTGCGGTCGCGCTCGCGCTCGCCTACGTGGCGATCATCATCACCGCCATGGTGAAGGAGATCCTGACCGGCACGCACGGGCCGGTCGTCAAGCCGCTGTGGTCGCGCTACGTCTGGCACAACGAGCTCGTGAACGGCCTCTACGAGACGATCGCAGCGGCGGCGATGCAGCCGCTGATGGGCACGCCGCTGATCGCTCCCTGCCTGCGCATGATGGGCTGCAAGATCGGCAAGTGGTGCTTCATCGACACGACGCTGTTCTCCGAATTCGACCTGGTCGAGATCGGCGACAGGGCGTGCCTCAATCTCGGCGCGACGATCCAGACGCACCTCTTCGAGGACCGCATCTTCAAGGCCGACCACCTCAAGATCGGCGACGGCTGCACGGTCGGCAACATGGCCGTCGTGCTCTACGGCACGGAGATGGAGGCCGGTGCCGCGCTCGGTCCGCTGTCGGTGCTGATGAAGGGCGAGACGCTCCCGGCCAGCACGCACTGGCACGGCATTCCCTGCGAGCGCGTCGCGCGTCCCCGCGCGACCGGGCCCGCTCCGGTCGCAGGCTCCCGGCCGGATCAGCCCCTCGCGGTGGCGGCCTAAGTCATGGCCTAGCACGGGCGCCGGTCGGCCGCCTCCCCGCTACGGGCCGCCTCCTCCGCCGGGGGCCACGTCTTGGGCCGCGGGGCCCGTGCGGGTTCGCGGCCGGGCGTGGCCGGGAAACCCTAGGCCGGCCCGGCCGGGCCCGGCATACTGCGGCCGCGAAATGGAGATCCTTTGCCAGGCAGGTCTTCCCTCATGTCTCTCGGTGCGCGCGCGTTCGTGTTCGTCATCTATGTGCTGCTCGGCGCGTCGTTCGTGGCCGTCCCGGCGCTCCTCATCTGGGAGTTCGGCCCAGAGAAGGCCCTCACCTTCGTCACCTTCGACAGCCATCTCTTCCTGTTCTTCCCGACGCTCGGCCTGGTCGCGCTCGCGGCGTTCTATCTGCCGTCCTGCGCCTTCGTGGACATGTACTGGCGCCACGTCCGCCTCGGGCCAATGCGGTTCCTCGCCGGGCTCGTGCTTCTCGCCGCGCTCGCGCTCCAGGTGGCCGCCGGCCTCACGTCCAATCCGCATCGCTCGGTCTGGGATCTCAAGCCCGCGACCCTCGCCGCGGACACCAGCGAGCCTGCCGGTTGCGGAGACGCCGCGCAGCCTTGCGCGCGCATCGCGCTCATCGACGGGGTGAGCAATCTGCGCACGGTGAGCCGCAACCGGCTCGGCGTGCACGAGTTCTACCGCTCGTGCCGGGCAGAGCCGCTGATCGCGCGCAACGGGACCGAAGAGCCCAGGCGGTTCTGCTTCGCCTCGACGCCGCTCTCGGACGCGCCCCCGCTCAGCACGGACGCCGAATGCTGCCAGGCCCAGCAGCACTACCAGTCGGCGATCGACCGCCTTTATCTCGATCCCGCAGAGCAATCGGTCACCGGCCGCATCCACAGGCTGCTGCTGCCGGGCAAGGTGTTCTTCCTGTTCCTCCTGCTTGCCATCAGCGTCCTGCTGACGGTCCGTCACTCGGGCGTCAAGGAACACTACCCCGATAAGATCGCGCGCATCGAGATCGGCGTCCTGGTGGGAGCCGCGGCGATGATCTTCTTCCCGCTCATGAGCCAAGCCTACGTACAGTCGGCGGACGCGCTGTTCGGCGTGCAGCAGAAGGGCGGCTTCCGGGCCATCGTGCCGCTCATGAGCTTCCTGTTCGGCGCCTGGGCGATGCTGCTGCTCCTGTTCTCGTTCCGCCAGCACGATCACGATCTGGAGCTCGCCGCCAAGCTCGCGGGCGTCGCGGCAAGCACGATCGCGGTCTTCAAGTACGACATCCTGGTGTCGATTATCGTGCGCTATCTCGGTTCGGGAGCCGACGAAATTTCGGTGGCGCTGGTGTTCGGACTGGCCATCGTGGCGGTGATCGTCCTGCTTTCGCCGCTGGCGCAGCGAACGGGGCGCGGAGCGCGCAAAGACGCCGCGTAACCGGCGCCACACCTGCGGCCGGCTTCGAAGAAACGCATCGGGGGCGTGCGCAGCCTAGTGGCGGACCTCCGCTTCGATCTCGTCCATGTGGGACTTGATCACGGACGCCGTCTCATCGGCGATTTTCTGGTTCAGCCGGGCGAAATACTGGAACTCGGCCTGATACTGCTGCTGGGCACGCTCAAAGAAGTCCGAGTACGCGGCGAACAAGTCCTGCATGGTCTTGCATTCCATGAAGCGCTGCGACGCGGCCATGTCCTCGTTCAGGCGCCGGTTGACGAACCCCAGCCACTCGTTGTTCGCCCGCGACATCTGCTCGAGGAAGCGGCCGTTCAGCTCCGACATGGCCGCGAACATGGGGCGGTTCATGCCGAGCCAGGCTTCGAATGAGGCGAGACCCGGATTCTTGTCCAGACCCCGGTCGGCCAGCGATCTTGATGCATTTGCATTCATCGTACGCTCCTCCACCAGTCATCCGACTTGCGGGCCAATCCATTGTAAAATCGAGCACGATTGGCACGCACGCCAACGTCCTCGTTGGCGCATTTCGAGACCCGGACCAGGGCGGTCGGTGTTCTCGCTGCTGGTCCGATGGCGGCACCCAACCTTGGGCGCGGGGGCCGCTCCGTTCACGCCGGCGGCGCTTCTGTCGCGCCACTTTATTGCCAACGCCGCGCGCCTTCAAAGATATCCACAGGATCGGGGCGCATTTGAGGCCCCTCAGCCCGGTGCCGGATGCGCGAATGCAGCGCCTGCGCCGGCACCGAGGGCGTGCGGACTTTTCGCGCATTCGCCCTTCAAAATCAAAACGATCCATGCGGTAGTGGGGTGTCTTTCGATCCAATCCGCTCGCTCGTCCCGGCCGAAACCCCGATCCGATCCGCACCGATGCCGCCCAACGCCCTTGGATCCCTTGCCTCTCTCGCCGACCTCTGGATCGGCCGGTCAGCACGTCCCGATCCGGAGGCGCTCGCGGCCGTGAGCGGGCGCGCGCCCGCCGTGGTCGTCACGGGGGCCTCGCGCGGGATCGGGCGGGCGCTGGCGCGGCGCTTTGCCGAGGCGGGGTGCGATGTCGTGCTGGTCGCGCGCGATGAAGGACCGCTCACGGAGGCGGCGGCGGAGATCCGGCGCGCGACCGGCGTCAGGGCCGTTCCGATTCCGCTCGACGTCGCGCACGCGGATGCACCGGACCGGCTCGAAGCGGGGCTTCGCGCGGCAGGGCTCTATGCCGACGTGCTCGTCAACAACGCGGGATCAGGGCTCGCCGGTCCGTTCGCAGACCAGCGGACCCAGGATCTCGAGCGGCTGATGGCGCTCAACATCGCGGCCACGACGCGCCTCATGCATCACGCGCTGCCGGCGATGCTCGCCCGCGGGCGCGGCGGCATCCTCAACGTCGCCTCTCTCGGCGGACTGGTGCCCGGCCCCTATCAGGCGGCGTACTACGCGAGCAAAGCCTACCTCGTGTCGCTCACGGAAGCGGTGGCACACGAGGCCCGCGGGCGCGGCGTCAGGATCACGGCCATCGCGCCGGGACCGGTGGACACGACCTTCCATAGCGCAATGGGAGCCGAGGGCGCGCTCTATCGCACACTCCTTCCGGCGATGCGCGCGGAGGCCGTGGCGCGGAGCGCATTCCTCGGCTACCGGATCGGGCGCACGGTCATCGTGCCCGGCCTCATGCCGTCGCTCGCGGCGCTTGCGGTGAAGCTCCTGCCACACGCGCTCAGCGTGCCCCTCGTCGGCGCGCTGCTCTGGGTCTCGGGGCCTGCGGACGGCCGGGGCAGGGACTGACGCCACGACCGGCTGGCACGAAATTCGTCGCCCCGCGCCGCTCGTTTGCAGAGTTGAAACGATTTCGCGGTTTAATCGCTGTCACACGCCAGGGATTGGGTCCCGCGTACCTTGGTGTCGAGCGGCGGCCTCTCGAGCATGGCTCTAGAGGCCGCCGCCATCGTTTCCGGCTTTTGAAGGGTTTCAGGACCGCGCTTCGGGCACGGATGGGCCGCGAGCGGACCGCATGCGCGGCCGCCTCAGGCTGCGCCTTTCTTCTTCGCCACCTTTTTTGCCAGCGCCTCGACGAGGTTCTTGTCGATCCTGGGCGGGCGTCGATCGACGGGGCGATCCGGACGATCCGAGGTTTTGCCTTCGATGGCAACCGGATCGCTGGCGGGAAACGTCGCTTCGAGGGCCTTGTCGAGCTCCTTTTCGAGCTCGGCCTTCTGCTTGCGTTTGCTCGCGGTCATGGACTGATCCTCCCGGATTCCTGGGAGCGTGAACGCACAAGTCCACGGGCGGGTTCCCTCGGTCTTTTCAAACAAGAGCCCATCCGCAACAGGCGAACGGGCTTCCTCTTTGCGCTCGTTTCGCTTTTTCTAGATGCGCCGGCGCAGGGCGCGGTAGCCCGGCTCGACATAATCGGAGAGGCGATCGAGAAGGGCCGGATCACGGCGTCCGGCCGTCAGCTTCCAGAGCGCACCCAACGCGCATCCCACAACGATGACGGCGCCGATGGCGACATAGGGCTGGTCCTGCACGAAGCGCTTCGTCGCGGCGAATGCGTGCTCGGCCTTCTCGCCGGCGGCCTCGATCGCCTTGGCGCCGCCGTCGGCGACGGCGTCGGCCTTCTGCCGGAGCTCATGGAAGGTATCCTCGCTGTCCCGCGCGCGGGCTTCGGCGGCGGACTGGTAGGACTGATACGACTGGGCCATGGACGGCTCCTTCTACGGTTCGATGAGGGATCGCGATCGCCGACACAACGCGGCGCCCGAAACTTCGTTCCGCCGGCCCTTTTCCTCCTCGGCGCGGCCCGCTCGATGACCCTCAACGAGAAAGCCGCCGCATCCCTTCGCTGTCATCAATCCTCGCAGACAATCCGCCAGCGGTGATGGCGATAAACGCGGTAGCAGTCGTCATCGCCGTAGTAATCGTAATCGTAATAGCCATCATCGATGCCGAAGCCATACACCGGGAAAAAACCGTGGTGGTGGTGATGGCCGTCATGCCCGCGGACCACATGTCCCATATGGCTGCTGCCCATATGGTTTGCCATGTGGCCGGGTCCGTGGCCCGCATGTCCTGCGGCATGTCCCATGGGGGCCATCGATCCGACGTGTCCGCCTGCGGGACCGGCACCGACGTTCGGGCCCCTCGCCTCTGCGGCACTTGCCAGCGTCGCGGCGCACAGGGCCGCTGCCACCGTCAGAGCGGCGCTTTTGACTGTCATGGAGATGTTCCTTTCTGCATCGATCGGGAGCGCCCGGCGCTCACCACAAGCAGGCTTCAAGCTGCCATGCCACACCTACGATCGAGACCGCTTGGCGGTTGCCTTACTTTTTCGAAAGGTTCACCGCTCCCGAGAAACGGCTTCTCGGCGCTCTTCGGATGACCCGGCGGGCAGCGAGAACCGTGCCGGTCAACGCGCGCGACATACGGAAACGCTCCGGTATCGCCGTTGACGCTCTATACCTCGATCGATTGCTCCCGATGTCAAAGCGGCGTATCGGTGTGACCCTCTCGAGCTCTACAACGAACTGCACGAGCGGCTTTTCGCCCCTCTACGCGGTCAGCAGTTTTGATCTGCCGCGCCGCAAAGTCGGTTTCGACGCGACGCTAATCACTGTCGGCTCGAGGACGTCGGCGTCAGCTTTGCCCGCTATGGCGCGCCGGTCCAGATCCGGCTGGTGAACGCCGATTTCTTTACGCAAGCGCCGCAAACTGTGAGTTCGCTCACCCGTTGCCTGCGCCGACACTTACGCTCCCGTATCGCCCGAGAGCTCTCGGATGGCTTGCCTCAAGGTCGGGAAAAGACGAATGCGGCGGCCCTCGAAGCCCCGGCTCTGCGCCCACCCTCCCCACTCGGTCGCCCGGCCGGCGGCGTTCAAGCGGATGCCGCGCGCATCGAGAGCGTCCTCAGCCTCGAGAATGGTGAGAAGCCCCGTTGCATCGATGTTCGTCACGGGAAGCATATCGACAACGACATGACGTAAGCCGGGCCCCGCATCGTCGACGGCGCGCATCAGCTCGCGTTTGAAATACCCGGCATTGAAAAACGTGATCGGCGCATTGAATCGGAAGAGAAGCAGGCCAGGGATGGCTTGCCCGGCCTGATGTCGCTCCAGGGAATGCAACCCCGGAAATCCGGCCACCTTGCCGAGCAGCTCGACACGCGGCCGCGACATCAGCTTTATGAATCGCAGGGTCGCAAGGATGACCGCAAACAGGATGGCATTGACCGGCCCCACGGCGAGGACGCCCAGCGTTGCGAGAATGGAGAGCAACGCCTCGACCGGATCGATGCGGTAGATGAGACGCAGATTTCCGACGTCGATCAGCGCCAGGCCTGCCATGACGAGCACGACGCCGAGCGCCGCCAACGGCACATATTCGAGGGGACGGGTCAGGAACATGAGGACGAGCGTCACCGCTGCCGCCGCGACGAGGCCGACAGCGTGCGTTCTGCCACCCGCGGCATCTGCCACAGCGGTGCGTGAGCTCGCGCCGCTTACGGCAAACCCCTGCAAAAGGGACGACGAGATGTTTGCCGCGCCCAACGCCGCGAAGTCCTGATCAGGATCGACGTCGTAGCCGTTTTTGGACGCAAAGGCCCGCGCCGTGAGCATCATGCTGGAAAAAGATACGAGGGCGAGACCCGCGGCCTCCGCCAGGAGCAACGGAACCGTGGTCAGGGCGGCACTCGGCAATGTCGGTAGCGGAAACCCGCCTGGCACCGCGCCGATGGTTTTCACTCCGAGGTCCGAGAGATTGAAGAGATGGACGAGCAGACCCGCACACGCCATTCCGGCGAGCGATGCAGGCAGCCAAGCGGTGATGCGCGGCAGGATCACCATGGTGGCGAGTGTTGCTGCCGCGACGGCGAGCGTGGGCCAGTGGGTGCCCCCTAATCCCCCGGCGATTTCGATGATGCGCGGCAAGACCCGATCTTCATGCAGCGCAAACCCAAAAATCTTGTCGGCTTGGCCGAGAATGATGGAGAGCGCGACGCCGTTCAGGAAACCGATCAGAATGGGCTTCGAAAGGAAATCGGCAATGACGCCGAGGCGCAGAAAGCTCGCCGCTATGCACATCGCTCCGGCGAGAGCCGCAAGCGTGGCCGAGAGCGCGGCATAGCTTGCCGGGTCTCCCGCGGCGAGAGGCGCTACAGCCGCCGCCACCACGGCACACGTTGCGGCATCAGGACCGATGATCAGCTGGCGGGAGCTGCCAAATATCGCATAGGCGACCAGAGGCAAAATGGTCGCGTAGAGTCCGGTCTCCGGTCGAAATCCCGCTAACTGCGCGTAGGCGATCCCGACCGGGACCGCGACGGCTGCAACCGCCAGGCCCGCCCGTAAATCGGCAGGGGCATCCGTCGCTTTGTACCGCATGAGCGCGGCCAAGCCGGGCGCAACGCGATCAATCGGTGCCATTGGTTGCCTTCGGGACTTTCGGCCCTGCACTCTCGCGCAAGTGGATTTGGACGTGGACTACGCCATCCTCCATCACCATCTCGACCGGAAGTCCACAGCCTCGAAACACCGAGAGCATGGCAGCATTTTCCGGCAAGACAACGGCTTCAAAACGCTGAATGTCGTGTTGGCGCGCGATGCTTGCCAGATGCGCGAGAAGTAGACGGGCGACGCCTTGCCCGCGATAGTCGCCTCGCGTCATGAAGGCAAGCTCCGCAGTCCGGTTGCCGCTGGCGCTCTCGCTCACGACATAGCGGCCGCCTGCAATCAGGCTTTCCCGATCGCCGACGCGCGTCGTTGCAACCAGTGCGACGACCCGATCGAAGTCGACGTCCGTGAGGTCAGAGAGCTCGGCGTCAGAAAGGCTCTTCTTATAAGTGAAGAAGCGGGTATAGATCGACTCGGGCGCGGCATCCTTGAATGCGTCGATGATGCTCCGCCTGTCGTCAGGCCGGATCGCCCGCAAGATCGTCGGCGCGCCCCCTTTCAGAAGACATTCGGCCCGGTAGGCTGAAATATCCGGCATGAACGCTCTTTTGCGACGTTCGAAAAACGCAGGTGTTATCCGGAAAATGTCCGGAACAATCGACCCTGCATTTTTTATCCTTTTCGTGTTACGTTACGCCCAATTTGCTGTTATCGCTAGAATAACTTCTCCCGGTTGCGTGGGTCGCGCATGTCTCTCGTCCGAACCGATTTTTCGGGTGCAATTGCTACCATAACGCTTGATCAACCTGCTAAGCGCAATGCGCTGTCAACGGCGCTGATCGAAGAGCTTATCGAGGCTTTGTCCCGGTGCGCGTCTGAGAATGCGCGTGTGGTCGTCCTGCGGGCGCGAGCCGGCGTCAGGGTATGGTCGGCCGGACACGACGTGAGCGAGCTGCCGAAGGGCGGACGCGATCCTCTCGGTTGGAATGACCCTCTCCGCCATCTCGTTCGCTCCGTCGAGGAGCTGCCGGCGCCCGTGATCGCGCTTGTCGAAGGCGGCGTTTGGGGTGGGGCCTGCGAGCTTGTCTTTGCCTGCGATCTGATTATCGCATCGCCCACGGCGACATTTGCGGTGACGCCGGCGCGGCTTGGCGTGCCATATAACGTGTCGGGCATGCAGACGTTCATGAATGCCTGCTCGCTTCGTATCGTGAAAGAGATGCTGTTCACGGCCAAGCCGATTTCGGCCGAACGCGCCGAGCGGCTCGGAATGATCAACCACGTCGTGGAAGCGAGCGAAATCGAGGCGTTCGTCGACGCTTTGGCCGCGGACATCAGCAAGAATGCCCCGCTCTCGATTTCGGTCATGAAAGAGCAGATGCGCATGCTTGCAGGCGCAAATCCCATGAGTCCGCGGCGTTTCGAGCGCGTTCAGGGTCTGCGCCGCATCGTTTACGACAGCGCGGACTATGCCGAAGGCATCCAGGCGTTCCTGGAAAAGAGAAGCCCGAACTTCATCGGACGGTGAGGCCCTCTGAATAACTCGAACGAAAAGCGTGGAGCGTCAAAATGGGCAATCGAGGCGACGTCAAGCGCCGCAAGCCGGCACCCGACGAGGAAGCGGATGCGCAGGCTTCCGGAGCGAAGCTGAAACGTAAGCAATACGAGCGCGAACTGCGCGACCTGCACGTCGAGCTGGTCAAGCTTCAGGAGTGGGTGCGCCACACGTCGAGCAAGGTGTGCATTATTTTCGAGGGGCGTGACGGAGCCGGAAAGGGTGGAACGATCAAGGCCATAACAGCGAGGGTGAGCCCTCGCATCTTCCGCGTCGTTGCGCTGCCGGCACCGACCGAGCGTGAAAAATCGCAAATGTATGTCCAGCGCTACCTGCCTCACCTGCCGGCCGGCGGTGAGGTCGTGATATTCGATCGCAGTTGGTACAATCGCGCCGGCGTCGAGCGGGTCATGGGCTTTTGTACGGACGAGCAGGCCCGCCGTTTCCTCGATGTCGTTCCGAGCGTCGAAAAGGCCGTCGTGGACTCCGGCGTGATCCTGATCAAGTACTGGCTCGAGGTCTCTGCCGAGGAGCAGACGCGACGCCTCGAGGAGCGCATCAACGACGGGCGCAAGATCTGGAAACTCTCGGATATGGACGTGAAGTCGTACACACGATGGAACGACTATACGAAGGCACGCGATGAGATGTTCTCAGCGACCGACACCTCCTGGGCGCGGTGGAACGTTGCACGCTCCGACGACAAGCGACGGGCACGGCTCAATATCATTCGCCATCTGCTGTCGCAGATCCCTTACGAGGATGTCGAGCGCAAAAAGGTCAAGCTTCCCAAGCGCAAGGTCCACGCCGGTGAAAGCACCGACGCACGCCTGAGGCTGATCCCCGAGCTCTACTAGGACGGCTTCCGGAATGACCGGCGCAGAGCTCGTTCCTGGCTTGCTTCAGTCCATGATGTGATAGCCGCCGTCAATATAGAGCGTGTTGCCGGTGATCAGCTTCGCGCCGTTCATTGCAAGCACGGCTACGGCGACGCCGACATCGTCGATCGATACCAGGCTGCGGCTCGGTGCCTTGGACTCTACTTTTCGCAGGAGCCGATCGAACTCGCTGATCCCGGAGGCCGCGCGCGTCCTCAAGGGGCCGGGCGATATGGCATGCGCGCGAATTCCTTTCGGACCCAGTTCCGCCGCGATGTAGCGCGTTGCAGATTCGAGCGCGGCCTTCACCGGGCCCATCATGTTGTAATTTTCGACAACCCGCTGTGAGCCATGGTAGGTCATCGTGAACAGCGTGCCGCCGGCTTTCATCAGCGGTTCGGCGAGATGCGCCATCCTGATAAAGGACCAGCAGGAGAGGTCCATCGCCTGCAAGAAGCCCTCCTTCGAACAATCGACGACGCGTCCATGCAGGTCCTCTTTCGGCGCGAAGGCGATGGAATGGAGGACGATGTCGAGCTTTCCCCATTTCTTCTTCACGGCTTCAAAGACCGTCTCGAGCTCGCCGTCATGCTGGAGATCGAGAGGCAGATAGAGAGACGCATTGACCTCTTTCGCGAGAGGTTCGGTGAAGCGCCTGGTCTTTTCGTTGAGGTAGGTGATGGCCAGATCCGCGCCGAACGCGTGGAATGCCTTCGCGCATCCCCACGCTATCGACTGGTCGTTTGCAATGCCGGTGACGAGAGCCTTTTTCCCTTTGAGAAGGGCCAGCGATGAGACGTCGATCATGCGCGTTTCTCCGCGAGTTTCGTTGTACCGGGATTGCGCATCAGCTCGCGTGTATGGATCGCAATCATGAGCTCCTCGTCGGTCGGCACGACGTATGCGCGAACCCGCGAGTCCTTGCGTGTGATGCAGAGCTCGTTGCGTCGATTGGCGTCGATCGCCAGGTCGAGTCCAAGCCACGACAGGCGCGTGAGAACCGCCTCGCGAATGACGGGTGAATTTTCGCCGATGCCAGCCGTGAAGACCAGGGCATCGATCCCCTCCATCGCGGCGGTCAGCTGGGCGGCGAAGAGCGCAATGCGGTAGGTGAAGTACTCCATCGCAAACTTCGCCCGGGGATCCGCGCTTTCCAACAGCTCCCTCACATCGTTGCTGATGCCGGAGAGGCCCTTGAGACCGCATTCCTTGTAAAGCAGGCTTTCGATATCCTTCGCGCTCATCCCCTCGCTCACGAGATGGAGAACGACGCCGGCGTCGAGTTGACCCGGACGGGTTCCCATCGGGAGCCCATCGAGGGCCGTGAAGCCCATGGTGCTGTCGATGCTTTTTCCGGCCGAGATGGCACACATGGACGCGCCGCTGCCCAGGTGCGCGACGACGATGCGCCCATCCGCGACCTCCGGTGCGACGTCGTGCAAGCGACGGGTGATGTATTCGTAGGAGAGGCCGTGAAAGCCGTAGCGCCGTATGCCTTTGACGTAGAGCTCCTCCGGGATGGCAAAGCGGTCGGCGACCTCGGGGTGACCTCTATGGAACGCCGTGTCGAAACAGGCGACCTGCAACATTTGCGGCTGGCGCTCGAGCGCGATACGGATCGGCGCAAGATTGTTCGGCTGGTGCAGGGGTGCGAGAGGAGAGAGACGCTCGAGTTTCGCCAGGATTTGCGCGTCGACAGCGATGGGCTCGCTGTAATCCGGTCCGCCGTGGACGACGCGATGGCCGATGGCCACCGGCAATTTGTCGTCGATATACGTTCTCAGGAACGCGATCAGCCTTTCGAAGGCCTTCGGCAGGTCGGCAACGTCCGTCCCTGACCAACTCTCTTCAGCAACGCTTTCGCCTTTTGCGTCCGTCGCGCGCAGCCGCGGGCGCGTGCCGATCCCGTCGATCTGTCCCTTGAGCTGCCGATCCGGCGGGCCTTCGGCAGCTACGGCAAAAAGTTGAAACTTGATGCTGGAGCTGCCGGCGTTGATGACGAGAATGGTATCGCTCATGGCTCAGACGCGAACCGGTTCGGTCACTCTGCGCCTATGAGCGAAGAGCATGGCGACGGCGCATGAGGCCATGCGCGTGCGCACGTTGTCGGCGCGTGAGGTCAGAATAATCGGGACGCGGGCGCCGAGGACGATGCCGGCAGCGTCCGCCTTCGAAAGGAACGACAGATTTTTTGCCAGCATGTTGCCGGCTTCCAGGTTGGGAACGACCAAGATCTGCGCCTGTCCGGCCACCGGGGATTTGATGCCCTTTATGCGGGCAGCCTCCATGCTGATCGCGTTGTCGAACGCTAGCGGGCCGTCGATTTCGCCGCCCGTGATTTGTCCGCGATCGGCCATCTTGCACAGCGCCGCGGCCTCGATGGTCGAGGGGATGCTCGGGTTTATGGTTTCGACCGCAGAGAGAATCGCGACCTTGGGCGTGCCAAGGTCGAGCCCGGTGAAAAGATCGATCGCATTTTGGATGATGTCGCGTTTAGCCATGAGGTCGGGCGCAATGTTGACGGCCGCGTCCGTGATGAAGAGCGTCTGCGGATGCGCCGGCACATCCATGACGAACACGTGGCTGATACGCCGAGCCGTTCGCAATCCCGTTTCGCGGTTCGCAACGGCACTCAGGAGCTCATCCGAGTGAAGGCTCCCTTTCATCAGGAGCTCGGCTTTTCCCAGGCGCACGAGCTCCACCGCCTTCTCGGCAGCGGCATGGCTGTGAGAAACATCGACGATCTCGAAACGCGAAATGTCCGCCTTGAGAGATCTGGCGACCGCGGCGATTTTTTCCTTGGGGCCGACGAGGATAGGAACGATAAGGCCCGCCTCGGCCGCTTCCAGCGCCCCTTGCAACGAGGTTTCATCACAGGGATGGGCAACCGCCGTCGCCAACGGCGCCTTTTCCCGGGCGGCGGCTATGAGGCGCTCATATTTCTCATGCTTTTTTCTCATGCTTTACCACTTGAGATACAGCGCAACATCTCCCGGCCTGCCCTCGGGAAAGCTGATGATCTCCGCATGCACTTTGTAGCCGAGCGGCTTGAGCTCCTTCACATAGAAGTCGTAGGCCTTTTTCGCGAAGCCATCGAGCGTGCTGGGCCACTCGGGATCCGCGATATTGATGCGCCTGCCGCCGTCGGTGCAGTATTTGGAGGGAAAGGTGATGACCTGGATCTGGTGAACGCCTTGCTTGGCGGCAATGCTCACAGCACTGTTGATCCGGTCGATCGCCTCGGGATGAATCTCTCGCGAGAGGAACGCGTCACGCAGCTCGGCCTGCTGCTGCTCCTTTCGCTGTTTCAAGCGCCGCTCTTCATCCATTTTCTCGGCTTCGGATTCGGAGCTTATGAGATTGAGATCTTGAGGACGTAACAAGCCAGCCATAGCGCATGTCTCCTGATTGAAATCTCGGCTCTCATGCTTTGCGGACGGGCCGGAGTTCTCCATGCCGCGCCGTCCTCAATGATGAAACCTTGTCCTCGGCAGAAGGACTGCCCTGCGCATCGGGATTTGCGAATATGGCCTCGATCTCGGCAAGGCGGGTCTTGGCCAATTCCGTGTTGACACCGACCGCGTCGATCAGATGAGAGAATACCGCTTTCAATCGTGAGGCGAGCCGGGGCTCGGCGGTGAGCATGCCGCCGATCGCTGCGACCGCGCGCGCTTCATCGATCAAAAGCATGAAGTACTGCTCGCGCAGGATGCGTTTGAATTCGGCGAGCTTCAGTCCGCTGCCGGCCTCATCCCGTACGCGCTGAAGGAAATTGAAGCCGCGCTCATCGACGACGCCTTCCGGCATCCGCACGTAGATCAACGCGCGGATGATGGCCTCGCGCGCGCCGCCTTCATCAATCTGATCTCGTAATTCCTCGACACGCTCCGCCACACGCGAGAGATGGGCAGGGTCCTTTGCCGTACGCCAGTCGACGTCGGACGGACCGAGCCCGACGAACGCCTGGAGAAGGGGAGATCCGTACACAAGATGAAAAATCGCCTCTGACGCATCGTCTCGCATCTTGCGATATGCTTCGAGCGACGTCTCCATGTAATGCGAGAAGCACTCCTGCATCTGCCAGAACACGTTGGTCGCCGGCACAGCCTGCCGGTTGCTGTGGACCAGATCCGCGACTTTCTCCAAAGTCGGCACGAAGGGATTGGACGGCGCAAACATTTCGAACTGAACCCGGGACGGGTGAAGCCTGCGGCTCCCTTCAGCGAAGGCCTCGGTCACGAAACTCCGCACCCAGGGCTGCCACAGCAGCCGATAGAGGTCGAGGTTGATCTTGGATATGCGAGACACGGTCTCGAACTTGCGGTCGTCCTCGGGGCTGTTGGCGCACAGCGCGCGAATGTCGTCGATCGTTCTCGCCTCGAAGCGGACGTGATACTCGCCCTCGATCAGATCGTCCCCGCTGGTGGCGTCATCCCTCGGCGTGATCACCGCGTTATAGAGGCCGGGCGGAAGCACATCGATCAGATCGATGTTGCTCGCAAATTCCTCGTGTTCCTTTCTGGCGACGGACTGGGATACGAAGATGCCGAGATGCCCGATCGTATCGTGCACCGTGTAAACGATCGTCTGGCCATGCGCGCGGATGTCGTCGACGCTGTCATACAAGTCGAGGATCCAGCCGAGTGCCTGCGGCGGAGGCGTGATGTTGTCGCCCTTCGAGCAGAAGACGATGATGGGAGATTTGATGGCGCGAAGGTCGACGCGACAACCGTCGGACGTCCGTATCTCTCCCGCCGCCAGCCTGTCGCCGATGAAAAGCTCGTCGGCGATGAACTGCATCTCGTCGGCGTTGAGGAGCACATGTCCGCCCCACCACCGCTCGAAATCGAGGAATCGCGGGCCTTCGCTATCGACCTTGGCGTAAAGATTGTGGAGCTTAGACCAGTAGGTGTTCGCCGGATTGAGGTTCTCGAAGTTCGTGACCAGCCACGCGCCATCGAACTTGCCGTTTCCGAGGTCGCCGGTCAGCGCGGTCAACCCGCTGCCGCCCAGGAGACCACCGGAGTAGCGCATGGGATTTTCTCCATGCACGCCGGCCCAATACGAAAGCGGAGAGCCCGCAACAATGATCGGCCCGAAGAGCTCGGGTTTCATGGCGGCGAGCATCATGACGGCCCATCCGGCCTGGCAGTTGCCGACAACGGCTGGCTTTCCCTCCGCGTCCGGGTGGCACGTGATAACGTGCTCGATGAACGCGGCTTCGGTGCGCGCCACGTCCTCAATGGTCTGGCCCGGCATCGGATCAGGCAGAAAACCGATGAAATAGCAGGGGTGCCCGGCCTTCAGCGCAACGCCGATCTCGCTCTCCGGCTTGAACCCGCCGATGCCCGGACCGTGCCCCGCTCGAGGGTCGACGACGATGAAAGGACGCTTTTTCGGATCGACTGCAACATCGCGCGGCGGCTTGATCCGCACGAGCACGTAATTCGTTGGCCGCGGAAGGAGGCGACCGTCCATCTCAAGATCGTATTCGAATTTGAGGACGTGAGGCGCAACCTCGGCAAGGTGCTCGCGATATTGCTCGCCACGCTGGCGCATAACGTCGAAGAAAAGGATCGAGCGTTGGCACGCATCAATCCAGTAACCGAATGCGTCGCTGCCAAGGGTCAGCAAATTGGAAGCCGGGCCCCTATCCGCCTTCGCTTGCGCTCGGAATGCCATTTAACCCAACTCCATGAAACGCGTGGCGCGTCTTCTCGGCCGGGTCGCGTTCGGCGTTTGTTACATATGTACGGGATCGCGACAAGGTAATAATATGGAATATAGAAATCGTCGCACGACATAAGAAACATCGTCGCGAAGCAGCCAGATGCACGCTTCCAAAGCAATAGGGAACGCGGCCGGGGTTGGTGAGCGGTGATTGAACTCGTCTAGGGATGCCATGAGCCCATCTGTTAATGAGGCAGCGCCTCATCACCTGCCCTTCTTCATTACCGCGCCCGGCCAGACCGACGTGTTGCTGGTGATTATGGCGATTGTCCTTGTATTTTCGGTGCTTGGCATAGGTGTCTTCTTCTTCTGGCTGCACTCTTTGCCGGAGCGGATGGTGCACAACAAGGTGCAATTCGACATCGTGGCCGTGCTGGCGCTGCTGTCATTGTTCACGCATATCCATGCGTTCTGGGTTGCAGCGTTGCTGCTCGCTCTTATTCGATTCCCGGATTTTTCATCGTGGGATTTTCGAAAGCCTCTCAACCAGATGGCCGTTTCTCTGGATAGGATCGCAACCGCAGACGGCACGGCTCAATATACAAAACCCGCAGAGGATGCCCAAAAAATACATTCGGCCGAGACCGCGATAAATAGCGACAGCGCGAAGCGGGGATCATGAGACATGCTCGAGCTTCTGGTATGTTCGCTCTTCACGCTCTTTCCGGACTACCTTTACCGCCGGTACGGCCAAGGCAAGCGTTTCGGACATGAGATCACCTTCTACTCGTTCTGGTATGAGTTCAGGTACGGCATCACCACCTGTTTGATGCTAACGGTCGGCCTCATCACGGTTATCTTCTACTTCCACCCGTCTACGACCGCCGTGACGTCCTATTTCCGCACGATCCCGATTCTTCCGGAAACCAACGGCCGTGTGTCGGAGGTTCTCGTCGGGGTGACGGACAAGGTTGAAAAAGGCCAGCCGATCTTCAAACTGGACAGCAACGATGAGCGGGCGGCGCTCGAAGTTGCCGACAGGAAGATTGCCGAGATCGATGGCCAGATGGCCGTCGCAAAGGCGGAAATCGCCGGAGCCGCAGGCCAGATCCAGCAAGCGGAAGGGGCCCTCAAGCAGGCGGTCGATGAGCTGGCGACGAAGCAGGAGCTGCAGCGGCGAAACGCAGACGTTGTCACCCAACGCGAAGTCGAGCGCTTGCAGAATATCGTGGACGGGCGCCAAGGCGCGGTCGCCGCTGCCGTTGCAGCGAAGGAAAGCGCGGAAAAGAAGCTCTCGACGCTGCTTCCCGCCGCCCGGGCAAGTGCGGAGGCGGCGCGCGAGCAGGCTCAGGTCGCACTGAGCAAAACCGTGGTTTATGCCGGTGTCGCAGGATACATCGAGCAGTTCACGCTTCGCATCGGCGATGTCGTCAATCCTCTCATGCGGCCGGCGGGCATTCTCATTCCCTCCGAAGCGGGCCGGAGATATCTCATCGCCGGTTTCAACCAGATTGAAGCTCAGGTCATGCGGGTCGGCATGGTGGCCGAGGTGACGTGTGCCTCTGTTCCCTGGACCATCATTCCCCTGGTGGTCACGGACGTCCAGAGTTTCATCGCCGCCGGACAAATCAGAACCGGAGAACAGCTGATCGATGCCGCCAAGACCGGCGCTCCCGGCACGTTGACCGTTTTCCTGCAGCCGCTTTTCGAGGGCGGTATCGACCGGGTCACTCCGGGCAGTAGCTGCATTGCGAATGCTTACACGAACAACCACGACCGGCTCTCGGACCCTGACATCGGCTTTTGGAAGTGGCTGGGACTGCATGTCGTGGACACCGTCAGCGTCGTGCACGCATTAATCCTGCGTTTGCAGGCGCTTGTGTTTCCCATCAAGGTTCTCGTGTTTGGCGGACATTGACGGAAGCCCGCCAGTTTCCGAGCGGCGGGCGGCGCGATCCACGCGCTGCCCCCGGCGGATCGGGACGCCGGAGCAGCTTATGACCGCAGGGGCACGCTTGACATACCTACCATGTAGTAGGTAGGTACCAAGAATGATCCCTGTCGATACCAAGTCTGCGCTGCTTTCCGAGGCCGAAACGCTCATTCGGACGATCGGCTACGCCGCGTTCAGCTACGCGGATCTGTCCGAGCGCGTCGGCATCCGCAAAGCCAGCATTCACCATCACTTTCCGACCAAGGAAGCCTTGGGTGCAGCTGTCATCGACAGCTATCTCGAGCGGTTTGCCGCCAAGCTGGATGCGCTTTCGGAACGTTCGGCCACGACAAAACGCAAGCTGCTGGCCTATGGCGACTTCTTTGCGGCCAGCCTGCAGGATGGGCAAATGCCCCTGTGCGGCGCGCTCGCTGCCGACGCCGCCTACCTTCCCGCTTCCATGCAACAGCGCGTGAGCAAGTTCTTCGCGCTTCACCTGGCGTGGCTCGAGACGGTGTTGGCTGACGGACTCGCGGCCGGAGAGATAGAGAATGGCCGATCGCCCAAAGCCTGCGCCTTGCTGCTCCTCAGCACGCTGCAGGGGGCAAGCATCGTGGCCTGGGCGTTGAAGGATCCCTCGGTGGTCAAGCCCGCCTATCGCCAGGCCTTGGAGCGGCTGACGACGTAGTTTTCTGGCGTGGCGTTCGCAGAACTCGAATGGGACTAAATGAGCGGAGACTCAACGATGGAAATGCACAGGCACGCGACCGGTCGCTATGCCGTCGCCATTGCGATGGCGGTGGGCCTTCTTATTCACGCGGACGGAGCGGCGCGCGCCGACGAGGACATCTGGCCCTCGCTGCAGAGCGAGGTGTTCGGGTCGCGCGCGATCACGGAGGGTGACGGAGTAGTGCTTCTCGAGGCGCCGGAGAGAGCCGAGGATGCCGCCGTCGTGCCGATCACCATCCGCGTCCCTCCGACGGTCAAAGGCCCGCTGAAGGCGATGTGGTTGATCATCGACAAGAACCCGGCTCCGGTGGCGGCGGCGCTGAGATTCGGACCGGCAGCGGGAGAGGGCGGCGGCGAGCGCCACTTTACGACGCGCGTGCGCATCGACACCTATTCCTACGTTCACGCGATCGTCGAGACGGACGACGGCGTGCTGCATATGACGAAGGCGTTTGTGAAGGCGTCCGGCGGGTGCGCGGCGCCGGCGCCAAAGGATGCGGACAGAGCCAACGACGATCTCGGCAAGACCCTGGTCAAGAGTTTCGACCCGGCGGCCGCTACGTCGGCGTTGCGCGAGGCGCAGATCATGATCAAGCATCCCAACACCAACGGATTGCAGATGGATCCGGACACCCGGGCGTATGTGCCGGCGCGCTTCATCCGCGAGGTGACGGTGATGCGTGGGGACGACCTGGTGTTCGAGGCGGAGACGGGATTTTCGCTCTCGGCCAATCCGAACTTCCGCTTCACCTACGAGAACGCCAAGGACAACGCGCTGGACGTGACCTCATTCGATACCGACGAAACGAAATTCGTTGGCCGCTCCACTCAGGTTGCCACACAATAAGAGAAAAGAGAGACGTGCCGAGGTAGCGTTGATGGGTCGGAAGAGGGGCATCTCCCCCTCCCTGCCACGCGCCTGCAGCGTCGGCCTAACGCCTTTTTTCCTACGGAGCAGTAGACCACCCAGACACCGAGGACCTAAAGTCCGATCGTGGTGAAACGCGGCGGCTGCTACTGTTCCCGTTTGAGGACATTGGAATCGTCGGTCGGCATATTTTGGAGGTGTCTATGGCTACGGATTGGGCCGCTAACGTCAAGAAGCACGTTCCCGACGCGGATGAGGCGGCGATTGCCGGCATCGTACGCTACGCCGGGATCGCCTTGCAGCAAAGGGACTCATCGCTTGTCTCGTTCAGTGACGAGCAGGAGCTCGCAAGGGTCCGCGATAATTTCCTCAAGAAGAAGCTGGGTCTCACCGCTCCCGATGCCGAACTCGATAAGGCCATAGCGGCGGTCGGCGAGAAGCTCAGAGGCGAGCGCGCAAGGAATAGGGTGACCGTCTACTATTTGCTGGCCGAGCATTTCGGGAAGCTGTCCCTGTTCGCCTGAGCTCTCTAGCGGCTCCTTCACGCGCATACGGCAGCCCGGCAAGCGGGCTATCAGCAAGAGCCGGCAACGACGCCGCGACCTAAACGGCAAGGGAGCCGCCCGCATCTGCGGACGGCTCCCGGTGACGCAAGACGATATGACAGGACGCAGTATGAGACGGGAGCAGCGTCCTACCATGTTCCGCAAGGTTTTGTAAGGAAGTAACCATACGTCTGTTGCTCTTTCGAAACAGGTGAGCATACGGATGATCTGCCTGCTGTCCCGAACCGGCGAACAAAATCTTCCTGCCGTGTGCGGCAACCCGACGGCACTCGAATTTGCAACGATTGCGCAGTGATCTTCCGAACCGGCCCTCGGGAACTCGTTCGCGATCGAGGGATTAGCTGGCGTCCAACAGTGCTCGGCTTCCAACACGGCGCGAATGCTAATCCGATCAAATGCGTCGCTGAGCGACATTTCCCGTTGTGTCAACTGCCCGTTCGGCCGCGACCGGCGCGAGGCCATCGCGGCGAACGCGGCGGTCGGCAGCGTGAGGGCGGCAATGACGTGATGCGCGGCCGCGATGCGACGAACGGGAAGGTCGGCAGCCGACTCGGTGCGGTGCGGGACTCGTCGACGGCTTATTTTATGGCTGTCGTTCCCTTACGCGCCAGGTTTCGTGTGGCGGGTCACGATAGATACTTGGCTTATAATGGGGTTTTTGGTGCCGCAAACAGGACTCGAACCTGTGACCCCGTCATTACGAATGACGTGCTCTACCAACTGAGCTANNCGGAAGCGCGCCTTGATAGGCCGAATTCGCCCTCCGTTCAAGGCCGAGTTGCAGCCCCGGCCGGCACAATCCTGCGCGCCCGCGCCGCAGGCCCCAGGGCCGGACGGGATCGGAACCCCGGTCGGGCCCCGAGGCGTTATATGACTTCCACATCTCAAGGCCGCGAT
>JRYH01003425.1_pt1 | contig 49599 bp, 53 predicted proteins | sample 235351 | NCBI WGS metagenome assembly JRYH01 (sample SAMN03074221, study PRJNA261480) | activated sludge metagenome | biome: Wastewater Treatment Plant; feature: Wastewater; material: Activated sludge; isolation source: activated biomass of a wastewater treatment plant treating wastewater... ...
AATTAACGTGTCGTCGTACTAGTCGAGCGTGGCCGCGACCTTCCGGACTTCCTCGGGCGACCGCTCGCCCGCGAGCGCGGTGCCCGGCATCAGGTGCCTGCCCATGGCCAGCCCGCCGATCAGCACCGGCTCGTAACCGACGTCGCGGATCAAGCGCGAGGCCACCTCGACCGCGGCGGCATCGTCGGACGCGATCGGCATGCCGACCTGCCCCGGCCGCTCGTGCGCCGTGCCCATCCGTGCGGCGCCGATCGCGTTGAAGGCGCGCACCACCCGCGCGCCGGGCAGCAGTTCCGCCGACGCCAGCCCGGCGCCCTTCTCGCGCGCCCAGGTCGCGATCTCGCCGTCGCGCCCGACGAAGGGGTTGCAGGTGTCGATCACCACCTTGCCGCGGATCAGATCCGCGAGGTCCTTGCCGACCTGGGGCAGCGCGCCGTAGGGCACCGAGATCATCACCACCTCGCCGAACGCGGCCGCCTCTCGCGGCGTGCCGGCGCGCGCAGTCGGACCGAGACTCGCGGCGAGCGACTTGTCGTGCTCGATGTTTCGCGACGAGAACATCACCTCGTGCCCGGCCTTGACCCATGCGCCGCCGATCGCGCTGCCCACGCGGCCCGAGCCGACGATGCCGATCTTCGTCTTGCCGCCGCCTGAGTTCGCCGCCCGCGCGGCGAAGGGCAGCGCCCCGAGCACCAGGCCGGCTGGCGCCACTCCGAGGAACTGCAGGAACTTCCGGCGATCAGATCTCATTTCGTCCTCCATGTTCATCTCGGACTCTCGGGGGTGGCCGCAATCGCGCCTCAGGCGGCCGGCAAGGCCTCGACCAGCCCGATCATTCGCTTTCTCATGGCCTCGTCAGGCAGGCGCCCGATCCCGCCGCCGATGTTGTCGGCCATGTTGGCCGGCCGGCTGGTGGCCGGCGTGATGGCCGTGACGGCCGGGTGACTCGCCACGTACTTGAGGAAGAACTGCGCCCACGTACGCGCGTCGAACTCGCGGGCCCACTCGGGCACCTCGCGCCCGGCCACCCGGCGCCACAGCCGGGTCCGGCCGAAGGGCGCGTAGACCAGCACCGCTATGCCCCGCTCGCGCGCGAGCGGCAGGATCGATTGCTCGGCATGGCGATCGTCGATCGCGTAGTTCGTGCCGATGAAGTCGATCGGCTCCTTGCGCATGGTGTCGACCAGCGCCGCGTACTGGCTCTCGAAGGTCGTGGTCACGCCGATGTAGCGGATCCGGCCCTTCTCCTTGTACTCCCGCAGGATCGGCATCTGGGTCCGGAGATCGCCCATGTTGTGGACCTGGACGAGGTCGATCACCGGCTTGCCGATCCTGCGAAACGAGGCCTCGAGCTGCTCGCGCGCTCACGTCCTCGCTTCGTGCGACCTGAGCGAAGCTCGCCGAGCTGCCCAGGCCGATGATCGGCACCCGCTCGCCGGACGAGGGAATCGCCCGGGTGATCAGGCCGGCCTTGCCGCCGTCGGCGGCAAGCGCCGCGCGCGGATCGAGCGCCAGCAGGCCCGCCCCGGCCATCATCCATTGCAGGGTTTCGCGACGCGTGCTCATGCGACAGCTCCTTCGGTTCGTTCTTCGCCGCGCGCCTGCGTGCGCTGCGCGTGGCCCAGCCAGAGGCCGAGCGCCATCCAGGCGACCGCAAGCGGCACCGCGAACGCGGCGAGCGCGGCCAGCCCCATGCCGAGGCGCCCGAGCAGGCCCTCGGTCTGCGCGCCGACGACGTCACCGACGCGATAGACGAAGGTGTCGATGAAAGCCTTCGCCTTGTACCGCTCCTCGCGGGAGACGGTGGTGAAGAGGGTCTCGCGCGCTGGCCGCATCACGCCCCGCTGCACCGCGCGGAAGGTCGCCTCGAAGGCGATCAGCGCGGCGAGCGATCCGACGATCGCCAGGCCCAGGAAACCCAGCGCCGCGGTCAGCGGCAGCAGCGCCAGCGTCACCGCGGTGCCGAGCCGCTTCATCAGGTGGCCGGTGACCACCGCCTGCAGCAGCAGCGTCGCCACCTGCGTGGTCATGTCGATGCGCGCGAACGCGGCGGTGCGCATGTCCAGGCCCGAGCCGAGCGCGGCCACCATCTGCAGCCGCGTGAAGTAGAGGAAGGTGGCCATCACCGCCAGAATCAGCACGTAGGCGCTGATCCCGAGCAGGTAGGGCGAACGAAAGACCGCCCGCAGGCCCTCCCAGGCGTTGCCGCCGATTCGCGCGTGCTCGGCGAAGTCGTTCGCGGCGACGGGCGCGCCAGCCACGTCCTGCGCCCCTGCGGCCTCCGGTCGGCCAGTGCCGAGCCGCGTGAGCCACCACGCCGCCCCCAGCGCCAGCACCAGGAAGCCGGCCGACACGACCAGCAGCGACGGCGTCCCGAAGGGCCGGGCGAGCACGCTCGCGAGCCAGGGCCCGAAGATCGCGCCCAGGGTTCCGCCGACGGCGGTCGCGCCGAACAGGCGCTTGCTCTGCTCGAACGAGAAGCGATCCGCCATCAGCGCCCAGAACAGCATCGTGGCGAACAGGTTGAAGACGCTGAACCAGACGTAGAAGACCTGCCCGGTCCGCTCGCCGATGCTGGCCGGGGCCAGCACCAGCAGCGCGTGGAACGCCAGCAGCCCGAACGCGAAGAAAAGGTAGGTCGCGGCGATGAAGGCCAGGCGCCGGAACCGGCTCACGAGCAGGCCGAACAGCGGGTTCACCGCCAGCGTGACCAGCACCGTGCCGATGAACAGCCAGCGGATCGCCTCGATGCCGCGCTGCATGCCCAGCGCCTCGCGGGCGGGGCGAACAACCATCAGCGCGGTCAGCACGCAAAAGAAAAACAGCCCTGCGACCAGCACCGGCCCGATCTCCTCGCGGCGCAGGTTTGCGAAGCGTTGCAGGAAGGCGCTGGCCATGCGCTCGTCTATCCAGGATCGGGTGGATCGATCGAAATCAGATCATGCCCGAGTCGCCATCTTCCGCTGGCCCCTTACATTTTCAAGCGCGACTTCACGTGCCTTGGACGCGCAGTCCCCGCGCAAGCCCCGCCAGACGCGCGCGCAGCTCGCTGGCGTGCCTTCGGGAACTTCAGCGCTGCCCGTCGTGAACCGACACCTGCTCCTTCGTGAGGCCCCCGATACGCGCGTGGATGCGGCCGCCGGTTCCCATGACCAGCGCGAACAGGATCTCGTTCGGACGCGGCGCGTCCTGGATCCCGATCTCCATGCTGTTGAAGTGACTGCGAACGTAGGCGGCGTGGATGTAGTGAAGCGGCACCATCAGCCGGTAGCCTGTGGCGGCCACCGCCTTGGCCGCCGGCACGATCGCCTTCGGATCGCCCAGCACCGACCGCATCGCCCAGCCGCCGGCCTCGTGCCAGACGGCGCCATGCTCCAGCTCGCCGTCGACCCCCACGATCGCGGCCTTGCTGTAGACCTCCACGTTCTCCTTTCCGAGAACGCCGACCAGCTCCTCGGCGAGCGAGGTTCCCAGCGAACGCAGCTCGGCCATGAAGGGCATCAGGTCGGGTTCGTAACGACCGGCATACGGGTTCCGGATCACCGCGCAGGCCGCGGCAAGCTTCAGCGGCTTGTCTGCGACGGGACCACCCTCGTGATGGATGGTCTCGATCGTCAGGCTGCGCTTTCTGACTTCGATGAGTGACATTTCGCTCTACTGTTTGGGAATGTTGGCGTCCGCCACGACCTGGCTCCACTTCTGGACCTGCTCCGCAACCATCGCCCGCATCTCCTCAGGCGTGCTGCCTCGCGCTTCGCCGCCCATGTCGGCCAGGCGAGTCTTGACAGCCGGCACCTCGAGCGCCTTCTGCATCTCCGCATTCAGGCGATCGACGATGGGCTTCGGCGTGCCACGCGGCGCCATGATTCCAGCCCACGAACGAACGTCGTAACCCGCGACCCCCTGCTCTGCGACGGTGGGCACGTCCGGCAGGCCGGCCCAGCGCTCGGGCCCGGTGGCGGCCAGTGCGCGCAGCTTGCCTGCCTTGATGTTCCCGAGCACTGCGGTCGGCGGAGCGATGATGAAGGGCACATCGCCGGAGAGCAGGCCGGCCTGCGAGGCGGCATCCCCGCGATAGGGTACGTGGTTCAACTTCGCCTTGGCCATTCTCGCCAGCAGCTCGATGGCCAGGTGATGCGTGCTGCCGATGCCGGCGCTGCCGTAGTTCACGCCGGCGGCGGACGAACGCGCGTCGGCCAGCAAGTCCGCCAGGCCCTTGTACTTGGACTCGGCGGTCGTGACGATCAGGAACGGGAAGTAGGTGATCGTCGAGATCATCTCGAAATCATCGACGGTCTTGTACTGCAGGCTGTTGTACAGCGCGCCGGCCACCGCATGCCCGCCCGTCGCGAGCAGCAGCGTGTAGCCGTCGGGGTTGGAGCGAGCCACGGTCGTCGACGCGATCGTTCCGCCCGCCCCGGTCTGCGCCTCGACGACAAAAGGCTGTCCAAGCCCCTTGCTCATCTCCGCACTGACCACGCGAGCGATCGTGTCGGCATTGCCGCCCGGCGCAAAGCCTTGCAGGATCTTGATCGGGCGTTCCGGATAGCCCTGCGCGAAGGCCGGCAGGGCGGGAAGCGCCAGCACGGCACCTGCAGCAAGAAAGTCTCTGCGATCCATTGTTGTCTCCTCGGTCGTAAAGGCTTGTCGTGGCTGGGGCGACCGATCGGGCGCCCCAGGTGAATCGCTTGCGTATCAGCTCTGCGCGACGATCGGATTGCGCAGCACGCCGATGCCCTCGATCTCCACCTCGCAGACATCGCCCGGCTTCATGAAGCGAGGCGGCTTGCGGCTCCAGCCCACGCCGGCCGGCGTGCCAGTCGCGATGACGTCGCCGGGAACCAACGTGAAGATCGTCGAGGCGTAAGCGATCAGTTTCGGAATGCTGAAGATCATGTGCCCGGTGTGGCTGGACTGCATGACTTCACCGTTCAGGCGCACCTCGAGCTTCAGCGCCTTGCCGGGCTCGATCTCGTCGGCCGTCACCATCCACGGCCCGAAACCGCCCGTGGACTCGAAGTTCTTGCCGGAGGCGATCTGCTTGGCGTGGAACTGCCACTCGCGGATGCTGCCGTCGTTGTAGCAGGAATACCCGGCAACGTGCTCGAAGGCCCGCTCCTCCGGAATGTTCCGCCCTTCCTTGCCGATGATCACCGCCAGCTCGCCTTCCCAGTCGAGCGACTCGGAAACCTTCGGCAACACGATCGGCTGGTTGTGGGCGCACTGGGAGCGCCAGACCCGCAGGAAGATCGGGGGCTGCTCGGACAACTCGCGCTGCATGCCCGCAGCAATCACCTCCTGGTGGTGATCCATGTAGTTGCGCACGGCGCACACGATCTTTTCCGGCCGCGGAATCACCGGAAGGTAGGTGATGTCGGCGAGTTTCGCATCCGCGGCCTTCCCGGCCACGTGTCTTGCCGCCTCGAGGTAGGCGCCGGAGCCGATGTAGTCCGCCAGCGTTGGGTACTGGGGAAAGACTTTCCCGAGATCGACCACGCCGTCGCCGACGACAGCACCCCAGGTCTCGCGACCGGCATTGATGAAGGACAGCAGTTTCATTGGTTCTCCGATGGAGGTTCTTGGAGGGGCTCGGGGGTCAGCCGCGGGTAGCGGCGGCCTCGAACTCGGCCTGCCACTGGGCAAGCGGTTTGAAGGTAGGATCGGCTCGGCAGATGGCTTCGGTCTCCCGCATCAGCTCGTCATCGGATTTCGAGAGATCGAGCGGGTCGCCATGGGGTTGCGCGATGTAGAAAGGCATGTCGACGTACACCTCGATCGTGTTGCCCTCCGGATCCTGCATGTAGACGGACAGCGCATTCCCGTGATTCAGACCGCGCACATTGGTCGCCCCCATCTCGGCAGCAACGCGCGAGACGTCCCGAAGGTGCTGTATGTCGGGCACCGCGAAGGAAATCTGCATCACCGTGCTGAACGTGGCCTCAGGCGGACGCCCCGATGCCAGCACCAGTTGGTGATGCTGGTCCGGACTCGCACTCATGAAAACAAGGGTGTTCTTGAAGGTCCGGCCCACCCCTCGGTCGGTGATGACCAGCCCGAAGACCTTCGTATAGAACTCGACCATCCGTTCGACGTCGGTGACGTAGATGCCGAAGTGCGATGGGGTCGGACGGCTGACTTTCAGCATCGATCGTCTCCTCGGGTCTCGTAGTGTGGGATTTCAGTGGGATCGCGATCCCGCTGCAGCGCGGATCGCGAGATCCACGTTGCGCCGGGTGCTCTCGATGTGTTCCGCAAGCAGGGCGCAGGCAGTCCCGGCGTCCCGGCGCAACGCCGCTTCCATCAGCCTGCGATGCTCCGTCGACTTCCGGCGCCGCACCTGACGGTGAAGCGCGGCATAGCGCCTGTAGCGCTCGGCCTGGTCGAAGAGGCTCGCGCTCCAACGCTTCTGGCGCTCGGACGGACAGGCAGAAAGCAGGGCCATGTGGAAATCGCGATGAACTCGCGACCACTCGTCGTCGAGCACGAGAGGCCCGTCGCCGAAGCGCGACTCCAGCCGATCGAGCAGGTGAAATGCCGCCACGACATCGGCCTCCCAGGCGTCATCGCCGGAGGCCACTGCATCGGCCAATGCCGGGACATCGAGCATCAGGCGCATCCGCGTGATGTCCTCGAGATCCGACAGCGAGATGGGCGCCACCCGGAAGCCGCGCCGTTCGTCCGAGCGCACCAGACCCTCCTGGGCCAGGCGACTCAGGGCCTCGCGCAGCGGACTGCTGGAGAAGCCATAGAGCTGCTGAAGCTCGTCGAGCTTGAGCTTGGCACTGGATTCGAACCGACCCTTCAGGATGTCGCCGCGCAAGCGGGAAAAGGCCTGCTCGGAGAGGGTCGGCACATGATCGTCTGGTTTTTGCACGAACGTCAGTTTATGCATAAAACCGGTTTTGAACAAATTTCTTCCGTCCCTTCTCTCCTTTCGACCCTTCTCCAGGGTCGAAGTCGTCGACACTGGTTCGCCTGATCCGCGAACAGGGCTTGCGGCTCATGCCCGCTCACCCGTAAGGTACGCGGGCCTCGCCCGCCAAGACCGGCGGGACTTGCGGATCACACCGACCGGAGCCCTCATGCCCTACGCCGAATCGAAAGGCGCCCGCCTCTACTTCGAAGAAACCGGAAGCGGCCGCCCGATCGTCTTCGTCCACGAGTTCGGCGCGGACCTGCGCGAATGGGAGCAGCAGGTGCGCCGGTTCTCGCGCGAGTACCGCTGCATCCGCTTCAACGCGCGCGGCTATCCGCCCTCGGACGTGCCGGAGTCGGACGAGCTCTACGGCTACGAGCACTCGGCCGACGACATCCTGGCGGTGATGGACGAGCTCGGCATCGAGCGCGCGCACATCGTGGGCCTGAGCATGGGCGCCTACGCCACGCTGCAGTTCGGCCTGCGCCACCCGGCCCGCGCGCTGTCGCTGGTGGCGGCCGGGGTCGGCTCCGGCGCGCCGCGCGAGCACCGGGCGGAGTTCAGGGCACAGTCCGAGGCCATGGCGCAGCGCTTCCTGCACGAAGGCTCGCCCGCGATCGCGCGGGAGATGGGCCTGGCCGCGACGCGGGTGCAGCTGCTGAACAAGGATCCGCGCGCTTGGGAGGAGTTCGTGCAGCACCTGTCCGAGCACTCGGCGAACGGTTCTGCCTACACCCTTCGCCGCTACCAGGCCCTGCGCCCCTCGCTGTTCGACTTCGAGGCCGAGTTCGCCGCGTGCACGCTGCCCACGCTGCTGGTGGTGGGCGACGAGGACGATCCCTGCCTGGAGACGAACCTGTTCCTCAAGCGCACGATGCGCACCGCGCAACTCTGGGTGGTGCCAGGCACCGGGCATGCGGTGAACCTGGAGGAGCCGGCCGCGTTCAATGCGGGCGTACAGGCCTTTCTTTCGGCGGTGGATCGTGGGTGCTGGCGGGCGCGCGATCCGCGGGCGGTGGGGGGCGGCGCCTTGCCGGTGGCGAAGGCCGCTGACAAGTAGACGGCCGGCGCAGGGAGCCACGTGACCGGCGAGACTGACGGCCGAGCTTCCCCTTGCGGAGAATGGGCAGCATAATCACCGCAATTACTGCGGAGATTAGATGTACATCTGGCAGTCCCTCGACTGGCCGCAATGGCGCTACGACCTGACGGCGCTGGCCGAACCGATGGCCGAGGCCAGCCGCGCTCAAGGCTTGCTCATGGGCCGCCTGACCGACGTGGGCCTGCCCTTGCGCGACCAGGCGAGCCTGGCCGCGCTCACCGAAGACGCGGTCAAGACGAGCGAAATCGAAGGCGAACGGCTGGATGCCGATTCCGTGCGCTCCAGCATCGCACGCCGACTGGGGATGGACATCGGCGCCCTTGCGCCCGTGGATCGACACGTCGAGGGCGTCGTCGACATGGTGCTCGATGCCACCGCCAACTGTCGCGCGCCGGTGTCACGCAAGCGCCTGTTCGGCTGGCTCGCCGCCCTCTTCCCCACCGGCCACTCGGGGCTGAACAAGATCAGGGTTGGCCGCAGGCGCGACGACGCCAGCGGCCCGATGCAGGTCGTGTCCGGCCCGATCGGCAGGCAGCGCGTGCACTTCGAGGCGCCGCCGGCCGATCGGTTGGAAGCGGAAACCCGCCGCTTCCTCGACTGGCTCAACGCGCCGCCCAGGGAGCCGGCGCTGCTGAGGGCCGGAATCGGACACCTCTGGCTCGTCACCCTGCACCCGTTCGACGACGGCAACGGCCGGATCGCCCGCGCCATCGGCAACCTGCTGCTGGCGCGCGCCGACGGCAGTCCGCAGCGCTTCTACAGCCTGTCGGCACAGATCCAGCGCGAGCGCAAGGGCTACTACGAGATCCTCGAGCGGACCCAGAAGGGAACGCTCGACGTGACCGATTGGCTGGCCTGGTTCCTCCAGACATTGCACCGCGCCATCGACCACGCCCAGAACGCCCTCGACACCGTGCTGATCAAGACACGCTTCCGGCAGCAGTGGCGATCCCTACCGTTGAACGACAGGCAGGTGAAGCTGCTCAATCGCTTGCTCGACGGCTTCGAAGGCAAGCTCACCACCGGCAAGTGGGCGGCAATCGCCAAGTGCTCGCCGGATACGGCCCTTCGCGACATCAGCGACCTGGTAGCCCGCGGCGTGCTGCAAAGATCGGACGCGGGCGGGCGCAGCACGAGCTACGAGTTAGGCGAAACCCCGGAGTGGAAGGTGGGCACTACCTCACCGTGGACGGCAGGGGCGTGACGCAAAACCATACGCAAGATCTCGGACGAGGTTCAGCGCGGCCTGCGAGGGCGTGCGACTCAGGCACGGCATGGCGGATTGTTTTTCTGAGAGACGGATACAGATCGAAAAGGATCTGCGCTCGCTGGCAGTGATCGTTGTAGGACGTCTCGCACTTTCAGCACAGGTTCGAACGTAGCGGGCAAAATCAACAGGCAATCGAGTCGAGACGGCACCTATGAGTTCGTACACGCAGCCATTCCTCCTCGGACCATCCGGAGCCGCGACTCTTCTGGAGAGACTGCCCCTCGCCAATGGCACCGACGGTCAGATCAGCGAGCGCTGGCTTCAGGACGCTCTGTTCCGTCACCCGGAAGCCCTGCCCGTAGAGGAGATCGACCCACATGTCGGCCCCTTGGTCCCCGTGTGCATGGAGATCGAAACAGGCTCAGGGCCAGCCGATCTCCTCTACGTAACACCTAGCGGGCAAATCGTGCTCGTCGAAACGAAGCTTTGGCGCAATCCCGAAGCCCGACGAGCAGTCGTGGCACAGATCCTCGACTATGCGAAGAACCTGACCACGTGGACGTATGACGTCCTGGAGGAAAAAGCGCGCCTTGCTGCCGGTGCGAGCAAGGGCTATCTGCTGCAGTGCCTTCGCAATCGTTTCCCAAGAGCTGACGAAGCCGAGTTCGTCGATGGCGTCGGGCGTAGCCTGTCCTCAGGTGACTTCCTGCTGATCATCGTGGGTGATGGAATTCGGTACGGCGCGGAATCTCTCGTGGCTTTCCTCGAGCGCTATGGACACCTGCGCTTCGGATTGGGCCTCGTCGAAGTAGCCATCTACCGGCTTCCGTCCGGCGAGAGGCTCTTGCAGCCCCGAGTGCTGGCAAAGACGGAGATTCTCCAGAAGACCGTCCTCGTCGGCCCCTCCGGCCCGGTTTCACTGCAAGCGGCCGCACAGGCTGAAGACGCGGAAACCCCGAATTCCTCTCAGCGCGAGTGGTTCGTGAGCTTCTGGGGTGAGTTCCTCGCCAAGCTCAAACTGGATGACGAGTCGTTACTCCCGGCCGAGCCGGCACGATCGACGAACCAGTTCTTTCAGATGCCACCCGGCGGCGGGATGACATGGATCAGCGCGTACATCGCCCAGAGCACCGGGAGAGGCGGCGTCTACCTTACCTTTGCAAAGGCCTATGAACGCGCAGCCGAGATCGCCGACCTACTGGAAGCCGATCGGGAGTCCATCGAACGCGAACTGGGCGCCTCGCTGACTTGGGAACGATTGAAGGACAAGATCTACATTGGCGCGCCGAACGTCCTTTTCAGGGATCTCAACGACGAGGCAGATCGGCGACGGGTAGTCGAGTACCTGGCGCAGATGACGGCGCGAATGATCCGCGTTTTGAAACCGAGGCTGGAAGCGGCGACCCGAACTGCGAACTAATTGATTTCCGGCAACAAGAAATTCTCGTCACGGCGGCAACCAAATTGGACGTGGCACATTGGTCTTTGCCTTCTCGCAAATCCTCTGCACGGCCGTGCCCGGAGGCATCGATGCGATGCTAGCTTGCGGGGAAGGAACGCGCCGCTACAGATAACCCAAGCCGCTCTCGCCAGTGAATGGCGCATGACTTGCTCGGAGAAACAGTCGAACAATGACCGTCCCTACCTACGACCAGTTCATCGAACCCCTACTGCGGTACCTTGTTTCCCATCCGCAGGGCGTATCCGCCAAGGAGGCCCACGAGCATGCGGCAATCGCTTTGGGTTTGTCGGACGACGATCGCCAGCAACTGCTTCCCAGCGGCTCCCAGTTGATCTACAAGAACCGCGCCGGCTGGGCACACGATCGCTTGAAACGTGCTGGTCTGTCCAGCAGCCCGCGGCGCGGATTCTGGAAGGCAACCGAAGAGGGCATCTCGTTCGCTCAAGGTCATCCTTCTCCCCTCGCGCCGGAACTGGTCCAGAAGCTCGCAATGGGCTTCCTCGATGTTTCACTAAAGCCTGCCAGCTCCATCGCAGGTGCGCCTTCCCTCTCCACAAGCGGGATCTCCACAGCGTCCTCGGCAATCTCAAGCCCGGATGACCGCCTTGGTGCAGCCTTGACTGAGCTTCGTCAGGCAGCGGTCGCAGAGCTATTGGAGGCACTCGCCTCAGTGTCCCCCTCCTTCTTCGAGACCATTGTCCTGGACCTGCTTCACCGCATGGGCTACGGCGCGAATCGCGCTGACCTGCAGCGAGTCGGCGGCTCGGGCGACGGGGGAATAGACGGCATCATTTCTCTGGACCGACTCGGATTGGAGAAGGTCTATGTCCAAGCAAAGCGCTGGCAGGCGAGCGTTGGCCGACCGGAACTGCAAGCCTTCTACGGATCGCTCGCGGGACAAAAGGCGAAGAAGGGGGTATTCATCACCACCTCCGCGTATACAGGCCAGGCCCTGGACTTCGCCAGAGCGGTCGAGGGCATCGTCCTGGTCGACGGAGCACGGCTGGCGGAGTTGATGATCGAACACGAAGTCGGGGTGACCTCTAGAACAGTGAAGATCCCGAAGATCGACAGTGACTACTTCGACGAAGAGTCGACGTAGCCCCTCAGTTCGGCATCCGCCCCGAACCCCGCAATCTGGTGGGCCCCCTGGGAGTCGAACCCAGCACCAACGGATTATGAGACCCGATCCTGACACCTTGAGGCGCAACGTTACACGCTCAGACACCGGCCAGCAAACGGAAAAGCGACGGATTCGCAGGCCGGAAACGCGCATGAAAAAGCCGCCCGAAGGCGGCTTCCATAAATGCGACATCGAGGCATATTTACTCGGGCTGCGCGCCGTCCATGCGTTGCGTCTCCGCGAGCTTTCGTCGGGCAGGCTCAATCGCCGTCAGCAGCTCTTCGGACGCAAAGTCCGAGAGCATGCGCACCGCGCTGATCATTGCGAATTGTTGCCGATCCGATAGGGTCAACTGCGGTTCGTCGAAGTCTTGCTCGAGCGCTGCGTACTCAAGCACTCGCGTCAGCTCGGCCACGGTCTCGAGGACGCCCAGGGCTCGATCGATCGCGCCGCCGTGTATTGGGCCGAAGATCAGCGAGCAATCCTTGCGCCGCAAGTAGAGGCCGGGCGCAACACCTGCGGGGATCGGAACGTTCATGGTGCTAACTCCTATCGTACGGTTCCATTCGCGCCCAGCCCCCGCCAAGAGGGTGGGCGCACCATGCAAGGTTGGCGGACCGGGATAGGAACCGGCAGGCCCTTTCGGGCCTCCCTGCAGGCGCGCCCATTGAATCGCGCCGCCTGAAAACGAAAAACCGCCGTGAGGCGGTTCTCGTCCGCCTATCTACCAGGCCGCCAAGCCCAGATGCTCGAGGCTTCGAGCACTGCCGGATGTTCCCCGATCAGCCTGGCCAGGTCAAGCCCCGAGAATCGACATATCGCCGCGCGCCGTCGCTTCGCGGATCGCCGCAATCGTGTCGAACTTCGTCTGCTGGCCGACCCGGTACACGTCGGCCGAGGACACGTCCTTGCCTACCGAGATCGACTGGCTCAGATGGACCACGACCCCTCCCCCCGCGCCGTTCGGCACGATGTGCCCGGATCCGTCCGGCACGAACAGCTCGGGGCCCTTCTCCCCGACCAGGAAGGCCGAGCCAGGCCACACGGGGCCGCCTGCGGCGCGGGCTCCGCCGAAGATCGAGCTGAAGATCGACCCGAGCGCGCCGCCGACGCTGCCGGTCTTGGCGAAATCCCCGAGCAAGTACCGGCCGAGGTCCGCGGCCATCGCTTGGGCAGTAATCCTCTTGAGCATGTCGCCGAAGCTCTTGCCGATGTTCTGGAAGTTGCCGTCGAGCACGTCGTACAGCGAATTGCCCAGCGTGTCCTGGATGTTCCGGGCCGCTTCGATCGCGAACTGGTCCATGCTGTTGAGGTCGCCCTTCGCTTCGGCCAGGCGCTTCTTGATGGCGGCCGCCTGTGCGGGCGTCAGGATCTCGAACGCCACCGCCTGGTCGACCTTCTCCACTTCGCGGATGAACTCCCGCAGCGGGTCGATCAAGTCCATCCACGCGTTGGCCTGCGCGCGGAGCTGCTCGAGGCCATCGGCTCCGGCTCGCTCCTGCGCCGAGACCAGCTTGCCGATCGCGGCGTCGTAGACCTGCGCGCTGATCGCGTTGTCGAAATAGAGCCGGTCCAGCGCCTCGAGCGTGGCGGCGTACTTGTTCGCTTCGTCGACTACCCCTTGATAGAGCTTCGACGCTTCGATGAGCCCCTGTTGCTCGCGCGTGAGCTCGGCCTCGCTGTAGAGCGGCTTGGCGGCCTTCCCGGGCTTCGGGTCTTCCGTTCGCGGCCTCGCCCGACCTTCGGGTGCCGGCAGTTGAGGCGGCGCAAAGCCGGCGCCGGTGAGCGTGAGCTCGAGATTGCGAAGCTTGATTAGTTGCGCTTCCGCGTCGGCCGCCTGCCGCTCGAGCAGGCTCGTATCGACCGGCCTGCCGTAGTAGTCACGACTACCGGCCGCGAGCTGCTTCTGGAGCCCGGCGAGCCGCTTCTCGTAGAACTCGATCTGGCCCCGGATGTTCGACTTGTCGGTGCCCAGCGCGTTCCAGAACCCGAGCCCGGCCGCGCGCGCATCGTTGAACGCCTTGGCGATATCCGCCAGGCCCTCGACCAAGGGCGAGAACAGGCTCACCTTCATGCCATCCATCTGCAGCGAGAGCAGCTCCATCTGCTCGCGGAACTTCTTCGCGGCCTCGATCGTCTTGTCGTCGAGCACGGCGCCGAACTGATCAGCTCGGGCGCCGATCTCCTTGAACCCCTGCCCGCCGTCCTTGAGCAGCGGCGCGAGCTTCGCGGCATCGCTGGCGAGCGCCTCCATGTAGAAGGTGAGCTCGGCTTGCGACAGGCCCGCCTTCTGAAGGCTGCTCGCATAGAGCTGCAGGGCATCGGGGCCGGACAGCTTTCGGAACTGCTCGGCCGTCACACCCACCGCCGGCGCGATGTTCTTGAAGAAGTCCTTCAGCGGCCCGCCGCCGTTCTGCAGGAAGTCGCCGAGCTTGTCCTGCGTGTCCTTGAAGATGTCGGCCAGCTTCGCCTGGTCGATCCCCACCAGGCGCGCGCCGGCTGCAAGCTTCTGAAACTCCGCCGCGCCGACGTTCGAGAGCTCGGCCAGTCTCCGGACCTCGTCGGCCTGGTTGGCCAGACCCTTGGTCGCCTGCGCGATCTGGCCGACGATCGCGCCGCCAGCCAGGCCTCCGAAGAGCGCGCCCGGGCCGCCCAGGGACGCCCCCAGCCCGCCGAGGGATGCCAGCGCCGTGCGCACGCCCGCGAACGCGGTGCCCACCCCTTTCGCGTCGGACTGGATTCTCGACAGCCCTTGGCGGACCGACCGAAAGGCCGCATCGGTCTCGTCGCTCGCCCTGATCCGGATCTGCGCCTTCTCGCTCATCTCTTGCCCTCGCTTGGAATCCCGTCCTTCAACGAGTCGAACAGGTCGAAGTTGTCGCCGGTCGACCTGATCAGCCGGCATCGGAGCCGCGGGAGCTCGCTGCGCTTCAAGTCGACCGAAACCCGCAACCAGGTGTCCGGGTGCTCGAGCTCGCGCGACAGACGAAGATGCGCGAGCTCGTGTCGCTCGCGCAGCTTCTCGAAGACCGCCTCCACGACGTCGATGGCAGCCATCCTCAGCCGGTCAGCAGCGGAGAGGTGCTCGGCCGAGCCGGCGATTCCCTGCGGGGAATGACTCATTCTGGGCACAGGTTCAGCGAGGTCCGCTCCCGTAGCCTCGCGGCGCCCCAGAGCGGAGGCCCGGGCAGCCGACCCAGGCGGGTGCCGATCCATGGGTGGAGATCCCTCGAGCGTCTGACCGATCGCCCTCGGGGCGTGGCGAAGCCTATGGACCGACTCTCTCGGCTTGCCACGACCTTCTTCAGCCGGCAGGGCCGTCGTTGCGGTAGCAGCCACGCCAGTCGATGGCGCCGGCGCCGAAGTCCAGGCGACACTTGATCTCGACGCCGTCGATCTCGAAGCCGGGCCTGGTCTCGACGACAGGCCCCTCCTCGGACTCGAGATGCGCGTACTCGAGGCAGTCGAGCACATTGAAATCGGCGAACAAGTACCACGCCTTCGCACTCGTGGCGTCGAGCCGCGGATCGACGACGACCTCGAGCCGGCCCGTGAAGGGATTCACGTCGTCAGGCTTCGTGGCGTAGATCGATGCGACAACCTGCTCGGCCGCGGTTTCGAGCGCGGCCGGGACCAGCAGGAACTTCGGCGCCGCGTCTATGGGCGTGATCCCGTCCAAGCCCTTCTGGAGACGCATGGCGGAGCGCGCCGCGCCAAGGGTGGTGACGTCCAGCGCCGCGCCAGTGCCGGCAAGGTTGCCGTGATCCGCGTGGAACAACGCCTTGGTGTCCTGCATCGCCGGGTTAGATGTGACGAGCGCCGCCAGCAACCTGGCCTCGGTCTCGAGTGCCGCTCGGGCAAATGCGCGGGTCATGTCCGCAAAGGCGCCGAGATCGTCGTTGATCAGCGCCTGGCGCGTGATCCCGAACGTCCGCCCGTAGGTCTCGAGCCGGTAGCTCTCTTTGGAGACGGCCATCGTGCCGGCCTTGAACTCCCCACCCTCGGGGACTTTCTGCAGCTCGGGCCATTCGCCGAGCATGACGCGCGTCTTCGCCCTGAAGTCGGGAGCGGTCGTCTTCTTCGCGATGCGCTTGATGCCGCTCGGGGCGGACGCGTACGCCTCGCGAAGGATCCGGTTCGCCGTTGACTGGAGCAAATCCGAGAAGTCGCCGGTCGTGTGCGTCAGGCCCCGCGCGACCACTTGTGCGTCGCTCAAATCACGAACCGACATTCCACGTGCCGACAGCAGCTCGCGCGCCATCTGCGGGAAGCGCATGTGCACGTAGCGATTGCTGGCGCGGGGCACTTGGCCGCCGCACCTGTAAGCGAGCGCCTCGGACATCAGCGCAACGGGCGAAGCTGCGCCCCCCGCATCATCCAAGGGACCCCGGTTCGAGGCGTCGACGTGATACCAGCCGGCCAACGGCTCGGCGCCCCTGCCCAGGTGCGCGAGCAGCCGGCTCTTGGCCTCAGCCAGGTCGCACTTGATGTCGCTCTGGCAGGCGGCGAGCAGCCCCGACACACCTTCGTGTCGGGAAAATCCAGCGAAGGCCGATGCGATTGCCTCGCGCCTGGTTTGGTCAGCCGCCAGGGCTGCGGCCTGCGGGTCCTCATTTTTCATCGTGACAGCTCCTTTGAATCGCGCGGCCAGGTCGGCCGGAACCTTGAATCGGGAAAGGTCCAGCGAAGCCGCGATCGGCATCGCCGTGGTGACGCTGTCGACGAACTTCGCGGCGTGCGCCTCGGCGGCGGTGAACCAGTGGTCCTCGCCGTCGGTGAGCAGGGCCAGCATTTCCTCGACAGGCCGGCCGGTCTTGGCCGCGTAGCTCGTGGACATTGCCTGCGCATAGCGGTCCAGCACGTCGGCGAACTCGCGCATGTCGAGCGCGTTTCCGACGGAGGCTCCCCACGGAGCGTGGATCATCAGCAGAGCGCCCTCAGCCATCTCCACCGTGTCGCCGGACATCGCGATGAGCGATGCGATCGAGGCGGCAACGCCGTCGATCGACACGGTGACCCTCGCCGGGTGCCTCTTGATCGCGCTGTAGATCGCCAGACCATCGGCCACCGATCCGCCGTAGCTGTTGATCCTGACCGCTAGATGATCGGCGTCGAGCGCCGCGACCTCCCGGACCAGGTCGGCAGCAATGACGGACTGCTCCGACCAGCTTTCCCCGATGTCGCCGTAGACCCAGAGTTCAGCGGCGCGAGGCTCACGCGCGGCGGCCCGAATCGAGTACCAGCGAGTGCCGCTCATGACAGCCTCTCCGAGGCAGCCGGACGCGACACCTGCAGGTCGGGCCGCATCGCCTCGACGCGGCCAGCCCGGGCGAGCAGATCATGCGCAAGCGAGCGCATTTCTGCCGCGCTCATGTCGATGTCGATCATCGTCCGATCGCTCAGAAACAGCCACAGGCCGCCCGTCGGCTTCAACAGAATCCGGTAGCCGAGTTCCTTGTCGTCTTTTCCCATGGGCCGATCATCTCGATACGGCAATGCGTGACGCAACCTCGTGAGCTCGTGTCACTCGTCTGAGAGAAGTCGTTGAATCTGCCGCTCGGATGCAGGCACTTGAACGGCGCGCAGCATTCGGGCGGGTGCGCCGCCTTCAGCGATGACCTTGGCCACGCCGGCCGCGGCCGCCCGTCGGCTGGTGGCGCCCAAATCGGCAGCGGCAATCCTGATAGCCGCTTGCTTCAGCTCTCGGCGAAAGGCCGAATGCAGCCCCCGGCTGCCAGGTTGGGGCCGGATGCCGAATGAGTCCTCAAACCGCTCTCCCTCGAAGAGCACCGCCAGCAGCGCGTCGGCCACCCGCTGCCCGCCAGCGCCAGAGCAGCGCCGCAAAATGGTGACAGCCTCGACCAGGTCGGCGATCGCGCGATGGTCCGCCCGCGAGCCATCGTCAGCCGGAGCTGGCGTGAGAACATCGCACCACTGCGCCGCGCGCTTAGTCATCGAAACCCACCTCGCCCGCGGCGCACGCCACCCAGAAGTCGGCCAGCGCCGCCGCGGGGTCTGCGCACTCCCTCGAGGCGAACCACGCGACGACGCCAGCCTCCCCGAGGCGCTCCACGACCGGCGCGACAAGGGGCTCCCATACGACCAACGGAAGGACAATGTCCCGTCGCTCCACCGCGGGGACAGCGCTGATCGCCTGGCGAAGGCTAGGCGCGATCTCGCCGAAGCGGCCCTCAACGGCCGCGAGGCCGGCGGTGGCGGACATGGAATTTACGGCGTGCAGTGCTTCAGACATCGCGTCCTCCGTTCTGTGGCAGTTCTTGGTCATCTGGATCGCCAGGCGGGGCGTCGTCGAGATCGGCGAGGGTCACGGCCGCCGCGATGTTCCGGGCTTTCGCGATCTCCGCCGCGACCAGCGCCAGGTCCGCAGCAGTCAGCGTCGAGACCCGGCGCCGCAGCATCCCGGGGATGGCGTCGAGGATGCCGGCGACCTTCGCGCCGGCCTTCGCGAGTACGACCTCGAGCGCCACGACCGGGACCAGCTCGCCACGGGTGACCGCGTTCTGCAGCTCGATCCGCTCGCGCTGCGCTCGGGCCAGGGCGGCGCGCTCTTCGGCCAGCGAGCCGCCGACATGCGGCGCGGCAGGCTCGCCGGCCTGGTGGACGGGTTGCTCACGCACCCGTTGCCCCAGGGCGCGAACCGGGTCGATGTTCAGCCCGTACCAGGCCACAGCGGCCTCGATCGAGTCGCGAGGCATCCCGCGCTGTGCGAGCTGCGAGGCGCGGGCCGGGCTCACCCCGAGCGCGGCGGCGAAGTCGGAATTGGTCAATCTCAACCTGTTGTCCATGAGTGCAACCTAAACCTCAACCTATGGAAATGCCCTGCGACTAGCGCGAGTTCGGGCCGCGCATGACCCGCAAGTCGTCTTGTGAACAGGGACCCACGTCATCGCGCTCACCCGCGAGCCGCGCATCGCGCTCGGCAATCCATCGCTTCGCATTGAACCGAGCGGCACCACGCGCGTGCGGCTTGCGTGCCTTCGGCTGGGCTGGCTCGCCCGGCACCTGGTCGGTGACTGGCGTCGGTGCCGCCTCGGCCTTCGGGCTGCCGCCGGCATCGAGGATCGAGTGGCGCCTGGCCGGCGCGGGCCAGCGGGCCAGCTCGGCGATCAGCCGGCGGGACTCGCGCACCGGATCGGCGAGCAGCGCGACGATCAGCGGCCAGCGGCGAGGGATCTCGGTCGCGCTCATTGCCTGGTCTCCTCGTACTGCTCACACCACGCCCCGCGGTCCGGCGGCAGCGCTCGCAAGTGGCCGTAGACGATCGGAAGGTCGACACGGATGAGGCAGTAGCCTTCCGCGAGCCCAGGCCGTCTGCCGTGCCGGCAGTGCCGGCAGCGGTTGAGGCGAGCGCGCATCTCGAGGATGAGCTGCTTTGCCTGGCCCAGGTCGACGGCGAGCAGCCGCCGCGCCTGATTGATCCAGGAGGCCGAGAAGGTCCCGGCCTCCTCGCACTGGATCAGCATGCCGATCAGCACATCCTTGTGACCCATGTGATCCGTCTTGTGATCCATCAAATTTCCCCCCTTTCCTTGCTGGCTAAGGGTTTGTGATGGATGTGATGGATGTGATGGGTCGCGCGCGTAAAGAAACGTCGAGGCAGTACGTTACGCATATACGCGCGCGTAACGTCACATGCGTCACAACGTAACAAAGCCAGGATTGGCGCGGGTTTCGACCGATTCGGCAACATCACGGGATGGATCACAACGATCACATCCGCCAGGCCGAAAAGCCCATGAGCCGAAGCGCGTCGATGAACTTGCCGATCTCGGAGTCGAGATGTTCGCGCTCGGGCATGCCCTCCGGTGGAGGTGTGACCAAAATACAGGTCCGCTGCACTGGCTGCAAGACCCTGCCGTCGCTGGTCATGGCCGTCACCCAGGACTTCTTCACGCGCCAGTCGCGCTCGGCGTCCGATGCGAACCGCTGAAGCTCAGCCGAGAATCTCCGGAGGGGTGGGGGGAACCGTTCGCCGGAGTCATCGCACCAGCGCTTGAACGCGCTGTAGAGCAGCGGCGTGGTGACACACAGGAGGGGGAAGGGGAGTTGACCAGATACCCACTGCTCGAGGAACTCCCTGACAGGCGATCGCCCGAGAGTGATGAGCGAGGCCTTCTCCTCGAGCATGAGCGGCTTGGTGTGCTCGTTGAAGTCGCCCAGGTCCAGGCTAAGCAGGTGGTGGTACAGCGCCCCGAGGCCAACGTGCTCGATCTCTCTCGCGACGTCTTCGTAGAAGGACGCATCGAGCTTGCCAGGCGTCCGGATGACCATGAATCGACGGTCGGAGTCTTCAATCGCGATAGGCTGGGTCTCGTTCGAGAGGAACACCATGTTCATGTGGTTGGCCTCCGCGCGCACCGGCAGCATCTTGGCCTCGATCTGAATTTCTCGGCCGGTGATGAGCGACTTCAGCTTCCCTTTGGAATGCGTGAGCTCGGACCGACTCACCACCTCGTCCGCGATGATGAACAGCTTCTTCGAGGCCCAGTCGTTGAACTTCGATTCGAGCTGGTCCTGCCCGATGGTCGACGCGTAGGGACCATAGATTCCGGCCACCACGTCGAAGAACAGGTTCTTGCCGGAGCCTTCGTCTCCGGACATCACGATCGAGGTGCGCATCTTGGCGCCCGGATTCTGCAGCGGATAGGCCACCCATCCCATGACCCAGTCGTAGGCCTGTTCCCGCTCGCCACAGAGATGGAAGAGCAGCTCGGTGAGCTTGTCGCAGCATCCGTGCTCGGGCTTCACCGGCATGCCCTTGAACAAGTTGATCTCGCCGGCCCGATGGTTCCCCGATGGGTCGAAGACGATCTGGTCGGGCGTCACCATCTGCCTGTCGTCGCCGTTCAGCCAGAACTTCACCTGGTCGTTGCCGTACGCCAGGCGCAGCGCGCCGACCTTCATGATCGTGCCCGAGCGCTTGTCGATCACAGTGTCCGTGCCGTAGATAAGCGCGAAGTGCTCGAGCAGTTCGGAGAGCTTGCCCCAATCGAGGGGCACCTCGCGCCGCCCGCCGCGGGCCTTGGGCGCCGACATGTCCATTACCGTGCCGATCGCCGCGCGGCCCGTTGTCCTGCGTCGATCACAGCCCGGTCGAAAGCTTGCGGATTCGCGAACCAGCGCCCGGCGATCATCAGCACCGCACCGGACTCGACCAGGTCGTCCCGGTGGTTGCGCATGAACCAGCGAATCGACTCGGTTCCTGGGAAAAGGTGCTTGCGCCGCTCTGCGTACTGCGCCACCGGCACGAGGTCGTCGGGACTTTGCAGCGAGGGCCGCTGCGCGGACGTAGACATGATCAATCTCCTGATTCGTTGGGCGCTTCCAGACGCCTACGAGGGAGATTCGGAGAATTTCGGCGCGCATGTCGCCGGTAGCGCGGCTACCGGCGAATTTTCTTCATGCGCTCGCGAATGGCGGACGCGGAGAGGCCGAGCTCGATGCTCGCGCTCGTCTGCCAGCCCCAGTCGCTGCCGTTGTTCTTGGCCATGTAGGCCGCTCGGTGGGCCTCGAGCTCTTCATCGGACACCGCGGCGCGATCACCATGCCCACGCGGGCTGCGGGCTTTCCGGCGCTGTTTGACGCGCTCCACGGCCTGCGAGAGCTCCGCAACGCGCGTGAATTCGCCCTGCTGGTGGCAGCACGCCTGGGTGAACCGAAGATCGGCGAGCACCTGGTCGCCCAGACAGCCGGCCTCCCAGGCGAGGCGCACCAGCTTCAGTATCCGGCGCGCCTCCCTGCGATGCTGCATGCGCCTGGCGCGGCCCGCCAGGCACCACAGGTCGAACAGGCGATGCTCCTCGGCGCCCACCTCCCGCTTCAGCAGGCCGAGGAAGTAGCGCGTCTGAGCCGCCTCGCTCCACCTCAAGGCAGGGATCTCGAAGCGCAGTGGCCGCCTCATCGGATCTCGCCCATCACCCGCTCGACCAGCCGCGCCTTGTGGCCGGTCGTGAGGTGCGAGTAACGCCGCGTCACCGAGAGCTGGCGATGCCCGAGCACCTCGGCGATCTCGAGCAGCGTGGCGCCGTGCTGCGCGAGGTAGGACGCGCAGGTGTGGCGCAGGTCGTGGAAGCGGAAATTCTTCACCCGGGCGTCCTTGAGCGCCTGGGACCAGAGCGCCCCGAAGTTGAAGGCCACGTCCGGCCTGCGCTTCGACGCGAAGAGCAGCGAGCTCGGGGCCACCTTCAATGGCCTGAGCTCCTCCAATACCGCCGGAACCAGAGGAAGGGTCTTGCGATCGCCGTTCTTGCTGCGCTCGACGTAGGCGACGCCCTGGTCGAGATCCAGGTCGCGCCCGCGCAGGCCGAGCAGCTCGCCGCGGCGCGCACCGGTCGTCAGCGCCATGAGGACCAGCAGGTAGAGCCGCGACCAGCGCGAGGCCCTGCAGGCCGCCAGCAGGCGCTTGCGCTCGTCATCGGACAGGAAGCGCACGATTTCGTTGTGCTCGGCCCGGGCCTCGACCTGCCGACACGGGTTGACCCAGCCGCGCGGCGTGAGGCGGCGCTTGATCGACCAGGTGAACACCGCAGCGATCGCGGCCTTGTAGCGGTTCACGGTGGCCGGCGAGCGCTGGCCCTTCTTGGCCTTGAAGATCGACTTGCCGTCGGCGTCCTTGCCGGCGTAGTAGCGGCCTGGCCAGTCAGCCAGATCCTCGAGCGCGAAGAAGATGTCGTCATCACCCACGTCGATCACCCGCATGTCGCCCAGGCGGCTGGACCACCACGCGAGCCGCTGGGTGCGCGTGGTGTCGCGGCCCGCATAGGCGGTCATGTACGCGTCGATCGCCTCGCGGACGGTCAAATCGGTGTTTCGCGCAGCCCTGGAAGTGGCCGCGACCCGCTCACCGGCGGACTGGAGAATGGCTTCCATCGTTGAACCTCAGACCAGACTTCCGCCTTTTTCACCGGCGGACTAGGTGAGGTGTCAGGAAGCGCCCAACGAATCAAGCACTTGGTGGGCCCCCTGGGAGTCGAACCCAGCACCAACGGATTATGAGTCCGCTGCTCTAACCAGGCATGAGCTAGAGGCCCGCGTCGGCGATGATAACCGCTCCGGCGGGCACCAAAGGAAAGCGGCCGAGGGCGCGGCGCTCGTCCGCTCCCTCGGCCGCGCCGGCGCTCAGTGCGCGCCGTGCCTGGCTCAGGCGACTGCCATCCGGTAGTCGCCGCCCACGCGGTTCCTCGCCCAGGTGGCCAGCATGAACATGCTCCCGGCACCCATGGCCACCATCGCCGGGTAGGCGGCCAGCAGTTCCACCAGCGAGTACTTCCACGCCAGCGGACGGCCTACGCCCAGCATCGCTGCGTAGAACCACGAGACCGCCGACACCGAGCCGGCCACGGTGGCCAGCGCCAAGGAACCGGCGGGCAGCCTGGCGAGCGTGCCGTGCTTCTCGATGGCCGGCAGCACTGCGTTGTGCAACACGAAGCCGTTGATCGTGAGCAGGACCACCATCGTGATCTTTGCCTGGATCTTGGGGTTGCCGAAGTAACCGGCGCCGCTGTCCCAGGCGTCCATCGCCACGATGGCGATGCCGGTGACCCACAGCGCGGCCAGTGACATGCACACGACGCGCTTCAGGTGGTAGAGATGGCCGACGTCGTCGGGTTCGCCGGGGTCCCTGCCCAGCAGTTTCTTCACGACCGCCAGGTCGCTCGTGAGGATGATGCCGATCGCTGCGCAGCACGCGATCAGGTGAAGATAGACGATCGCGAGACGGGTCAGTTCCATGGGTACTCCTTTGACTGCTTGCATCGCACCACCGGTACGACGGCGCCATTGCGCCTGCGTTTGCGGCGCCTCGGCAGGCGCAGCACCGATCCAATCGGAACGAACCGGGACGATCGTCGGGCAGCGCCCGCGAGGCATCGGGTATCGTTAGGCCCCTCCTGATGGCCTGTCGGTACATGTCCCAGCCCGATCGCACCCTTTTCTGGCTCGCCGCCGCCTCGTTCGCGAGCATGGCGTCGATGCGCATCTGCGATCCGATGCTGCCGGCGCTGGCGGGCGATTTCGGCACCACCGCGACGGGCGCGGCGGGGGTGGTCACGCTCTACACGATCGGCTACGGGGTTTCGCAGCTCGCCCACGGACCGCTCGGCGACCGGATCGGCAAGGCGCGCTACATCGCGGGCGCGGCGCTGGCCGCGGCGCTGGCGTCGCTGTTGTGCGCGCTCGCGCCGGGGCTGGCGGTGCTCGAGGTCGCGCGGCTGCTCACCGGCTCGATCGCGGCGGCGATCATTCCGCTGTCGATGGCCTGGGTGGGCGACACGGTGCCTTACGAGCGGCGGCAGGCCACGCTCGCCCGATTCCTGAACGGCACCATCCTGGGCCTGATCCTGGGCCAGGCCATGGGCGGCCTGCTGGCCGACACGCTGGGCTGGCGATCGGCCTTCGTGCTGCTGGCGGTGATCTTCGCGATGGCGGGGTGGAAACTGCGGGCGGTGGTGCGCGCCGGAGTGCAGGCCGCGCCCCCCGCGCCCGCTGCGACAGGCGAGCCGCCGCCCGCCGGCGCGCTCGCCCGCTATGCGCTCGTGCTGGGCGTGCCCTGGGCGCGAGTGATCCTCGCCATCGTGGCGGTGGAGGGCCTGCTGGCCTTCGGCGCGCTGGCCTTCATTCCCACCTCCCTGCACGAGCGGGCGGGACTGCCCATCTGGCTCGCTGGCGCCACGGTGGCGGCCTTCGGCCTGGGCGGCTTCGCCTACACGCTGACTGCGGCGCGGCTGGTTCGCCGCTTCGGCGAGGCGGGCCTGGCGATCGGCGGCGGCGCGGTCCTGGCCGCGGGCTTCGGGCTGATCGCCGCGGCGCCGGGTTTCCTGTCTGGCGCGATCGCCTGCATGCTGATCGGGCTGGGCTACCACATGCTGCACAACACGCTGCAGACGAACGCCACGCAGATGGCGCCCACCGTGCGCGGCACGGCAGTGGCGCTGTTCGCGATGAGCCTGTTCATCGGCCAGTCGGTCGGCGTCACGGCGGCGGCTGGTGCCCTGCCGTCGACCGGCTTCGCGCCCTTGTTCGTGGCCACGGCGCTGGGGCTGGCGGCGACCGGGGCGGTGTTCGCGTGGTTGATCGGACGTCGGCAGTCAGCAGCCGCGCACTGAAGTCACGCCCCGACCGAGCGATCGGCCGCGCCGGATCGCACGCTATTCGGCGACTACCACGCCACCGCGAACCAGTTCTTCGATCGCGTCGGCGCCCATCCCCAGTTCACCGAGCACCTCGCAGGTGTGCTGGCCCAGCCTCGGGGCGGGCAGGGTCTCCGTTCGGCCCGGCTCGGAGAAGGTCGCCGCGGGGCGCATCTGCCAGACGGCGCCCTCGCTCGGATGCTCGAAGCGCCGGAAATAGCCGATCGCCGCGAGATGCGGGTCGCTCATCAGCGACTCGGGCGTGTTCAGCCGCATGCAGGGAATGTCCACCGCATTGAGCCGATCGAGCCAGTTCTGTGTGGTGTCGGTGCGGAAGAAGCCGGCCGACTCGCGGTGCAGTTCGGCCATGTGCCGGGTGCGCTCGCCAATGGTCTTCATCCGCGGATCCTGATCGAACTCGGCGCCGCGGCCGGTCATCTCGTAGAAGCTGCGCCAGTGCCGGTCGGTGTAGATGACCGCGCAGACGTGGCCGTCGCTGGTCTGGTACGGCCGGCGCTCGGATGCGAGCAGCCGCGGGTAGCCGATCGGCCCCATCGGCGGAATGAAGGTATGGCCGGCCATGTGCTCGCCCAGCACGAAGGGCACCATGGTCTCGAACATCGGCACCTCGATCGACTGTCCTCGGCCGGTGCGCTCGCGCTGGTACAACGCAGCAGTGATCGCGTTCACCGCGGACATCCCGACGGCGCGGTCGACGAACACGAGGGGCACGTAGCGCGGCGTGCCGTCGCCGGTGCGTGCGAGCAGCGCGGGCAGGCCGATCGCACCCTGGATCAGGTCGTCGTAGGCGGGGAAGTCGGCATAGGGGCCATCCTGCCCGTAGCCGAACACGCCGGCATAGACGAGTCGCGGGTTCACCGCCTGCAGGTCTTCCCAGGCGAGTCGCAACCGCTTCATCGCCGCCGGACGCACGTTGTAGACCAGCACGTCGGCCTTGCGCGCGAGATCGAGCAGCAGCGCGCGGCCGGCTTCCTTCTTCAGGTCGATGCAGATCGCCCGCTTGTTGCGGTTCACGTGAAGGAAGCTGCCGCCCATTCCCGCGTTCCTCATCGGACCGATGCCGCGCGAGGTGTCGCCGGCCGGCGACTCGACTTTGATCACGTCGGCGCCCATGTCGCCGAGCAGCTGGGTAGCGAACGGCCCCATCAGCACCGAGGTGAGGTCCAACACGCGCACGTCAGCCAGCGGGCCGCCGCCCGCCCCTGATCGGCCGCTCATTTCGTCGCGCCGCGGCGTTGCCGCAGCTCGGCCCACTGCTCGTCGCTCCACTCCAGCAGGTCTTCGGCGCCCGAGGTGCGGAGGTGCATGCCGCCGTCGATTGTGACCATCTCGCCGTTGATGTAGCCGGCGTGGTCGGAGACCAGGTAGCTCGCCAGGTCGGCCAGTTCGCGATGATCGCCGGCGCGCTTGAGCGGATTGCGCTTCTCGTAGGAATTGTCGCGGCCAGCCGGGTTCAGCTGGCCGGTGGCGCCCGGCGTGGGGAAGGGCCCGGGCGCGATCGCCACACATCGGATGCCCTTCGGGCCCCACTCCACCGCAAGGCTGCGGATCATTGCGAGCTGGGCCGACTTTGCCATCGCCGACGGCACGGTAAAGGCGCGCCCGGTGATCGTGGAGGTGGACAGGATGCTCAGGATCACGCCGCGCCGGCCCGACTCGATCCAGCGCTTGCCGAGCGCGAGCGTGCAGTACAGAGCGCCGTGCAACGTGGGCGCGAGGATCGCGTCGGCCGCGCGCGCCGACAGGTGTTCGGTCTGCGCAATGAAGTTGGCGGCGGCGTTGTTGACCAGCACGTCGACCGGCGCAACGCTCCAAGCGGCGTCGACCATCGCGTCTACCGCCTGCGAGTCGCGGACGTCGCAGGCAATCGTTTGCACGTGCGCGCCGAAGTCGGCACGGATGCGCTCGGCGGCTACATCGAGCACCTCTGCTCTCCGGCCGGTCAGCACCAGCGATGCGCCGAGTTCGGCGAAACGGCGGGCCATGGCCTCGCCCAGGCCGGTGCCACCACCGGTGATCAGTGCCCGCTTCCCGGCGAGCAAGCCAGCTTGGAACATTCGGGATATCTCAGTGTTTAGCAAGGACAGCGTCGACCACGGCGAGCATCCGGTCGCAGACCTTGGACAGATCGATCTCCGGGTCCACCAGCCACTGCATCATCACGCCGCGCAGCGCGCCCAGCAGCAGCACCGAAGTAGAGAACGGGTCGATGTCGGCCGGGATCTCGCCCTTCTCGATCCCGTGGCGAATCTGCTCCACGAAGAAAGACAAGGCACCGCGGTTGTAGGCAGCCACCAGCTCGCGCAGCTCCGAGCCTTCCATGAAGCCCTCGGTGAACATCACCAGCAGCGCGCGCGTGGTCGTCCAGCCGCTGTCTTTGCGGTTGAAGTACACGGTGATGTTGCCGCGAATCGCGTCCAGCCCCGGTTCGCGCTGGGGCGCGGCCCGGATCTGCGTCGCGAAGCGCGTGCCGATGCTCGCGGCCAGCGCCCGCAGCAGCCCCGCCTTGTTGCCGAAGCGCTGCGCCGGCAGCCCGCGGCTGTAGCCGGCGGCCTCGCCCACTTCGGCGAGGGTCATGCGGACCGAGCCGCGCCGTGCAACGATCTCGAGCGCGGCTTCGAGAATCCGCTGCTCGGCTTCCTCCCGACGCTCGGCCTGGGTGCGGCGGCGCACCGGCGCCGCGGCGACAGCCGCGCGCAACGTCCGCCTCGGGGCCGACGGCTTTGCGGGCAATGCTTGGGACTTCCTGATCGGCGCAGCTCGGGGCATGGTCGTCTCAGCGGATGGCGCCGGTGCCGATCGTGTTGCCGGCACAAACGCGCGCCACCGAGATTATCACTGAGGCTGAACGCCGGCGGCCTCGGCCACGTGCTTGAAGCGCTCGTACTCCTGGCGATGGAATTCGCCCATGCCGTCGAGCTTCTTCATCAGCGGCTGTCCGGGCCGGCTGGCCTGGTACGTCTTGCCCTCGGGAGAATTCAGCGCCGCCTCGAAGGCGTCTGCAAGCTTCTTGGTGATGTCGTCCGGCGTCTCCGCCCGCACGAACAACGAGGCCCACACATAGGTCTCGAAGCCCTTGAAGCCGCTCTCGATCATCGTCGGGATCTCGGGCAGCATCGGCGAGCGCTCGCCACCGGTGATCGCCAGGGCGCGGATCTTGCCGGCCTTGATCAGCGGCACGACGCCGCTGAAGTCATTGACGCCGGTATCGAGCTGGCCGCCGATCACGTCGGCAACCATCTGCGCGCCGCCCTTGTACGGCACGGGCGTCACCTGGACCTTTCCGGCCACGCCGAGCCAGGTGCCGATCAACTGGTAGCCGGCCGAGTAGTTGCCGACCGCCAGCGGGCGGTTTTCCTTCTTCGCTGCATCGACCAGGTCCTGCATCGTCTTGTACGGCGAATCGGCGCGCACCACGAAGGCCGCGGGGCCGACCGACAGCCCGTGCACCGGACGAAACTCCTTGAACGGGTCGTACTGCAAGTTCTTGACGACGATCGGGTTGACCGCCATCGGCGAGTTGCTCGCCAGCAGGATGGTATGACCGTCCGCCGGGGCTGCCTTGACCGCCTGGATGGCCAGCAGACCGCTGGCGCCGGGGCGGTTCTCGACGACGACCGGCTGGCCGAGCATCTTGGAAACGATCTCGCCGTAGACCCGCGAGGTTTCGTCCGAGCCGCTGCCCGCGTTGAAGGGCACCATGATGCGAATGGGCTTGGACGGGAAGCTGTCAGCCTGCGCATGCGCTGCGAAAGGCACCGCGAGCATCACTGCGGCACTGACGAGCAACTTCTTCATCGGTCTCTCTCCTCTTGTCTGAGCCCTGCGTGGGCTCGGTTCAACGATTCGTTCGATGCGGCGCCGGCACTACCGGCTCGCCACGACTTTCCGGTCTGCGAGGCCTGCGATGGCCTGATCGTCGAGACCGGCCTCCCTCAGGACCTCTTCGGTGTGCTGACCGAGCGTGGGCGCCGGCAGTGCAAGCTCGGCCGGAGTGCGGGCAAACAGCGTGGGCGGCCGGATCGCGTGGATCGGTCCCTCAGTGGGATGTTCGACCGGTTGGAACAGCCCGACCGCCTTCAGGTGCGGATGCTCGGGCAACTCGTCGATGCCGTAGATACGGGTGGCCGGGATATCGAGCTTGCTGCACAGTTCGAGGCACTCCTCGGTGCTCATCTCGCGGGTGACGCTCGCCATGTCTGCGTAGAGCTCGCGGATCTTGGCGTTGCGCTCGTGGCGATCGGCGATGTCGTACTTCCTGGCGAGGTCGTCGCGACCGACATGGCCGAAGAAGGCATTCCAGTGCGCGGTCGTGTACGGAAGCATCGCCACGTGGCCGTCGCGGGTGGGGGCAGGCTTGCGCCCGCCGGCCAGCAGGCGCGCATAACCAGCCTTGCCGAGCGGCGGGTCGAAAGTCAGCCCGCCCAGGTGCTCGGCCATGGTGAAGGCGGCCATCGTCTCGAACATCGGCACCTCCACGTACTGGCCCTCACCGGTGCGCGCCTTGTGGAAGAGCGCCGCGAGCACCGCGTTGGCGGTAGCCAGCCCGGCAGTCTTGTCCGCCAGCAGGGTCGGCGCGTAATCAGGCTGCTCCCGCTCGTGGCCGATCAGGCTTGCCAGGCCGCAGGCCGCCTGGATCACGTCGTCGAAGGCCGGCTTGTTCGCATCGGGCCCGCTCTGCCCGAAGCCGGTGGCCACGCAATACACGATGTCGGGGTTCACCGCGGTCACCGCCTCGTAGCCCAGGCCGAGCCGCTCGATCGCCTTGACCCGCATGTTGTGGACCAGCACATCGATGGTCGGCAACAGGCGCTTGATCGCGTCGATGCCCTCGGGCGACTTCAGGTCGATCGCCAGCGAGCGCTTGTTCCTGTTGATCGACAGGAAGATCGAGCTCATCCCCTTGTTCTTCGACACTCCATTCGCCCGCATCAGGTCGCCCTCGGTGCTCTCGACCTTGATCACGTCGGCGCCGTAGTCGCCGAGGATCTGCGTGGCCACCGGGCCGAGCACGACCGATGTGAGGTCGAGGATCCGAATGCCCGCGAGCGGGCCCGTTCGTTTCGTGGAAGCACTTTGCATCGGGGGACTCTGGATTCCGGAAACTGCTTGGCGGCGGATTCGATGGAGGGACGGTATCACAGTTAATTGTTGCGCGACAAGCAACTTTGTTCGAGAATCGTCGTCACGCGGAACATCCAAAACGGACCAAGGACCCATCGATGCAGGCACTGAACATCAGTCCCGGCGAGTTGCCACCCGAGTGCGAAGCACTGCGCGCCGAGGTGCGCGAGTTCATCGCCGAGAACCTCGCCGACTACCCCGTCTCGAAACGCGTGCGCAACTGGTCAGGCAACGACCCGGCGTTCAGCCGCAAGATGGCCGCCAAGGGCTGGCTCGGCATGACCTGGCCGAAGAAGTACGGTGGCCACGAACGCAGCATGCTCGAGCGCTACGTGGTGCTCGAGGAGCTGCTTGCCGCCGGCGCGCCGGTGGGCGCGCACTGGGTGGCCGACCGGCAGAGCGGGCCGCTGCTGATGCGCTTCGCGCCCGACACGCTGGCGCCGAAGATCGTGCCGCAGATCGTGCGCGGCGAGGCCTTCTTCTGCATCGGCATGAGCGAGCCCGACTCGGGCTCCGACCTGGCCTCGATCCGCACCAAGGCCACCCGTACCCAGGGCGGCTGGCTGATCAACGGCCGCAAGGTGTGGACCTCGGGCGCGCATCGTACCCACTACATGATCGCGCTGGTGCGCACCAGCGAGCGCACCGAGAACCGCCACGAGGGCATGTCGCAGTTCCTGATCGACATGAAGACCCCCGGCATGACGATCCGCCCGATCATCAGCCAGCTCGGCGAGCACGACTTCAACGAGGTCACCTTCGACGACGTGTTCGTGCCCGACGAGAACCTGATCGGCGCCGAAGGCGGCGGCTGGGGCCAAGTCGTCACCGAGCTCGCGTTCGAGCGCAGCGGCCCCGAGCGATACCTCAGCAGCACGCAACTGCTGCTCGAGATGCTCGACGCCGCCGATGCGAACGACCCGCGCCACGCGGTCGCGCTGGGGCGGGTCGCCGCGCAGTACGCAACGCTGCGGCAGATGTCGCTCGGCGTGTCGGTCATGCTGTCGAAGGGCGAGAACCCCGCGCTCGCGGCCTCGGCGGTCAAGGACCAGGGCGCGCTGGTCGAGCAGGCGATGCCCGACATCGCGCACGACCTGTTCGGCGGAAGCGTCGAACCCGATTCCACGCTGGCCCAGGCCATGGACTACCTGACGCTGGCCGTTCCTTCCTTCTCGCTGCGCGGCGGCACACGCGAAATCCTGCGCGGCATTCTTGCCAAGGGGCTGGGGCTGAGATGAGCGATTCGATGATCGAGCAGAGTGCTGCTCGCCTGTTCTCCGAGAACGTCGACAAGGCGCTGCTGGAAAAGTTCGAGACCGGCGCCTTCCCCGGTCAGCTGTGGCAGCTTGCGGTCGACAGCGGTTTCGACGTTGCGCTGGCCTCCGAGGACTCGGGCGGAATCGGCGAGACCTGGACTGCCGCCTATCCGATCCTGCGCGGGCTCGGCTACTGGCAAGTGCCGCTGCCGCTTTCCGAGACAATGATCGCCGCGATGCTGCTGTCGATGGCCGGCATCGAGCGGCCGGAGGGCCCGGTCACGCTGATCGAGCAGGGAATCGGCAACGGGCTGGCGGTCTCGGGCAGCGGCAATGCGATGAAGATCTCCGGCACAGCGCCCCGCGTGCCCTGGGCGCGCCGCTGCGGCGCCACGCTGGTGTCGATCGCGGGCTCGGGCATCGCGCTGGTCGACCTGCGCGATGCGAAGACCGTGTCGCTCACCGAGCGGCTCGACGTCTCGCGCGTGCCTTCGGACACGGTGAGCTTTGACGGCGCAGGCGTGATCGCCTTCGCGCCCAACCCCCTGCCCGCGCTGGAGCGGCCGGTGTTCACACTCGGCGCCGTGGCCCGCAGCATGATGATGGTGGGCGCGTTGGAGTGGCTGCTCGAGCAGTCGGTGCAGTACGCGAACGACCGGGTGCAGTTCGGCAAGCCGATCGGCAAGAACCAGGCGATCCAGCAGCAGCTCGCGTTGATGGCCGGCGATGTCGCGTCGGTACGGCTCGCGGCGCTGGTCGCGGCCAAGGACGCTCCGTCGTCCACGGCGACCGACTGCAGCTCGACGGTGTTCAGCGCGGCGGTGGCCAAGATCCGCTGCGGCGAGGCCGCAACGCGCGGCACCTCGATCGCGCACCAGACCCACGGCGCCATCGGCTTCACCTACGAGCACATGCTGAACTTCGCCACGCGGCGCCTCTGGGCCTGGCGTGACGAGTTCGGCTCCGACGCCTGGTGGGCCGAGCGGTTGGGCCGGGCAGCGATCGCGGGTGGATCGAAGGGCTTCTGGTCGGGGCTTGCCGATCGGCGCTTCGACCAGGCCGTCGGCGTGGCCTGAGCGCGTCGGGGCACCGGCTGGCAGGTCGCCAGCCGGCCAGCGCGCCACAACGCGTCGCGAACGAAAGGGAGAGGAGACGATGAGCTACACCGAGCTGCTGTACGGCGTGAGCGAGCGCGTGGCGACGATCACGCTGAACCGCCCAGACCGGATGAACGCCTGGACCCCGACCATGGAGGCGGAGTTCCGGCAGGCAATCGAGGCCGCGAGCGCTGACGAAGCGGTCCGCGCGATCGTCGTGACCGGCGCCGGTCGCGGCTTCTGCGCGGGCGCCGACATGGGCAGGCTGCAGAACAGCGCTTCCGGTGCCGCGCCGCTCGCGGCGTCGCCCTCCGGGGAGGGCAACTTCGAACAGCGCTACAGCTATCTGCTCGCGGTGCCCAAGCCGCTTATCGCGGCGATAAATGGCTCGGTGGCCGGCGTGGGTCTTTGCATCACGTTGTACTTCGACCTGCGCTTCATGGCCGAGGGCGCACGCCTCGCGACCTCGTTCGCGCGCCGTGGCCTGGTGGCCGAGCACGGCAGCGCATGGATGCTGCCCAGGCTGATCGGCCCGATGAATGCCGCAGACCTTCTGCTCTCGGGCCGAACGATCGACGCGGCCGAGGCGGCCGCGATGGGCCTGGTACGAATGCTGCCGACCGAGGGCTTTCTCCCTGCCGTTCAGGCCCGCGCGGCTGAGTTCGCGAATTTGTCCTCGCCGCGATCCATGCGGATCATCAAGCAGCAACTGCAGGCAGCACCCTTCCAGTCACTCGCGGAGGCCACGCGTGTCGCCGACGCCGAGATCCCGAAGTGCCGCGATACCGAAGACTTCAAGGAAGGTGTCGCCAGCTTCGTCGAAAAGCGCGCGCCGAACTTCACGGGGCGTTGAGATGAGCATCGACACGCAAGTATCGAGCCTTGCCAGCCCGCATCCGGGCGACACCGCCCCGCTACCGCTTGTCGGCATCAAGGTCGTCGAGATCGCGCAGAACATTGCCGGTCCCTACGCCGGCGAGATTCTGGCCACGCTAGGCGCCGACGTCCTGAAGATCGAGCGCCCGGAGGGGGGCGACGACGCGCGAGGCTGGGGACCACCGTTCTGGAAGGGGATGGCAACCACTTTCCATACGATGAACCGCAACAAGCGCGGCATAACGCTGGACCTGAAGGATCCCAAGGCGATCGCCTGGCTGAAGTCATACATCGCCAACGCCGATGTCCTTGTCCAGAACCTGCGACCTGGGGTCATGGACGACCTGGGGCTGGATTCGGCGACGCTGCTGGCGCTCAATCCGCGGCTCGTCTACTGCTCGTTATGGGCGTTCGGGCACAAGGGCCCGATGCATCTTCAGCCCGGCTACGAGCCAATGATCCAGGCCTTCGCGGGGATGTTCAGCGTCAACGGCACCGAGGACGGGCCGCCTGCCCGGGTCGGCATGCAAGTCCTGGACCTTGGCACCGGCGTCTGGGCGGCCCTCGGCTGCCTGGCCGCGCTCCTGCGTCGCAACGCGACCGGGCTCGGCGGCGTAGTGGACACGTCGCTGTTCGAGACCGCGCTCGGCTGGCTCAATGTTCACTTCGCCGGCTTCAACGTCACCAGCGAACAGCCGAAGCGGCATCGCAGCGGCAATCCGCGGGTCGTCGTCTTCCAGTCGTTCGAGACCCGCGACGGCGAGATCGTCGTCGCTGCTGCGAATGACCGACTGTTCGCCAAGCTGGCGCGGGAGCTCGGCCACCCCGAATGGGCAACCGACCCGCGCTTCGCGACCAATGCCCTGCGCGTCCAGCACAAGGCCGACGTGATCCCGCAGATTTCGGCGATCCTCAAGAACGACACCAGCGAAGCCTGGCTCGCGCGACTCGAGGCAATCGGCGTGCCATGCGCGCCGATCCACGACCTCCAGCAGGTGACCGAGCAAGCCCAAACCAAGGCGCTCGGCATCTTCCAGGTAATCCCCGACGCCGACATGAAGGTCGTCGGCCTGCCGGTGTCTTTCGACGGCGAACGGCCACCGATCCGAAACCGGGCGCCGGAGCTCGGCGAGCACAACTCGATGTTCGGCCTGGCGCCCTCAAAAATGACCAAAGAGGAGACGAAATGAAGCGGCGAACCTTCATCCATGCGCTCGGCGCGACATCCCTACTGTCACTGGCCGGCACCGGCCTCGCCCAGCAGGCCGGCGGGAAGACGCTGAAGATCATCGTGCCGTTCGCGCCCGGCGGCTCGGGCGACATCACCGCCCGAATGCTAGGCGAGTTCATCACCAGGAAGACCGGCCAGGCAGTGGTCGTGGAGAACAAGCCCGGCGCCAGCGGCATCATTGGCGTGGAAGCCGCGAAACGCTCGCCCAACGACGGATCGGTGTTAATGCTGGCGACCACGTCGACGCATCTGGCCAATCCGAGCCTGTTCAAGAGCCTGCCCTACGACCCGGAAAAGGACTTCACGCTGGTCGGCCACTTCGGAACCGGATCGACCTTCACGCTGGTCAGACCAGACTCGCCGTTCAAGACACTGCAGAATCTGGTCGACTTCGCCAAGGCGAACCCCGGCAAGCTCAACTACGGCCACTTCAACGCTTCGTCCAACATTCCGGGCCACATGCTCGGGCAGGTAACCGGCGGCAAGCTGACACCGATCCCCTACAAGCAGATCGGAGCCGCCATGACCGACCTGATGTCGGGCCAGCTCGACGTGATCTTCGTCGACACCGTGGCTGGCGACAGTTACGTGGCACAGGGCCAATTGCGTGCGATTGCCGCGATGGGCACGCGCCGCTTGCCGAAGTACCCGGACCTGCCATTGATCAACGAGATCTATCCCGACTACAACGTGACAGCCGGTTTCCTCGGCATTGCGGTTCCTGCCGGCGCGCCGCAAGCGGTTCTGCAGGCCCTGAACGACCTCATCAACGAGGCGATCACTACGGACCCGATTAAATCGCAGCTCGAAGGCTACGGCTTTCATCCCAAGCGGATGAGCCTCGAGGAGATGGCGGCCTACGTGTCGAAGGAGCGCGCGAACTGGAGGCGTTACGTGGACATCGCGCAGATCGCGCCGCAATGAGTCGCGCACCGGTGGCAATCCGCCGGTGCAAGCCGAAACGAAAGATTCGAAAACCATCAGGACAGAAGATGAGCACTACCGAGAACGCCCCCTACATCGGCGTGAGTTTCGAAGGCCACGTAGCCATCGTCGAGATCCAGCGCCCGCCGCACAATTTCTTCGACATCCCGATGATCTCCAGCATCGCCACGGCCTTCGAGACGCTCGAGGCCGATCCGAACTGCCGCGCGATCCTGCTGTGCGCGCAAGGCACCGCTTTCTGCGCCGGCGCGAACTTCTCGAACCGAGACGCCACGCCCGAGCACAAGAGCCCGCGGGCCGTCAATCCCATCTACAACGAGGCAATCCGGCTGTTCTCGTGCACGAAACCGGTGATCGGCGCGATCCACGGCCCGGCGATCGGCGGCGGGCTTGGCCTCGCACTGGTGCCCGATTTCCGGGTGACCTGCCCCGAGGCGCGCTTCTCGGCGAACTTCAACCGGCTCGGTTTCCACCCCGGCTTCGGCCTGTCGTATACGCTGCCGCGCCTCGTCGGCCCGCAGCACGCCGCGATGCTGTTCTACACCGGGCGACGCGTCGGCGGAGAGGAAGCGGTCCGCATCGGCCTGGCCGACGTGCTGGTGCCGCAGGACCAGGTGCGCGCCAAGGCGCTGGAGCTCGCGACCGAGATTGCGATCTCGTCGCCGCTGGCCGTCCAGTCGACGCGCGCGACGCTGCGCACCGGCATGGTCGAGCAGATCCGCCAGGCCGTGGCCCGCGAAAGCGTCGAGCAGAACTGGCAGTTCAAGACCGAGGACTTCAAGGAAGGCGTGAAGGCGATGGCCGAGCGCCGCAATCCGGAGTTCCAGGGAAAGTGATCGGCACGTCGCGCGAACGCCCCGCCAAGGGGGCGCTTCGCGGATGCGCAATCAGAAGCCGTACAGGCGTTCCGGGTTCGTCACCAGGATCTTCCGGCGCACCTCAGGGTCCGGAACGGATCGCTCCAGCGCGGCGATCAGGGCTGCCTCCGTCGGGACGCTCTGCACTTCGTGCCCGACATGAGGCCAGTCGGTGCCCCAGACGAGGCGATCCGGATTCGCGGCCACAAGGGCCTTCATGAAGGGATCGGTGTCTTCGTACGGCGCGCCGTGGCGCGTGTTGCGATCGATACCTGACAGCTTGCACCAGTAGCGGCCGCTCTGCAGTCGATCGCGGAACCATCGAAAGCCCGGGCAGTCGATACCCTTGTCCGCCATCGTTCGAGACTGATGGTCGATGACGAAGTCGAGCGGGAGCTTCTCGATTTCCGGCGCCAGCACCTGCAGGTCCCCGGATTCGACCCAGAGCTGCGCGTGCCAGCCGCGCGTTGCCAGTCGGGGGGCAAGCGACTCGAGGTCCTCCAGAGAGGTTCCTCCCTGGACGATGACTCGCCCGTCCTGACGGAGCAGATTGACGCGGATCCCCTTGAAGCCGGCGTCGGTCAGCGCGTCGAGCATCTTTTCGGAGACGTCTGGCTTGAGCAGAGCCACGCCGCGAAGACGGTCAGGAAAGCGCTTTAGCGCATCGAGGGTGACCAGGTTGTCGGGACCGGCGCTCATCGCATGGACGATGACGCCCCGGTCGACCCCGATCGAACTCCACATCCTGAACAGCGCCTCGACCGGCGCCTCTGCCCGGGGTGCGAACTTGCCCTCGCGCCGGGCCGGGAAACGGTCGTAGGGTCCGTAGATATGCACGTGGCAATCGCAGGCGCCTTCCGGCATGGCCGCGCCGTCGCGATCCGACTGGCCACGCATCAATTCCTTGCTCCCGCTCACCGCACGGTCTCGGGGGAGTCCCCAGCCTGTGCGCCGAACACCCCTTCGGTCCGCAGAGCATCGATTTGTGCGCGATTCAGCCCCAGGATCGATGCCATCACCTCGTCGCAGTGCTCGCCAAGGCGCGGCGAAGCCGCCGCGGGCAGGCGATCAGCACCGTGCAGTCGAATGGGGCTGTCAGCGATCGCGATCCGTCCGAACCTCGGATGGTCGAGCCACTCGAGGAAACCGCGCTGGTGCATGTGGGGATCGTTCGTCACCTCCACCAAATCGCGGACCGGAGCGTGGGGCACCTTCCACTCTTTGAGAGTGGCGCACGCCTGCTCCCGCGTTACGGTGCGGCTCCACGCCGAAACGATCTCATCGACGACCGCGATGTGCTTGCAGCGATTCGCCTTGTCGGAAAGGCGATGATCGTCGATCAGATCCTGGCGCGCCATCGCCAGCAGAAGATTCTTCCAGTGCGTATCGCTGACGCCTAGGATCGCGAGATAGCCGTCCTTCACCGAGTACACGTTGTAGGGCGCTGCCGACAGGCCCCCGTGTTGGTTGCCGGTCCTCGGCGGGATCTGGTCGAAGTCGTAGAGAAACGCCAGGTTCGACGCCATGGTCGGATAAACCGCCTCTTGCATGGCCACCTCCACCAGTCGCCCGACACCGGTGAAGTGCCGCTCGTAGAGGGCCGTGACGACGCCGGCATACAAATGAATGCCGCTCAGGAAGTCCGCGACGGCCGGCCCCGCCTTGACCGGGGCACTGTCAGGGAAGCCAGTGACGCTCATCATTCCCGACACAGCCTGTACGGTGACGTCCATCGCCATGTTGTCGCGATCCGGACCGGACAGGCCATAGCCGGACCCGGATGCATAGACGAGCCGTGGATTGAGTGCGTGAAGAACGGCCCAGCCGAGGCCGAGCCGATCCATGGCGCCAGGGGCAAAATTCTCGAGCAACACGTCCGCCCGAGCTGCGAGCTCCTTCAGGACATCCTTGCCTTTCTCGCTCTTCAGGTCCAGCGTGATGCATTTCTTGTGCCCGTTCAACATTGCGAACGGCACGGCAGAGCCCCGGCTGATCGCCTCGCGCTGGCGAACGGGCTCGCCCCCGGGGGGCTCAACCTTGATCACCGTCGCACCGGCCTTCGCCATCAGGTAGGTGGCGTAGGGCCCCTGGTAGACCTGGCCCAGGTCGATGACCAGCACGCCGTCCAGTGGCAGGTTGCGTCGTGTCGATTCAGTCATGTGGCATCGCCCATTGTTTCTAAAGTGCTCCCTCGGATTCCGTACTCGCGCCACGACTTGTCCAGCCCGCTCGCGACAGCAGGCGCCATGGAACTCCTGGCCATGCAGCGCATCAATCCGGTACGAAACTGAAACGGAAGCCGTCGCCGCACGAGCAGACGTGCCCTGCCGTCGGCGACGGGAAGTGCCCGGTCAGCAACAGCGTTGACGTGTCGGCGCACCGCTCGACCAGCCGACGGCGCATCTGCTTGCCCTGCTCGCGGTCGAAGTCCGCGTACATCTCGAGCCGCGGCTCAGCCAGCGAGAGCGGGTGGTGGATGATGTCGCCCGACATGATCGCGTCCTGCCCCGTGCCGCGGACGTGCACCGTCACGTGGCCGGGCGTGTGGCCGGGCGCGGGCTCGGTCCAGACCCCGTCGCCAAGCTCGCCTTCCACGACGTGGCTCATCTCGATGATGTCGGCCTGGCCGGCCGCCACGACCGGCAGCACGCTGTCTTCCCAGGCTCCGTGATTGACCGGGTAGTCCGGCCGCGTCTCGTGCAGCCGCGCGAAGTGCTCGAACTCCTCCCTGGCCATCAGGTAACGGGCGTTCGGGAAGGTGGGCACCCAGCGGCCGTCGACCAGGCGGGTGTTCCAGCCGACGTGGTCNNTTGCCCAGGTAGGCGTCCGAGGCCAGCATGTTCTGCCAGCCCACCTTTGGCCCTCGCGGCTTGTGGTTGCCGTTGCAGGTGTCGACGAGGATGTTGTGATGCCGGGTCCGGATCAGGTAGCTGTGGAAGCTCAGTGCGAGCTTCCCGGTCTGCGGATGGATCAGCCGCGGCCCGAGAGCCTTCGCATGGCGCTCGACGGTGCCCGGCTCGATGTTCGGATAGAACGAGGCTGCGTCGAACCACATCGTGTCGACCTCGACGATCCGGTCGACGGTCGTCGTGCCGAATTCCAGTGTCCTCATCGCTTCTTGCCGCTCCCAAGATAGTGGTCGATCGCCTTCCGCAACTCGCCGACGATGAAATCCTGCCGTTCGTCGAGCCGCTCGACCGGCCCGTTCACGCCGATCGCGAGGACGCGACCGTGGCGCCGCGCCGGAAGCAGCATCGCGATGATGCCGCCGCCGCTGACGACCGTATGCCGCGAAACGACATACCCGTCGCGGCGGACGTCCCCGATCTTCTCCATCAGGTCAGGCAGCGCGATCCGCCTGGCCGGATTCTTCTCCGCGAGATTGATCCTTCGCAGCAGCAGGTCGATCTCGTCGTCGGACCTCGCGCTGAGCAGCAACCATCCGAGCCCTGAGGCCGCCACCGAGCGGACGTCGCCCGGCTTGAGGACGAACTGGATCGGCAGCGGCGACGGGACGACATGGATGTACTGCGCGAACAGGTCACTCTGCGTGCCGAGGGTGATCGTCTCGGACGTGACCTCGCTCATGTGGCGCATCAGCGCGAGCACCTCGCCCTCTCCGAACAACGCGCCCTGCACCCAGCTGCCGAGCGCGGCCATCCGCATCGTCGGCATGTAGGTCCGTGAGTAGCGGTCGTAGTCAAGGTACCCGAGCGCCACCATGCTCTTGAGCAGCGCCGAGGCGCTCGACAGCGGGTAATCGAGACGCTCGACGAGCTCCTTTAAACCGACCGGCCGCCGGACATCGTCGAAGAAGTCAAGAACCTCGAAGACCCGTCGGGCGGTCTTGATCGTCGCGTCGGGCATCCCGACCCCCCCGCCGCCCTGCTCAGGAATCCGCGCCCAGCCCCGCCTGCCAGGTGGACGGCCTGCAGCCGAAGTCACGCCGGGCGCGCTTCTCGAGCCAATAGCCGAACTGCACCGGCACCTCCTTGAACGTCGTCTCGATGCCCATCTTTTGCGCGGCGTCCATCGGCCAGTTGGGGTTGTGCAGGATCTCGCGCCCGACCCCGATCAGGTCGGCCTTGCCCTCGCGCAGGATCTGCTCGGCCTGGTCGCCGTGGATGATCAGGCCGACCGCCATCGTCATGATCCCCGCGTCCTTGCGGATGCGCTCTGCGAACGGAACCTGGTAGCCGTACCTGGTGAGACGGTAGAAGTTGGGCACCTTGCTCGACAGCCCGCCCGACGTGCAGTCGATGACATCGACGCCCTTCGTCTTCAGAATCCTGGCCAGCGCGACGTTGCCCTCAGGCCCCCAGCCCGCCTCGTCCTCGATCGACAGCCGAACGAACAGCGGCTTGCCCGCTGGCCAGTGCGCGCGCACGCTCTCGACGACTTCGATCGCGAACCGCATCCGGTTGGCCTCGGAGCCGCCGTACTCGTCGGTTCGCTGGTTCGCCTCGGGCGACAGGAACTGGTGGATCAGGTAGCCGTGCGCGCCGTGCAGCTCGAGCACCTCGAAACCGGCCTCGTGCGCGCGGCGCGCGGCCTGGCCCCAAGCGTCGACCAGCCCGGGGATGTCGTTGCGATCGAGCTCGCGCGGCGTCGGCCAGCCCTCTCCGTACGGGATCGCGCTCGGCGCGACGATGTCCCAGTTGTCCCATTCGGCCGCAAGCTCGGGCGTGCGCGGCAACGGGCCGTCGCCTTCCCACGCCCGCTGCGTGCGCGCCTTGCGACCGGTGTGTCCGAGCTGGATGCCCGGAGTCGAACCGTTCTGCCGGATAAAGGCGGCGATCCGCGCCAGCGGCGCGATGAAGCGGTCGTCCCACAGCGCCAGGTCGCCCAGCGTGCCGTGGCCGCGTCGTTCGACCTTGGTCGACTCGACGATCACCAGCCCGGCGCCGCCTGCGGCGAACTTGCCGGCGTTGACCAGGTGCCAGTCCGTCGGATAGCCATTCTCGGCCGAGTACTGGTGCATCGGCGGCACCACGATCCGGTTCTTCAATTCGACGTCGCGCAGCTTCAGCGGCGAGAAAAGCAGGGAGGACATCCGCGAGGTCTCCTTGGGTGAGGGTTCAGACGCCCAGGTAGGCTTCCTGGATGTCGGGGGCATTCGCGATCTCGGCCGCCGAGCCGCTGCGGACGATCTGGCCGACGCGCAGCACGTAGGCGCGATCGGCGATCTTCAGGGCGGCCCGCATGTTCTGCTCGACGAGCAGGCTGGCGATCCCCTTGCGCCGCAGCGTGCCGATCGAATCGAGCACGAACTTCGACAGCACCGGCGACAGCCCGAGCGAAGGCTCGTCGAACAGGATCAGACGCGGGCGGGCCATCAAGCCGCGTCCGACTGCCAGCATCTGCTGCTCGCCGCCGCTCAGGTTGCCCGCCTGCTGGTCGATCCGCTCGCGCAGGCGCGGGAACATCTCCAGAACGTCGTCGACGCTGAACATCGGCCCGGTGCCGAAGGCATCGACGATCTTCAGGTTCGCCTCGACCGTCATCATCGGGAAGATCTCTCGACCCTCGGGGACGTGGCTGATGCCCAGGCGGCTCAGCTGCCACGGCTTCATCCCGTCGATCCGCCTCCCGTCGAACATGATCTGCCCGCCCGTGACCGGGACCACGCCGGAGACCGCATTGAGCAGCGTGGTCTTGCCGGCGCCGTTCGCGCCGAGGATCGCGACGACTTCGCCAGGCTGCACGCCGAGCGAGACGCCGCGCAAGGCCGCGACCTTGCCGTAGGCGGCCGACACCGAATCCACGCGCAACAGCTCAGTCATCCTCTGCTCCCAGGTAGGCCTCGATGACTTCCGGGTGCCGGAAGACCTCGCCGGGTGCGCCGACGGTGACCGGCCGGCCATCGACCATCACCAGCGTGCGGCTGCAGAGCGCCTTGATGACCGTCATGTCGTGTTCGACGATGACGACGGTTCGCCCCGGCGCGACGGCGCGGATCAGCTCGACGAAGTCCGAGCTCTCGCGTCCGTTCATTCCAGCCGCCGGCTCGTCGAGGAACAGCAGCCGCGGTTCCGACATCAGCGCGATGGCGACCGCGAGCCTGCGCTGCACGCCATAGGCCAGCACGCTCGCCGGCCGATCCCGATCCTCGGTCAGCCCGGTCAGCTCCAGCACCCGCGACGCGGCCGCCTCGAAGGCGTCCCTGTCCTCCCGCCATGCCCTGCTGCGCAGGATGCGCCCGAGGACCGAGTGGCGGGACTTCGCGTGCCGCGCGAACAGCAAGTTCTCGTGGACGCTCGCCTCGCCGAAGACGGCGGTTCGCTGGAAGCTGCGGGCCACGCCCATGCGGGCGACCTCGTTCGGACTGACGTCGGCGATCGGCTGCCCGTACAGATGCACCGCGCCCTCGGTGGGCTTGGTGATGCCACACAGGACGTCGAACAGCGTCGACTTTCCGGCCCCGTTCGGGCCGATGATCCCGAAGACCTCGCCGGTCGCGATCTGCAGGTTGACGCCGTTCAACGCGATGACGCCGCCGTAGCGCTTGCGGATCTCGGTTGCCGAGACCGCGACCAGGTTCCCGTCACCCCCTGCCATGCCGCCTTCCTCAGGACTGTTGCGCGACACGGCGGCCTCCGCTGAAGCGGTCGACGACGGCCGCGGCGAGCTGGTGCAGGCCACCCGGCGCGAAGATCATGATCAGGATGATCGCGCTCGAGAAGACCAGGATCCGTACGTTCGGGTCCATGTCGAAGAAGTACGGGATGATGCTGAAGATCACTGCCCCGATCACCGGCCCGGCCAGCAGGCGGGAGCCGCCCAGCAGCACCATCAACAGGGCGTCGACCGTGTTGTGAACGGCGAATACCTCGGGCGTGACGATCTGCGTGTACGGCGCGCACAGTGCGCCGGCCAGGCCGGCCAGCGGGGCACTCAGCATGAACGCCTTGAGGCGCTGCCGGAAGACGTCGACACCGACCGAGCGCGCCAGATGCGGGTTCTGCCGGACGCTCTCGATCGCCGCGCCGAAGCGCGAGTCGCGCACCGCAGCCAGCATGACCAGCACCAGCACGAGGATACCGGAGCTGACGAAAAAGTAGCCGCGCGGCTCGGAGAGCGGAATCGACGCGAAGGTGATCGGCGGGAAGCCGAACATGCCCAGCGGCCCGCCGGTAACGTGCTCGAGGTTGAGTGCGGCGACCAGCGCCACGCCGGTCAGCCCCCAGGAAACGATCGAGAAGTAGGCGCCGGTGAGCTTCAGCGTCAGCGCGCCGATCAGCGCCGCCGCGACGACCGGGACGACCATCGCCATCAGCAGCGCAAACTCGAAGGGCATCTTGAACGTGATCATCGAGATCGACGTCGCGTAGGCGCCCAGCCCGAAAAAGATGCACTGCCCGAGCGGCACCTCGCCGAGCCCGCCGAGCATCACGTTGATGCTCAGGGCGAACAGCGAGAATGCGCAGGTGTAGGCAGCGAGCGTGACGACAAAGGGATTCGAGACGAGCGTGCCGAACAGCGCGATGGCGGCGAGCGCGACCGCCAGCCAGGCGAGCCGTGCCTTCGGGGACTGCAGCTTCGCACTCATGCTCAGTACCTGTGGAGTTGGGCCTTGCCTCGCAAGCCCTGGGGTGCAAACAGCAGGATTGCGATCACCAGCACCCAGCCCAGCGCCGGCGTCCAGGAGACCGACACGTAGGTCTCGAACATCGCGTTGGCGAGCCCGATCAGCAAGGCGCCGAGCAGCGCGCCCGAGATGCTGCCCATCCCGCCGAGGATCACGACGATGAAGCTGGTGATCAGCGAGCCGTTGCCCATCGTTGGGAAGACGGTCGTGATCGGCGCAAGTAGCCCGCCGGCAAGCCCGGCGGCGCCGACGCCGACGATGAAGGAAAGGGTCCGGATCAGCGGGACGTTGATCCCCGAGTAGAGCGCGCCGCGCGGGTTCTGCGCGACCGCGAGGATCTGCTGGCCCCGGACGCTGCGACTCAGCCACATGCCGAAGGCCGCCAGGACGGTCACCGAGGTGACCAAGATGAAGGCGCGCTGGCCGGTGATCACCAGTCCGAAGGCGTGGAGGTTGCTCTGCCCGAAGGGCGAGCTGACCGGATGCGGGTCCGGGCCGGCAATCAGCAGCATCAGTGCCATCAGCACCTGCGCGAGCGCGAAGGTGACGATCAGCGACCCGTGATTGCCGGCACCGTAGAGGCTCTTGCGGATGACCGAGATCTCGGTGAGGAAACCGACCGCCGCGACGACGGCGACCGCGATCGGCAGCGCGACGAAGTACGGGACACCGACCGAGATCGACATGAAGACCGTGTATGCGCCCAGGGCGAAGAACGCCCCGTGCGCGAAGTTCACGATGTGGAGTATCCCGAACACGAGCGTGAGCCCGACCGCGATCACGGCATATCCAGCACCCACCACCAGCCCGTTGACGAGGGTCTGCAGCAAGAGTTCCATGATCGCGGACGCGTCAGTTCGCCTTGGCTTGGTCGAGCAGGACCAGCGCGCCGTCCTTCACCTGCTGGATGTAGAAGTACGGCGCGGTCGCCCGGCCCTTCTCGTCGAACTTCAGCTCGCCGCGCGGCGTTGGCCACGCGTTCTCGCGGATGGTCTTGGCGATCTTCGCGTAGTCCGAGTCGGTACCGGCCTTGTTCATCGCGGCCGCGATGACGGTGACGGCTTCGTACGAGACCAGCGTGCCCTTGCCCGGATCCGCGTTAGCCTTCTTCCGGACATCGGCAACGAATGCCTGGTTGGCGGGGCTCGGCTCGGAGGCGACGAAGATCTCGCCGGTGATGACGCCGTTCATCGCACCCTCCGCGGGCTTGATCATGCCCGGCGTGACGACCCCGGGCGACATCACCTCGTGCTTGAAGCCGCCGAGCTGGCGCACCTGCTTCCACAACTGCGATGCGCGTGCGGGGTAAGCGTCGGCCACATAGAGCAGGTCGGGGTTCAGCGACTTGATCTTCGTGATGATCGAAGTGAAGTCGTTGGTATCGGCATCGTAGGTCGAGACGTTGATCAGCTCGATCTTCGCAGCCGCCAGGCTGCTCTTCAGATACTCCAGGACGGTCTTGTTGAACTCGGTGTTCTCGCCCATGTAGGCGACCGTCTTCGGCTTCAGCACGTTGGCGATGTAGCCGTTGAAGTTGCGCGAATTGGCGGAAACCGTGTTGTTGATCTGGAACAGCCACGGGCTTCCCTGGTCGGTGATTGCGTCGGCCTGCGCCGCGGCATTCACATGCAGGATCTTGTTGCGCGTGATCGAAGTTTCGGCCAGCACGACCGAGCTGTTGGTGCCGCCGGTGATCGCCTTGACGCGGCCGACCGACATCAGCTTCTGCACCGCCGCCACGCCGCCCTGCGGCGTGCCCTTGTCGTCCTCGTAGACGAGCTCGATCTTGCGCCCGCCAAGGATGCCGCCCGCGGCGTTGATCTTCTCGGCCGCGAGGTCCGCGCCGAGCCGGGCTTCGTGCCCGTAAGTCGCCGCGGCACCCGACAGCGGCAGCGCGAGGCCGATGCGCACCGGTTCGGCGGCGGAGGCGGCGCCGATCATGCCGACGCCGAGGGCGATCGCGCCGAGACGGCGCAGCAGTGTGCTCGAATTCATGGTTGTCTCCAGCTTGATTTGAGAAACGGCGACGTGCCCCGTGACCGGGGCCGACTTCAAAGATTGCGCCGGAACAGGTCGAACAGGCGTTCCCAGTGCCGTTCGCAGGCGGCCTTGTGATAAACGGATTTCCGCGTGTGGAAGGCGAAGCCGTGATGCGCTTCCGGGTAGAACTCGATCGACGCGTTGATCTTCGTCTTCTCGATGATCCCGCGGATCTGGTCGAGCATCGCTTCCGGCGCGTATTCGTCGAACTGCGCGCAGGCGAAGTACATCTCGCCCTTGATGCGGTCGGCCAGCAGGTGCGCGGAGTCGGGCAGGTCGGTGATCAGGCGCGCGCCGTAGACCGACGCTGAAGCGGCGACGCGATCAGGGAAAGCGCCCGCGACGCGGAACACGTAGCGGCCGCTCATACAGTAGCCGACGATGCCGACTTTGCCCTTGCGGGCGGCCGGCTCGGTGTCGAGGAAGCTGAACATCGCCTCCGTATCCTGCTCGACCATCGTGTTCGACAGGCTGCGGTTCAGCTTCCACATCAGCGCCAGGCTCTCGGCGTAGGCGGGATCGTGGATCCGGTCGCCGTCGAGATCGACGGAACGCGCGAGCCGGTAGTACAGGTTCGGCATCAGCACGTAGTAGCCGACCGTCGCGATCCGGCGCGCCATGTCGCAGAGCTCCTCGCGGATGCCCAGCGAGTCCATGTAGAGGATGACTACGGGATGGGGCCCGGGACGGTCCGGATGAAAGATCCAGGTGTTCATGTCCCCGTCGCGGGTACGGATGTCTACGACTCGCTCCTGCATGCCCCCTCCTGTTGTCGCAACCCGGCAGGCCAGCCGATCGCGGTGCTCGTCCGGAAAATAAGTTGTTTGCTCACCAACTATTATTTAACGCGGAAGCCTTCCTGTCTATGCATGGATAGAATTTCCACATATGTGGAGAACACGCGATCCCGGCAAGGCGCGAGGGTGAGCAGCCGGGTCAGCGAGCCCGGCGCCGCAGATACAGGTTGTTCGCCACCAGCGCCCCGACCACGATCGCGGCGCCCGCGATCTCCGAGGGCACGAAGCTCGCGCCCTCGGCCGCGCGGAAGGCGAAGGTGACCACCGGCATCAGGTTGAGCAGCAGCATCGCGTTGACCGCGCCGATCTTCTTCGCGCCGAAGTTCCACAGGAACATCGAGATCACCACCCCAACCACCGACACGTAGGCCAGGCGCCAGGTCGCCGCGGGCAGCACTTCGTCGTTCGCGTAGGTGGCGCCGGCCAGCCACGCGATGCCCCAGGCGGCCAGCACCAGCGCGACGGCCGGGCCGCTGGTGAGCGCCGACACGCGGATCGTGGACCAGCCGTGCAGGCGGGTGGTGATCAGCACGTACGACACCCAGGCGGTCGCGGCGCCGAAGGTGAGCAGGTTGCCCAGCACTTCGCCGCGCACCGCGGGCGCGGGGTTCAGGATGGCGTCGCCGCCGCGGGTCACCGCAATGGCCACGCCGGAGAACGCCAGCGCGAGGCACGCGAGCGTGAACACCGGCGGTCGCTTCTTCCAGATCGCCCAGTCGGCAATGGCGGTCATCGCCGGCTGCAGGCCCAGGATCAGCACCGCGATCTCGGGCCGGGTGCGGGCCAGGCCGGTGATCATCAGCAGGGCCGACGCGCCCATCGCGATGCCGGCCACGATGACCAGCTTCAGGTCGCGCCCCTGCGCGACGAAGGCGCGCAGGCCCTCGAGCCACACGAGCAGCGGGATGAAGCACAGGAAGGCGACGCCGTAGCGCACCACGCTGATCGAGAAGCCGTCCAGCGCCGGGAAGATGCCCTTGGCGATCGGCAGTTGCCCGCCCCAGACCAGCACCGCGAACAGCGCGGCGCCCAGGCCGCGGCCCAGGCCGGAGGGCCCCGTCAGGCCCGACGATCCCGACGCGCCGGCCCCGCTCACGGCGCCAGGATCGCCTGCAGGATCGACTTCGCGACGAAGCCGAGAATGCCGAAGGCGAGCACGAAGAACAGGATGAAGGTCCCGAAGCGGCCGGCCTGCGAATCGCGCGCCAGCTTCCAGATGACGAACAGCATGAACAGGATGAACCCGCCCACGCCGAAGGTCATGCCGAACTCGGCGATCTGCTCTTCGGTGTAGCCGAACATCTCAGCGCCCCGCGCTCGGCGCGCCGGCCGGGTTCGCCTGCCCGTTCGCTGGCTCGACCAGATCGCGGTACGCGTGCCAGGTGGCGTGGCCCAGCACCGGCAGCACCACGACCAGGCCGATCACGGTGACGAAGCCCAGCAGCGTGAGCGCCATGATCGCCGCGGCCCACACGCCCAGCGAGACCGGGTTCAGGCCCACCGCCGCCACGCTGGTGCGGATGGCGGTGGTGAGCGGCACGGGCCGGTCGACCAGCATGGGCACCGAGACGGCAGTGACCGCGAACACGATCGCGGCGCCCAGCCCGCCGGCCAGGAACCAGACGAGCAGCCAGGCGTCGCCGGCCGCGAGGAACTGGTGGACGAAGCCTGCGACGCCGCCGGCGCTGACCGAGCCCGCTCCGCCCGCGGCGGCGCTCCCGGCTGCACCCGCGCCGCTTCCGCCAGCCAAGCGCACCAGCATCGACGAGAAGCCCACCCACAGCGTGCCCGCCACCGCGAGCAGCCCGCCGAGCGCCGCGAGCTGCGCGCCGCGCCGTTTCCAGACCGCGATCAGCGCCAGCAGGCCGAGCGGCGGCAGCGGCTCGCCCGCCTCGAGCCGGCGGCTCAGTTCGTGAAAGCCGGTGACCAGCACCGGCGCCACGATCACGAAGCCGGTGAAGGCGCCGGCCAGCAGGCCGGAGTCGCGCCAGCCGATGGCCACGATCGCCAGCGCGCCGGCGAGGAACAGCAGGCCGTGCAGCGCGCTGGCCAGCGGCGCGCGAACGAAGTCGCGCCAGCCGGCGGCCAGCCAGCCGGCCACGTGGGCAGGCGTGATCTCGCGCAGCGTGGGCAGCGGCGGCGCGCTGCCCGGCCGGGAAGCTCCGGGGGAGGCGGACATCCGGCGCTCGCCCCAGGCCTTACTGGCCTTCGAGGAAGCTCTTCAGCTTGTCGGCGCGGCTCGGGTGGCGCAGCTTGCGCAGCGCCTTGGCCTCGATCTGGCGGATGCGCTCGCGGGTGACGTCGAACTGCTTGCCGACCTCCTCGAGCGTGTGGTCGGTGCTCATCTCGATGCCGAAGCGCATGCGCAGCACCTTGGCCTCGCGCGGGGTGAGCGAGTCCAGCACCTCTTTCACCACGTCGCGCATCGAGCCGTGCAGCGCCGCGTCGGCCGGGGCCAGCGTGGCGGTGTCCTCGATGAAGTCGCCCAGGTGCGAGTCGTCGTCGTCGCCGATCGGGGTTTCCATCGAGATCGGCTCTTTCGCGATCTTGAGGATCTTGCGGATCTTGTCCTCGGGCATTTCCATGCGCTCGGCCAGCGTCGCGGGATCCGGCTCCTGGCCGGTTTCCTGCAGGATCTGGCGGCTGATCCGGTTCATCTTGTTGATCGTCTCGATCATGTGCACCGGGATGCGGATCGTGCGCGCCTGGTCGGCGATGGAGCGCGTGATGGCCTGGCGGATCCACCAGGTGGCATAGGTGGAGAACTTGTAGCCGCGCCGGTACTCGAACTTGTCCACCGCCTTCA